>Ga0156173_114_pt1 | contig 308509 bp, 267 predicted proteins | sample RifCSPlowO2_12_FD_107826 | JGI IMG/M metagenome (GOLD analysis project Ga0156173, IMG submission 107826) | Burkholderiales bacterium RIFCSPLOWO2_12_FULL_64_33
CGAGCTCAGCAAGAACGAAGGCCTGAGCGTGCAAGAAGCCAGCATGCTGCGCCTGATCGGCCGGGCGGCCAGCAGCGCAGTGAAGGTTGCGGGCAGCAACGACCCGGCAGCGGGGTTTGCGAGTGACTTCCTGGGCGAAGTGCTGGGCGAAGAGCTCCGGGGCGCGCAAGGAAAGGGGCAAAGCCAAAGCCAGAACGCAAGCCAGGCAGGGAATGAGGGACAACCGGGACAAACTGCACAGCCGGGAGACAGGCCTTCGAGCGACTGGGTGAAGAACCTGGGGGCCAGTGAGGTGGATGCGCAGACGGCGCAGTGGGTTGAGGCATTTGCCAACCCTGCCACATTGCCATCGTCGCAAGGCATCCAGGTCGCGTCCGCCCCCATCGGGACAGTGGGTGATGCGGGTTACTTTGATGACAGTGGTGCTTACATAGAGCCCGCCCAACTGATCTGGCCTGACGGCACCACCAGCACGCTGGCACAAAGCAGCGACGCAGAGCCCATGCTGTCAGAGACCGAGGTGCGGGAGACTGCGCAGCCGATGCTGCCAGAGGACTTTCGCAGACAAGAGATCGAGTATCGCAACAGCACGGAGGCTCAACCACCTCAGCGCAGCTTGATGGAACTGGTGGAGATGTCCCACAGCCCCGTCGATAGCTACAGTGCCCAGGAATATCGGGACGCCGCCGCGCAGTACCGGGCGAGCATGGGAGCAGACTTTCGCAGGGACAGCATCTACAACGGCCTGTGGACCCGAGCTGCTGCGTTGGAGGCTGCTGCAGGCGGCGGATGGGGGCAAGAGGTGATGAATGACATCACCGGCTTTGCGACGGAAGAAGGGCTGCATGCACAGACGGGGGTGGCGATAGGTGGTGTGCTGGGCCGGGGCATTGGCAACAGGCTGGGGGGCAGCGTTGACAATGTGGCGGGGGCCGTGGACAAGACGCCGGATGGAGGGCGTCAGGCGGGGTCGGGTATTGGCGGTGTTGTGGCCGAAGGCGCAGGGGATGCTGCCGCAAGAGGAGCTAGTAGGTCGCTGTCAGAGTTGATCTTAGAACGTCCATCGAGCAACCAATGGGGGACTCTTGAAAATGGCACTAACCAGGGCGTAAAGCATTTTGCTGGCTATTGGGAAAGATTTCCTGAACGTATTCCATCGCTTGAGACCCGACTTGGATTGGAAGCCGGGACTTTTAGTAAGTCTCAAGAAGGATTTGATGCATTCACCAATGCCGCCGAATCAGTGGTTAAAAATGGTGAAGCAAGACACTTAGATAATGGAAAATCCATTTATTTCGTTAAAGGTGTCGAGAATTTAAATAAAGGTGTTCTTGTTATCGTGAAAGATGGGGAATTTCAGACAATCATGCCAAGCGATCCAAAGACCTTTATGAAAATGGAGTGATGTCATGAAAATTAGTGGGAAAATTAAGAGCATTGACGTCGACGGATATGAGCGACTCTTATCAATTCAGACGGACGATCGATTGGTTTGGTGCAATCTTGTCCAACCAAATGAATATTTAGAGCCAGGGCAGTCGTCCATTTATTTAAAGAGGGATGAGCCTGTTCAATTGAAAGTTGGATTATTTTTTATCGCCGATCATAGGGTGCTTGAAGGCAGGGCTGATAACGCGATGAGCCAAGACGCTTATGGGTCGCCTCATGCGATTGTGATCGGTGAAGTTATCGGAAAGATATCCTCGGACACTTATTTAATTGAAATTGAAAAAAATAATCAAATTGAAGCTCAGTTTGAGTCTAATTTGGAACTGAATATTGGAGACTACATTCGCGTAGCAGGAGAGCTAGCTGTCCAGGATGGTGTCTCTCTGTAAATGAGTGCGGAGTGCTGGAGGGCGGTTTCAAATCTGAAGTGCAACACCCTCACCGAGGGTAATGTACGCAAATGGGAACGAGATACGAACACTCGCAGCCAGAAGAGAGAGCGGGCGCTGGGGTCAAGTCTTGCATCTTGCCCCTGGCATTCATGCACTTCAAGCCAAATCAGGCTACAGCGATTAATCATCAAGCGCAAGAAGCTATCAATTAGATAGCGTTTCTCAGCTAGGGAAATCCTGCAAAACCTCGCGATCAGTCTGATAGATCCCGCAGCCAGTCATGGCATCCTCGCGGGCCATGAAGCAAAGCAGCCTTGATCTGAACCTGAGCACCAAGAAGACGCGCAAGCAAGAGCTGCTGGCCCAGATGAATCGGGTGGTTTCCTGGGCTGCTCTGGCTGAACTCATTGCCCCGTATTACCCCGAAGGCAAGAACGGCCGCCCACCCTTTGCCTTGGAAACCATGCAGCGCATTCACTGCATGCAGCAGTGGTTCACCCTGTCGGATCTGGCGATGGAAGAAGCCTTCTTTGACACCCCGATCTACCGGGAGTTTGCAGGCCTTGATGCCCATGGGCGAATGCCCGACGAGAGCACCATCTTGAGGTTCCGCCATCGGCTGGAGAAACACAAGCTGGCCGAGCAGATTCTGGCCACCGTCAACGAGCTGTTGGCCGCCCAGGGCTTGCTGCTCAAGGCGGGCACTGCGGTAGACGCTACCTTGATTGCAGCGCCCAGCTCTACCAAAAACAAGGACAGAAAGCGCGACCCAGAGATGCACTCCAGCCGAAAGGGCAACGAATGGCACTTTGGCATGAAGTGCCCATATTGGAGTGGATGCGGACTCGGGATTGGTGCACACCGTCATCGGCACCTCTGGCAACGTGGCCGACGTTGTAGAGGGCAACAGCTTACTGCACGGTCAGGAGACAGACGGGTTTGGTGACGCAGGCTATCAAGGCGTGCACAAGCGCCCCGATGCCAAGGCGAGCGTGACATGGCAAAAGTCGCTGCAATAGATCGAGCCCATTCAACTCATTTGCTTACTGGGCAGCCTGTTATAAACGTCAATATGGGGACTATTATTGGCGAAAGTTTTACAAAACTAAAGCCAAATGGGTCAGGCTTGGATTATTTTCTTACAACCGACGTGCGCACTGTTTTCAAAAATGGTCGTGTATATACACAGTTCCCCGTTCTAAATCCATAACATGAGAGTCGCCAATCCGTATCTTGTCTCGGCTGTCCTGGAGCCTTTTCTGTTTCTTGAAGCGGATGCGGCTGAAGCTGCTGCGAGCATCGATCCTTCTAATGAGGGTGAGATTCGTAATTGTATTCGTCAGTTGTTGGTTCCATATTTTTTTCGTTTTGATGAGAAAAGCAAATCAATGATTAAGGACTCGCTGGGCTACATGCTTTCGAAAGGAAGTGACAAGTGGGAAAATTTGTTCTCAACGAATCAATGTCCATTGTCATTGCCCGATCCTCCCGAGAAATTTTTTGAATGGCTCTGGGATGAACTTTTTGGTAAGGCACCTCTTTTGGATGGCCCCATTGAAACTTATATTTTTAGAGAAGACATCCATGCACCAAATCTAATAAAACGCGCGGCAAAATAATTTCTTGTCGCAAACTGTCCCGTCCGCGAGCCCTCCGGTAATTTCCGCGACGCCGTTTTTTTGATAATCTCGGCATGGCGCACTTTTCCAGCGGCTCATACCGCTGGTTTTTGCCCTTCGTGACAGCCTGATGCGCCTCTTTTTTGGGCACATCTGGCGCTGCAGACGATCTGATTGCTGCCCGGTGCGGACATATTGCCTGCGCGGCGTTTGTTTCGGCTTCCGACTGAGGGGCAACATCGCAAGGGGTGGCGGGCAGCAATGACCCGGCGGCGGGGTTTGCGAGTGACTTCTTGGGCGAAGAGCTACGGGGAGCGTAAGCCAATGAGCAAAGCCAGAGCCAGAACCCAAGCCAAGTAGGCAATGATGAGGGGCAACCTGGAGACAGACCCTCCAGCGACTGGGTGAAGAACCTGGGCCTGCGGCCAGGGCCCGCTGGCAGCACTGGAGGCAGCGGGGCTGGACAAGCAGCAGCAAGTAGCGGCCTACGGTCAGTTGCTGGCCAGCGGTCAGATTCAGCTCAACGCGCAGGGCGTGCCCATCGTGCAGCCGGGGCAGGTGCTGCAGTTTGATCTGTCGGACACGAGCGCGGCGCAGTGGGGCGGGCGAGCGATTGCGCAGGAGAGTGCGGGGCGGGCGCAGCGGGAGGCGTTGGCCCAGCAAGCCAGCGCAGCAAGCCAAGGCATGAGTCCCGAGCAGGCCGCTGAGATCTACATGCGATACGGAGGACGCTCTGCCAGCTACGCAGGCTTGGAGCCCACCTGGAGCGGCCGCATGGTGGACGTACCAGGGGGTGCGGTAGACGCCCTGGGCAACCCCACCGGCATGCCCGAGCAAGTCTGGGTCAGTGACAAACCATCGAGCAGTTGGTCGCAAGGCGTCGGCAACGCACTGCAAACCGGCGCCACGCTGATTGACGGAGCTGTGCAACTGGGGGTGAACGGAGTCGTCAACGGCATGTGGGCTCGCCCGGCCAGCGGACTGGCGGCACTGCCCGCATTGGTCATCAACGGTGCAGAAGCCTACACCGCCATCCAGGCAGACCTGCAAGAGCGCTGGAGCCCGCAGAGCAACAACCCGGGGGCCGTCGCCATCCGGCACAGCCTGGGCCAGATGCTGCAGCCCGTGGGACAAACCCTGGACCAGCTGAGAACAGCCAGCGAGAACCGGTTCGGTGATGGTTGGACGACGGCAGGCTTCACGGCTGCGCAAGCGGCGTTGGAAGTGGGGGGTTCTTGGGCGGCGTAGCGGCCATCCCTGGAGGTCGGGCTGCACTGTACGGGCTGGGGGACAGCATCCAGGGGGGATTGAATACACTGGTGGATGCCATGCCGGTGGGCTCTGGGGATGCTGCGCGACGAAACGCAGCATTCGAGTGGGGGCCGTCGGAGATTTGGAGGGGGCAAACAGCAGTGCTTCACTGCTCAAATCAGAAAGTGGTGGGACGCTTATCTTCCACGAGAACCTTGATGGCCACACTCTTCGAAGACACGTCGGGAAAACTGATGCTGAGTTGCTAGCGCGCTTTCAAACTGAACCAGATATCTTGGATTCTTCAACGTACCCAAATTTAGAAATGGCACAGCGAGTTGTTGGAGAGACACTTCAGGCGCAGCAAGCTAAGGTGCAAACTTGGCTACAAGGTCAAACACCTCGGTTGACTCTCACTCAGCCGTTCAACTACGAGGTCGGTAGGATTATTCCACAAGGGCATTGGTATCGCAACCATCAAACAACGCATTTGTCTTGTTGGTTAGAGACCCATTAGGTCCAAACGGTTACCGTGTTCGTACTTCTTTTCCGAAACCATAACGCCAGAGAACTATGAATGACATAGTGACCTATTTTTTTGAAGCGTATTTCAATCAAGATTGAAGAGATGATTACGTTTCATCTCTGGACGCTGCAAAAGCTTTCAGCTTGGATGAGCCAATTGAATCAAATAATCATTTGAAATCAGCCTTGCTTGATTTTCAAAGCAAAGGACCGCTACCGCAAGATGCAATTAACAAACTTGGTGGAAACTTCAAACCAGAAACCGAAGGCATCACGACCGATGTATGGTTGCAGCGTGTGCTGGAGGCTCTAGCCGACTAAGAATATATCCGTAAATTAAACTATTTCACAAATCGCCCGTGATGCGACACTTACGCAAATAAATTCTTTAGTCTAAATTGCTGGCCAAATGATCCAGGTGCGTGTGCTGTTCCAGTGGGGCGAGTTATTTTTACTGCCGGGCTTTGTTGCACAAACCCCAGTCAGGCCGAGATAACCACAGCCCCAGACGCAGCTATGCCATAGCGGGGACCGACACAGGCACCTTGTCGGCGCCCAAGTTACGTGAAGCGGTTGAGCAAAGCCCCACGCACATGCAATTGCGTTACCTGTCGCTCAAACGTGCGGGCCATCACCCCCTCGCCCAGGCGTTTGAAGCAGTGCATCTTGGTCTCCACTAGGCTTCTTCGGTGAAAACCACTCCATTTCTTCCAGATCCCCCACCCCAGCCTTTCGCAGGCTCGCAGCGCTGCATTGCGCACTGCTGCTCCCACCCAGGTCTCTTTTCACGGTTTACCGTTCTTTTGCGGGGGAATCACCGCCTGCGCGCTTCTTTGGGCTATCGCAGCATGGCAGCCTTTAGTGTCATAGGCACCGTCGGTACTCACCCTGGCTAAAAGTTCATGCGACGGCATCTGCGCCAGCAGTGCCGACAGCATCGGTGGGTCCCCTGCGCTGCCGACCTGTGCAACAAGGCCCCCATGAATTGCAATCAAAAGAAACATTCTTTTCACACTTCCCCAGTGTGCAGTAACACCTGCTGTTGCGTGCGCGCGAAACCACGGCTCAGCGCCGCCAGCGGCTTGCTTTAATCCCGCGCTGGGCTGCCCCGCCAGGTTGGACTGGTGGGCATCAGGGAGGGGCAGCATTTCAGCAACCTCTGGATCAAAAACTATTCATGAACAAATACCAAGTAACCCCTTTGGCTCTGGCAACGCTGCTGGCTTGTGCACCAGCGGCCTGGGCGCAATCGAGTGTGACGATTTATGGCGCAGTGGATGTGGCAGTGGGGAAGTTTTATCAAGCTGATGCTACTCAAATTAAAGAATTCAACACTGGACTACAAAGCTCATCTAGAGTGAATCTGCAAGATAGCTTCGTAGGTTTTCGGGGTGTTGAGGACCTAGGTGGTGGGCTGCGTGCCGGCTTTCAACTAGAACAAAAATTCGATGCCTCTAGCGGTGCAAACGATCCACAAGGTGCGTTTGCGCGCAGTTCTAACGTTTGGCTGAGCGGTGACTGGGGCCGCGTTACCCTTGGACGCGCCATTACGCCAAGCTACAACGCAATGGCGTCCTGGGACTTAATGGGTATGGGTAACAACTCAATCGCAGTGCGAACTTTCGGTGCTGTAGGTACTGGCGGCCAACGCCAATCCAATCAAATCAGTTACCGTACACCACAAATGGGCGGTTTTGTGATGGAAGCCGCATATGCACCCAAAGAAGATGCTCTGAGCAAGGTAGATTTGAGCGCTATTTATATAGCAGGCCCTTTGACTGTGGGTGCAGCTTACAACAAGTTTAGTGGTCTAGATGCCAATTTTGCTTTAGGCGCCAAATACGGCTATCAGAATCTTGAGTTCGCAGGGGCTTACTACCATTCGCGCAACGGTCGCCACTACAACCCCACCACATTGCAGTATGTTTCCAATTCAATTGCTGGTTCCAACGGATTTACCTTAGGCGCAAAAGCCACTTGGAATCAATTCTCGGCTGGCATTGATATCGCACGAGAAACCAAGTCAGAGTACACCATCGGAAATAGCCAGTTCGATGCAAAAAAATATACCAATGTATTACTCAATGGCACGTACGCCTTGTCAAAACGTACAAAAACGTATATCAATTACATGCGTGCAGGCGGCTTCAACAATTATGGCATTGGTTTAAATCATAACTTCTAAATATAAAAATCAATATTACCAACCAGTTCTGGTACAAGCTTCTCAATGAGTGACCTCTACTCTGTTGGGATGGCCCCAACGGTCCCGCTTACCCCGCCGCCCGCTGCACCCACAGCGCAGGCAGCGGACCAGCCAGCCGAATCCAGTGGGCCCGGTTTACCTAACGATTTCAATCTACCGCCGGAGCATTCCCCTTTTAACCAAACGCCAGCCTCAAGCCCAAACGGCTCTGGGCCAAACCCTTCTTCTGACACCAGCGGGGTCGACCCCAACGCTGACACCGGTGGCACCAGCCCCAACGGCGGAAGCAACGGAGCGGGCGGGCCCGATGGCGGCAGCCATGTCGGCAATGGAGGTGGCGGCTCTGCCAGCCAGGGTGGCGGTAGCGGTAGCGCTGGGGGTTCAGGCACAGGCGGAATGGGCTCGTCTGGGACGGATTGGCAAGGTGGAAGCGCTGGCGGCCCAGGGGGTAGCCCTGGGCGCTCTTCTGGTGATGGTGGCACGTATCCTTACGGGGGCAGCCGTGGGGATGGCGGGGGCCGGAGCGATGGGCGCACCCCAAGCTCAGGCTCATCACAGAATGGCTATACCGGTGCAGGGTCTGCGCCAGGCAGTTCAGGTGCGGGCGCTGGTGGCAATACCTACCGCGGGGGTGTGCCGGGCAGCCAACTCCCTACCGGGGCGCAGTCTCGCGTTCTGGCAACGGCCATCACGTTGGCGGGCACATCTGTGACGATCACCGGCACCGGCACCGGCACTGGCTGGAGCGCTGGCACGGCGGTGCCCGGTGGCAGCGCGGTCGGTGGCCCGGGCTACGGCGCGGCGCCTTGGCAGGCGGCGGCAGCTGGCGGTGCGGTGCGCCCGGGGGGCGCGGGTGTGGGCGGTGCCTTGCAGGTTCCGCAAGGTGCCAGCCCGGCTGCGGTGCAGGCGGGCTTTGCCAACCCTCGGGCCGATGCGGCGGCGCAGTCTTTGGCCCAAAGCAATGGGTTCGCGGCGTCCAAAAATATGCAACCCCCGGGGGGGCAGTCACAGACCACGGCAACCACGGTGCAGGCGGCGCAGACGGCGCAGGCAGCCCAGGCTGTGAATACAGGGGCTACGGCAACAGCAGGCGCGCGCGCGGACGCCCGCGATGGCGGGGTGTCTGCCGCAGTGGCCGCCGGGCGCAGCAGTGCGCAGGCTGCAGCGTCGCAGCCTGCGGTAGCGCAGGCGCAGGCCGCACTGGCACAGGCTTTGGGGCGCACCCTGGCCGGGCAGATGACAGCAGGTGGGGCTGCGGTGGCCTTGGCACAAGCGCAGTGGGCGCTGCGGGCTGCGCGCTTGGGCGAGGGGCTGGCAGCGGGTGCTGCAGGCCTGGGCGCGGGCACTGCGGCGGCGGCGGGTGGCGCAGGGCGAAGCCCTGAACCGGCAACGCGTGGCGCCCGAGCCGATGGTTTGGCTACCGGGCAGCAGGGCCGACCGGAAGGCCGGGGGGGCCGGCCTGGGCAACTGGCCGCTGGCACGGGGGCTCAGGCATTGGGCACCCCTGCCGGGGCAGGTGTGCGCGAGGGGCGGGGCACCGGCAAGCCACTGCTGGCGGGCGAACCGACGGAGATGCCGCAGGCCCTGGCGATGGCTTTGGCGCTGGCCCCCAAGGTGCGGCAACGCGCATCGCAAGACCGGGTGGAGCGGGTGGAGCGCGATACGCCGCGCCATGCTGCGCCGGAGCTGGAGGATGAGGATTTCTGGGATGCCTGGAACGATGCCGATGAAGGCAGCGAGGGTGAACCGGGCGAACCGGGCGATTCGCACAGCGCGGAGGATGTGAGCCGCGAGGCCGCTGCCCAACACTACCGTGCGCTGTGGGTATGGCTGCAGGCCAATGCGCAGCAGGCGCTGCTGCGGGAGCTGGAGGCGGGCCGGTGTGTGTTGGTGCTGGCGCCACCCGATGTTTCACACATGCGGCTGTGGGGGCATGTGCTGCGCCCCAACGCCCAGCAGCCAGGGCTGGCAGCAGGCGCGGCGGGGCTGGCCTGGCCACTGGTAGCGCGCTGGACGGCCACGATGCCCGCTGATACGCAGTGGCAGGTGTGGCGCTTGCGGCAGGATGTGGATGCAGCGGGCCGGTGGCGACTGGGTGCGTCGCGGCCGGACCGGCACACGCCACAGCTGGTGGTGGAGGGTGCGGCAGCAGAACCCGCCATGGCAGGCCCTGGCGCCGCCGAACGCATTGCGCTGCAGGAGCCGCGCCGCTTGCGCCGCTTGCTGGGCACGCAATGGACGCTGATGGCTTTGCGGGTACCCGTGCCGCTGGATGGCACCGGCCTGGGTGCGGCGCATGCCGTGCATTCGGGGTGATGGCTTGAGCGGGTCGATGGCGTTGGGCGCTGGGGGCAGCACAGAGGCCCCTGGCAGCGGGATCGAATCGCCAGCGCCGTCGGCCGACTGGGAAGGCTGCGCACTGCTGGCGCTGGGCGATGCCATGGCGGTGCTGGATGTCTCGGGCACGGGCAGGGTGCTGTGGCGCAATGCGGCGCTGTGCGCGGCGGTAGCCCACACGCCAACGCCAAAACCCACAGCTGTGGTTGCGATTGCGGCAGACGCGAACGACTGGCCGCCCGTGGGGACCCCGCTGGCGCAGCTGTGCGAGCGGCTGGAGGGCCTGACGGCTGGGCTGTGCGCAGTAGCGCAGTGGCCGGGTTGTGACGAGGGCTGGGCGGGCACGGTGGAGCTGTGTGGTGAGCAGGCCGTGGCTGACAGGGATACGCCAGTGGATGCGCCGGTGGTTGCGCGCGCGCGCGCTGCCCGGCTTGCTCCGGTGGCGGCGCAGCAGGGCCTGTGGGCGTTGTGGCTGGGGCCCGACAACGGGGCGCTGAACCCGACGCGGCGGCACCTGGAGGACCGTGAGCGGCTGCTTTTTACATCACACAGTTTGGCCGTGGGCGAGATGGCGACCACGTTGGCACATGAGCTCAACCAGCCGCTAGGGGCGGTGGGCAATGTGCTGCGGGGCCTGAAGGCGCGGCTGGCATCCGCTGGTGAAAGTTTGCAGCCGCAGATGTTGCCGCCGCTGACGCAAGGGGTGCAGCTGGCGTTGGAGCAGGTGCAGTACGCGGCACGGGTGATTGGCCGGGTGCGGGACTACACGCGCAATCACCAACCGCAACGGGAGCCTCTGGATACGCTGACCTTGTTGCGCAGTAGCTTGGCGCTACTGGATTGGGACCTGGAGCGCCACGGGGTGCAGTGGTCCGTGCAGGAGGACGGCATTGAGCAGACGCTGCAGCAGCGCGGCTGGGCGGTGGTGGCCGATGGTGTGATGGTGCAGCAGGTGCTGGTGAATTTGCTGCGCAATGCAATCGATGCCATGGCGACGTCGCCCGCGCACGAGCGGCGTCTGGAGGTCGTGTGCCGGATCGATGAGGTGGACCAGATGCTGGAGATGGCGATCCGGGATTCAGGGTGTGGCATGGAGGATGAGACGGCGGCGCAGTTGTTCATGCCGTTTTTTTCGACGAAACCCACGGGAATGGGTGTGGGGCTGAACATCTGCCGCAGCCTGATTGAACTGCACCAGGGCCGCCTGTGGTTCACGCCCAATACGGACCGGGGTTGCACGTTCTTCGTCGCGCTGCCGCTGGTTGCAGCGCCTGCGCCTGCCGCCCAGGCCGAGCCGCAGGGGCTACCCGGCGATCAGGCCTGAGCCTGGCGGCGACTGCGGCGCAAAGACAGGCGCGAGACCTGCCTACCCAACGGGGCGCCCCTGAGAGTTTTGAATGCTATGAGGGAGAGATGGACACATGACAGTCACGCACGCTGGACCGACGACACGAACGCTGTACCTGCTGGACGACAACGCAGATTTCCGGACCACGGCCCGCTGGTGGCTGGAGGGAGCGGGTTACCGGGTTCTGGATTTCGCGGATGCCAACGCCGCCATTGCCACCCTGGAGCACCAGATGCAAGCGGGCACGCTGGCCGACAGCTGCTTGTTGCTGGATGTGCGGATGCCCGGGATGTCCGGGTTGCAGGTGCATGACGCGCTGATTGCGCGGGGTATTGCAGGGCCGGGTGCGCAGTGGCCACTGCCGGTGGTGTACATGACCGGGCACGGCGACGTGCCGCTGGCGGTGCAGGCCATGGAAAAGGGCGCCATCACGTTCCTGGAAAAACCGTTTGAAGACAGCGCGCTGGAGCAGGCGCTGGCCAAGGCGTTTGAGGCACCGGCCGCGCCGCATCGGCCTCCAGCGTGCGCAGAGTTCCAGCGCAGGCTGGCCACGCTGACGGACCGGGAGTCCGAGGTGATGCGCGGGGTGGTGGACGGCAAGATGAGCAAAGAAATCGCCCGGGACCTGAACATCAGCGCCAAGACGGTGGAACTGCACCGCGGCCGGGTGCTTGGCAAGATGCAGGCCGATTCGGCGGTGCACCTGACCCGCATGGCCATGGCACAGAGGGTGCTTTAAACACCTTTGCACGATCTGTTCACGGCGTGCTGTGCACAACGCGCACGGACGGGCTGGGCAGCGCGTTGCAAAGGTCTTCAGTTGCAACGAGTCGCAAGCAGGCGAAGCGCGCGACAAGGGCTTCGACAGGTATCTGGCATTGGGAGCTGAGCTACTCCGGTGCAGGATGACAGAGTGTTGGGCAACGGCTGATATCCAAAGCAAATATGCCGCCAGGGCTTTTCTACAAAGCGCAATTAGCTACTATTTTTATAGCAAAAATAGATACTGGAATTGTGATCCGCGCATGCTTTGCGGGCGGGCGGATCCTGGGCCAGAGAGGTGCGCGGGTAGGTGTCCTCCCTAGCTAGGGGCATTCCTAGCTGGGAATCGCACATATAGCGCGGCAGACCCAAAGCCGGTTCAATCACGGCTGTCCCGACGGAGCCAGTGCCACAAAGCCGCAGCCCGATGGGGTCCTTGCCAGGGCGACCTGTGCAGGCAAAGGAGTCGTTCCAACCAATCACGGCCCGAAGATGGGCCAGTTTCAAGGAGTTTGTTATGGGTGCAGCAGTTGGCGTCGTGGGTTCCGCATTGATCGGCGGCGGCGGAATGGGCATGGGCGGCCTGCTCGGTGGCATCGGTTCGCAGTTTCTGAGTGGCATGGTCAGCGGCCTGCTGGGTGGCAATGACATGAGCAAGACGCTGGAAGGCTTCTCGCCAGTCAACATCCTGAATGCAACGACCAACCTGGTCAGCACCATCATGGGCGGCGGCGCACAACAAGCGGCGCAAACACTGCAACGTGAAGATGGCATGCCGAAGTTCCTGCAAGACGCGATCAGCCAGGCGATCGACGAGGTGATGCAGGAATACTGCAAGCCCACCGATGGTGCTGGTGAGGCAATTTCCGACGTGGCATCTTGCGACATCCAAAAGTCGGTTGACGACATTGCGCAGCAGATCGTCGACAGCGTGCGCAACCAGATGGCCGAGAGCACGGGCGAAGGCGGCAGGGGCTGTGGCAAAGCCGGTGCCAAGAGCTGGCTGCAGGCCATTGCCCAGGCCATGGGCGAGGCCATGGGCGACAAGGCCGCCAAGATGGTGGAGCTGTCGGGCAAGCTCAAGGAGGCCGCTGGTGGTGACGGCGAGGATGCTGCCAAGGAAATGCAGGCTGTCAACGCAGAGTTCCAGGCTGTAAGCCAGGAGTTCAAGCTGCTGACCGATGCGTTCAATACCGCGCTGAAGTCGCTGGGCGAAGGCATGAGCAGCATGGCTCGCAAGCAATAAGCCCTGTCCGCCCGACGGGCGGATATCGCGATTTGCAACAAACGAAACGGACCGTTCCTCGGTCCGTTTTTTTCTTCCTCGACCGATACGATGTGGCCGCCTTGCCCCACCCGCCGGGTGGGCGCCGCTGATGTCCTGGGCTGCTGTGCACACGCAGGTATCTCCTGGGATGTTGGCACCTTTTTGTGCGCCCCAAACAGGGCTGGCTGGGTTGCGGAACTGCCCGCGTTTTTGACCAAACACTGACCATGAAATCCCTGAAAAATTTTTGCGCTGCTGTAGCGATCACCTTCGCAACCATGACTCCTGCCAGTGCCTGGTGGATGAGTTCGGACACGGGGATGAGCCTGTCCGTGGGCGCTGGCAGCTACTTGCTGAACAACGAAATCCAACGCGCTGCGCGCGCCAGCCGCAAGGGGGTGGCGGGCGGCGTATCCACAGCGCAGTTGGCGCGCACCGGCTTTCAGCGCAATGGCAGAACGGCGGCACTGGATATGTTGGTGGGCTACTACCCGCCGGCGCAGCGTCCACAAATGCGCCAGGGGTTTCTGGAACTGCACCAGCAGTACCCGCAGGTGGCGCGACAGCTGGGTGTGCCGACCAACGATGTGGCCACGGGGCTGGCATCTTTTCTCGCGGGAGCCTATATGGCCTACAACAACCAGAATGTGAGCAACAGCCATGTGAAGCCGCTGGCCAATCAGTTGCGCAGAGCGCTTGCGGCAGAGCGAGATTTCGCCCAGGTGACCGACGCGGAGAAGCAGCGCATGTATGACGCCACGGTGATGCTGGGCATGCTGATGGCAACGACGCAGGTGCAGTTGCAGCGGCAGCCTGATCCGATGCTGGAGGCGCAGATGCGGCAGCTTGGTAAGGAGATGATCGAGGGCTTCTTGAAGGTGGACGCCAGCCGCCTGCGCATCACGTCATCGGGCATGCGAATCGTTTGAGATCGGTGCGTCGTTCATCGTTTGGGGCGAGCCTCTCGGGGCCATCACGCCCCGTGCCATCCCTCTTCACATCCCCCTCACCTCCCCTCACCCGCTGCAGGTTTATGCCGGAGAAACGCTGAGCACCGCACGCTGGCGCTGGCGGCGGGACTGGGTGTGCCACGCCTGCCACTGGGCCTGGTCCAGGCGGTAGCGCCGGGCCTGCGTGCCGTTGTAAGTGGCCATACCTTGGCAGCCGAAGCCCAGTACTTGCAGACAGTGCGCGGCAGAGCGGTTGGTGGGTGCGCAGTGGCCTAGCACATGCGTTTGCAGCAAGGCGCCAAAGGCGTGCTGCAGCAGCCACTCCCCGCCATCCAATGCGAGCGTACCGCCCCAGGTCTGTGCCGCCAGTCGGGCGCCGATCTCCAGGATTTTCGGATCTTCCTCCAAATGCACCAGGCTGAACCAGCCGCAAAAGACCCATCGGGGTTGCACAAGCTTGGCCAACAACACAGCGTCGATGTCGCCTTCGGCGTGCGCACGCAGTGCGTCGGCAATGGTGTCCGAGTCAGGCGGCTGGGCTCGCTCTGCACACCAGATGCCCGTGCCAGGGTATTGCAGATAGAACTGTTGCATGTGCGCGATGAAGCGGTGTGCGACACGGGGCTCATCCAGCGGTGCATCGTCGGCCAGGTGCGCGCGTACGCGAGGGTCGCGGTGCATGGTGACCAGGGCCTGGGCGTCGCGGCTGCGGAACTGGCGAATGCGCAAGCGTGGACCTTGATAGAGGATGACGGGTTCAGGGGACATAGGGTGTGCCGATGACGGGCGCTGCGCCGCTGTGGGTGGGTGCGGAGGCTGCCAGGAGGAGTGGCGATAGCCCGCCGCAATGGGCTTGCAACACGCGCTGATAAGCCGCCCAAAAGGCGGTTTGCGGACCACTCTGTTGCCAGACAGGCGCCGTGAGGAACTTGCTCGCCTCTGCACTCTGGGCGGGCCCGAGGGCGGCATATGCTGTGCCTGCGAGCCAGAGGTCTCCTTGGTGAGCGGCTTGCGGTGCGCGCCCGGTGGGCTGGGCATGGGGAGAGAGCTGCACTGGCGCAGTTGCGCCTGCGGGAGGGCCGCCTGGGTTGTTGCCGATGACCATGGCCCAAGCCCCCAGGTAGTGCCCCAGAGCCATGGCATGGGGATATGCCCCGCGCCGATCGCAGTGATGCAGGTATTCCGCAGGGGGGTGCATGCCGTCGTGGCCCTGGTGCAGCTGGTGGTGAATGAGCCGGATTTCTTGGGTGCGCTGCTGGGCACACAGGATGTGCAGGTAGCAAGCCAGGGCCTGGCCCTCAGGGTGCTGCTGGGCAAGGGCCTTGACAATGGCACAGGTCTGGCTGGTAAGCAGCCGCGTAAGGGCGGGGGCGAGTGCCGGCAGGGCCGCACCTTGGGCAGCAACAGGTATGGCCAGGGCCCACAGGGTGGCTTTGGCGGGTGCATCGCTGGCGGTGCCGCAGGCCTCCAGCGCCTGCCGCAGGGCTCCGGGATCGGCCTGCGTGCGCACCGGGGTGTAGGGTGGTAACAGGGCGGTGAGCATGGCCCTGACCAACGCCACAGACTGTGCCGACGCCGGGGTGAGCGGCAGCATGGCGTGCAAGGCGGTGTCGAGGGCATGGGTACGGCCATGCAAACTACCGAGCAAACGGCCGATCAAAGGAGCGCGCAGTCCGTCTGACTGGGGGTGGCTGGGCAGGGTGGGCCCCACGGCGGTACCGTGGCCAACCAGAGCGATCAGCAGGCCGAGCCTGTCGCGATCGCTGGCGCTGCGCGCCAGGTGTTCACCCCAGCGCGCCAGATCTTTCTCCTGAACGGCAACCCGGGTGAAGCCTGCCAGGTGCGCTGCATCGAGGCGCGTTGCGAGGTGCTGCAACAGTGTGTCTGTGTCGGCGTAGTCGAGCTGGTGGTACCAGGGTCGGACCCGGCGACTGGGGGACTGCGCCAAGCTGTGTACCCAGGCCCGCAGGTCGGCGTGCTCCAGCCGCAGCAGAGCATCCAGCGAGTGGACAGGCGACTGGGAGGCTGCGGGGTCTTCATCGGGCCATAGCCCGTCACCGCCCAAGCCCTGGCCGCCGCCCGAGTACCCCCCCAAGGCTGCAACGCGGCCACCAGGAGCAATGGCCCGAATGGGGGCCAGCGCGGCCCATGGCTCAGACATGCCAGATGGTGAAGGTGGGATAGCAGGGTGCAACGGGCCGCACGGGAGCGGCGTATCGGTGCCTCAACGCCAGGAGGCCGGAGGAATCCAGCCCTGCGCCAGCGCGCCAACCGTTGCAGCCGGCGCGGATTGTTCACCGTGCCGGCACGCAGCCATGAAGGCTTCTACCGCCTGGGTGGCCGCACGGTAGGGTTCGGGGTCCGCCTGAGACCAGCTCAGGGCCATGGCTTGCAGTGCGTGGCGGCTGCTGCGGGTCCAAGCCCCGTCTAGGGGGTCGTCGGCCACGCTGTGGAGCTTGGCGCAATAGAGGCGCCGGGCCGCTTCACTGTGCGATACCAAGCCCACCAGTGCGCGTGCGGCCTGGTCAAAAGCCACGGCCCCGAGGGTGCCGCGCCCGTCGGGCTGCGCGAACCAGGCGCACAGGTACTCAATGGGGCCCATGGTGCGGGTGGCGCGCACGGACGCGTCCCACTGCGCCCCCCATGCGGCGTGCCGCCCCGAGGGCAAGCGGCCGCTTTGCAGAGCAAGCACCAGGGTATCGGCGACCGCAGCCTGGGCCTGGGGGTTGCCATGCTCGCCAATGCGGCAAAGCACCTGCAGGAAGGCGGGGTACAGCGCATCGCCGAGCGAGAGGCACAGGCGCTCCATCCAGCGCACGCGGTCTTCACGTGAGGGCAGATGGGCGCAGCCTTCGATGAGGACCTCTGCTGCACCGGCCCAGTCGGGCTGATCGCGCAGGGTCAGATCGGGGATGGGTTGAGCCATGGGTGCTGTCGCAAAGGAGCGGCGCGCGGGGGGCGGAGATCAACCCCGGGTAAAGAGGCAGTCAATGAACCGGGATTGCAGTTGGGCCGGGGTGTCGCCGCTGAAGGGGGGGACGGACAAGGTGCGGGCGACGGCGTCGCTGCCGGTATAGCCAAACAGGCGCGCGGTGTCGCCGTTGTCCAAGGCTGGCCGGAGCGCGTCAGTCCGGGGCGCTAGGCCAGCGAGGCCTGTCAGCGACGAGAGAGAGGACGAGGTCACCATGTGTGGACGCGGATGAAAGATGGGATGTCTCCATCGTAAAAACTTGCGCCCGCTTGCGCTATTGGGAAGCCTCCTAGTGGAGGGGGTGCATTTGCAACAAAACGCTTCAAACCCCAAGCCCGAGGCCGGCGCTCGCTGGGTGTTCAGGTGGGCAGCAGGGTCTGCATCTTGTGCAGCAGTGTCGGGAAAAGGGCAGCCAGGTAGTTCAGCAGTGTCTTGGCCAAGGTGGTGAGCATGACCAACCACAGCAGGATGGCAGCCACGCTTTTGAGGGAGCTGGACAACGAGTACAGATTGAGTTGGGGCGCGAAACGATTCATGAGGCCCAGCGCCAGGTCAATGGCGTACATGACTACCAGGGTGGGCGCAGCGAGCAGGAAGCTCAGGCCCGCAAACTGCGCGAAGGCGCTCTCAAACAAGGTGACACCGGCTGGGCGCGGAGCAAGGCCGGGCTGGGCCAGGGGCCACAGCACAAAGCTTTCCATGAGGACGCCGATCCAGAGCATGAGGCCACCCGAGGCCATAAACAGGTACACAGCCAAGCGCCCCAGGAAGGCCCCTGAAAGCGAGGTCTGACGCCCGGAGAGAGGGTCTGTGACCTGCGCCTGCGACAGTCCGATCGCGCCGTCAATGATCTCGCCGGCGGCATCGAACGCCCAGAGTAGAGCGGCCAGCAGCATGCCCAGAGCCAGGCCGATGAAGGCTTCTTTGGAGAACAACCCGATCCATTGGGAAACGCTCCAGCCGGTGACGTTGACCGCAGGCTGCAGGGCCAGTGTGATGACTCCGAACGCAAGAAAAATGGCGCCTCGCACGAGCTGGGGCACGGTTTCCTGGGCCAGCAGGGGCAACAGCACGAAGGCGGTAGCAAAGCGCACGCTGGCAAGCGCGGCCAGAAGCGCCAGTTCGCTGACGTTATTCACCGCGGCAAAGGTTTCTCCCATGGGTGGGTGGCCTCAGCGTTTGACGAGGGCGGGGAAGTCGGTCATGACCCGGTCGGTGTAGCGGTACAGCGTGCCGCCCAGCAGCGATGCGGTGATGAAGATGGTGAGCACGATGGCGAAGAACTTGAGCGCGTACTGGAGGGTCTGCTCCTGAATCTGGGTGGCAGCCTGCACCAGGGCAACCAGTAGCCCGACCAGCGCGGCCACGATGACCGGTGGCGCGGACAGGAGCAACACCAGCCACAGGGCTTGGTACAGCAGTTGGATGGTCTGGCTTTCAAACATGGCGTACAAAGGGCATGGTCAGAGTGGGAAGGCGATGCACGGCGGCGAGGTCAGTGGCCGTAGGAAAGCACCAGGCCGTGGGTGAGCTTGACCCACCCATCGACCAGCACGAAAAGCAGCAGCTTGAACGGCAGCGAGATGGTGGTGGGCGAGAGCATCATCATGCCCATGGCAGTGAGGATGTTGGCGATGACCAGGTCGATGATGAGAAAGGGCAGGAAGATAAGGAACCCGATCTGGAACGCTGCAGACAGCTCGCTGACGGTGAAGGCGGGCACAACCACCACAAAGTCGCGTTCGCTGATCTGGGCAGCACGTTCGGGACTAAGGGTTTTCTGGGCGGTCTTGAGGAAGAAAGCGCGCTCGTGGGCGGATGAGTGGCGAACCAGAAAGTCGCGCAGGGGCTCTTTGGCCGCATCGGCCACTGCCAGCATGCCAGAGGTGCTGCCGACGTTGGAGACGCTGCGGGCACGTTCGGCCATGTCCAACCCCACGGGCAGCATGACGTAGATGGTGAGTACCAGGGCCATGCCGTTGAGCACCACGTTGGGTGGCACCTGCTGCAGGCCCAGGGCGTTGCGCAGCAGGCTGAGCACCACAATGATCTTGGTGAAGGAAGTGACCATGACGCCCACAAACGGCGCCAGGGAGACAACGATCACGGTGACCAGTGCCGAGGAAGGGGTAAATTGATTCAGGTCCATGGTGTCTGCGAATAGGCTGCGCCGCACGCGCGCCCGGTGGGTGGTTCAGCGGAAAACAAGGGGGCTTCAGGCCCAAAGGCTGGTGTGGCACCGAGGGCGCTGCGGATTCGAAGGGCGTAGCCACCGGCCAGGGGGACCAGATCACCGTGGGCGCGCAACGCACCACCCTGCTGCAAGTGCAGCTCCCCCGGCAGCATGGGTGGTAGCCGAAGGCGAACCGGTGCTGTCGATGCGGGAGGTGCGGCTGGTACCGAGAGCACCGCAGGGCGAGCCTGCCAGCACAGCCATTGCTCCAGCCCCATGGCGGGCATGCCGTGCCAGACGATCTCGGCATCGGCATCCGTGTTGGCATGGGTGTCTGTGGCAGGAGGCTCGGTGGCCGTGGGCAGCGGCGCGTGCAGGTCCAGCCCCAGGGGCTCGGCCATGGGCGGGGCACCAGTGCGAACATCGGGGCTGCGTACCAGCACCCCCGCGCGCACCGGAAGGTGGCCGCAGATGGGCCGCACGGTGACGGGCCATTCGCACCCCAGAGAGGGCGTGAGCCAGACCAGGGAGCCTTCAGCGAGTTCCGCGACTGCGGCGGCAGGCACTGCATCCAGGCACAGTTCCGTGTGCACGCTGGGCCAGGCGACATGCGGGGACTTCAGCCAGTCGGCTGGCGGACCCGACAGTGCCGTCCAAGGCAGGCACAGGCGCGTGCCCACAGGGGCCAGTGCAGCGGTCTGCACCACCGCTTCGCACGTGCCGGATTCCAGGGCGACTGCTGGCGCGGCTTCACCGGGCTGCAACAGCCAGGGGTGGCGCAGCCATTGCTCGACAGCACTGATGAGCGGTTCTGCCTTGGCCAGCTGCAGCATCAGGCGCGGTCCGGTCCACTCCGCTGCGGTGTCCCCAGAGGTGCGCGCAGGCGGGGTGGCATCCCGACCAGTGGTGCCTGAGGAGGCTGTTGGTGCATCCGGGTTTAGGGCTGGGGGCTGAGGTTCACACAGGCAAGGGTCTGGCTCTGGCAGCAGCGGCAGCCAGAGTTCGGCCCGGTGCGCGCCCACCGGGCCACAAAAAACGAGCCACGCCGGCGCGGGCACTGGTGGGGCGTGCGGGGCAGGTGTCGCCACTGCGGCGGGGCTGGCGGTATCAGGCCACGGTGTCATCGTCAAATCCGAGGTCGTTCATGCGACCGTGGCTGTGTTCGCGCAGGCGGTCGCGCAGTCGCTCCAGGTGCGGGGTCAGTTGCTGGCGGGTGGTGGCATCGGTGCCCATGCGCAGCTGCCACTGGCCGTTGCCGCTTTGGGCAAGGCGCAGGGCCAGGGTGGCGGCCTCGGCACCGCCCAGCGGCACTTGCAGGCGCAACGGAGTACCCACCCCGGGCGCGGCCGCATGTGGGGCCATGGGCAGAGAATCTGGCAGGAGGCCGGTGGGTGGGGCGGGTGCGGTGAGGGCTGCACTGCCCCCCATAAGGGCACTGCCCTCCCCTGCCGACCCGGTGTGCCCGGTCAGTGGCGGCAGCTGCCCCCAAAGGCCTGTGGGCGGAGCCTCGGTGTGAGGGAGTTCGTTGGGTTCGGGGTCGTCGTGGTCCTTGAGCCGACTGTCACTGCGTTCGCCGGCCCGCCGGATGGCGGCATCAAAGTCCCGCCGCGCCTGCGGGGGCACCCAGCCGCCGGCCTGTGAGGCCCGGGCGGTAGTGTCGGAGGTATGGGTTTTTCGTTCAGGGGTCGATGGACGGATGTCACTCACGGGGCATTCCTCAGGGGGCTGACCGGAGCGGGGGGTCTTCCCGCTCCAGCGTGGTTTCACGTTCGCGCCGCAGGCTCTGGCGGGCGTCATCGCGTAGCGTGGAGCTGGCCTGGTGCTGGGCCACGGCCTGGAGCCACGTGGTGCGGGCTGAGGCGGCGCGGGTGCGCGCGTTGATCAGCTCTTCTTCCTCATCGATCAATGCGTATTCAGCGCGTTCGAGCTGGTCGTCCAGCGCCTCCTGTGCAGCACTGGCGTAGCTGGCCACGACCCCCATGCGGGCGGCGTAGGGGCCGATCAGGCTGTGCTGCAGCTCCAGCCTGCGGGCCTGCAGCTTGCGAATTTGGGCTTCGCGGTCGCGCACCACTTGCTGGGCAGCTTGCAACTCGCGCTCGGCCTGCTGGCTGGCTTGCAAGGCTTTGCGTTCGCGCAACGCACGCAGTCGCTGCAGCTGACTGGCAGCGGCCAGTTGCTGGGCCATGGCGGAGGCGGTCATGGGTGAGCCCCCCAAGGTGTATGCAGGCTGGTCACAGTCACCGCTGGAACTGCTGCAGCGCAGCAAGGGTTTGTTCGAAGGGTGTCCCCTCGTCGGGCCGCTGTCGCAACAGTGCCTGCAACGCAGATTGGGCGGCGATGGCGTCGTCGGCCAGGGCGTCGCTGCCTGGCGCATATTCACCAACCTGAAGCAGGAAGCGGATTTCGTCGTGTTTGGCCATCAGGGCGCGCACGCGCAGGGCTGCGTCTTGGTGGGCGCGGTCGGTGACGCGGTTGAACACACGGCTGGCACTGGCCAGTACGTCAATGGCCGGGTAGTGCCCCGCTTGCCCAAGCTGGCGCGAAAGCACAATGTGGCCGTCCAGGATAGAGCGGGTCTCCTCGGCCACAGGATCGGAGCCGTCTTCATCTTCAGCCAGAACCGTGTAGAAAGCGGTGATGGAGCCGGACGCATCGTTACCCGCCCGCTCGAACAGGCGCGGCAGCTCTGCAAACACACTGGGGGGGAAGCCACGGCGCACGGCCGGCTCCCCCACCGACAGGCCGATCTCGCGCAACGCACGGGCGTATCGGGTCACGGAGTCCATCATCAGCAGCACGCGCCGCCCTTGCGCGCGGAAGTGTTCGGCAATGGCGGTGGCGGTCTGGGCGGCACGCAGCCGCTCCATGGCGGGCCGGTCGGAGGTGGAGACAACGATCACCGAGCGGGCCAGGCCCTGGGGGCCAAGGCTGTCCTCCAGAAACTCGCTGACCTCACGCCCCCGTTCGCCAATCAGGGCAATGACATTGACATCGCTGTGTGCGAGCTTGGCAAGCATGCCCAACAAGGTGGACTTGCCACCCCCGGCCATGGCGAACACGCCCAGTCGCTGACCTTCACCGATGGTGAGCAATCCGTCGAGCGCACGCACCCCGGTGATGAATGGGGTATCAATGGGCCGCCGGGTCAGCGGGTTGGGTGGCTCGGCGTGGAAGGCGCGGAGCGGCAAGTGGGCCGGGAGGGCGTGACCATCCAGGGGTGTGCCGAAGGCATCGAGCACGCGGCCCAGCAGGGCGTCGCCCACGGGAATGAGCTCTCCGCCATCCAGAGGCTCCACCTCGGCACCCATCGAGACGCCGTGCAGGTGCCCCAGTGGAACAAGAATGGCGTCATGCTCGCGAAGCCCGACGACTTCTGCGCGCAGCACGTTGCCATGCGGTTGCGCGGGGTCACGAATCAGGCACTGCTGGCCGATGACGGCACGCAATCCACTCACGCGCAATGTGGTGCCAAAGGCTTGCACAACCCGCCCCCGGGCAGCCACCGGCTGCATGGAGCGCAGCGAGGCCAAGATGGCAGGATCGAGCAGAGGGCGGGGGGAAGCGTCGGCGTGCATGTCGCAAATCGGTGGCGCGCTCAGGCGGCCCTGGCTTCGGGGGCCGCCATCTGGCGCTGAGAGGTTTCAATCCGCTGCGCAGCACTTGCCAGGACGGTGTCGAGCCCGGCCAGCAACGCACCAGCCTGAGACTCCACCACGCAGTCCAGCCCATGGATTTCTGTGTCGGCCAGACATTGCACGGGCATGGGCAATTCACGCGTGGAAAGTTGTGCGCGCACGGGCTCGACCAGCTCTGCGGGCAGGCGCAGGCGCACGGGCTGAGGAGGCACTACCTGCTCAAAAGCCTGCAGCGCCAGGGCGGTCACCACTTGATCGGGCGCCAGGGCCGAAGCCATGCAACGCACCATGGCAGTGGCCAGCGTGACGAGGGCGCTGCGCAGTTCTTCGCGCTGGTGCTGGTGCTGTTGCGCCAGCGATTGCAACGCTGCTGCAATCTGTCCCGCCGCTTCCTGGTGGGCCTGTGCCAGCCCAACGGCAAAACCGTCGCGGTGACCTTGCTCGCAGGCCGCCTGCTGCGCCTGCGCAGCCGCGTCACGGGCACTGCTGGTAAGCGTTTGCAGCGCAGCGGCCAGGTCCAGAGCGCTCTCCAGCGCCTGAACGTGCTGCGCCGGCACGGTACGTTCCGTGGTGGCCAGGGTCAGGGTGGCGTCTTGGTGCAGGGTGAGCAGGTAACTCATGACGGTGTGGGCAACGGGGTTACGGGCTCGGTCTGCGGGGTAACACTGGCGGGTGCTGCCAGCGCTGGTGCGGCCGCATGTGCCTGCTCTAACGCGGACTGGGCCCAGGTCGGGTTAGAGCCCACCGTGGGCAGCAAAGCCAGCGAGGCGCTCCAGCCAAGGTGGTGGGCAAGGCGCGCCTGGAGTTCGTGCACGCAACCCCACAGCAGCATCGCCTGACCCCAGGCACGAACGTACGACACGATCGTGTGGGCAGGCGGCAGCAGGGGCCGAGGTGCCCGCGCCAGCAGTTCCGGGGTGTCCGGAGCGTCAAGGGCAGCACGGAAGGGCCCGACCCCAACGCTGCGCGACAGGGGTGCGAGTTGCCGCCCGTCGATGCAGGCACGCAGCGACGCCTTGAGCCAGTAGATGCCAGACAAAGCGCTGAGTGCATCGCGGGCCGGCGCGGGATCGGCCACCCACAGAGGACACAACATGAGCTGCTGCCAGCTCAATGGCTCGGCCTGCAACTGCCGCGCAAGCGCTGCCCGCGCGCGCCGCTGCGCGGCCACATGGGTCAACGCCGAGTCTTCACCCAGGTCCACGGGCTGCATCTCAGGACTCGCTGCCGACACGGGGCTGCGCGGGGGATGCGACCGCAACGGCGGCGCCCCGGCGCAGCGGTGCCACTGCGGCGCCGACCATGGATGCCAGCCCGGTCTCGGCCAAGGCTGCCGCGGCTGCAGGGCGGCGCTGCCACCAGGCCATGGCCGCCACGGCGGCCGCTATGAGGCTAAGCAGCCCCGCCACCAGCATGACCATGCCGCCATACTGCGCCCACAAACCGCCCAGGAATGACGGCGGGGCCGCCGGTGGAATAGGTTCGGCGGGGAACATGGCAACAGTGACGTTGTCGTAGGGCAGCCCCTCCATGGCGTTGACTACGAGGGCTTTGATCTTGCCCGTCTGCTGGCTCAGGTCGACCCCGGGGCGGTGTTTGATGAACACCGAGGCCGTCGAGTGCTGGGGCTTGTCGGACAGGGGATTCTTCTCGGGCACAGAGACATGCACCCGTGCCTGCACCACGCCGTCAATGCTGGAAAGCGTGGCCGAGAGCTCTTGCGACAGGGCATGGGTGAAGCGGGCCCGCTCTTCGAGTGCCGATGACACGAAGCCCTCTTTCTTGAATACCTGGCCCAGGGTGTCGAAGGAGTCCCGTGGGAACCCTCCGGCGTGCAAGATCTCTACAGCGCGAGAAAAGTCGTCAGGCCGGGTGCTGACGACAAAGGCCTTGCCGTCGCGCGAGGCCGCTTTTTCTGCATGCAGGCCCGCATTGCGCAACACGGCCACCATCTCGTTGGCTTGGCGCTCGGTCAACTGGCCATACAGCTCCTGCTGGGAGCATCCGGCCAGGAGTGCCAGCGTGACCGTGACGAGGACACGCGCGGGCCAGGAGGGTGTCCTAGCCTTGCGGGCGTTGGCCCCGGGAATGGGGCAAGTGCGCAGGTGCGTTCTGGCAGAAAGTAGCGGTCTCATGCGATATAGCGGTCAAGGCGGGCGGTCAGGCCTGCTGGCGGAACAGTTGTTGCAGCCCGTCAGAGGTGCGGTTGGCGATATTGGCGGTGAGCTGGCTGTGGAACAGAAACTCGTGCGCCCGGACGGTCAGCATGACCATCTCACCCGGTGTCATGTCGTTGCCCGCTGCCATGGCCGCTTGCGCATGCTCCTCCAGCGAGACCGCCTCGGCGTTGATGTGTTCGAGCGGCTTGAAGAGAGCCTGCATCCCCTCGCCCATTGCCTGCACAGGCTGGGCCTGCAGCGTGCTGCCCGCGCCCGCTTCTGCACGCGCAATAGCCTCGTGAAAGCCGGACATGTCGGTCAATGAGATGCCATAGCCGGCCTGGACGGAGCTCTGCCCCGCCGAGACGCCGACACTGTCTGCGCCCGAAAGCGAAAGGCCCATGGTGGTAGTGGCGTTCATGGTGTCAGCGCCACATCACTGTTTGCGGGCCATGGTTTCCAGTGCCGTGCCCACCGATTGCAAGGAGGTGTGAGCACTGTTGGACATGAAGCCCATTTGTTGGGCCAGCATGGTCATGTGGGTGATGTGGGCAGGCTTATCGTTGCCGTCGGCCAGGGCATCCCCTGCGGCCTCGATTTCACTCGCTTTGGCGTCCAGGGTTTTGCCCCAGGCATCGGCCATGACCTCGAACCAGCTAGCGCCTTTGCCGCTGCGGCTTTGGGAGCTGCTCAGTCCAGTGGTGGCGACCATTGCCAGCGGATTGATGGAATTGCTCATGCTCTGACTCCTACTTTGCAGGTGGTGCTGGCGGTGATTGCCAGCGGGGTGGTTGAACAAGGGGTCGGTCCGAGGACCGATGTGGCACGGTGACGTTTCAAGATTTGAGGTAAACGTGGTGCGGTGGGCTCACCTGGGTGCCCAGATGCGCTGGTGGTGAAGCGGCTCATGCGGGGCTTCAGAACGACAGGACGCTGGCCACGCCCTCGCGTTCCATCTGCACCTTGTCGGACAGGATGGCCACAATGCGGTGCCCACTGGGCAACATGGCCCCCTCAAAGTAACGGGTGCCGTCCACGGTGACGAGGTAGGCAGGCTCTCCGGGCACGATAGCAGCGACACGCTTGCCAGGATCGTGGATGGCCGATGCAGCTGGAGGCGGCGTAGGGGGAGCCTCGTTGACAGCGGCCAGCTGCTGCAAGCCCGGCACATCACGGCGAGCCAACGCCTGAACATGCTCAAGCTGCCGCGTATCAGACACCGCCGTGCGCACCCGCACCACCCCCGCACCAGCAGCTTCCACTTGCGCAGCGATGCCGTTGAGTCGATAGACCTCGGCCACACTGGCTGCCACCTGCTCATTGACCCATACCGAGAGCCGGGCGGGCGAACGGTCTGCAAGCGCCTTTTCCAGTCGGGTCTTTTCAGCCTGGGACTCCAAGTGCCCGGTCACGTACAGCTGCCCGCTGCGGGACTCGACATTCAGTGTGGGCATCCCCAGGTGCGACAGGGTCTGGCGGATGTTCGCGGCGTGCTCTTGCGGACTCAGGGTGGAAGGCCCCATGGCCCAGGCCAGGGTGAGGGTGCACACAGAAACGCCCACCAACGCGGTGCCGCCCAGCATCAGGCGCGAGCGCCAGCGCTGCAAAGGGGACGTCTGGCCTGCCGCCATGGCTGCAGGGTCCTTTGCTGGCGTAGCTGCGGCAGAGGAGGCCTGCGAAGCAGACGCACCCATACCAGCATGCGAACGCGCCTCCGAGGCTGCTTCTGAAGCAGGAGCAGACTCTTGCGCATGCGGTGTAGCCGACGTGGCACCTCCGTCTGGTGCCGCGTCGGTGAATAGCGGCGCCCATTGCTGCGCACCGAGCTGACCCACGGCAAGCCGGATCCCTCCGACAGTGAACGGCTCGTACAAGCCCAGCTCTGCGCGCGCGCCTGCCTCCAGCGTCCTGTGGGCTACGGCACCGCCGCCCTGCTGCACCTGCAACACCAAGATGCCTGTGGGCGAAAACGACAACACAGCAACGCCTTCGGCCTTCTGAAGCACGACTTCATTGATCCAGTCCTGTCCGATGCGCAGCGTCTGCCCAGGCTGAATGACAGAAGATGCGCCACGCTGCTCGCCGCTGAGAACGCGCAGTTCGTACAAAGTTTCTGTGCTCATTCCACGGTACTCCTCGGCCCGGACATGCGGGCCTCGTTCGCTCGATTCGTTCACGGCGCCTGCTCACCCAACCCCTGGGCTACGCCAGGCCTGGGATCGCCCGTCGCGGGGTTGCGGGTAGACGTTATGGTCTCTTCCAGTACAGGCATGGGTGGGGCAGCCACGGCGCCACCGGGCCGCAGTGGCCCCGTGGGTGCTGATGCATTGGTCGCGCGCCGTGCAGGGATGAGGCGGGGCGAAATGAGGAAGAGGCGTTCCACCCGCTCTTGCTGATCGTTGTTCGAGCGGAACAGCGCGCCCGCCAGGGGGATATCGCCCAGGAATGGAACCTTGGAAACCCCTTCGCTGCTGGACTCCTTGACCATGCCGCCAATTAGCAGGCTCTCGCCCGCGCCGATCAGCGCCTGGGTATTGATGGAGGAACGCTCGACGATGGGGATCGAATCAACCTGGCTGGCTCCATTGATGCCGCCGTCTTCGATCTGGACGAGCAGCTTGATGCGCACGTCTGAGCCTTCCTGGAACACATGGGGCGTGACACGCAAGGAGGTCCCTGCCGACACCTTGTAAAGATCGACTTGCTCTCGACCTGCCACGCGCACGTAGAAACTCTTGTTGGTGTCAAAGAGCGCCTCGACGTTGGACAGCGTCATGACCTGGGGGCTCGAAACAATGCGGGCTACGCCCTTGTTCTGCAATGCATTGATTCGCGCCACAAAGTTGTTGCGCCCGCCCAGCACCAGGGACATGAGTCCGCCCTCGCCTGCTGGCGTAATGCTCTGAACCGGCGTGCTGCCCAGCAGACTGGTGTCGCTGGCGGTGCCATTGCCAAACAGGAAGGAATAGCGGTCGCCACTCAGGCGCCAGTTGATACCCATCTCACGCAACTTGTCGGTGCTCAGGTCGATGATGGTGGCTTCGATCTCCAGGGCCTGGGGCTCAATGTCCAGCGACTTGATGAGCTCGTCGTAGTAAGGCAGACGCTCCGGGAGGTCTCGCACGATCACTGCATTGAGACGGGTATCGGCCTCCACACGGGCCTGGTTCGCGACCGAAGCCGCGCCCAGGCCTTCCAGCAACGCCGCGTCCACGGTGGCCACCTGCACACCTCCTACGGCTCCAGGTCGGCCGCCCCAGGCTTGCTGCACGGTTTCGGCAGAGGCCTGCATGGGGTTGGCACCAGCGGCTCCCAGCGTGCCTTGTCGAGCCAGCCCCTGGCCGCGCAGACCCGGCTCAGAGGCGCCCCGATACTGCGTCAGTGCCGGTGACGGGTTACCTCGCTGGGCTGTCAGCAAAGAACGCAGGATGCTTGCCACACCAGGGATGACCGTGACGGTGCCGCCGTACTGGGCACTCACATCCTGGGCCCATGCGTATTTCAGGTAGTACACCTTGAAACCCACGGGAGCCAGCGTGGTGGACTGGCTTTGCTGACCTGAAGCCAGTTCGCCGACCAAGTCTACAAACCGTCGGTTTCCGCTGGCGATGAGCCCACCACTCTGGCTCACACGCAGGGTGTTGCGCGAGTCCATGATGTTCATGTCACGCGCGGTATTGATGACCTGGCGAGCGTCTCCCTGGCGCATGGCAAAGGTGCGTGTCGTGACCTCTGCCGGTGTGTACACGTGCACGACGGCGCCGTCGTAGTAGGCCATGAGCCCAAATGAGCGCTGGATGCTGGAAAACACTTTTTCGGCCGTACCTCGGAACACGCCGTTGACCGCGCCCTTGACACCAGAACTTACCGACACGGGTACATCCATGGTCCCGAAGAAGTCCTGCAAGAACGCCGCAATCGGCTGCTCTCGCACGGTCATATCGACCTGTCTCTCCCCGAAAGGAATGGGCGAGGCCTGCACCGCCGTGGCGCACAACGCCCAACCCAACGCACAGCCTGCCGCCCAGGCGCGCCACGCGCCCGCCTTTGGCACCGACAGCAACGGACTCCAATTCCCCTTAGCTACTACTCCCATTCTCACTCCCTTGTTTGAACTCATTGTTGGTATCAGCGCATACGCTCATCGGCGAGGCTGTTGAAGAACAGACTCCGCCTGAAAACAGTCGGCGACTGCCGACCGACTTACTACGACGCCCCCTGCAACATGGGGGCGTCGTCTTTTCCGACATGGGCCAGTACGCCCAGGTGCAGCGTCGGAACCAATTCGTGGTAACTGAGCACTGGAGTGTCAAAGCACTCGATCTCGATCAACTTGCGTACGTGGCGGCGAATGTCCACCGCCGTCACGATGGCTGCTGGCCGGTGATGTGCGATGGCCTGCGTGAATTTCTGAATCAACTGCGTGGTTTGCGCAGGATCGAGCGCCAGCTGCTGCACCCCGCCGTTGACCCGCACAGCGGATCGCAGCAGCTCCTCGACGGAGGGATCGATAAGCAGCGCGCCCAGGCGGCCGGTCGGCGCGTAGCGATAGCACAGCTGGCGCTTTAGTCCGATCCGGACCAGTTCCGTCAGAGCGAACACATCTTTCTCCCGCTGGGCCGCATCGGCGAGGGTCTCCAGGATGTCGCGGAGGTTGCGGATGGCCACCTCTTCTTCCACAAGGCGACGCAGGATTTCAGCCACCCGTGCCAGAGGCAGAGCACGAAGGGTTTCCTTGACCACATCGGGCAGGTCGGCGCTGGCACGGGTCAGCAAGAGGTTGGTTTCCTGCGTGCCCAAGAACAGCGCGGCGTTGCGACGGAGAGCTTCCCGCACGGCCGCGGCCAGTGCCGCCGCAACACCGTCAGCCACCATGTCGCCCTGGGCAACCGGCACCTCGTGCACCATCAGGCGCCAAGCAGGCGCTGGCGCGGCTGGTTCGAGGGCCAGTGCGCTAGACCCCGGTACCGCTGGCGCCGGCGTCTGAGCAGGTGGCGCGGGCACCATGTGCACATCGATGCGCGGCAAACGCAGGCCCAGGTGCAGCTGAAAATGGTCGAGCACGCCTTCAAGGCCGTCCAGCAGGTCACGGCTGTCTTCGCCGCGCAGGTGCCCGGCAGGCAACTCAAGTAGGAGGGGCACGTTGGGACGCACCGGGATGGCATTGGTGAACATCAACTCGGGGGCGTGCGCGGGCTTGCGGCGCACAGCCACCAGCTTCGGCCCGATCCAGCGTTCCCAGCGCTCCCGCCACGCGGGCGTCAGCATGGCCCCAACCCCAAAGAACACAAGACCCAGCAGACCAAAGACCACGGCGGGAAAGCCAGGCACGGCCGCGAAAAGAAAACTCAGGCCACCGGCCACCAGCAACACGCGGGGCTTGGCCGTCAGTTGTCTACCAATGGCGTCGCCCAGATGTTTGTCATGCTCATCGTCTGTAGTGCGCGTCACCAGCAGACCTGCGGACATGGCCCCCAGCAATGCGGGGATCTGCGTCACCATGCCATCACCAATGGCAAGGATGCAGTACTTGATGGCCGCTGCCGACATGGGCATTCCCTGCTGGAGCACCCCCACGGCCAGCCCTCCCAGCAGATTAATGATGATGATGATGATGCCCGCGATGGCATCGCCTTTGACAAACTTCATGGCGCCGTCAAGGCTGCCGTTGAGCTTGCTTTCGCTTTCCAGTTGGCGACGGCGACGCCGGGCCTCGTCCTTGTCGATCAGGCCTGAGCGAAGGTCCGAGTCGATGGACATCTGTTTGCCAGGCATGGCATCCAGCGAGAAACGCGCGGCGACTTCAGCCACGCGCTCCGAGCCTTTGGCAATGACGATGAACTGCACCACGGTAATGATGAGAAACACCACCAGGCCCACCACGAGATTGCCGCCCGCCACCATGTTCCCAAACGTGTCAATGATGTGGCCAGCTTCGCCGTGCAGAAGAATCATGCGGGTTGTCGCGATCGACAGAGCCAGCCGAAAAAGCGTGCTGATCAGCAGCACGCTGGGGAACACGGAAAATTCGAGCGGATTGGCCACATAGATGGCCAGCAGCAGCAGCAAAACCCCGCCCGAGATGTTGACGGCCACGAGGGTGTCGAGGGCCCAGGTCGGCAGCGGCACGATCATGAGCGCGATGATGGCCACGATGCCAGCCACCAAGGCGATGTCGGTGTACCGCGCGAGCCCGCCACCACTGCGGTCGGCATGCGCGGCCGACCGGAAATAGCTAGCCAAATTCACAGCGAGTCTTTCCCTGTGAAGGCATGGCCCGCTTGCCTGGCGCTGACCCCGCGCAGCAGCACGTATTCGGCAAGCACTTTGCGGACGTAGTCCTGAGTCTCGCGGTAGGGTGGGATTTTGCGTCCGTGTTTTTCTACGGCGCCCTCACCGGCGTTGTAGGCGGCAAGCACCAACTCCAGGTCATTGCCAAATCGCTGCTGCAAGGTTTTGAGGTACCGGGCGCTCACCCGCAGGTTCGTCTGCGGGTCGTGCAGTTGCTCTGCGCCCTCCACGCCAAAACGGCGCGCGGTCGGGGGGATCACCTGCATCAAGCCTCGGGCTCCTGCATGCGAGATGGCATCGGGCTGGTGACGGGACTCCACGCGAGCGATGGAGTGCAGCAGCAACGGGTCGATGTCGTGCTCCTGCGCGGTGCGGTCTACCAAAGGTGCCAGCCCGACGGGGCTGCTGGTTCGCAAGGGCTGGGCGTCGGGGCTGCGCGATGGCATGGCTGTGCGGGGCGGGAGCTTGCCGGTCATGGCTGGCTGCGCTGTGCGGGCGCCTGCACCGACAGGCAACAGACGCGACGAGGTGTGGCGATACAACCCCATCTGCGCAGCCAGAACTGGTTTGCCGGATTTGGCGGCAGACACTTGGCAACCGCGAACAAGCGCTTCGGCGTCCCGTTGCGCGGGTGTCAACAACTGATCCCACCCGACGGCACATGCGGCTGTCGGCGCTGGCGCCAAGACCGCAGGTCCAGGTGCAGCGTGGGTCAGGCCCCCAAGGCCCAGTCCGCAAGTCCCCATGAGGAACCACATCCCAGGGAGCCTCGCCAAGGGCCGAACCAACAAACGCCGGGCAAGCAGATGAACACGATGAGACGATGGGGAACGCACAAACAGACTTTCGCTTTTAAAAGCAGACTCAGACACGAACGCAACAAGGTAGAGCTAGTGTTTCCGCTCAGCCTTTCGAATTTGTGGCAAAAAGTGCTGCTTCACGTATCCATTTGTCAGGAACGAAACACGGATGCAACGCACGCCCATTGCGGGCACGTGCTTTCGCTTGCATCCTGTTTCAACATTCATGTGGCCGTTGGCACACTGCCCGAAACTTCAGTTTTGTGCACCGCTGCCAAGCTTCCCCGTGATGCTGCAGCGCCTTGAGCCCAGGGCCAGCACGGCCTGCGGCCCCACCCGATTTCCAACAGGACTCTCCGCCCATGGCCGGTCAAGACGACAGTGGCGACAAGACAGAAAAGCCGACACCCAAGAAGCTTCAGGACGCCCGGAAAAAGGGCGAGGTTTCCAAGAGCAAGGACCTGACAGCGACAGCAACATTGCTGACCGTGCTGCTGCTAGCCACTGTGGCCTTGCCGATGGTGGGGCAGCAGATGACGTCACTGATTGAACTGAGCCTGTGGGGATTGCAGATCCCTTTTCCTGAGGCACTCGCCCAACTGGGGTGGCAAGCGCTGCGCACGTTGCTGTTGCTGGTGGGGCTGGTGGTGGTACCCGTTGCGGTGGTCGGCGTCCTGGTGGAGTTTCTGCAGACCGGCCCTGTGCTGACGATGGAGAAAATCTGGCCCAAGGCAGAACACCTGAACCCCGCCAGCGGCCTCAAACGCATGTTCTCGCTGGACAACCTGGTCGAGCTGCTCAAGTCACTGCTCAAGACCGTGCTCGTGGCCGTCATTGCCTGGATTGCGCTGAAGGACTTGCTGCCCGATCTGCCACTGCTTGCGCGCGCGAAACCAGAGGCCGTGGGATCGGCTCTCTGGCAAGCCAGCTGGACGCTGCTGGCATGGGTCACGGGCGCGTTTCTCCTGGTGTCGGCGCTGGACCTGGCATGGCAACGCTACAGCTTCATGAAGAAGATGCGCATGAGCATGCGCGACATACGCCAGGAAATGAAGGACGCCGAAGGCGACCCGCATCTCAAGGGCCATCGCAAGCAGCTGCAGCAGGAGTGGGCTCAGCAAGGCGCCAACAAGGCGGCAGCCAGTGCCCATGTGCTGGTGGTCAATCCCACCCATGTCGCGATTGCCATCGACTACCATCGCGACCGATGCCCGGTGCCCACGGTCATTGCCAAGGCACAGGACGATGATGCTCTGGCCATGAGAACCGCCGCGCAGGAGGCCGGCGTTCCCGTACTGCGCAACATCGAAATCGCCCGTCAATTGCTGGCCGACACAGAGCCCGGCGACGTCGTTCCTGCGGAGCTGTTCGACATCATCGCGACCGTAATCCTGTGGGCGCAAGATGTGCGCTATGAACTCGAACGTGCCTCGCAGACCTCGCATACGAAGTCTTCCACAGAGTCAGAACCGCACCGTCCTCGACGCCCCGCTCCTGGTGAAGACCTGACCCGGTACCCGCCCTCTACGGCCCATGACGCAGCGGGCGCAGCCGCCCCCCCCGGGGGCTGGAGAACCAACCGCTTTGCCCGCTATGTTCCCAGACGGTGGCGATCCAGAGCGGCCACTGACACTGCATCATGAACAAGCATTCACATACAGACACCGCACAGCCTTATGAAGGCACTGCCCCTGCCCAATTGGTCGAGGTGACGAGCCCCCAGAACACTGCCAGCGTGGTGCTCCCGAATACTGCGACATATGGCGTAGCTGACGCGCCCGCAGCCCCACTGGCCGGAGTGCTGGGTACCGTATTGGCACTGGCATTCGTGCTGGCCCTGGCCTGGATACTTCTGAAGGTGCTGCAGCGCACCGGCATCGCGCGGAATCGAAGTGGTAAAGCCGTGCTCCAGGTCGTGCAGCAAATATCTCTTGGCGGGCGAGAGAGAGTGGCCCTGGTCCGGCACGGGGACCGAGAATATCTGCTGGGGGTGACACCGCACCAGGTACATCTGCTGGCTGAATCCGCTCCTGAAGGTAGAGAGAAATCGCCGACTGTTCCTTGACGCGTTTATGCAGGCATTGCGGCAACTGCGTGCGCTCCCATGGTGGCTGTACCAAAGACTGCGGGGCACCCTCGGTAGGGTGTCAGAGGTGCCTGCCGCTGCGCCTTCTCCTTGGGCTGTAAAAAAGCTACCACATGGCAGCTTGTTTTCTACGCTGGAGGACCATGCCCTTGGGCGGGCGCACCCACCCATTCAGTACCGCAACTCAGCCGCTCACCCTTTGCTGCGCAGCGTGCGGCTCAGCAAGATCACGGGCACCAACCCCACGGCCACCAGCGCCAGGGAAGGCAACGCCGCCTCACCCAGCCGCTCATCGCGCGCCAGCTGGTAGGCCACCACGGCCAGGGTGTCGCTGTTGAAGGGGCGCAGCACCATGGTGGCGGGCAACTCCTTCATCACGTCCACAAACACCAGCAGCGCGGCAGCAGCGGTAGACCGCTTGAGCAACGGCCCATGCACGCGCGCCATCAGGCCCACGCTGCCCATGCCCAGCATGCGGGCAGAGTCATCCAGGCTGGGGGGAATTCGCGCGTAACCGCTCTGAATGGACTGCAGCGCCACCGCGCAGAACCGCACCAGGTACGCCCATACGATGCCCAACGCCGTGGCGGTGACCAACGCACCCACGCCCCACTGTGGCATGGCCGCCTGCAGCCAGCCCACGGGCAGCAGCAGGCCCACCACGATGACGGCACCTGGCACGGCGTAGCCCACGCTGGCCAGTTGCACCACGCCGCGCGTGATGGCGTCGGGCTGGCGGCGCACTGCAAATGCCAGCGCCAGGGCAATCATCACGGCCAGCGCAGCGGTGATGCATCCCAAGCGCACGCTGTGCCAGGCCCATTCCATGAAACGCTCCCACGGCAGCACCGACCAGTCGGCCGCCAGCGGGCGCAGCATGAAGAGAACCGGGGCGACAAAACCCATCACCACCGGCACCGCGCACACCATCCAGGCGGCCCAGCGGCGTGCGCCGCGCAGCGCCAGGGGTTGTGCCTCGGCCGAGCCTGCGCGCCCGCCGCCCGTGGCAAAACGCATGCGTTTTTGTGCACGGTGTTCCAGGTGCAGCAGCGCCATCACCACCACCAGCAGCATGGTGGACAGCTGCGCGGCGGCCAGGCGGTTGTCCATCGACAGCCAGGCCTTGTAGATGCCGGTGGTGAAGGTCTGGATACCGAAGTAGCTGGCCACGCCAAAGTCAGCCAGCGTTTCCATCAGCACCAGCGCAACGCCTGCAGCGACTGCCGGGCGTGCCAGGGGCAGCGCCACCGCCCGGATGCGACGCGACAGCGGTGCGCCCAGCAGGCGCGCGGCCTCCATGAGGTGCGCGGCACGCTCGCCCAGCGCCGTGCGCGCCAGCAGGTACACATACGGGTACAGCGAAAAGATGAACACCCACACCGCGCCGCCCAGGCTGCGCACCTCGGGCAGCAGGCGGCCTTCCAAGCCAAAGGTGTTGCGCAGACCCACCTGCAGCGGGCCGCTGAACTGCAGAAAGTCGGTGTAGGCATACGCAGTGACATACGCAGGCATGGCCAGGGGCAGCAGCAGCAGCCACTCGAAGGTGCGGCGGCCCGGGAAATCAAACAGCGTCACCGCTGCTGCCGTGCCTGTGCCCACAATGGCCGCGCCCAGGGCCACCAGCACGCTCAGCCACAAGGTCGTCCACACATAGCCGGGCAACACGGTGGCCGCCATCTCGCGTAGGATGGCGCCCGCCTGCGCATCGCCCTGCCCCACAGGCAACCACGATGCGAGCACGGCCAGCACGGGGAGCGCCAGAAACCCCGCGAACAGGATCAAAGGGATGGTGCGAAGGGCAGAAAATGGCGTGCGGCGCAAGGCGAGTGGCTCGGCAAAGGAAGAAAGCGCACACCCGCTGGCAGGCTCAGGCCGGGCAACGATCAGGAATGCAAATGCGAATTTTAAGCATTCGTCCCTGCCCGCCTAGAATCAGGCGATGTTTCTAGAGGTTTCCCAACTCGAAGTGCGCTACGCAGGCCGCCCCAACGCGGCGGTGGAAGGCGTCACGCTGGGCCTGCATGCAGGCGATATCGGTGTGCTGATCGGCCCGTCGGGCTGCGGCAAAACCACCTTGCTGCGCGCCGTGGCGGGGCTGGAGCCCGTGACGGGCGGCGAGATCCGTCTGACCAAAAGTGTGGTCAGCAGCGCCACGCTGAGCGTGCCGCCCGAGCTGCGGCGCATTGGCATGGTGTTCCAGGACTACGCGCTGTTCCCACACCTGTCGGTGGGCCGCAACGTGGCGTTTGGCATCCACCAGTTGCCCCGTGCCGAGCAGGCCGCGCGCGTGGCCGAGGTGTTGCAACTGGTGGGGCTGGAGGGCAGCGAAAACCGTTTTCCGCACGAGCTTTCTGGCGGGCAGCAGCAGCGTGTGGCCCTGGCTCGGGCCCTGGCACCGCGCCCGCAGCTCATGCTGCTGGACGAGCCGTTTTCCAACCTCGACGTGGACCTGCGCGAGCGCCTGGCCCACGAGGTGCGCGGCATCTTGAAGGCCGCGGGCGCCACCGCCTTGTTTGTGACGCACGACCAGTTCGAGGCCTTTGCCATTGGCGACGTGATCGGAGTAATGCACGAAGGCCATCTGCACCAGTGGGACGATGCTTACACGCTGTACCACCGCCCCGCCACGCGGTTTGTGGCCGACTTCATTGGCCACGGCGTGTTCGCCCCTGCCACGCTGCTGCAGCGCGGCAACAACGTGGTGGCGCAAACGCCGCTGGGCGAGCTGACTGACTTGGACGAATGCCCCCTGCCCAGCAGCTACCCCGGTGGCGAATGTGATGTGCTGCTGCGTGCGGATGACATCGTGCACGACGACCATGCCCCCGTGCAGGCGCAGATCGTGCGCAAGTCGTTCCGGGGTTCGGAGTTTCTGTACACGCTGCGCCTGGCCAGCGGCCACACGGTGCTGGCGCATGTGCCCAGCCACCACGACCACGCCTTGGGGGAGTGGATAGGCATCCGCGCCCAGGTGGACCATGTGGTGACGTTCCCCCGCGAACAGGGAACCACCATCTAAGCCCAAATAGGCTCTAGCGCTTATCCGTAAAGCGCTAGCTGCTATTACTTTTGATGGCTCATTGCGCCACGGCGCACTGCAGTCTTCAGGATTTGCCCTTGCGCTGCAGGCTTTCCAGGGCATTGAGATCCACCTGCGACATGAAGCCCCGCAGATCCTTCACGCCGATGTTGTCGCCCTCAATGCTGACCACCAAGCCGTTTTTCAGGATGGTCTTGAACTCGGCATGGCTGCCGTCCTTTTCATAGCGCTGGTGCAGGGTGCGGCCACCCTCCTGCCAGGTTTTCTCGACGCTCGTTGGGTCTTCTTTTTCGCCCTGGGCCATGCCCATGGCCATGACCGCAACCTGCCCCAGACCACCGATGTCCACGATCTCCAGGCGCACCTGCTTGTTATCGCTGCCGTACTGCGCACTGGCCTGGCTGGTGGGCAGGCCCAGGGCGGCACCGTCCTGCACATCAAAGCCCGTGCGCGGCAGGCCGGCGAGCTTCTCGGGCAGTGCCGCCTTGAGCGACTGCGCCGCAATGGCCTGGCCACCCCCCAGCGCACCTGCGGCGGCCTTGGCGGCATCACCAGCAGCAGCGGCAATGGCGGCTGGGTCCTGGCTCTTTTGCGCTTCTTCCATCTTGCGGGCGGCCTCTTCCATCTTCTTGCCTGCGGCCTCCAGGCCGGCGGTGTCGATGGACACCTTGCCGCCCGGCGTATTCATCGTGATGGCGGGCGCATCGGCCCCGCCAAACATCGCTCCGCCACGGGGCAAAAAGAGCGCACTGACGGCGCCGATGACCACCCCCATCACAATGGCCGCGATGATGACCACCACGGTGTAGACCACCGACTTGTCGGGTGCGTTTTTCATGAGCACCGGCAGGCCGGTGTAGAGCAGGTAGATGGAGTACAAAGCCGCCAGCAGACCCAGCATGGATAGTGCAGGCAGCAGGCTGAACACCCCACCCAGCATGGCCGCCGTGCTGGCATACACCGCCACCTTCAGGGCCTGGATGGAGTTTTTCTGGCCGCCAAAGGTGGAGGCCAGCGCATCGATGATGAGCCCGAGCACGAAGATGCCCACGAGGCTGAGCACATACGACACCACCATGTTCACCAGCCCCGAGACAAAGGGCACGCGGATGGTGAGGCCAAAGCCCCCAAAACCGATCAGCGACATGCCAATGAAACCGCAGACTGCCGGAATGGCGGCCAAAATCATGGCGTAGCGGGTGAACAGGGTCGCCACGTCGGAGGCTTCCGTGTCGATCGTGGCCCAAGTTTCCTTGGGTTGCAGAAGAATGCTCTTGGTGCGCTCAATCAGGTTCATGGTGCCCTCCCGGCAGTGTGGATGAGCCTGCCCACGCATTTGCAAGCGCTTGCAGGCGAAAGACGCGGACGATACGGGAAATAGCGTGCAATAGAGATCGGATGTGCAGACCGCGCGGCTGCAAACGTGGAATATGCACGCTTTTGCCCACGGAAACCACCCCCTGCCCCCAGAGCGTCAGCTCAGGCTTTGCGCAACTGATCGACCGTATCGTGCAGGTGCTGCGTCCAGGTACGGCGGTCGCGCTCGCCCGCCAGCTCGGGGGGGCCGTAATGCACCACAGCCTCGATGGGCGGGGCGCACAGCGTGCGCCAGATAGAGCCCACCAGGGTTTCGTCGCCGATGTAGCTGGGCGCAAAGCTGGTGGCACCCGTGGCCTTGTCGGCAAAACTCAGGCCCACGGGCTGCACGGGCGCCTTCGCGGCGACAGCGGCTTGCAGCAGATTGGCGTGAAAAGGCAGCATTTCGCGCCCATCGCCCGTGGTGCCCTCAGGGAACACGGCCAGCACCTCACCCCGCTCCAGCGCCTCCTGCATCGACCGGACCATGCGCAGCGCATCACGGCGCGAGCTGCGCTCGATGTAGAGCGTGCCTGCGGCAGTGGCCAGTGTGCCGATCAGCGGCCAGCCCTGTACGTCGGACTTGGAGACAAAGCGGCAATGCCGCGCCGCGTGCATCACCGGGATATCAAGCCACGAGATGTGGTTGGCCACCAGCATCACCGGGCCGGTGAGCGGGGGCTGACCCAATATGCGCAGGCAGATGCCAAGGTGCGCCAGCAGCTGCAGCGACCACACCTGCACCCGGGCATGCTGCTGGTCCGGCGAGAGCGCTGGAAAACGCAACGCCACGATGGCGAGCCCTTTGACAATGTGGCCCAGCAGGCGCAGCAGGCGCCAGCAGGCACGCAAAGACTTCACCGCAGGGCCTCGCAGCGTCGCACTACCTCAACCCCGGTCAAAAGCCACCTGGCCACCGACGAGGGTCATGCGCACACAGCCAGGCAGTTCGTAGCCCGAGAACGGGGTGTGTTTGCCCTGGCTGCGCAATGCGTCGTCCTGCACCGTCCACGCCGCCTGCGGGTCAAAGACGCACAGGTCGCCCACGCCACCTTCCACGATCTGGCCGACGCTGGCCTGCAGTGTGCCCAGGGCGCTGCCGAGCACGCGCGCGGGTTCGGACGTGACGGTGGCGAGCGCACGCTGCAGGGGCACACCGCTGTCCTGCGACCACTTGAGCGCGAGCGACAGCAGCAGCTCCAGCCCCGTGGCGCCGGGCTCGGCTTCGGCGAATGGCAGGGTCTTGGCGTCTTCATCGACCGGCGTGTGGTCGGACACCAGGGCGTCGATGGTGCCGTCGGCCAGCGCAGCGTTCAGCGCATCGCGGTCGCGCTGCTGGCGCAGCGGGGGCGACAGGCGGGCGCGGCTGTCGAAGAAGCCGATGTCCACGTCGGTGAGGTGCAGCGAGTTGATGCTGACATCGGCCGTCACCTTCAGGCCCTCGGCCTTGGCGCGGCGCAGCAACTCGACACCGGCAGCGCTGCTGATGCGGCACAGGTGCACACGGGCGCCGGTGGTCTTGAGCAGTTCAAAAATGGTGTGCAGCGCAATGGTCTCGGCCGCCACGGGCACGCCCGACAGGCCCAGGCGTGTTGCCAGCGGGCCGCTGGCAGCCACGCCCTTGCCCAGGTGCATCTCTTGCGGGCGCAGCCACACGGTGTAGCCAAAGGTGGCGGCGTATTGCAGCGCGCGCTGTAGCACCTGGGTGCTGGCCAGCGGCACCTCGGCCTGGCCAAAGCCCACGCAGCCGGATTCGGTCAGCTCGGCCATCTCGGTCAGCACCTCGCCTGCAAGGTTGCGCGTGAGGGCCCCCAGAGGGAACAGGCGCGCCTGGTGCAACTTCTCGGCGCGGAACTTGAGCATCTCCACCAAGCCCGGCTCGTCGAGCACGGGGTCGGTGTCGGGCGGGCAGACCAGGCTGGTCACGCCGCCGGCCACCGCGGCGGCCATTTCTGATTCGAGCATGCCTTCATGCTCGTGGCCGGGCTCGCGCAGGCGTGCGGCCAGGTCCACCAGGCCAGGCAGCACGATGCAGCCAGCTGCATTGATGGTGCGGTTGGGCGCAAAGTCGGGGGGCACGCGGTTGACGCTCACGATGCGGCCTGCCGCCAGCGCGATGTCGCAGGTCTGGTCAAGCCCCGAAGCGGGGTCGATCACACGGCCGTTCTGGATCAGTATCTTCATGATTTCAAGCCAAATTGGCTGCTAGCGCTTATTGGATATGCGCTAGCAGCTATGAAAACAGGAGTATTCATTCCAAGCGTCATGCTTCGTTACCAGCAACGATGGACATGACAGCCATACGGACCGCAATACCGAAAGTCACCTGCGGCAGGATCACGCTCTGCTTGCCATCGACCACGGCGGAGTCGATCTCCACGCCCCGGTTGATGGGGCCGGGGTGCATGACGATGGCGTCGGGCTTGGCCAGTTGCAGCTTCTCCTGCGTGAGGCCGAAGCTCTTGAAATACTCCTGGCTCGACGGCAGCAGGGCGCCGCTCATGCGCTCGTTCTGCAGCCGCAGCATGATGACCACGTCGGCATCCTTGATGCCCTCTTCGAGCGTGTGGCACACGCGCACGCCCATCTGCGCCATGTCGGAGGGCACCAGGGTGCGCGGGCCCACCACGCGCACCTCGGCGCAGCCGAGCGTGGTCAGGCCGTGGATGTCCGAGCGGGCCACGCGCGAGTGCAGCACATCGCCCACGATGGCCACGGTGAGGTTGCTGAAATCCTTCTTGTAGTGGCGGATGGTGTACATGTCCAGCAGCCCCTGCGTGGGGTGGGCGTGGCGGCCATCGCCTGCGTTGATCACGTGCACATGGGGCGCCACGTGCTGGGCAATGAGGTACGGCGCGCCGGATTCGCTGTGCCGCACCACGAACAAATCCGCCGCCATGGCCGACAGGTTGGCGATGGTGTCGAGCAGCGATTCGCCTTTACTGGCCGAGCTGCGCGCGATGTCGAGGTTGAGCACGTCGGCCGACAGGCGCTTGGCCGCGATCTCGAAGGTGGTGCGGGTGCGCGTGCTGTTCTCGAAGAACAGGTTGAACACGCTCTTGCCTCGCAGGAGAGGCACCTTCTTCACTTCGCGGTCGTTCACGCTCACGAAGTTGGCCGCCGTGTCGAGGATGTGCGTGACGATGTCGCGCGGCAGGCCCTCGATGGACAGCAGGTGGATGAGTTCGCCGTTGCCGTTGAGTTGGGGGTTGCGCTTGTGCAGCACGGTCAGGCCTCTTTGACTTGGAATTGGAAGATGCCGCTGTCGTCACGCGCCAGGGCCAGCGACTGGGCGGCAGGCAGGGCCACACGCGCAGCAGCAAAGTCGGCCTGCACGGGCAGCTCGCGCCCACCCCGGTCCACCAGCACGGCCAGGCGCACGCTGGCAGGGCGGCCGTAGTCGAACAGCTCGTTGAGCACGGCGCGAATGGTGCGGCCGGTGTAGAGCACATCGTCGAGCACCAGCACGTCGGCACCGTTCACATCGAACGGCAGCGCAGTCTGCGCGCTAGCCGACAGGCCACGCTGGGCGAAGTCGTCGCGGTGCATCACCGACGACAGCACGCCTGCGGGCCCTTCGAGGCCCAGGTCTTTTTGCAGGCGCTCGGCCAGCCAGGCGCCGCCCGAGGCAATGCCGGCCAGGCGCGTGGTGGGGGTCAGCATGCTGCGCACTCCGCGCAGCAGTTCGCGGTACAGCGCCTCGGCGTCAAGCACCAGGCTGCCGGACACTCCGGGGGAGGGGGTGGTCATGGGAGATTCCTCAAAAACTGTTCCAGGATGATGCAGGCCGACGCAGCATCGGCATCCTTGGCGCCACCTGCAATGGCTTCGGTGGTGCTGTAACGCTCGTCCACCTCGAACACCTGCAAACCAAAGCGGCCGCGCAGCTGGCGGCCGAACTTGAGCGCGCGCTCGGTGTTCTCGTGGCTTGCGCCATCCGGGTGGTAGGGCACGCCGATCACGAGGGCGTCGGGCTGCCACTCCTTGATGCGCTGCGCCACCTGCACAAAACGGGCGTCGCCCTCGGCCTTGATGGTGGCCTGCGGCGTGGCGCTGCGCAACATGCGGTTGCCCGTGGCGACCCCCGTGCGCTTGAGGCCAAAATCGAAAGCAAGAAAGGTCTGGAAATGCGCAGGAACGGCGGGCTGAACGGGCAGGCCGGTCATGCGTGCCCCGCCTCGGGCGACAACATCCAGGCCTTGAGGCCCAGCAGCGAAAGGGCCCGGTCGTAGCGCTCGGGCACAGGGGTGTCGAAGATCACGGACAGATCGGCCGCCACGGTGAGCCAGGCGTTCTCGGCCAGCTCCGATTCAAGCTGGCCCTCACCCCAGGACGAATACCCCAGCGTGATGAGCACGCGGCGCGGGCCTGCGCCCGTGGACAGCGCTTCGAGCACGTCCTTGGAGGTGGTCATCTCCAGCCCGCCGGGGATGGTCATGGTGGAGGCATATGCCGATTCATCGGTTTCTGCCTTGTCCATGAGCATGGGCTCATGCAACACAAAACCGCGCTCGGTCTGCACCGGGCCGCCTTGGAAAACAGGTTCCTGGGTGAGATCTTCGCGCCGCAGGGACAGGTCTACCTTGTCAAAAAGGCCTTTGAGGGTGATGTCCGAAGGCTTGTTGATGATGAGGCCGAGTGCACCGCGTTCGCTGTGCTCGCACAGGTAAACGACGCTGCGCGAGAAAGACTCATCTTCCAGACCGGGCATCGCAATCAGGAAGTGATGCGTCAGGTTGATGGGCGCAGAATCGAAAGACATTCGGCAATTTTAACGGTGAACATGGCACCCTCCTCCGAGCACTCGTACCCCAGCGGTCTGGTCTGGTTCCGCCGCGACCTGCGCGCGAACGATCAGGCCGCTCTTTACCGCGCACTGACTCAATGCCAGGAGGTGCACTGCGCCTTTGTTTTTGACCGCGAGATCCTCGACGCCCTGCCCCGGGCTGACCGGCGGGTGGAGTTCATCCGCGAGTCGCTGGTGGAGCTGGATGAAACGCTGCGAACGCTTTCCGGGCATGAACAGGGTGGCCTCATCGTGCTGTATGCAGTGGCCAGCGATGCCATTCCAGAACTGGCCAACGCCCTGGGCGTGCAGGCCGTGTTTGCCAACCATGATGACGAGCCCCAGGCCCTGGAACGCGACCGACTGGTGCGCACACGGTTGGCCACTGCCGGAAAGGCATTTCACACGTTCAAGGACCACACCATTCTGGAACGCAGCGAGGTGCTGACGCAGACCGGCAATCCATACAGCGTGTTTACACCGTACAAGAACGCCTGGCTCAAGAAGGTGGATGCGTTTCAACTCACCGGCTACCCCGTGGAGCGCCATGCACACCGGTTGGCACCGCGCCCGCAGGCGCACTGCCAGGCGGTGCCCACCCTGGCACGCCTGGGTTTTGAGGCCACAGCCCTATCGCAGCTCAATCTGCCCACGGGCGCCAGCGGCGCGCAGCGGCTGTTCAACGACTTCCTGGGCCGCATCGAGCGGTACGAGGACACGCGCAACTTTCCAGCTGTCAAAGGGCCCAGCTACCTCAGCGTGCACCTGCGTTTTGGCACCATCTCGCCGCGCCTGCTGGCCCGCACCGCGCACGGGCTGATGCTGCAAGGCAACCGGGGCGCCGCCACCTGGCTCAGCGAGCTGATCTGGCGGGACTTCTACTTTCAGATCCTGCACCACCATCCCCATGTGGTGGGCCACAGTTTCAAGCCCGCGTATGACGCGATCCAGTGGGAATCAGGCCCCGAGGCCAACACCCTGTTTGCCGCCTGGTGTGAGGGGCGCACGGGCTACCCGCTGGTGGATGCGGCCATGGCGCAGATCAACCACACGGGCTACATGCACAACCGCTTGCGCATGGTGGTGGCGAGCTTCCTGGTCAAGGATCTGGGCATCGACTGGCGCCGGGGCGAAGCCTACTTCGCCACGCACCTCAATGACTTCGATCTGGCCGCCAACAACGGTGGCTGGCAATGGGCCAGCTCCAGCGGGTGCGATGCCCAGCCCTATTTCCGCATCTTCAACCCCGTGAGCCAGAGTGAAAAGTTCGACCCCGAGGGCAAGTTCATCCGCCGCTATCTGCCGCAGCTGGCGAGTTTGCCTACCAAGGCGTTGCACGCGCCCTGGCTGGCGCGCCCGCTGGAGTTGCAGGATGCGGGAGTGCGGCTGGGGGATACCTACCCGCTGCCGGTGGTGGAGCACGACGCAGCGCGGCACCGCACCCTGGAGCGGTATGCGGTCGTAAAGTCTGCTGCGGCCTGATCCCCGCACTCACCGGCGGGTGGCAGGCGGTGGAACGCTGTCGGGCCCAGCGGGCTCATCCGGGCTCATCTGCATGCCCTCACCACCCAGCGGCGCCCCCGCCGCCAGCCGAAGGCGCAGCCGCACATCGGTGCGGTTATCGGCATTGGCAATCGCTTCTTCGGGCGATATGGCACCGGACTCGACCATGGCCAGCAAGGATTGGTCGAAGCTCCACATGCCTTGCTCTGCGCTGCGGGTAATGGCGGTCTTGAGTTCGTCGATCTGCCCCTTCTGGATCAGCTCGGCCACATAGGGCGTGAGCAGCATGATCTCGGTGGCAGGCACCAGGCCACCCGCCAGCCCCGCCACCAGGCGCTGCGCTACGACAGCGCGCAGGTTGAGGGACAGGTCCATGAGCAATTGGCGGTGGGCGTCTTCGGGGAAGAAATTCACAATGCGCTGCACCGCCTGGTTCGCATTGTTGGCATGCAGTGTGGAAACACACAGGTGGCCGGACTCGGCATAGTGCAGCGCGTGCTGCATGGTGGCCCGGTCGCGGATTTCACCAATCATGATCACGTTCGGCGCTTCCCGCATCGCGCGACGCAGGGCCTCGTCATAGGACAGCGTATCGAGCCCCACCTCGCGCTGTGTCACGAGTGACTTCTTGTGGGTATGAAGGTATTCGATGGGGTCTTCCACCGTCAGGATATGCCCGCCCGTGTGGGCATTGCGGTGGTCCAGCAGCGCGGCCAATGTGGTGGTCTTGCCAGAACCCGCCGACCCTACCGTGAGTACCAGCCCCCCTTTGAGAAACGCCAGTTGCTGGAGCACGGGCGGAAGGCCGAGCGCCGCCAGGCTGGGGATCTGGGCAATTACATGGCGGATCACCATGCCTACCTGCCCACGCTGCCGGTGCACATTCACACGAAACCGCTCGCCCTCCGGGGTCTGCAAGGACAGGTCGCACTCCATGGTGGCATCGAACTCATGCCGCTGCGTTTCGCGGAGGATGGAATACGCCATCTGCTTGACATCGTCGGCGGACAGCTGCTGCTGCCCCATGGCCACAAACACGCCCTGCCGCTTGAGCGTGGGTGGCGCACCCGCCATGATGAATAGATCAGAGGCCCTTTCCCGCACCACCACAGCCAGACAAGCCAGGAGGCGAGAATCCGGAGAAGGAACAGTTGCCGTCGGCTCCATCAGGACAGCCTCCAAAGGGAAGCTGCCGTGGTCAAGGCCCGCACCAACAGGCATATTGGCAGGCCACAGGCCCGCCGGTTCAAGGCAGACCTGTGGTGCACATGCATGCTGTCTAGGCCTCTGCGGTTGCCGCGATGCGGGCGTAGTGCTGAATGAGGCTCAGCAGCTCTTCGTCGGAGTAAGGCTTGCCCAGGTAATGGTTAACGCCCAGCTCCATCGCATGCTCGCGGTGCTTTTCAGCGATGCGCGACGTGATCATGATGATGGGCAGGTCACGCAGCGCACCGTCTGCACGGATGTTCCGCGCCAGGTCGAACCCGTCCATGCGAGGCATTTCGATGTCGGACAGCACAACGGTGGGGCGCTCTTCCTGCAGACGCTCCAGCGCTTGCAAGCCATCGGCCGCGAGCGCCACACGATAGCCTTCGCGCTGCAGCAAACGCTGCGTGACCCGGCGCACCGTGATCGAATCGTCCACCACCAAAACCAGGGGCACCTGGCTGGGGCCCGCCAATTGGGGCGAGACGACCGACTTGCCCGCACCCGAAGAGCCATCGGCCTCCAGCACTGAAGGCAGACCGGCGCTGGCGGCACGCACCTGGTCGCCATACACCGTCGCCAGCGCCACGGGGTTGTAGATCAGCACCACAGCACCCGATGCCAGCACCGACATGCCGGCCAAGCCGGGCAAACGGGACAGCTGCGGACCCAGGTTCTTCACCACGACTTCCTGGTTGCCCAGAACTTCGTCCACGTGCATGGCGATGCGCTGTGATGCGCTGCGGAAGATCACCACAGGGCGCGTCTTTCCAGCAGGCTCGTTACTGCGGGAAGAAGCCTGCAGGAGCGCTCCAGCCCAGAAGAAAGGCAGTTGCTCCATGCCGTCATCAAAATGGCCCGTGCGGTATGCGACCTCCAGGTCTGCAGCAGACGTGCGCCGAACGATCTCGACCACGTTGGCCGGCACGCCGATCGCGAGGTCACCCGCGCGCAGCATCACCACCTGCGTCACCGCCGTGGTCAAGGGAAGGACCATGCGGAAGGCCGCGCCCTTGCCAGCTTCTGTCGAGGTCTCGATCCGACCGCCCAGCGCATTGATCTCGGCACGCACCACGTCCATGCCAATACCACGCCCTGCCAAGCCGGTCACCTCGGAAGCCGTGGAGAACCCGGGCATGAAAATCAGGTTGGCAGCTTCGGCATCGCTCAACTCGGTATCGGGCGCCACAATACCCTGCGCCAACGCCTTTTCACGGATACGGGGCAGGTTCAGTCCGGCACCGTCATCCCGGAACTCCACCGACACGTCGTTGCCTTCGTGGTGCAACTCCACGGTGATCGTGCCCGATGCAGGCTTGCCTGCGGCCGTGCGCACCTGCGGATCTTCAATGCCATGGGCCACGCAGTTGCGCAACAGATGCTCGAACGCGGGGGTCATGCGGTCCAGCACACCACGGTCCATCTCGATGGAGCCGCCGGTGATGTCGAGCTTGATCTGTTTGTTGGTTTCCTTGGAGGCCTGGCGCACCACGGCATACAGACGTTCAGCAATGCCTTCGAACTCCACCATACGGGTGCGCAGCAAGTCGCGCTGCAACTCCCGTGCCTGGCGGCCTTGGGCAATCAGGTCGTCTTCGGCACCTTCCATGGCACGCTGCAGGTTGCGCTGCACGGTGGCCACGTCGTTCACCGACTCGGCCATCATGCGTGTGAGCTCCTGCACACGGGTAAAGCGGTCAAACTCCAGCGGATCAAAGCCCGCCGCCGAGTCCTTCGACAAGGCCAGGCGCGACTGCATCTGCGACTCAGCTTGCAGCTCGATGTCCCGCAATTGCTGGCGCAGACGGTCCAAATTGCCCGACAGGTCAGTCAGCGAGCTGCGGAACTGACCCAGCCGCACATCCAGGCGCGAGCGGCTGATCATCACCTCACCCGCCTGATTGACCAACCGGTCCAGCAACTGGGCACGCACACGCACCGACTGGTTAGCAGCAACACGCAAAGGCGCGAGCTGCGAAGGACCAGGCAGGCGCACCGCTGGAGCAGAGGACACGGCAGACGCGGGTGCTGCTGTTGGCACTGGAGCTGATGGGGCCTCGGAGGCTTCAGGCTGGCTGCGCGGTGTTTCAACGGGCAGAGAAACCACCGTATCGGCGGGCCCCTGGCCAATCGCACGCAACGCATCAAAGTTCGCCTGGATGCCGTCAAAACTACCCTGCAAAGGCTCGATTTGATCGGATGTCACCGTCTCAGCGTCAAGCTGCTCGATGGCGGATTCCAGCCGGTGGGCCATCTCACCCAGGCGCATGGCACCTGCCAAGCGCGAACTTCCCTTGAGGGTGTGCAACGCACGCAGCACTTCACTGCGGGCACCAAGGTTGTCGGGACGCGAGGCCCATTGGCGCAGCGCACCACCAAGCTGTGGCAACAGCTCGGCAGCCTCTTCCTCAAAGATCGGGAACAGATCCGGGTCGATAACGTCAATCGCATCGATATCGTCGTCCACATCCGAGCCAAGCGCCACAGCATGGGCGATCGCATCATCAATACGCTGATCGTGGTCGTGGATGACGGCCGACAAAGCAGGGGCCACATGCCCTTTGGGGCCCACAACAGCCGCAGGCTCCGGCATGGCTTGCAGGTCCGGCTCGGGTTCGGCAGGTGGCAGTGGCTGCACCACTTCTGCTTCCACCGGAGCAGTCTGGTCCTGCACCGACAACAACTCGTCTGCAGCCTCCTCTTCAGGCGGTGACAAGGTGTTGTCCACCTCGGTTTGCAGGATCTGGCGCAGCTGCTCCAGCACCTCCTGACTTGGTTCCTTGAGGAAACCTGCCGCAAACTGGTGCAGCAAACGACGGATGTCTTCCGCCGCTGCCATGAAGGCCTGGGCCTGCTCCTGTGTGCCGCCAGACTGCAGCGTCACGTGTTGAAGCGCGTGTTCGAGCACCCTGGCCATCTCTGACAGGGCATTGAACCCCACCGTGGCCGAGCTGCCCGCCAACGAGTGCGCCAATGCCACGGCCATATCGGGCAGAGGTTCGTGCAGCTCCAGCGACCATTCCTGCAGGCAGGTCACCAATCGGCGCGACCACTCGTCGGCCTCGTTCAGATAAACGTTATAGAGCGGGATGCCAATGCGCAGGGTGTCAATGACCTTCACCGCTTCATCGCTGGCGCTGTCTTCCGGCTCCTGCGGCACGGCTTCGATGGCCTGCGGCACTTCAGAGGCAGCCTCAAAGGCCACAGCCTCTGCGGCTTCTATGACTTCGGCGGGTACATCCTGACCCACAGATTCCGACCCATCGGCACCCGACAGCTGATGCTCGGGCTCTGTCTCGCTCGGCACTTCATGGGATTCGATGTCATCGAGCGACTCGACAGGCAGTACAAAGGCCTCATCCACTGCAGGTTCGTCGGGCACCACGGGTGCCTGCGAAAGAGCCTCCACCTCGGGAGCGGTCGCGACAGGTTCCAGGTCTGGGAGTTCGAGATCCAGAACAAAGTCGACACTGGAGGGGGCGATAGCTTCAGGAGCAGCAGGCGCCTCATTGAGCGCAGCGGCGAACACGGAGAAATCGATCTCCTCGGCCACCTCGGGGGCTGGAGCGATCGCCTCTGCCGGCAGTTCGGGCACATGGTCGAAAATTTCGGTGGCTTCGAAGTCCGGCATCGCCAGATCTTCTTCCACGACCTTCGGAACTTCTGCAACCGTTGGCGCGGGCACCTCAGGAGGCAGGTCATCCAGCACAGCCACCTCAGGCTCAAGTGCCACTTCAGCCAGGACCGGGGCTTCTCCGTCGGCAGACGGCAACACCAGCGGCAACAGGGTTCCATCCAGGCGCATGGCATCGGCAGATTGCCGGAACGCGTCCGGTTGCCAGCCAGAGGCTTGGCCCGCCGCAATGTCGTCCGCCCAGCGGCTGAAGGCCCGCAACGCGTCGGAAGAAAGCTGCAGCAAACCAGGGTGCATGGGCTTTTGCTCAGCCAGCCAGGCATTGAGCAACTGCTCCATCGACCAGGCGGCCTCACCAAAATCGTTCAGCCCCACCATCCGCGAACTGCCCTTGAGCGTGTGAAAGGCACGCCGCAGCGTGGTCTGCTCACTCAGGTTGCCCGGATCGTCCTTCAGCACCTCGATCGCAGCCAGACCATTGACTACCACCTCGCGCGCCTCTTCCAGGAAGACCTCCAGCAATTCGTCCTCGACTTCAGGCACCTGCGCAGGGGCTGGTGCGGGCGCCGCCACAGCCAGGGGCAAGGGCGCCGGCTCGCTGCCCGCCACAGCGGGCAGATCGAACGAAATATCAGGGGCCAGCGAATCCGCCTCTACGGGAGCCAATGGCTCAGCGGCGGTCGCTGCGGGCATGTCCGGCAACGAAGGCAGCGAACCGAAATCGGTCGGCTCGCTGAGCGGCTCCTGCACAGGAAAACGCGGCACCACGTCAGGCAGGGGAACGGCCGACCGCTCCTCCAGCTTGGCAGGAGTCTCCTCCAAAGCATCCGAGGCACGCGGCCGACTCTTGCCCGTGAGAATGCGCAACTCGCCCAGTTCCTCGTCATACACAAACAGCTTGCGCGCCATGGTGCGCTGGTAGCTGAGCATGTCGATCAGGAAGCCCAGGGCGCCCAAGCTGTTGCCCAGTTTCTCGAACACGCCCTGGCGGTCCGACTCGGGGACTTCATTGATGAGCAAACGCTCCACCATGTCGCGCATGCGAACCACGGCGAGCGATGCCTGGTCCAGCCCCAGCACCGACAGCACGCCGCGCATTTGGGCAAGATGCCCCGGTACGGTTGCCAGGACTGCAGTGTCCTGCGGGCTGCGGAAGAACTGGTCCAGCGCCTTTTCCGCCTCGCCGAGCGTGGAGCGCAATTCGTCCACCACACTGCCCATGGTCTGGTTGTCGCTGACCCTGCGGTACAGCTCTTCCATCCATTGCTCGAGAGGTTCTGGCTCAGCGCCCGCCCCCACCGCATCCAGGCGCTCTGCCAGTCGGCCCGCGCGGATTTCCATCTGATTGCCGTCCGCATCCAGCTCTTCAAAGGCTGCTTGCAGATACAAGACCGAGGTAGCTACTTCCATGGCCAGCGCGGCCGAAGGAGGTTCACCCGAGCGGGTGGTGGATTCCAGCGCGCGGGTCAGCGCCTGAGCGAGGCTTTCGCTACCGGGGTGCAGCTTGCGCAGCGAGTCGCAGACCAGACTGAATTGGTCCGCCGCTGGCTTGAGCTTGTTGCGGTCGCCGCCCGCCAGGGCAGACCAGGTTTCCGTGGCAGCAGCTATTCGCTTGCGTGCCTGCGCCAGCATGGCAGGGTCAAACCTGCCAAAACGGGCTGCTTCATAGTCCACCGGCTTGAACCGATCAAGGGCAAAAGCCTGCCGGACCGCCTGCAAAGACGGAGCCGCACTGTCATTGGATTCGGCTGGTTTGGCCTGCGAACAGAAGAACAGCAGATCCTGAACCAAGCGGTCTGCAATCGTCGTGTCACCCTTGGCAAGGGTGGAGTACTGCATCAGCACGCGGGATGCCACACGCTTGACGTATACGTCTGCAGGCAAAAGGCCGGAGCCGAAAGCCTCAAAAAAGCCTGCGCATATCTTCCAGAAAGCGCGGGACTGGCGGTCTTGCTGGGATGCCACAAATCCCAGGCAGGTATCCCGCAAACTCAACGAAGCCCTGAGATCGCCAGATTTGACGATTCTTAGAACTGCCGCATCCAGGCGAGCACGCGCCTCAGGCCCGTAGGGCAGCGGCGTGGCTGCAACAGCCCCCTCAGGCTCGCGAAACCGGCGTTCCACGGGCCACAGATCGGCCGGATGGACACGGTCTGCACCTGCCAGGGCCTGGGCATCGCGGTACTGGGGAAACAACGCGACAGGCGACGCGGCCTTGCCAGCCAGAACGGTTTCCAGGTATTCGATGAGCGCAAAGCTCGCACGCTCAATCACTGCGGCAGCATCGTCGCTGCAGGTCTCAGGCCGTTGAACGAACTTCTGGACTGCCGACTCCATGGCGCGCAGGACCAAAGCTGGAGGGCCCATGCCCACCATTTCCAGCGCACCACACGCTTGGTGCAACTGCTGGCGAGCGATGCGCAGTGGGCCTGCGTCCAGCGCTGCAAGATCCGACTCGCGTGCGGCTTCTGCATCTCGCACAAAACGGCGCATGGCCTTGACAGCGCCATCCAGAGATTTGCGCAGTTCGTCAAGCACCCATGCCAAAGGACCCAGGTCCTGATCCCCCTGGGTCCCATCCGCGGCCGGTGCATTGTTGACATCAATAGATGACATGGATTCGTCCCCGGCTGCTATGAGCCAGCTGGTTGATGACTACAGCGTCAGGCAATCTTGAACCGTGCCACCGATTGGCGCAGTTCCTCAGCCATGTGCGACAGCTCGCGCACCTGCTGCGCTGTGGTACGGGTACCTTCACCCGTCTGCTCGGTCACCGCAAAAATGTGCTGGATGTTGTCGGCCACTTCGTTGGCCAAAACGGCTTCCCGCGAAGTTGAAGACGAAATCTGCTCAATCAGTTCGGCGAGGCGACGCGACACGCGGTCAATCTCGGTCAGCGCGGTACCGGCGCTGTCAGACAGGCGAGCCCCTTCCACCACCCCCTGCGTGGAACGCTCCATAGCGGCCACGGCATCCTGGGTGTCGGTCTGAATCGCCTTCACCAGCGCAGAAATCTGGCGCGTCGCATCAGCGGAACGTTCGGCCAGTCGCTGCACTTCTTCCGCCACCACCGAGAAGCCACGACCGGCTTCACCAGCGGATGCGGCCTGAATGGCTGCGTTTAGAGCCAGCACGTTCGTCTGTTCGGTAATGTCAGAGATCAGCTCCGTGATTTCACCGATCTCCTGCGACGATTCGCCCAGTCGCTTGATGCGCTTGGAGGTGTCCTGGATCTGGTCACGGATGGAGTTCATACCGCCGATGGCGTTTTGCACGGCCTGCAGACCGGAGTCAGCCGCTTGCAGCGACTGGCGGGCCACCGTGGCGGATTCTTGCGCCTGTGTAGACACCTCGTTAATGCGGGTTGCCATGTCAAGCACCGAGCGGCCGGTTTCGCGAATTTCGCGCAGTTGCTCGGTCGATGCTGCCAGCAGTTCGGTGGAGGTGTTGTCCACCTGAGCCGTCGTTTGTGCCACGCGGGTCGCCGTGTTCTGCACGCTGCCTACCAGTTGGCGCAACTCTTCCACCGTGTAGTTCACCGAGTCGGCAATGGCGCCCGTGATGTCTTCCGTCACCGTGGCTTCTTGCGTCAAGTCACCCTCAGCGACCGATTGCAGTTCGTTCATCAAACGCAAAATGGCAGCCTGGTTGGCGTCGTTGACGCGCTTGGCTTCTTGCTCCTGGCGCTTGGCGTCCTTCTGCTGCATTTCAGCAGCCGCCTGGCGGCCACGGCTGTCGAGCAGCTGAACACGAGAAATGCCCACACCGCAAAAGATCACAAACAAACCAGCAAGCGCAAGAGCTGCCAGTTGGCCGCCACCCACACCCGTCTGGGCCGACAGTTTGGTTTGCAGTCCTTCGAGCTGACGGCGCAGAGGCTCACTGTCAGCAATGATGGCGGACTGCGCTTCACGGGCCGACACCAGACCTTGCAGGTTACCCAGAATGGCGCTGGCCTGGGTGCGGGTCTGCTCATAGAGCTTCACCAGAGCTTCCAGCTGTTCGCGGGTCTGGGCATCCTTGGTGGCAGCCAGACGCAGTTCAGGACTGCCATCCAGCAGGCCTTGGGCGATTTCCTTGAACGAATTCAAGTCCTTGCCCAGCAGGAACACAGCCTCAGGACTCACGCCTTCCATGGTCTGGAATTCGTTGGCGGACTTGCCGATACGCTGGGTCAACATCACCAGCTGGCCAGCAGCAGAAATTTCAGCGGCCGGGGCGTTCTGCTGCAGCTTCAGGGAAGACACAGTTTCGGCGATTTCCAGCAGGTCAGACGACTGGCGGTTGATGGTGCGCAGAGCGTCGCCCACCTGGGTCAGGATCTTCTGCTGTCCCATCACCACGCTGGCATTGCGCTCGGCACGCTCCATGAGCGGGTTCACGGCGTCCAGATCGGGCTTGTAGGGCTCGCCCAGGGATTCCACGCCAAGTTCGCCATCACCCGCGTTGAGGGCACGCACATTGCGCGCCAGCACGCCGGAGCTTTCCACCACGTCCGGGAAGGCCTGGGGACTACCCACCAGGGCCTGAGATACGGACTTGGCGAGACGCTGTGATTGCATCAGGGATTGGCCGGTAGCCGCAAGCTGCTGAGCTGATCGGTCTGCCTGCTGCAGCACCCAGAAGGCGATCAACGCGAGAACCGCCACACCGATACCAAGCAGCGCGAGCAATCGACGCTGGTGAGCGGCGGCCGTGGCACGCCCCAGCACCGGCAGTGCGATCAGGTCTTCCTCTGCGTCCGATGCGGCCAGTTCTGGCGAATAACCATCTGGATCGCCCTGCACGCTGTTCATCGCTTCAGCCTGGTAGGTGTCGCGCAGCTGCGCACCATCCAGCGAACCCGTGGCAAGAAGATCCTGCCCGTCGTCGGCGGCGCCGGCAGTCGCGCCGGTTTCCGGCGTGGCAGGTTTCCGGTTGAACAGTTTTCCAAATTGATTGACGACGGACATGGTGCAGCCTTACAGAAAAACTCAAGCACTGATGCTCAGGAAAGCGGGATGTTGGGACAGGATCTGCAAGTTCAGCTCCTGCCAGCGTGTGCCGCTGGAATCGATATAGGTGGTGCCAAAGAACGCGGGCGAATCCTCGGCGGGCGGCTCAGAAGACACAAATGCATCGGTCCCACGCAGGCCTGCAAGGCGATCCACCAGCAACGCTGCATTGACCTCCAGGGCGGCATTGAAGGCCAGCAGGCTGGCTTCGGACAAGGCCTGCTCCGTGCGCGGAGCGGCTGAACCCAGAAGGCCTGCCAGATCCACCACGCCGACCAGCCCGCCGCGCAGGTTGGCCACACCCAGAAACCACCGCTGGGTGTAGGGCACCGCCTGGATCGAGACCCAGGGAAAGATCTCCCCCGACTGACCCAGTGGCAGCAAGTAAAAACTCCCGGCCGACTCGACAGCCAGCCAGGATGAAACAGAGGACCCTTCGGTTCTTGCAGCCTGAAGGCGGCTAGCAAGTCGGGTCTGGAGCTCTCGCAGGGCTTCGCGGTTGGCCATGAACGCGCCGCAGCCTTAGTTCAGAGCGTCAATTTTGGCCTGCAGTTCAGCGGGATCCACGGGCTTGGTGATATAGCCGCGCGCACCCTGCCGCATCCCCCAGACGCGATCCGTTTCCTGGTTCTTGCTGGTGCACATGATGATGGGCACATCGGCGTACAGCGGGTCGCGAGTGATGGCACGTGTGAGCTGGAAGCCGTTTTGGCCGGGCATGACAACGTCCATGAGGATCAAGTCGGGCTTTTCCTCCGCCAGACGACGGAAAGCCTCATCGGCATTTTCTGCGGTGCGTACCTGCATGCCTTTTTTCTGAAGCAGGTCGGTCAAAAACATCAACTCGGTCTTCGAGTCGTCGACGACCAATACTTTCTGGATGGGCATTACATCGCTCCTTGTTGGGCATTGCCAAATTGCTGCACGGCTTGCAGCAACTGGTCTTTGGTAAACGGTTTGGTGAGATATTCCTGGCAGCCGACCATGCGCCCGCGCGCTTTGTCGAATACACCATCCTTGGAGGACAGCATCACCACCGGAGTATCTGCAAAACGGGCATTGCGCTTGATGATGGCGCAGGTCTGGTACCCGTCGAGCTTGGGCATGAGGATGTCGCAGAAAATCAGCTGAGGCTGGTAATCATTGACTTTGGCCAAAGCATCAAAGCCGTCGTCGGCCAACAAGACTTCGTGCCCCCCCTGCTTGAGAAAAATCTCGGCGCTTCGACGGATGGTGTTGCTGTCATCCACCACGAGCACTTTGAAAGATGCGCCTGTTGTAGTCAATTGTTACTGCTCCTGATGGAGAAAAAAACAACGCAGCAGCACATGATGCTGGTGCGCCTCAAATCTGAACCATCTCGAAGTCTTCCTTGCGGGCCCCACACTCGGGGCAGGTCCAGTTCATCGGAACCTGATCCCATGGTGTATTGGGTGCAATGCCGTGCTCAGGTGAACCCTCTGCTTCGTCATAAATCCAACCGCAAATCAAACACATCCAAGTTTTAGAGTCGATCACAGCTTAAAGGGCCTTCACATAGAATGCAACGATTGTATCTAGTCATCTCCGTGGGCTGCGGCTTCGGTGCCACCCCTCAAGCAGGATCTGGTCCATGACCATCAAAGCATCCCCTCCCCCCCCCGAAAGCATAGATATTGAAGATGACGGTTTGGAGGACGCAAGCCCTGCATGCGTGCTCGTCTTCAATGCCAGCGACCCCAGCGGCGCTGGCGGACTGACAGCCGACATCACCACCATTGCCTCCGTGGGCGGGCATCCGATTGCCGTGGTCACAGGCGCCTATGCCCGCGACACGGCGCAGATTTTCGACCACTTCAGCTTTGACGACGAGGCGGTGGCCGAGCAGGCCCGGGCCGTGCTGGAAGACCTGCCAGTCCAGGCCATCAAGGTCGGTTTCGTGGGCAGTCCGGAGAACATCAGCACCATCGCCGAGATAACCACAGACTATGATGAAGTCCCGGTGATAGCGTACATGCCCAACCTGTCCTGGTGGCGCGATGAGCTGATCGACGAGTACCTGGATGCCTTCCGCGAATTGTTGTTACCGCAGACCTCGGTGTTGGTTGGAAACCACAGCACCCTGTGGCGCTGGCTGTTGCCCGACTGGACCAGCGACCGCAGCCCCACAGCCCGCGACATTGCCCGGGCCGCCTCCGAAATGGGCGTGCCCTATACCCTGGTCACCGGCATTCCCCTGCCCGAGCAGTTTGTCGAGAACGTGCTGGCCTCCCCCCAGACCGTGCTGGGCAGTGGCAAGTTCGAACTGTTCGATGCCACCTTCTCCGGCGCCGGCGATACCTTGTCGGCGGCCCTCACGGCCCTGGTGGCCAGCGGCAACGACCTGGGCGAAGCCACCAGCGAAGCCCTGGGCTACCTCGACCGCTGCCTGGATGCCGGCTTTCGCCCCGGCATGGGGCATATCGTGCCCGACCGCATGTTCTGGGCCCAGCCCGACGATGACGAGGCCGATGGTGACGAAGAAGAACTCCCGATTGACGAAGCACAGGCCCTCGAAGGCTTTGTGATGCCCCCCCATGACACCAAGCACTGATCTCAACATCCCCCTGTTCGAACGCGCCAAGGCGCTGATCCCCGGCGGCGTGAATTCGCCCGTGCGGGCCTTCAAGGCCGTGGGCGGCACGCCGCGTTTTGTGAAGCGTGCAAAAGGCGCCTACTTCTGGGACGCCAACGACCAGCGTTTCATCGACTACATCGGCTCCTGGGGCCCGATGATCCTGGGCCACGGCCACCCGGCCGTGCTCGAAGCCGTGCAGAGCGCAGCGCTCGAAGGCTTCAGCTTTGGCGCACCGACCGAACGCGAGGTGGAGCTGGCCGAGGAAATCCTGAGCCTCGTGCCGTCGATGGAAATGATCCGCCTCGTCAGCTCGGGTACCGAAGCGGGCATGAGCGCGATCCGCCTGGCCCGTGGCGCCACAGGCCGCAGCAAGTTCATCAAGTTCGAAGGCTGCTACCACGGCCATGCCGATTCGCTGCTGGTCAAGGCCGGATCGGGCCTGGCCACGTTTGGCAACGCCACCAGCGCGGGCGTGCCGCCCGAGGTGGTGCAGCACACCCTGGTGCTCGAGTACAACAATGTCGCTCAGCTCGAAGAGGCCTTTGCCCTGCACGGCAAGGAACTGGCCTGCGTGATGATCGAGCCCATCGCGGGCAACATGAACCTGGTGCGCGCCAGTGTGCCCTTCATGCGCCGCTGCCGCGAGCTGTGCACCGAATACGGCGCGCTGCTGGTGCTGGATGAGGTGATGACGGGCTTCCGTGTGGCCCTGGGCAGCGCGCAAAGCGTCTATGCCAAGAGCATCCCCGGCTTCAAACCCGACATCACGGTGCTGGGCAAGGTCATTGGCGGTGGTATGCCGCTGGCAGCCTTTGGTGGCCCGCGCGCCATCATGGAAAACCTCGCACCGTTGGGCGCCGTGTACCAGGCAGGCACGCTGTCGGGCAACCCTGTGGCCACGGCCTGCGGGCTGGCCACGCTGCGCGAGATCAAGAAGCCGGGCTTCTTCGACGCACTGTCGGCCACCACACGCTCCCTGGTTGATGGCCTCGCCGCTGCGGCGGCGGCTGAAGGCGTGCCCTTCAGCACCGACAGCGAAGGCGGCATGTTCGGCTTCTTCCTGATGCCCGAGCTACCCCAGAACTACGCCCAGGTGCTCAAGACCGACAGCGCGCGTTTCAACCAGCTGTTCCACGGCCTGCTTGATCGCGGTATCTATATTGCACCTGCGCTGTACGAGGCCGGTTTTGTCAGCGCCGCCCACACACCCGAAGACATTGCCGCCACCGTGGCTGCCGCGCGCGAAGTGTTCAAAGAACTATCAAAATAATAGCTGCCAGCGGCTTACCACCAAGCGCTAGAGGCTTTTTTATTGATATTTTTTTGTAGCAGGGGCGCAGCGCCCTCGCTTCACGCGGCCGTCATGCAATGCGGGCAGGCTCGGGTGCTTTACCCCACACCACCCGCGCCATGGCACACAAACCCCTCGTCTCTACCTCCCACCCTTTCCGCGACGCTGCGCAGGCCGATGCCGGGCGGCGGCGCTTCGTGCGCCAGCTCGGCATCGCTGCAGCCGCGCTGGGCACCCTGCCGCTGGCGGCCTGCGGCGGCGGCGATGACGATGCGCCTGCCGTGCAGTTTGCACATGGCATCGCCAGCGGCGACCCGCTGGCCGACCGCGTGATGCTGTGGACACGGGTGACCCCACCCGCTGGCCACACCAGCGATATCCCTGTCGAATGGGAACTTGCCACAGACAGCAACTTCACCTCCATCGCTGCCCAAGGCAAGACCACGGCGCTGGCCAGTAAGGACTTCACCGTCAAGGTCGATGCCACCGGGCTCAAGGCGGCCACTGCGTACTACTACCGCTTTCGTGCGTACGCTGCCCACACCGCCACCGGCCGCACGCGCACCCTGCCCACCGGCAGCGTGGCGCAGGTCAAGCTGGCCGTTTTTTCGTGCGCCAACTACCCCGCCGGCTACTTCAATGTGTATGCCGACGCGGCCCGCCGCAATGACCTGGATGCCACCGTCCACCTGGGCGACTACGTCTATGAATATGCCCGGGGTGGATATGCGTCGGCCAACGCAGGCGCGTTGGGGCGCCTGTCGCAGCCTGCCCACGAGATCCTGAGCCTTGCCGACTACCGCCAGCGCCACGCCCAATACAAAACCGACTCCGACCTGCAGGACCTGCACGCAGCCGCCCCCATGATCGCCGTGTGGGACGACCACGAGATCACCAACGACACCTGGAGCAACGGCGCAGAAAACCACCAGAGCGCCACCGAAGGCAGTTTCAGCGCGCGCAAAGCCGCGGCCATGCAGGCGTACCACGAGTGGATGCCCACCCGCAACGCGCAGCCCGAGCTGATCTACCGCAGCTTTGCTTTTGGCAACCTGGTGGCGCTGCACATGCTCGACACCCGCGTGGTGGCACGTGATGAGCAGCTCGACTACGGCCAGTATTTCACTGCCACCGGCTTTGACGCCGCCGCATTCACCGCCGCCGTGGGCAGCACCAGTCGCCAGCTGCTGGGCACCACGCAGACACAGTGGCTTCAGCAGCAGATGGCCACATCCAGCGCTACCTGGCAGGTGCTGGGGCAGCAGGTGCTGATGGGTCGCATGAACATTCCCGCGCCCATCCTGATGGAAACGCTGCAACCCGGCGCAGGCGTCACCGTCAGCCAGTACGCGGCCCTGGTGGGACGCGCGCAGACAGACCCCGCCAGCCTCACACCGGCCGAGCAGGCCATCCTGGCGCAGCCCTCCATTCCCTACAACCTGGACGCCTGGGACGGCTACCAGGTGGCACGCGAGACGGTGCTGGCCACCTCGCGCAGCCTGGGCAAGAACCTGGTGGTGCTGTCGGGCGACACCCACAACGCCTGGGCCAACGAGCTGCGGAACATGAGCGGCAATGCCGTGGGTGTGGAATTTGCCACCTCGTCCGTCACCTCGCCGGGGTTTGAGGAATACCTGCCGAACGAAAACCCCGCCACACTGGCCGGTGCGCTGCAGCAGCTCATCGCTCCGCTGAAGTACTGCGATACCTCGCGCCGTGGCTACATGGTGCTGACTGCCACCGCCACGGAGTGCCGCGCCGACTGGGTTTACGTGAGCACCATCACCAGCCGCAACTACACGGCCAGCACCGACAAATCTCTGAAGGTGCTGGCGGGCGCGGCGGGCACGGGGCGCATTGTCGCGGCATGAGCTCAGGCTTACAGCAGCCCGCGCAATTCGCGGGCTGCCTCCTGCAGCAGCGGCAGCATGTCGCGCTGCAGGCTGCTCTCATCCACCTGCTTGGGCGACGCCACCACATTGAGCGCCGCCACCGTGTCGCCCTGAAGGTTGCGCAGGGGCACGGCCAGCGCGTGCACGCCCAGCTCGTGCTCTTCCACCGCCAGGCAATAGTCATCGCGCCGCACCTTGGCAATCACCTGCCGCAGCGGGCCGACCTGGGTGATGGTGTGGGGCGTGAGGCGGTGCAGTGAGCAGGCCTTGAGCCACGCAGTGAGTTGGGCAGGAGGCAATGCCGCCAGCAGCACGCGCCCCGTGGACGTGGGGTGCGCCGGCAGCCGCGCGCCCAGGTGCAGGCCATAGGCCAGCACGCGCGACGGCGCGCCGTACACCCCGCTGCGCGCCACGATCACCACCTCGCTGCCATCCAGCACCACGGCCGAAAACGACTGCTGCGTCTGGGCAGCCAGCCGGTTCAGCGTGGGCTGCAGCACACGCGGCAGGCGGGCTGAGGCCAGGTAGCTGCCTGAAAACCGCAGCACCTTGGGCGCCAGCCAGAAGTAGCTGCCATCCGTCTCCAGATAGCCCAGGTGCGCCAGCGTCAGCAGGTGCCGCCGCGCCGCCGCGCGCGTAAGACCCGTGCGCTGCGCAGCCAGCGTGGCATTGAGCCGCTGGCGCTCGGTGTCAAAACTCTCCAGCACCGCCATGCCCTTGGCCATGCCTTCGATGAAATCTGCCTTGGCGATGGGTACGGTGGTCATGGTTTGCCTGGGGCGCCTGGGGTCGGTCGCCTGGTCGAAGACTGGAGGTGAGCCGAGGCTATGGAAGATTGCGCGATGATCGCACATCAGATCCATCAATCGCACGATAGCGGCGTGGGCCGGGCTTCAATTGACATGGATCAACCTACGCTTGGCCCTGTTCCTTTACCGCTTTCTAACGCCTTTGTGAGGTTGTCCATCATGCGTACCCAGGTTGCCATCATCGGCGCAGGCCCCGCCGGTCTGCTGCTCGGCCAGTTGCTCTACAAATCCGGCATTGACGCCGTCATCATCGAACAGCGCAGCCCCGACTACGTGCTGGGCCGCATCCGTGCCGGCGTGCTGGAGCAGGTCAGCATGGACCTGCTGGACAAGGCCGGTGTCGGGGCCCGTGCCCATGCCGAAGGGCTGCCCCACGATGGCATCGAGCTGCTGTTCAAGGGGCAGCGCCACCGCATCGACCTGCACGAGCTGACCGGCGGCAGCCGCGTCACGGTGTACGGCCAGACCGAAGTGACGCGCGACCTGATGGACGCGCGCGCGGCAGAAGGCTTGACGACCGTGTACGACGCGCAGAACGTGCAAGTGCACGACTTCGAAGGCCAAAGCCCCCGCGTGACCTACCAGAAGGACGGACAGACGCACGAGCTGGCCTGTGACTTCATCGCAGGCTGCGACGGCTACCACGGCGTGTGTCGCGCCAGCGCCCCGGCCGACCTGCTCAAGACCTACGAACGCGTCTACCCCTTTGGCTGGCTGGGTGTGCTGGCCGATGTGCCGCCCGTCTCGCACGAACTGATTTACGCCAACACCGAGCGCGGCTTTGCGCTGTGCAGCATGCGCAGCGCCACCCGCAGCCGCTACTACGTGCAGGTGCCCAACACCGACAAGATCGAGAACTGGACCATCGACCAGTTCTGGGCCGAGCTGGGCAACCGCCTGGACCCTGAGGCCCGTGCCAATCTGGTCACCGGCCCGGCGCTGGAGATGAGCATTGCCCCGCTGCGCAGCTTTGTGGCCGAGCCCATGCGGTTTGGCCGCATGTTCCTGGCGGGCGACGCGGCCCACATCGTGCCGCCCACGGGCGCTAAGGGCCTGAACCTGGCGGCCAGCGACGTGGGTTACCTGTGGACTGCGCTCACCGAGTTCTACACAGAGAAATCAGCCGTGGGCATCGACACCTACTCCGACCGCTGCCTGCGCCGCGTGTGGCGGGCAGAGCGCTTCTCGTGGTGGTTCACCTCGCTGATGCACCGCTTTCCCGAGACCGGCGAATTCGGGCAGAAAATCCAGGAGGCCGAACTGGACTACCTGGTGAACTCACGCGCTGCTTCGGTGTCGCTGGCCGAGAACTATGTGGGACTGCCGATGAATTTCGGCACCTGAACCTCATCTTCATCCTGACAGAGGGCATAAAAAAAGCGGCTTCCTTGGAAGCCGCTTTTTGCTGGATGACCGCCGGTCGAATCAATGGCGGAAGTGGCGCACGCCACTGAACACCATGGCTACGCCGCGCTCGTTGGCGGCGTCAATCACTTCGTTGTCGCGCATGGAACCACCGGGCTGAATGACGCAGGTGGCGCCTGCATCGACCACCACATCGAGGCCGTCGCGGAAGGGGAAGAAGGCGTCACTGGCTACGACCGTGCCTTGCAAGGTCAGGCCTGCGTGGCCTGCCTTGATGCTGGCGATGCGGGCCGAGTCCAGGCGGCTCATCTGGCCAGCGCCCACGCCCATGGTCATGCCGCCTTTGCAGAAGACGATGGCATTGCTCTTGACGTACTTGGCCACCTTCCAGGCGAACAGCAGGTCTTCCATTTCTTCCAGCGTGGGCTGCTTCTGGGTCACGACCTTGAGGTCAATGAGCGACAGCTCGTGGTTGTCGGCGGTCTGCAGCAGCAGGCCCGAGCCGATGCGCTTGGCGTCCATGGCGTTGCGGCCGCGTTCCCAGTCGGTCTTGCCACCATGCGCGGGCAGTGCAATCTTGAGCAGGCGCACATTGGCCTTGGCCTTGAAGATCTCCAGCGCCTCGGCCGTGAAGTCGGGGGCCATCAGCACTTCGACAAACTGCTTGCTCACCTGCTGGGCGGCCGGGCCGTCCACCACGCGGTTGAACGCGATGATGCCGCCGAAAGCGCTGGTGGGGTCGGTCTGGAAGGCCTTGCTGTAGGCGCTCAGCGCGTCCAGGCCCACGGCCACGCCACAGGGGTTGGCGTGCTTGACGATCACGCAGGCGGCGGCGTCAAAGCTCTTCACGCATTCCCAGGCGGCATCGGCATCGGCGATGTTGTTGTAACTCAGCTCCTTGCCCTGCAATTGCACGCCGGTGACCAGCGAGCCGGGTGCGGGGTACAGGTCGCGGTACAGCGCGGCTTGCTGGTGGCTGTTTTCACCGTAGCGCAGGTCTTGTACCTTGGTGAAGATGCCGTTGCTCTGGCCGGGGAACTGGGTGCGCGTGGGCACGTAGGTTTCCGACAGTTTTTCTTCTTCGAACGTGACGGACGAGAGGTAGTCGCTGATGGCGCCGTCGTACTGGGCGATGCGATTGAACGCAGCCACCGACAGCGAAAAACGCAGCTTGTCGCTCAACTTGCCACCGGCCTTCAGCTCGGCCAGCACGGCCTCGTACTGGTCGGCCGAGGTGATCACGCCGACGTCCTTCCAGTTCTTGGCGGCACTGCGCACCATGGCGGGGCCGCCGATGTCGATGTTCTCGATGGCGTCGGCCAGCGTGCAACCGGCCTTGGCCACGGTGGCTTCAAACGGGTAGAGGTTGACCACCAGCAGGTCGATGGTGTCGATGCCGTGTTCCTTCAACGCTGCCATGTGTTCGGGCAGCTCGCGGCGCGCCAGCAGGCCGCCGTGCACCTTGGGGTGCAGCGTCTTCACGCGGCCGTCCAGCATCTCGGGGAACTGGGTGACCTCAGCCACTTCGGTCACGGGCAGGCCTTTGTCGGCCAGCAGTTTGGCGGTGCCACCGGTGGACAGGAGCTTGATGCCCAGCGCGTGCAGCGCTTGGGCGAATTCGACGATGCCGGTCTTGTCGGAGACGGAGAGAAGTGCGTTCATGGTGTGGGAGGGGAGAGTTTGAATAAAAACAGGCTCTAGCGCTTATCCATCAAGCGCAAACAGCTACAAATTAAATAGCAAATAACACAATGACGTCAGAGCAGCTTGTGCTCGACGAGCTTTTTGCGCAACGTGTTGCGGTTCAAGCCCAGCCATTCGGCCGCGCGGGACTGGTTGTTGTCGGCCTGCTGCATCACGACTTCCAGCAGCGGCCTTTCGACCACACGCACCAGCATGTCGTACATGCCATCGGGCGTCTCGCCGCCCAGGTCGCGAAAGTAGCCCTGCAGGCTCTCGCGCACGCATTCTTCGATGTGTTTCTTGCTCATGCAGCCAATCCCTCTTGTTCTTCTGGTTCTGCGTCCAAGCCCGTGGCGGCAGGCAGCCGGTCCATCTGTTGCCCGAGGGCGTCCAGGTGGTCGGCCACGGCCTGCCACTGCGTGGTGCAGTCTTCGATCGTGTTGATGTGTTGCCTGAAGGCCTCGCCGCCCGGCAGCGCGCGCAGGTACCAGGCAATGTGCTTGCGCGCACTGCGCACCCCGGTCAGCTCGCCGTACAGGCTGTAGTGGTCGTGCAGGTGGTCCAGCAGCAGGCGGCGCACCTCGGCCACCAGCGGCGGCGCCAGGTGTTCGCCCGTGGCCAGAAAGTGGCCGATCTCGCGGAAGATCCATGGTCGGCCCTGTGCGGCGCGGCCGATCATGATCGCGTCGGCGCCGGTGGCGGCCAGCACGTCGCGCGCCTTTTCGGGCGAGGTGATGTCGCCGTTGGCCACCACGGGCACCTTCACCGCCGCCTTGACGGCAGCGATGGTGTCGTACTCCGCATGGCCTTTGTAGCCCTGCTCGCGCGTGCGGCCGTGCACGGTGAGCATCTGAATGCCCACGCTTTCAAACTGCCGCGCCAATGCCACGGCGTTCTTGTGCTCCTGGCACCAGCCGGTGCGCATCTTCAGCGTGACAGGCACGTTGAAGGGCGCGCAGGCCTCGACCACCGCAGCGGCAATTTCCACTGCCAGCGCTTCGTTCTGCATCAGGGCGGAGCCCGCCCATTTGTTGCAGACCTTCTTGGCCGGGCAGCCCATGTTGATGTCGATGATCTGCGCGCCGCGTTCCAAGTTGTAGACCGCAGCCTCGGCCATCATCGGTGCATCGGTGCCAGCGATCTGCACGGCAATGGGCCCCGGCTCCCCTTCATGGTTGGCCCGGCGCGAGGTCTTGAGACTGTTCCACAAGTCCTTGCGAGAGGTCACCATCTCGCTCACCGCATAGCCCGCACCCAGCGCCTTGCACAGCTGGCGGAACGGCCGGTCGGTGACGCCCGCCATCGGGGCGACGAACAACCGGTTCGCCAAAGGAATGTGGCCGATGTGCATGGGCGGGGTGGGATAGGGAGGCAGCAGCGGATGCTGAAAAAGGAGGCAGGATTGTACCTGCTCAAAATTTCAGCAAATGAAATGTCGCGACCGCTGAAAATCGGACGGCTTTGTCACCCTTAGGCGCAGCCGGGGCGAGTACCACCCCGCAGGGAGCAAGGTCATCGCGCGGCGAAGTCAGCGTCCGCGGTGCGCACCGGTGCAGCGCCGCGCAACGCAAAGTGCCACCAGGCATCGGGGGTGTTTTCAAACTGGTGGCGGGCCATCGTCGCACGCAGCCAGGCGCGGTTGTGCAACACATCGGGCGAGAAGCCCTGGGCGGCCGACTCTGCACCCGCCAGCGCCGCACCCGCAGGCGTTCCCATGTCCACATCGTGCCCGTCGGCCAGTGGCCCGCGCACCACCTTGCTGGCCTTCATGCCGTCCACCACACGTACCTGCACCACCCAGCCACCACCAGTGGCCGGGCAGGTAGCCTGCAACACCATGCCCTGCGCCTGCAATTCCTGGCCCACCCGCTGCAAGGCGGCGCGCGCAGAAGGTGTTTCGCTGCAAGGGCTGGCGACATGCACCTCAGCGGGTTGGAGTTCAGGCACCGCTGCCTGTGGGCTGTGCACACAGGCAGCCATCAGCAGCGCCAGGGCCAGCGGCAGCCAGCGAGAGCCAACAGGCGCGCCAGCCAGAGGGGTGGTGCTGGGGAAGACGTGGGGTTCAAAACGTTGCATGCTGCCTCCTCCTTGGGAATTTTTCGGGGGACGGTGTGGTTACCACGATAAGAAAGCAGCCCCTTGCAAGCCATGCGCAGATGGCGCAGCCCGGCGTAGGACAGCGCCCCTTGGCACCAAAGCACCGGCTGCGCCGCCCTACACTTGGCCCTATGGAAATCTGGATGCACCAGCTGCTGGAATGGCTTGCGCTGCCGCAGTTCGGCCTGAGCACGGTCTTTGTGGTGGCGTTCATCTCCGCCACGCTGCTGCCTTTGGGCTCGGAGCCTGCGGTGTTCGGCTTGATCAAGATCAACCCTGAACTCTTCTGGCCCGCCATCCTGGTGGCCACGGTTGGCAACACGCTGGGCGGTGGTGTGAGCTGGTGGATGGGCCTGGGCGCTCACAAGGTGGTGGACAAGGCCCGTGGCAATGCCACTGAAGTTCGCGCGCTGAACTGGCTTCGGCGCTTTGGCGCCCCCGCCTGCCTGATGAGCTGGCTGCCCGTGGTGGGCGACCCGCTGTGTGCTGTGGCAGGCTGGCTCAAGCTGCCGTTCTGGCCTTGCCTGGCCTATATGGCTGTGGGCAAATTCTTCCGCTATCTGGTTATGACGAGCGTGTTGCTGTACTTCATGCCAGGGCATCTGGCGATGTAGTGGCCCGCCGAAGGAACCGGGATCAGGGCGGCAATAGATGGTCCCAGTTCACGGGCACCGTGGTGTCCACGTGCAGCGTGATCGCCTCTTCGTGGGACTGCAGCGGGTGGGCGCGGGCCCACTGGGCGTCCAGCACGGCCACATCCGCCTCTGACGCACCGGCTCCGGCCAGCGCGCGCTGGCGCACACGCTCCCGCAGCACCGGCAAGGGAGCCTCGAACGACAGGATGTGGCAGGGCACTTGCACAGAATCGGCCAGGGCCAGGAAAAGCGCGCGGGCATCGCGGTCCAGCAAGGTGGCATCCACCATCACGGAGTAGCCTGCCGCCAGCACCTCGCGCGCCACTTGCGCCAACCGCTGGTGCGTGCGGTATGTAGCCTCGGCGGTGTAGATGCCGCCAGGTACGCCGTCGCTGGAAGCATTAGGCGCCAGGCCGAACAGGCGCTTGCGCTCCACATCCGCCCGCAAGCGCACCAATCCACGGTGGCACGCCAGGGTCAGCGCATGGGTGCTCTTGCCCGCCCCCGAAAAGCCATGGGCCAGCCACAACGCAGCAGGGCGCGCCACCGGCCAGCGCGCGGGCCGTTGCCCCGCAAAACCCGCCGCCAGTTCCAGATATTCCTCCAGGGCTTGCACAGCCTGCGCACTGCCATCACCGCAGGTTGGATTCAGCCGCAGGGCAGCAACCCGCGCCCGCACCAACGCGCGGTAGGCTCCGTAGTACCGCAAAACGGACAGGCCCGCGTAGTCTCCCGTGTGCTCCAGCCACCGGTTCAAAAACCGCCAGGCCAGATCGGCCCGGCCATGGGCCGCGAGGTCCATCACCACAAAAGCGATATCGGCCACACAGTCGATCCAGCGCAAGGCGGGGTTGAACTCGATGGCATCGAACAGCTGGGCCTCGCCATCGATGAGTGCAATGTTGGCCAGATGCAAATCGCCATGGCATTCGCGCACCCGACCGGCTGCCCGCCGTGCCTCGAATGTGGTGGCCAGGGCCCGCCCCTGGTGCCGGCACCAGCCGACCACCTGCGCTAGCAGGGGGCCCTGACCGGGCAACGCGCTTGCCACGGGTGCGCGCAGAGCCGCCACACAGTCATCCACTGGCGCTTGCACCGCTGCCGCCGTGCCCCAGCTGTCGGTGCTTGCAGCGATGGCGGCTGCGTCGTGGAACTGCGCCACATGGCACGCCAGCTGGTCGATCTGCGCAGGCAACACGCGATGCGCATCCAGTGCAGTGGCGAGCAGTGCGTCCTGGGCAAAACGTCGCATCCACACGACGGGTTCGGCGCCTGGCAGAGCGTCTTTCCACGGCACGACCTGAAGCGTGGTGGGGGCGCCATCCGCCCCAGCAGTCACCTGACCCACCAAACCTACAAGGCCCAAGTACAGGCCCGGCGCCGTGCGGCGATTGATGCGCAGCTCTTCCTCGCAGGCGGCGTGCCGCAGGGCATGGGTACTGAAGTCGAGAAAATCCAGCTGCAAGGGTTTCTTGAGCTTGTAGGCAAAGTCACCCGCAAGCAGCACCCAGGAGATGTGGGTCTCGATACATTCCACGCGCTCTACAGGGTGGGGAAAAGCCTGCGGTTGTTGCTGCAGCAGACGCACACGCTGCTGGGCGGTGGCGAATTCGGCCGACAGGTCGGTGGATGAGGGCATGGAACGGACGCGGGGGAAAGGCACCAACGCACAAGCGCGAAAGGCAGCCATGCCACCCAACGTGGGGGATGGAAACAGGCGTTCAGTGTGAACACCGAAGGCCGCTTGTCAACCCGGCCAGCACAAACAACGGCCTGCAGCTACAGGAAAGCGTTGCTGCTGGAGATCGACAAGTCCAACAGCTGCGAATCGCCTTTGGCAACGGGCTCCTCGACCACCACCTGGTTGCGCCCGCCTTCCTTGGCCATGTACATGGCGGTATCGGCCCGCGAGAAGAACTCCAGCACCGACTCGCCCAACACATACTGCGTCACCCCGACCGATACCGTCACCCGGCCCTTGAGCAATCCGGTCCAGGCATGGGTTTCCACCTGCGCGCGAATGCGCTCACAGGTATTGAGCGCAGGCAGCAACGAAGTGCCAGGGAAGATGAGCAGAAACTCTTCACCCCCATACCGGCCAAACACATCGCCCCCGCGCACGCCCTGCTGCGCGATGCGCGCAAAGGTGCGCAGCACCTCGTCGCCCCCCAGATGCCCCAGCTCATCGTTGATGCGCTTGAAGTGGTCAATGTCCAGCACGGCCAGGCACAACGGGATGCCACTTTCGTCGGCCAGCTGTTTTTGCTCTTCCAGCGCGGCCAACACGTAGCGGCGGTTGAAGCATCCCACCAGCGGATCGCGCTGGGCGTCTTCCTGGATGTTCTTGATCTTGCGGCTTGCATGGTAGAGGCTGCGGTACAGGCGCTGCACGCGGCCCATGAGGGCAATGAAGGCGGGCAAAGAGACCGCCAGAGCCACCCAATGCAATGCCTCCAGACGCAGCAGGGCGTTGTTCTGCTGCTCCAGGTAGTGCAGCCCCACCACCCCGGCATAGAGGCACAACATGCAGGCCGCCAGTGCCAGCAGGGTGGGCCGTGGCACAGTGAAAATGCCATAGGCCACGGCCACAAAGGTGAATGGCGCCAACAGGATTTGCGTAACGGGCGCCAGGTAGACAATGCCGAGCATGCACGCGAGCGCTGTAGCCACCATGGCCAGCTTGAGGTGCCGATGCCGCACATTTTTGTGCAAGCCCGTGTTGAAAATGCCCCAGAAGGTCGCGCAGACCACCGCCACCAGCACGCCCAACACGGCGAGCACCTGAAGGTCCACCATGCCCAGCGCACAAAACCCCAGCATCGCCAGCGCATAGAGCCCCATCAGCCCTGCGGCCAGCAACCATTTTTCGCGCGCACTGCGCCCACTGCGCGGCCCCATTCCATCCAGCGCGCGGCGGGCCGGGCGCACCATGGCTGAAGACGAGTCATCGAACTCCATGACAGCGTCGGACAGGGGAAAGGCGTCCGTCGCCGAAAACGGATTCTTGCGACCAAAAAACATGTGGAGGCAGGCCTGAGCCCGGGTTCGTTCGGGTGATGCTTCACCGAAATGCGCAGGCTGCAGGCACCAACACCCGGCAGACGAGCCCGCGCATCTTACGCAGAACTGACACCGTCGCGCTCCGTGTTTTCCAGTAGCGCCACCAGCGGCGCAGCAAATCTGTGCAATGAATGCGACGCGAGCCCATCGAAAAGACTCCCAGCCCCGGTTCCACGCATGCGGTGCGGGGAGAACACGGCCCTTCTTCTCAGACCACTACAACCCGCCGGCGCGTCCACCAGCCTTCCATGCTGTAGACCAGCAGCGCCGCCCAGATCAAGACAAACCCCACCAGGCGCGCTGGCTCGAACGGTTCATGGAACAACCACACGCCCAGCGCAAACTGCAGGCTGGGCGAGATGTACTGCAGGATGCCCAAGGTGGACATGGGGATCAGGCGCGCACCCGCCGCAAACAGCAGCAGCGGAACTGCCGTCATGGGGCCCGCAAGCAGCAGCCAGCCGACGGTGGCGGGCGTGCCCTGCACCAGCGCACCCTGGCCTTGCCACGCCCACCAGCCCAGCACAACGGCGGCCACCGGCGCGAGCACCAGCGTCTCCAGCGCGAGACCCTCCAGTGCGCCCAGCACAGCAACCTTGCGCAACAACCCATAGAAGCCAAAACTCAAGGCCAGCACCAGTGCAATCCAGGGCAGGCGCCCAGCCTGCACCGCCAGCCACAGCACGCCAGCGGCCGCCACGGCCACCGCCATCCATTGGCCCGGCCGAGGCCGCTCACGCAGAAATACAAAGCCCAGCGCGACGTTGACCAGAGGAAGGATGAAATAGCCCAGGCTGGCGTCTACCACGTGCTGGTTTTGCACCGCCCACACATAGGTAAGCCAGTTGCCCGACAGCAGCAACGCAGACAGCACAAATGCCGCCAGCACCTTAGGCTGGCGCAGCACGGTCCCCATCCACGACCATTGCCTGCGCACCATCAGTACGCCAAATACAAACACCAGCGACCACAGTGTGCGGTGCATCACCACCTCGAGCGAGGGCACGTCTGCCACCTGCTTGAAATACAAGGGGAACAGGCCCCAGGCGATGTAAGCCAGGGCGGCGTAGAGGATTCCAGTGTTCATAGAAATCGATGCTCAGGGGGATGCGTGCCCCCCTGCCAAACGGTCGTAAAAAATCCCTGCATGCCAGGGGCCCTGCAGGGATTGCGGGCCACCGGGCCATTACCCGATGGCGTTTTCAGTGATTTTTAGACGTTGAACAGGAAGTTCAGCACGTCGCCGTCCTTGACCACGTATTCCTTGCCTTCGGCGCGCATCTTGCCAGCATCCTTGGCGCCCTGCTCACCCTTGTAGGCGATGAAATCGTCAAAGGCAATCGTCTGCGCACGGATGAAGCCGCGCTCGAAGTCACCGTGGATCACGCCGGCCGCCTGGGGTGCCGTGTCACCAATGTGGATGGTCCACGCGCGCACCTCCTTCACACCCGCAGTGAAATAGGTCTGCAGGCCCAGCAGCTTGAAGGCGCCGCGGATCAGGCGTGCGAGGCCGGGCTCGGTCTGGCCCATTTCGGCCAGGAACATGTCACGGTCTTCGTCGCTCATTTCAGCCATCTCGGCTTCCATCTTGGCGCAGATGGCCACCACGGGGGCGTTCTGGCTGGCAGCGTAGTCCTTGAGGCGGTCGAGGAAAGGGTTGTTCTCAAAGCCGTCTTCGCTCACGTTGCCCACGAACATCGCGGGCTTGGCGGTGATCAGGCACAGGGACTTGAGCAGCGGCTGCTCCTCCTTGGTGATCTCGACCGAGCGGGCGGGCTTGCCTTCATTGAGCGCAGCCTGGATGCGCGTGAGCAGCGCCACCAGCTTGGCGGCATCCTTGTCGTTGCCCGACTTGGCAGCCTTGGTGTAGCGATTGAGCGCCTTTTCGACGGTGCCCATGTCGGCCAGGCACAGCTCGGTCTGGATGACTTCAATGTCCGAGATCGGGTCCACGCGGCCAGCCACGTGGATCACGTTGTCGTCTTCAAAGCAGCGCACCACGTTCACGATGGCGTCGGTTTCGCGGATGTGGGCCAGGAACTGGTTGCCCAAGCCTTCACCCTGGCTGGCACCAGCCACCAGACCAGCGATGTCCACAAACTCGACAATGGCGGGCACGATGCGCTCGGGCGAGATGATCTGGGCGAGCTGCTGCAGGCGGGGGTCAGGCACTTCCACCACGCCCACGTTGGGCTCAATGGTGCAGAACGGATAGTTTTCGGCGGCGATGCCGGCCTTGGTCAGCGCGTTGAAAAGGGTGGACTTGCCGACGTTGGGCAAGCCCACGATGCCGCATTGGAGGCTCATGGCAGGGCTTTCTGGATTTCGGAGACAAACCGCCGATTTTACGGGCCAGCCAGCTATCACCCTTTCACGCCATGTTCACGCCGTCAGTCGAAGCGCAGATTGGCCGCCACCCGCTGACCCACGCGCAGCATCTGGCCCGCCCCCTGGCGCACGATGGCATTCATTCCGAACGTGATGGCGCCATCGAGCCGTTGGTCCTTCCGATAGGTCCGCAGGGTGTCCCCCACCGATGGGTTGCTTTCGGCTGTCGCGGGGTCGATGTCAGGAATGGGGCACCGCGAACAGGGTTTGACGGGCTGCAGGTGGATTTCACCCTCTTGCGCATCCACACGCACCAGATCCACTCGGTCCTCGTCGTGTGCGTCCACCCCGGCCAGGACCACATTGGGCCGAAACCGCTCGATCCCAGCGGCGGCATGGTCTGCAGCCTGAAGTCGCACGTTCAGCTCATCCATCGATGCCTGGCTGGCGAGCAACAACGGAAAACCATCGGCAAACTGGTTCGGCGCCTCGACACCGCCCGTCCATTCCATGCTGGACAAGCGGCGGTATTCAGGATCAAAACGGACAAGGCGGCAGGGCTGACCGAGGAAGTCCGTAAACCACTGCGCCGCCACGGCACCCATGTCCCATGCGGGCACCGTGTCGCGCCACACGGTCACTGTGGCGGGCGCCTCGACCGCATCGATGGCCACATGCAAGGCCAGCATGCCAGGCGCACGCAGCACCATCTCATCGCCTTTGAGCTGCGGGCGAATCAGCGCCATGCGCGGCAGCGTGCGCTGGGTTACAAACATGCCCTCAGCGTCTACCACCATCCAGGCACGGTCCAGATCGAGCCCCGTATCGGTGAGCAAGGCCTGCTGCACTTCAATGCCGGCACACGACTTGACGGGATAGACAAACAGGCGCGCGATGGTGCCCGACAGATCGGAATCAGGGTGGAAACTCACGCGAAGGTGCTCCTCAAAAATGACCAGTTGGACAGCGAGCCCGATTTTGCACCGCGCCCAAGGGCCCAGGCCCGCTCCTACAATGCCGCTATGGCCCAAACCTTTGATATCTGTATTCGCGGCACCGGCATTGTGGGCAAGACGCTGGCACTGCTGCTGGCCCGCGAACGGCTGAAAGTGGCCCTGCTACCTGCCCCCGGCCCGAAGGCCCCCGCAACCGCCGATGTGCGGGCCTATGCGTTGAACGCAGCATCGCGCAAACTGCTGGAATCGCTTCGCAGCTGGCCCGATGCAGAGCACGCCACAGCCGTGCGATCCATGCAGGTACATGGAGACCGGGATGGCGCCGTGCATTTTGATGCGGCCACCCAAGGGGTGGAAGCCCTGGCCTGGATCGTTGACGTGCCCGCCCTGGAGGCCCGCCTCACCGAAGCTCTGCGCTACCAGCCCCAGGTGGAAATGGTCGATGCCCCCGTGCCGGCGGCCCTGACCGTGGTGTGCGAGGGACGCGCCAGCAGCACGCGCGAAGAGTTTGGTGTGGGTTTTCAGGTGACGCCGTATGGGCAACACGCCATCGCCACCCGATTGCAGTGTGAACGCGCCCACGAACAGGTGGCACGGCAATGGTTTTTGCCCGACGGCATTCTGGCTTTTTTGCCTTTGGGCGGGCCGCAGGGGAACTCCGTGGCGGTTGTCTGGTCCGTCTTGCAGGAACAGGTCGCGCCGCTGATGGCCTTGTCCCCTGAAGAATTCGCGCAGAAGCTCCAGATGGCCTGCCAGGAATCCCTGGGGTCGCTGACGCTCAGTGCGGAACGAGCAGCCTGGCCCCTGCAGCTTGCAAAAGCAGACCGCTGGTGTGGCAGCTTGCCATCCACCGGAAAAAACCCGCGCAGCTGGGTGCTGGCTGGTGACGCGGCGCACAACGTGCATCCGCTCGCAGGCCAGGGGTTGAACCTGGGACTGGCAGACGCCCAAGCCCTGGCCAGCGCACTGCATGGGCGCGACTACTGGCGCAGTGTGGCTGATGTACGTTTGCTGCGGGGCTACGAGCGCGAGCGCAAGGCAGCCCTGCTGCCGATGGGATTGGCGACGGATGGCCTGCAACAACTCTTCTCCCGCCAGGAAGGGCCGCTGCAGGCGCTGCGCAACTGGGGAATGAAGGGCTTTGAACTGAGCGGCCCGCTGAAGCACTTCGTGGCCCGCCAGGCCATGGGAAATTACTGACCACACCGGTGGCCGCCCTCTGGAAGCCACCAGACCGTTTTAACGAGAACACCATGAAACTGATTCCCACCCTGCTCGCTGCTGCCGCGCTGGCCTCCGGCTTTGCCGCCACCGCACAAGAAGCGGACATCCGCAAGGCGCTCGCCGAACGCATTCCCCAAATGGACAAGATTGACGAGGTGCGCCCCACCCCCATGAAAGGCCTTTACGAAGTACGCATCGGGACGGACCTTTTCTACACGGACGCCAAGGGCAACTATGTGATCCAGGGTGAACTGATCGATACGAAAGTGCGCCGGAATCTGACCGAAGACCGCATTGCAAAGCTCACAGCCGTCGAGTTCTCGGCACTGCCCCTCAAAGACGCCTTCACCATTGTGCGCGGCGACGGGAAACGCAAGTTGGCCGTTTTTGAGGACCCCAACTGCGGCTACTGCAAGCGTTTTGAACGCGATCTGCAGAACGTGGACAACGTGACGGTGTACCTGTTCCTGTACCCCATCCTCAGCCCCGACTCTGCGGAAAAATCGCGCAACATCTGGTGCTCCAAAGACCAGGTGACGGCCTGGCAGGATCTCATGGTGCGGGACAAGCCTGTGCCTGCAGCGAGCTGCGATACCAGCGCCTTGCAGCGCAACCTGGCATTTGGCCGCAAGCACAAGATCACAGGAACGCCTACGCTGATTTTTGCCAACGGCGCCCGCGTGCCGGGAGCCATCGGCGCCAAGGAAGTGGAAAAGCGCCTGGCCGAGGCCAGCAGCGAAACCCCTGCCGCCAACTAATACGCGTTTTGCATGCGCGCAGGCCCCGCGCCCACGGGCCGCGCCATCTGACCACAAGGCCCGAACCTGCAGTTGCCCATGCCCTCAACCCGCAAGCCAGAATCCGCCGCCATTCACTACCTCGTTGAGCCAGCGGACCTGCACGGTCATCTGTTTCGCATTGCACTGACGATTCCCCACCCTTCGGCGCAGCAAGAGGTCTCGCTGCCGATCTGGATTCCGGGGAGCTATCTGGTGCGGGAGTTCTCCAAAAATCTGCAAGAGCTCAAAGCCCATCAGGGCACGCGGGAAGTGAAGCTCACGCAACTGGACAAGCATCGGTGGCAAGCTGAATGCAGCCCCAACAAGCCCCTTGTGCTGTCCTACGCCGTCTGCGCCTACGACACCTCGGTGCGCACGGCCTGGCTGGACGCATCGCGCGGGTTTTTCAACGGCACCAGCCTGTGCCTGCGCGTGCAGGGCCAGGAAACGCAGCGCCACACGCTCGATATTGCCAGCACGCCTGCTACGGCCACCTGGTCAGTGGCCACCGGCTTGTCCCCCGTCAAGACAGACAAGAAGGGTTTTGGTCTCTACGCTGCGGCGAACTACGACGAGCTGGTTGACTGCCCGGTGGAAATGGGCCTCTTCTGGACCGGCCGCTTCACGGCCTGCGGCGTTCCGCACCGCTTTGTGGTGGCTGGTGCAGCGCCCTCTTTTGACGGCAAGCGCCTGCTGGCAGATACCCAGAAGATTTGCGAGACCGCAATCCATTTCTGGCATGGCGAAGGCAAGGCGCCTTTCAAGAGCTACCTGTTCATGCTCAACGCCGTGGGCGACGGCTACGGAGGGTTGGAGCACCGCAACTCCACCGCGCTCATCTGTGGCCGGCGCGACCTGCCACGGGTCGATGAGGCCCGCACTGGTGATGGATACACCACACTGCTGGGCCTGATCAGCCACGAGTACTTCCACGCGTGGAACGTCAAGCGGCTGCGCCCCGCCGATTTTGCCCAATACGACTACACCCGCGAAAACTACACGGAGCTGCTGTGGTTTTTCGAGGGCTTTACCAGTTACTACGACGATTTGCTGCTGCGCCGAGCAGGGTTGATTGACGATGCTGCGTACCTGAAGCTCATCACCAAAACCATCAACCAGGTGCTCCAGACACCAGGCAGGGCCGTGCAGACCGTAGCGCAAGCCAGCTTTGACGCCTGGGTCAAGTACTACCGCCAGGACGAAAACACCCCCAACGCGACGGTCAGCTACTACACCAAGGGCTCGCTGGTGGCCCTGTGCCTGGACCTGGCCCTACGCCGCGAAGGCAAGACCAGCCTGGATGAGGTCATGCGCACGCTGTGGCTGCGGTGCCAGGGCGGCCCGATGTCGCAAGACGATTTGCTGGCAGTATTGAGAGAACTGTCCGATCGGCCCTTCGACACAGAAGTGGCGCGGTGGGTGCACAGCACCGCAGAACTGCCGCTGGCAGAGTTGCTGGAAGCCAACGGCGTTTTGCTCAAGGCGGAGACCCCCCAATGGGCGCAGCGGCTGGGGCTGCGGGTGGGAGAAAACCACAGCGTGCAAATCAAGACCGTGCTGCGAGGTGGCCCTGCGGAAAAGGCGGGCATGGCGGCTGGCGATGAGTGGCTGGGCATCGATGTGAAAGGCCAGGGGTGGCGCATCAGCAAGCTGGAGGACGTGGCGTTCTATGCTGGCACCGAGACATCCCTGACAGCGCTGGTAGCACGGGACGGCCGACTGCTGCGGTTGCCGCTCGAACTGTCGGCCCGCAGTGCGTCCAAGCCCCCCAAAAAGACCTCCCGCACCACCCCCGCCACGGTGCCAGATACGGTGAGCCTGTCGATTGCCAACGCTGGCACCCTGGGGCGCTGGTTGAACTGAGCCAGGGACATGACACCGGATTGGTACGGTGTTCTACCTACCAGCGCATAGGTTCGGGCATGCTTGGGTATATTCGTTCATGCTTTCATAACTACCTATAAACCCAGGAGATTTCATGTCTTACGAAACTATCGAGGTTCGCATTGAGGCGGACAAGGTTGGTATCGTCACGCTCAACCGGCCCAAGCAGCTCAACGCGCTGAACGACCAGCTCATGGATGAGCTGGGCTCGGCACTGAAGGCCTTTGATGCAGACGAAAAAATCGGCTGCATCATCGTCACAGGCAGTGAAAAGGCGTTTGCCGCAGGCGCCGACATTGGCGCCATGGCGAAATACAGTTTCGCAGACACTTACAAGGGCGACTACATCACCCGCAACTGGGAAGCGATCCGCTCCATCCGCAAGCCCGTCATTGCCGCTGTCAGCGGTTTTGCGCTGGGCGGTGGCTGCGAGTTGGCCATGATGTGCGATTTCATCATCGCCGCTGAAAACGCCAAATTCGGCCAACCCGAAATCAAACTGGGCGTGATCCCCGGCGCAGGCGGTACGCAGCGTCTGCCGCGCGCAGTGGGCAAATCCAAGGCGATGGACATGGCCCTGACCGGTCGCATGATGGACGCGGTGGAAGCCGAACGTTCCGGCCTGGTCAGCCGCGTGGTGCCCTACGACAAGCTCATGGACGAAGCACTGGGTGCCGCCATCATCATTGCAGGCTTCTCCCAGATCGCCGTGATGGCGGCCAAGGAGTCGGTCAACCGCGCCTTCGAAGGCAGCCTGTCGGACGGTGTAATGTTCGAGCGCCGCCTCTTCCACGCCCTGTTCTCCACCCAGGACCAAAAGGAAGGCATGGACGCTTTCATGAACAAGCGCACCGCGAACTTCACACACCAATAATTTTTGTTCTATAATCTTGGACTGCGGTCGTATAGCTCAGTTGGTTAGAGCGCAGCATTCATAATGCTGATGTCGGTGGTTCAAGTCCACCTACGACCACCAAATCCAACCCACAGTGCCTGCGCACTGTGGGTTTTTTATTGGGCAGCCGCACCGCAAAAATCATAGCTTCCGACGCTTGGTACCATTGGTTTTCAATAAGAAACCCCTGGAAAACCTTTAAAACCAAGCGCGAGCAGCTATTATTTTTTTAGAACTGCTGGATTGGCCCCGCTTTTAGAATCGCTGTTTCAGCCCCTGGATGTAAACCATGAACCGCTGCACCACGACTTCCTTGCCTGCTTCCTCCCTCACTTCGCCGACGGCCCCCGCGCGAAAGCTCTTCGCGGCTGTGGCCTGCGCCCTGCTCTGCGGCGCCCTGCCGGTGTCCGCCCAGGTACAGCCCGGGCTTGGCGGCATGCGGACCTTTCCCGATGCGGCCCAGCGCGGCACCCTGACCCTCAACACGGCATCGGAGGCCACGCTCAATGGCCGCACCATCCGCCTGGCGCCTGGCATGCGCCTGCTGAGCCCTCAGAACACGCTGGTCATGATGCATACGGTGCTGGGGCAGAGCTACAAGGTGAACTACGTGATCGAAAACAGCACCGGCATGCTGATCACCGCCTGGATCCTGACCCAGGGCGAAGCCGAGCAGCCCCGCAAGGGCAGCGACACGGTCGAGCGCAACTACCGCACCGAGTACGACGCCATCCGCAAGTGATGCGTTGACCCATCAGCCGCGCCCTGTGCCTCGGCGCGGTCCTTGAATGCTTGCGGTGCGCTGCGGTGCTCCGCCCTTTTTCTTTCTGATTGCAAGAGAGCCTGCCATGGCCAAAAAAGTCTTCATCAAAACCTTCGGCTGCCAGATGAACGAGTACGACTCGGACAAGATGGCCGACGTGCTCCACGCTGCCCAGGGCTACGAGCCCACGCAGAACGTGGACGAAGCCGACCTCATCCTCTTCAACACCTGCTCGGTGCGTGAAAAGGCGCAAGAGAAAGTCTTCAGCGACTTGGGCCGCATCAAGCACCTGAAGGCACGCGGCGTGAAGATTGGCGTGGGTGGCTGCGTGGCCAGCCAGGAAGGCGCCGAGATCATCAAGCGCGCGCCCTATGTGGACGTGGTGTTTGGACCCCAAACCCTGCACCGCCTGCCCGAGATGCTGAACCAGCGCGAGCGCCTGGACAAGCCGCAAGTGGACATCAGCTTTCCTGAGATCGAGAAGTTCGACCACTTGCCGCCCGCGCGCGTGGAGGGCGCCTCGGCCTTTGTGTCGATCATGGAAGGCTGCAGCAAATACTGCAGCTACTGCGTGGTTCCGTACACCCGGGGCGAAGAGGTGAGCCGCCCGTTTGACGACGTGCTGGTGGAAGTGGCAGGGCTGGCCGACCAGGGCGTGAAGGAAATCACCCTTTTGGGCCAGAACGTGAACGCCTACCTGGGCAAGATGGGTGGCACGGCCGAGATTGCCGACTTTGCCCTGCTGCTCGAATACGTGTCCGACATCCCGGGCATCGAGCGCATCCGCTACACCACCAGCCACCCTAATGAGTTCACGCCCCGACTGATCGAGGCCTATGCGAAGCTGCCCAAGCTGGCCAGCCACTTGCACCTGCCTGTGCAGCACGGCAGCGACCGCATCCTGATGACCATGAAGCGCGGCTACACCGCCATGGAATACAAGAGCACGGTGCGCAAGCTGCGCGCCATCCGACCCGACCTGGCCATGAGCAGCGACTTCATCGTGGGCTTCCCCGGCGAGACCGAAGACGACTTCAACAAGATGATGAAGTTGATTGACGACATCCACTTTGACAACAGCTTCAGCTTCATCTTCAGCCCCCGCCCCGGCACCCCAGCGGCTGGCCTGCACGACGACACGCCGCACGACGTAAAGCTGCGCCGCCTGCAGCACCTGCAAGGCGTCATCAACGCCAACATCAAGTCCATCAGCGAGAGCCGCGTGGGCACGGTGCAGCGCATCCTGGTAGAAGGCGCTTCCAAGCGCGATACCACCGAGCTGATGGGCCGTACCGAATGCAACCGCGTGGTGAACTTTGTGGGTCAGTCACGCCTGGTAGGCCAGATGGTGGATGTCACCATCACCGAAGCCAAGGCCTACACGCTGCGCGGCGAAGTGCTCACCCGCGAGGCGGCAGTCGCAGCCTGACGCGCACCCGGCGCCCTTGGCAATGACGGCAGACACCCCGCCAAGCGCGGATCTTCGCAAGGCCGACGGCCCGCTGCACGGCCTCTCGTTCCAGCAGCTTTTGCTGCTGGCCTTTCTGCTCATAGCGGGACTGCTGGGGGTGAGCTCGTTGCGTGCGCTGTACACCCTGGAACAGCTCATGGTGCAAAGCCGGCTTGGTGCCGCCGAGGCCACCACGCTGAGCACAGCGGCCCAGGCATTGAACCAGCGCGGGCAGGCCCTGGAACGCGCGGCACGCCAGTCCCTGGTGCTGCGGGATGCGCCGCTGCGGCGCAGCTTCAACGAAATGTCCGTAGAGGCACAAGCCGTTCTCGACCAGTTGCACCAGGGCGGCCTTCCCGAAGACCAGGCCAGCCAGTGGCGTGCGCATCTTGACGCCGTGAAGGCACTGCTGGATGCACCGCCGGAACGGGCCCTGGAAAACGAGCAACGGGTAGCGGAAGAATTTGTCACGCTTGAAGCGCTGCATACCACCATCGTGCAATCGGTCCAGGAGATCAACGCACAACGTAACCGCGCGCTGCAGGACCGGGTGGAAGCGAGCCGCCGCAACGTGACGCACCAGGTGGTAGGGGTGATCGTCCTGGCACTCGTCCTGGCCCTGGCGCTGGGCATCTGGCTTGCCCGTCCTTTCAAGCGGCTGGAAGGCACGATTCGGCGTTTGGGCGAGAACCAGCTTGAAGCGCCCGTGGTGATCTCCGGCCCCGACGACGTACGCCGCGTGGGGCAGCAGCTGGAATGGCTGCGCCTGAGGCTGCTGGAACTGGATTCGGACAAGGCCCGCTTCCTGCGCCATGTCTCGCACGAACTCAAGACGCCGCTGGCCGCGATGCGCGAGGGCGTGGCGCTGCTGCAGGACGGTGTGACCGGTGAACTCAATGCCGGCCAGCGCGAAGTTACACAGATCCTTCACCACAACACATTGGTTTTGCAAGGTGAGATTGAAGCCTTGCTGCGCTTTAATGCTGCAGCCTTCGAGGCACGCCAGCTGCAGCGGCGCGACACCGATCTGCTCGCGCTGCTGGAAGCCCAGGTGGAAGCCCAGAGGCTGCAATGGCAAGCCCGGGGCCTGCGGGTGCTGGTGGAAGGATCCGCCATCTCTCTGCCCATTGACGCCGACAAAATCGCCTCTGCAATCAGCAACCTGCTGTCCAACGCCATTCGTTTTTCGCCCAAAGGGGGAACGGTGCGGCTATCCCTCTCGCGCCATGCAGGCTGCGTGCGCGTGGACGTTTCGGACCAGGGCCCCGGTGTGGCCCAGGCAGACCGTGACCGCGTGTTCGAACCTTTTTACCGTGGCATCCGCCAGCCGGACGACGCAGTGCGCGGCACCGGCATCGGGCTTTCCATCGTCCAAGAGTACATCGTCGCCCACGGCGGCCAAGTGCGGCTGGTGGAAGATGGCGTCCACACCTTTTTTCGCATGGAACTACCGCATGCTGCCTAGTTGTCTTCCCGTCCACCCCACCAACATGCGCGCCCTGGACTTTCCGGTATGGGTGATGTTGCTGGCTGCAGCCATCACGTTGGCCGGATGCAATGCGACGGCGCCCCAAGCGGTTGCGGCACCTGTTCCGCCCATGACCGCCCCCACGCCAGCCCCGGTGGCTACGGAATCCCCCAGCCCCAACCCGGCCGCCGCCACCAGCGCTCCTTCGGATGCCACCCCGGTCCTGCAGGTGCTGGCGCAAACGGACCGTACCCTGCGCATGGCCCCCGCAGAGCTGGCCAAAGAGATTGCCCGCCTGGGCGAGGCGGAAGATGCCTCGGTGGAGACCCCCCTACTTCTGGCAACAGCATTGGCCCAGACGCGCCAGCCCGTCGATACGGCCCGTGCCCTGGGCCTGGTGCAGCGGGTGATGAGCAACACCGCGGCAGCGGCACAAGCCCTCCACCCCCTGGCGCGGCTGATGGAGTCGCGGCTTCTGCAGCAACGCAGGCTGGAAGACCAGCTGGAGCGGCAGGGCCAGCAACTGCGCGAGGCGCAGCGCCGCAACGACCAGCTCAACGAACGGCTGGAGGCCGTGCGCGCCATCGAACGCAGCCTGACCACGCGCCCGGCCCCGCTTCCTGCCGCCCCCGCCTCGCCCCCGGGCAGCAGCCCCCAGCGCCCCACGCCCTGATCGCTCAGGAAGGTGTCAAAGGAAACCGCCATGGCAGCCGCCCCCACCCCATCCCGAACAACGCCCCGCGCCCGCGTCCTTGTGGTGGACGACGATGCCGACATGCTGCGGCTGCTGTCGCTGCGCTTGCAGGCCGCCGGATACGACGTGGTCGCCGTGGGCTCGGCCGAGGCGGCCTTGGCGCAGCTGGACATGGCACGCCCACAGCTCGTGCTGAGCGATGTGCGCCTACCTGGGCGTGATGGCCTCGCGCTGTTCGACGAAGTGCGTGCGCGACACCCTTCGCTGCCGGTCATCCTGCTCACTGCCCACGGCACCATTCCCGACGCGGTGGAAGCCACTTCGCGCGGGGTGTTCACCTACCTTACCAAGCCCTACGACGGCAAGGAACTGCTGGAAAAGATTGCCCAGGCACTGGCCCTGAGCGCCCCCGCCGTCACACATGCCCACGCCCATGAAGCATGGCGTGCCGACATCGTGAGCCGTTCCAACCGCATGACCGACCTGCTGGCCGAGGCCTACATGGTGGCCCAGTCGGACGCCAGTGTGCTGCTGCTGGGCGATAGCGGCTCGGGCAAGGAGCTGCTGGCCCAGGCCATCCACCGCGCCAGCCCGCGCGCGCGCCACCCCTTTGTGGCGGTCAACTGCGGCGCTATCCCCGAGGCCCTGCTCGAATCCGAACTGTTCGGCCACGTCAAAGGAGCTTTTACCGATGCGGTGAGCAATCACAAGGGGCTGTTCCAGGCAGCGGAAGGCGGCACCTTGCTGCTCGACGAGATTGGCGACATGCCGCCCGCCCTGCAGGTCAAGCTGCTGCGGGTGCTGCAAGAGCGCGCGGTGCGCCCCGTGGGTGCCAGCCAGTCGATTCCCATCGACGTGCGCATCATCTCGGCCACGCACCGCGACCTGGAAGCCGCCATGGCCACGGCCCAGTTCCGCGAAGACCTGTACTACCGGCTCAATGTGGTCACGCTGGCGCTGCCCACCCTGGGAGATCGGCGCGAAGACATCGCGCTGCTGGCCAACCACTTTCTCGACAAGCTGGCGCGCAAGTACGACAAGCGCCTGTCAGGCTTTGCACCCGAGGCGCTCAAGGCACTGACCCTGGCCGCCTGGCCTGGCAACGTGCGACAGCTCTACAACGTCGTCGAACAGGTGTGTGCCCTGTCCACCACGCCCCTGGTACCCCTGACGCTGGTGCAGCGCGCGCTGCGCACGCCATCTACCCAGGTGCTGAGCTTTGCTGAGGCCCGGCAAAGGTTTGAGCGCGAGTACCTGGTGGGCCTGCTCAAGATGACGGATGGCAATGTAGCCGACGCGGCGCGCCTGGCACAGCGCAACCGCACGGAGTTCTACCGGCTGCTGCAAAAGCACGCATTGACCCCCGGAAACTTCAAGAACGACGCTGTGGACAACGAAGACGTCGCTGATGAGCGACACGACTAGGTCGTTGATTTGATTCAGTTTTTCTCTAGCGCCCTGCCCCGCTGTCGCCATTCGGCGACAAAAACACTGGATTTCCCCCCCAATCCACGGGTCGCACAACTGCTTACATGCAGTTAGCAGCTTAAGCCATTGATTTAAAACAGTTTTTTGAAGCTGGCACAGGGTTTGCCCTAGTCTCAGCATGCAAGCTGTTTTTTCTCACTGTTCACGCTTCACCGGCCGCCTCCCACAGGCCGCGATAGCGCTGGCCGCCACCCTGTTGGCAGGCGCTGCACAGGCCCAGAGCTTCGATTTCGACAGCGTCACCCGCATCGCCCGGGAACGGGCGGAGAAGCCCTATCGCGCATCCAGCGACAAGCTCCCCGCCGACCTCGCCAAACTCAACTACGACCAGGTGCGCGACATCCGCTGGCGTCCTGACCGTGCCCTGTGGCGCGCCGAAAAGCTGCCGTTCGAGGCCATGTTCTTCCACCTGGGCCTGTACCAGAAGGAGCCGGTGCTGATCAACGAGGTGACACCGCAGGGCGCGCGCCACATCGGCTACAGCCGCGCGGACTTCGACTACGGCAAGAACCAGGTGCGGCCTGAGGCCTGGGGCGACCTCGGCTTTGCGGGCTTTCGTCTGCACAACCACCTCAACTCCAGCGCCTACAAGGATGAGCTGGTGGTCTTCCAGGGCGCCAGCTACTTCCGCGCACTGGGCAAGGGTCAGCAATACGGCCTGTCAGCGCGCGGGCTGGCCATCGACACCGTGGGTGGCAGTGGCGAAGAGTTCCCACGCTTCACCGAGTTCTGGCTGGTGCGGCCCGATCCCTTGTCCACACAGGTCACCGTGTATGCGCTGCTGGATTCGCCGCGTGCCACCGGCGCCTACCGCTTCGACATCCAGCCGGGGACGCAGACCACCACCACCGTGCGCAGCCGCATTTTTGTGCGGCCCAGCACGGGCAGCAAGCCCATCGCCACGCTGGGCATTGCGCCCTTGACCAGCATGTTTTTCTTTGGCGAGAACCAGCCCCGCAAAGAAGACTTCCGGCCCGAGGTCCATGACTCCGACGGGCTGATGATTGCCACGGGCGACGGCGAATGGCTCTGGCGTCCGCTGCAAAACCCCAAGCAGACGCTGGTCACATCGTTTGCCACCAAAAATCCCAAAGGCTTTGGCCTGATGCAGCGCGACCGCCAATGGTCGAACTATGAGGACGTGGAGGCCCGCTATGAGCGCCGCCCAAGTGCCTGGGTGCGCCCCCTGCACGACTGGGGCGCTGGCCGCGTCGAACTGGTGCAGCTCAACACCCCCGACGAAACGCACGACAACATCGTGGCGTATTGGGTGCCCGCCCAGATGCCCGCCCCCGGCCAGCCCCTGGAATTCGCCTACGAGCTGAGCTGGCAAGGCGATGAACAGCAGCGGCCGCCGGGGGCCTGGGCCACGCAATCGCGCCGGGGCGTGGGCTACACCAAAGAGACCGCTGCCGCCTTGCGCCAGCAGGTGCAGTACGTGGTCGATTTCGACGGCCCCGCCCTCAAGGCTTTGCCCGCTGACGCCACCGTGAAAGCCGTGGTGACCAGCGATGCCAACGGCAAGGTGCTGGAAAACATCGTCTACCGCAATCCCGCCACCGAGCAGTGGCGCATGACCGTTCGCGTACAGCGCCAAAAGGCCGATCGCCCGATCGAGCTGCGCGCTTTTCTTCAACACGACAACAACGCTGTGAGTGAAACATGGACGCACATCATTCTTCCCGAGTAAGCCCCCCGGTGCCCCATCACCCCCAACGCAGCACGCTGCGCGAGGAACGGCATCCCAATGCCGTCACCGCGCCGCCCGTCCACCGGGGTTCCATGGCACCCGTGCCCTGGCGCGGCTTCTGGAACAGCATGGGCACAGCCCTGCTTCTCAAGCTGACCGGTCGCACCGAAACCAGCCCTCCCGCATCGCCCGAAAACCGGCCAGCCCAGGAATGGGAGGGTGCTGCGCAGCGCCGCCGCTGGACCTTTGCGGTGCTGACGGTGCTGACCACGGCCCTGGCGAGTTTCCTGTTTGCCGGCGTGCAGCCTGAGTATGAGAACCCTTGGCTGGGCTATGGGCAGATCGCGCTGTTCGCCCTGCTGTCGGCCTGGGTGGTCACCGGCTTTCTCACCGGCTTGATGGGCTTTTGGGTCATGCTGCGCGGCGACAGGCATGCGCTGTCCGTGCGCAGTGTGGTGGAGCATGAACTGGCACCCGACGCGCGCACGGCCATCATCATGCCGATCTGCAACGAGGACGTGGCCACTGTGTTTGCGGGGTTGCGGGCAACGTGCGAGTCGGTGGCATCGACCGGCCACGGGGCCACCTTCGACGTGTTTGTGCTGTCCGACAGCTATGACCCCGCCATCGCCCAGGCTGAACGCGCCGCCTGGGAGGAACTGCGCAGCGCCCTGGCGCAGCACAGCCAGCAACCACAGGTGCAGGTGTACTACCGCCTGCGCGCCCGCCGCACGCACCGCAAGGCGGGCAATGTGGCCGATTTCTGCCGCCGCTGGGGCAAGGACTACCGCTACATGGTGGTGCTGGACGCCGACAGCGTGATGAGCGGTGACTGCATCGTCTCGATGGCCAAGCTCATGGAAGCCAACCCCACGGCGGGCATCATCCAGACGGCAACCCAGGCCATCGGCCACGTCACGCTGCACGCCCGCGCGCAGCAGTTCGCCTCACGCGTCACCGGTCGCCTGTTTACGCTGGGCATGCAGTACTGGCAGCTGGGTGAATCCCACTACTGGGGCCACAACGCGATCATTCGCGTGGCACCCTTCATGGAACACTGCGCCCTCGCGCCCATCAAGGGCAATGGTGGCCTGGCGGGCGGCATCATGTCGCACGACTTTGTCGAAGCCGCGCTGATGCGCCGCGCTGGCTACCACGTGTGGCTGGTGTCGGACCTGATTGGCAGCTATGAACAGCAACCCCCCGACCTGCTGGCCGAACTGCAGCGCGACCGCCGCTGGTGCCAGGGCAACCTGCAAAACGCACGCTTGATGGCCGAGCCCGGCATCCACGCGGTGCACCGCTCGATGTTCATCACGGGAGCCATGGCCTACCTGTCGGCGCCGCTGTGGCTCGCCTTCCTGACACTGGGCACGGCGCTGTGGCTGTCGGGCGCCAAGCTCGTGGCCGACTGGCACATCCTGCCGGCCGAATTGCTGTCGCTGTGGGCCTGGACGCTGTGCATGCTGTTCCTGCCCCGCATCCTGGGTGTGGCCGCCGTGTTCATGCGCCGCGAGCAAAAGGAATACGGCGGTGCCGTCAGCCTGCTCAAGAGCGCCGCGCTGGAGAGTGTGCTGGCCATCCTGCAGGCCCCCATCCGCATGCTGGCGCATTCGCTGTTCGTGCTGATTGCGCTCACCGGCCTGAAGCTGGAATGGAAGTCGCCCCCGCGCGAAGCCCATGCCGTGCCCTGGCGCCACGCCGTGCGCCAGCTGGCACCCATGAGCCTGGTGATTGCCCTGCTGGCAGTGGGTGTCGCCGTGATCGATAGCAGCGCCCTGCTGTGGCTCATGCCTGTGGGCCTGCCCCTGGCGCTGGCCATACCGCTGGCCGTGTTCACCAGCCAGATCGCGTTGGGCAAGGCCATGCGCGCACAACGCCTGTTGCTGATCCCCGAGGAGTCCTGGTCACCGCCGGTGCTGCGCCGAGCCTGGCTGCATGCAAGCCGGCTGGCACGGCCAGCGCCGCTGGCAGCGTTGTAGGCATGTGACAATTGCCCCACAAGCCACAAGCCGGTGCATGCACCGGCTTTTTTGCGATTGCTATTTTATTTATAGCAATAAAATGTTTATCAATAAGCGCTAGCACCGAAAAACAGCACATTCCCCAGCAGCAGGGTGGCGCCCCCCGCTGTTGGGGCACCGTTACGATACGCATCCCTTCCAACCGGCCCCTGTGCGTGAAACCGATTCATCGCGGTTTCTGCGGTGAGCGGCCCTGTTATCGATGCAATCGTCTCTGTTTTTCACTGCCGCCCGTCGGCGGTTGCGCCATGCCAGCGCACTCGCCCTGACCCTTGTCATCACTGGCTGCGCCGTACCCACGGCACAGGCTCCTGTGGCAGCACCGGCCCCGGTCGTTGCCCCAGCGCCACCGGCTCCACCACCCGAGCCCCCTGGGCGCATCATTTTTGCAGGATTTGCGATGCATTCGCAATCCAAGGTTTTCCGCAACGACCTGCTTCTGGCCGAAAAGCTGGTCAAAGACATCGATCCGAATGCGCTGATGCTCAAGCTGGCCAACCCGGCACGCGATCAGAGCGCCGACTGGCCGCAGGCCACCCCCGAGAACTTCGCGCTGGTGATGTCCAAAATGGCCGAAGTGGCGCGCCCGCGAGACCGCGTTCTGCTGCTCATTTCGACCCACAGCAACCCCGGTCTGCTCAACATCAACGCGGGCGGCAAACACCTGCCGCCGCTCACCCCCCAAATCCTTAGCAATGCGCTGGCCCCGCTCAACGATGTGCCAACGCTGGTGGTGCTTTCCGCCTGCTACAGCGGCGCGTTCATCGAGCCCCTGAAAGCTCCGAACCGCGTGCTGCTCACTGCCACGGACGCCCGCCGCACCACTTTCAATTGCCAGTACAAAGGCGACCACACACCGTTTGCCGAAGCGCTGTTTGGCCAGACGGGCGCAGAAAACCGTTCTGTGACCGACTGGATGGGCGAGGCGCAGAAATCCATCGCAGCGCAGGAAAGGCGCCGCAAGGTCCCCGCATCCCAGCCGCGCATCTTTGTCGGTGACGAGGCCAAGGCCTGGGCGAATCAACCTCTGAAGAACTGGTTGCAAGCACCGAAAGCGCCATAAGCCGGCCGCCACAAGCCCGTCTCCCCCGAATGCAAAAAACCCTGAAGAAGCCGTGCCTCTTCAGGGTTTTTGCATGTCAGCGCCGGGGGCTCAGAAAGGCATCTTGGGCATGCCGCCCCCGCCCATACCCTTCATCCCGCCCATCTTCTTCATCATCTTCATCAGGCCGCCGCCCTTCATCTTCTTCATCATGCCCTGCATCTGCTCAAACTCCTTGAGCAAGCGGTTGACCTCTTGCACCTGCACACCCGCCCCGTTGGCGATGCGCTTCTTGCGCGTAGCCTTGATGAGTTCGGGCTTGCGGCGCTCCAGCGGCGTCATGCTCTGGATGATGCCCTCCTTGCGTTTGATGTCCTTCTCGGCCTTGTCCATGTCCAGTGCGCCTGCCTTGGCAGTCAGCTGAGACGGCAGCTTGTCCATCAGGCTGGAGAGCCCCCCCATCTGCTTCATCTGCTGGATCTGCGACAGGAAGTCGTTCAGATCGAACCCGTCGCCACTCTTGACCTTGGCCGCCAGCTTTTGCGCGGCCTCCATGTCCACCCCGGCGGTGACCTGCTCCACCAGGGCCACGATGTCGCCCATGCCCAGAATGCGGCCCGCGTGGCGCTCGGCATCGAACACCTCCAGGCCGTCGAGCTTTTCAGACACACCCGCAAACTTGATGGGCGCGCCCGTGATCTGGCGCACGGACAGCGCAGCGCCGCCGCGCGAATCGCCGTCGAGCTTGGTGAGCACGATGCCAGTGAGCGGCAGCGCTTCCTTGAAGGCCTTGGCCGTGTTGATCGCGTCCTGGCCCTGCATGGCATCAACCACGAACAACGTTTCGACCGGGTTCAGCGCGGCGTGCAGGTCCTTGATTTCCTTCATCAAGGCTTCATCGATGGCCAGGCGACCCGCCGTATCGACCAGCAGCACGTCAAAGTAGTGCTTCTTGGCGTAGTCCAGTGCGGCGTGGGCGATGTCGAGCGGCTTCTGGTCGGGCGTGCTGGGAAACCATTCGGCACCGGCCTGCTTGGTCACCGTCTTGAGCTGCTCGATAGCGGCCGGGCGGTACACGTCGCCCGACACGGTCAGCACCTTCTTCTTGCGCTTTTCGATCAGGTGCTTGGCCAGCTTGGCCGTGGTGGTGGTCTTGCCCGCGCCCTGCAGGCCAGCCATCAGGATCACGGCGGGCGGCTGGGCGGCCAGGTTGATGTCAGCCACGCCCTCGCCCATGGTGGCGGCCAGTTCACGGTTGACGATGCTGACCAGCGTCTGACCGGGCTTGAGCGAGCCCAGCACTTCCTGGCCCAGGGCCTTCTCTTTGACACGGGCGATGAAATCGCGCACCACCGGCAGGGCCACATCGGCTTCGAGCAGGGCCATGCGCACCTCGCGCAGCATGTCCTGCACATTGGTTTCGGTGATGCGGGCCTGGCCACGCATCTCCTTGACGAGGCGCGTGAGTTTGTCGGTAAGGGCGGAGGCCATAGGGGAGATGTCCGGTGTTGCCTGCGCGCCAGGGTGCTGGCGGTGGGGCGAAAGGCTAAACTGCGATCCATGATTTTACCCAGTGCTTCCCCTGCCAGCTGGCTCCTGGCCCTGGCCGCTGCCGTGGCATACGCCGTTCCGGCTGCCGCATCCTCGCGGCTGGGCGCTACAGCGGCGCGCAATGCACTGCTGGTGGCCTGGTTGCTGCATGGCGCCGTGCTGGTATGGGGCCTGTGGGGCGATTCCCCCCGATTTGGTTTTGCACCCGCCTTGTCGATGACCGCCTGGCTGGTGCTGACGGTGTACGCGGTAGAGCGGCAGCTGTTTCCGCAGATGCAGTCACGCTGGATACTGGCAGCGCTGGGGGCGGTTGCCATTGTGCTGGCGATGCTCTTTCCGGGCCAGCCGCTGCATGTGACCGCTTCCGCCTGGCTGCCGCTGCACCTGGCGCTGGGCATTGCCTGCTATGGCTTGTTTGCCGCCGCCGTGGTGCACGCCTGGCTGATGACACGCGCAGAGCAACGCATCCGGCAGGCCGAAGATCCCCACAGCGGCATCCCCCTGCTCACGCTGGAGCGCCTGACCTTCCGGTTTGTGACGGCGGGCTTCATCCTGCTGACTGCCACGCTGCTGGCGGGCTGGCTGTTTGGTGACACGCTGTACGGCAGGGCCTGGCGGTGGGACCACAAGGCCGTGTTCTCGCTGCTGTCCTGGATCACGTTTGCCACGTTGCTGGTGGGCCGAGCACGCTTCGGGTGGCGGGGACGCAATGCCGTGCGCGTGCTCTACGCCGGATCAGCGCTGCTGTTGCTGGCCTATGTGGGCTCCCGCTTTGTCATGGAAGTCGTCCTGGGCCGCAGCGCATGAAATACCTGGTCTTGCTGGTGGTTCTGGCCATCGCCATCGGTATCTGGCGCAGCCGACGCGCGCCAGATGCAAACGCTTCCAAAACGCCTGCACCTCCGCTGGCCCTCCCGCAGAACATGCTGGCCTGCGCCCATTGCGGCGTTCACATTCCGCAGGCAGACGCTCTGATGGTGGGCGAACAAGCCTACTGCTGCACAGAACACCGGCGCCTGGGCCCGGTCTGAAGCCGACCATGCCACCGCTGTCCGCAAGTACCTTTGCGTCCACCATGGATGCGCCATTTGTGCGTCTGTGGCGCGGTTTTCTGACAGGCCGCGTCATGGTCGCACTGGCCCTGCTGGTACTGCAAGGGGCCGGGCAGGCCATCAACCAGACCACCGAACCCGCCGTGCTGGCAGTGTGTGTGGCCTATCTGGTGGCCGCCGTCATGCTGCGCGTGCTCGGCAGGCACAGCCCGCCATCACCCAAGACCGGCCCCCAATGGCTCCCCTCCATTGGTGTTGACCTTGCTGCGATTGCCGCCCTGCAACTGCTGAACGCGGGCGCCATGAACTACACCCCCCTGTTTGGCTTGCCCATCCTGATGGCAGCCGTGCTGGGAACGCTGACCTTGGCACTGGGCACCACAGCAGGCGTCACGCTGCTGCTGCTGGGCTGGGCCTGGTGGCTCGGCTCGGGCACTGCGGGCGACGACGCACCGCGCTACCTGCAAAGCGCGCTGACTGGCACAGGCTATTTCATCGTGAGCTATCTTGTGCACCAACTGGCAACACGCCTGGCGCGCGAGCAGGAAGTGGCGCAGCAAAGCCAGGTTGCTGCCCGCGTGCAGACGCAGGTCAGCGCACTGGTCATCCAGAACCTGACCGATGGGGTGTTGGTCGTGGACGAAAGCGATGTTGTGCGCATTGCAAACCCCGCAGGGCTGCAGTTGCTCGGGGGCACCTCGCTGCCCGAGCTGCCATTCATCCTGGCATCCGAGACACCCTGGAATCCGCTCGTGATCCTGGCTCGGCGCACCTTCCGCCAGGAACAGCCCCAGACCGCCGACGTAGACCTCCTGCACCCGGGACAAAGCCCCACCGGGTTGCATGTACGCACGTGGTTGACTTCGACGCGCGAGGCAGCGCGGCAGACGCAGACCGAGCGCCTGTGCGTGATGTTTCTGCACGACCTGCGCGAGATGGAAGCCCGCCTGCGCACGGAAAAGCTGGCGGCCATGGGCCGCATGTCCGCCGCCGTGGCCCATGAGATCCGCAACCCGCTGGCCGCCATCGTGCAGGCCAATGCCTTGCTCGAAGAAGACCTGCACGACCCGGCACACAAGCGCCTGGCCCACATGGTGCAGCAGAACGCCGACCGCCTCGCGCGCATTGCCGAGGAGGTACTGGATATCGCCCGCGTGCAGCACCAGATCAGCCATGCGCCCGCGTCCACCTTGCCCCTGGACGAAACGGTGTCGCAAATATGGAATGACTGGCAGGCCCAGGACCCCGTGCAGCGCCGGGCAGTAGTGATGCTGGAAGCGGGCAATCCGCAGGTGGAATTCGACACCGAACACCTGCGCCGCGTGCTCGTGAACCTGCTGGACAATGCCCTGCGCTATGTGGGACAGGAGCCTGACTCCCTCACGGTGACCACCCGCACCTTGCCCTCCGGCCAGACCAGCCTGCAAGTCTGGAGCGACGGTGCCCCCATGGACAAGTCCGTGGAGCGTCACCTGTTCGAACCGTTTTTTTCCTCCGAAAGCCGCTCCAGCGGCCTGGGCCTCTATATTTGCCGCGAGTTATGTCAGCGCCATGGAGCGTCCATCAGCTACCAGCGGCTGACCCGTACCACCTTGCGGGGCGAGGTAGGCGGCAACGCCTTTACCGTCGGCTTTCGCCGCACCACACGCCCTGCCGATGCTGCCACGCTGTTTGACACCATCGTGGTCTGAAACGCCCTGCCATGAACGCACCTACCGCTTCCATCCTCGTCGTGGACGACGAACCCGACCTGCGCACCTTGTACGAACTGACCTTGCTGCGCGAAGGCTATCGGGTGGAGACCGCATCCAGCGTCCAGGAGGCGCGCGAACAGCTCAAGGCCCACCGCTTTGACGCCGTCATCACCGACATGCGCCTGCCCGATGGTTTCGGCATGGAACTGCTGCAGGATCTGCGCGACCAGCAGCGCCGCGAGCGCTGCGTGGTCATGACAGCGTATGGCTCCGCAGAGAACGCTGTGGAAGCCCTGCGCTCTGGTGCCTTCGACTATCTGACCAAACCCGTGGATCTGAAGCAGTTCCGCTCGGTCGTCGCATCGGCCGTACAAGGCACCGGGGGTGTCCCCGCGCCCCGGGCCGCACGCACCGGCGGCGTACAGAGTCGGCAGGGCGCGTTCAGCGCAGACCCCTTGGCAGCGGGCACCGCACTGGACCGGCTGGTGGGCACCTCAGAGGCCATTCGCAACGTCAAGCAGCGCGTGGCCAAGGTGGCACGAGGCATGGCGCCCGTGCTGATTCATGGGGAATCCGGCACGGGCAAGGAACTGGTTGCGCAAGCGCTGCATGCCAGCAGCCAGCGTGCCGATGGTCCCCTGGTTGCCGTGAACTGCGGCGCCATCCCAGAAAACCTGCTGGAGGCAGAATTTTTTGGTGCCCGGAAAGGCTCTTACACCGGTGCCACCCAGGATCGGGACGGCTACTTTCAGGCAGCCCGTGGCGGCACGCTGTTTCTGGACGAAATCGGTGACCTTCCCTTGGCCATGCAGTCCAAATTGCTGCGCGCCATCCAGGAGCGCAGCGTACGACCTCTTGGCTCCACCCAGGAGGAGACGGTGGATGTGCGCATCGTGAGCGCCACACACCGCGACCTGGCCGCCGACGTGCAATCGGGCCGCTTCCGCCAGGATCTCTATTACCGGCTCAACGTGATCGAAATCGTGATCCCCCCGTTGCGCGAGCGGCGTGAAGATCTGCCTGTGCTGTGTGCCGCACTTCTGGCGCGCATCGCCCAGGAATCTGGCATGCCAGTGCCTTCTCTGACAGAGCATGCGCTCCAAGCCATTGCCGCACACCCCCTGACCGGCAACGTCCGCGAACTGGAAAACCTGTTGCACCGGGCCGTGGCACTCAGCGACGGAGACGAGCTGCATGTGGACTGGCCCTCTGGCACCCCCGCCCCATTGGTGGCGCGGACGCTACCAGCCCCCACCCTCCCCAACCACACCGAGGCGCAGCCTGCCTACCAATCACCACAGCCCGCCGCCAGCACGGGCTGCTCGGTCCCTCTGCCCAATGACCTTCAGGCCTGGCTGGACCAGCAGGAGCGGGACATTCTGATACGAGCCTTGCGCGAAGCGGGTTTCAACAGAACCGCCACCGCAGCCCGGCTGGGCATCAGCCTGCGTCAGATACGCTACCGCATCGCCCGGCTGAACATCGCCGTCCCCAATGACCAGGACCCGCATGACGAGATCGGCTGACGCGGCACCAGGCAGATCAACGCCTTGGGACGGTGGATGGCACCGTGCAGCGATCAGGCTGGAATCCCCCAACCATGGTGTGCGCCCTGCCCCGGCAAGTTCCTCCATCGACCTGATCGTGGTGCATTCCATCAGTTTGCCGCCAGGCACATATGGCGGGAATGCGGTGCAACAGCTATTCACCAACTCGCTGGACTGGGACGCACACCCCTACTACCAGAGCATCCGTGGTTTGGCCGTTTCGTCGCATTTCTTCATTGACCGCACCGGCGCCCTTTGGCAGTTTGTGGACTGTGATCTTCGGGCCTGGCATGCTGGCCAGTCGGCCTACCGTGGCCGCAGCCAGTGCAACGATGACTCGATTGGCATTGAACTGGAAGGCCTTGAAGGGCTTACGTTCGAACCCGCGCAGTACCAGACCCTGACAACGCTCTGCCAGGACATCGAACAGCGCTACCCCATTGAACACATCGCAGGGCATGAGCACATCGCGCCCGGGCGCAAGCAGGACCCAGGCTCCGGCTTCGATTGGGCGCAGGTACAAAAAGCACTGAACTGGCCCGTGCAACGTTTTCCGGCAGCCACCTGGCCTGACATTCAAGCCGCCCGCTGAGGGCGCTGTGGTTGCGCCACATTCAGCGACTTTTTTCTATGTGCACTTGCACATCGTCGCGTCCCCAGACACCACGCGGCCTCGCGCAGAAAATCCGCTCGAAACGCTTGTCTTTGCGAGGTTTTCGTCCTGCTTTTCCGCAGGGGCAACGGGTTCCGGCGGGGTCAGCAGAAGGCCCTGCGGCGCCGCTGACATGCTGTTTCGTTTTTCTGAGGGCAATACGACGGTACACTACCGGTAGTGTCTTGAATGCATGTGACACACCATATATAGTGTGCGCCAGACAGTAGTCCGCCGCACTACTCACACGCTGCGACGGCATCCAGGCCGCGCACCACACCCCAGACAGCCCACAGAAGAGGACCCCCCATGCAAGCTGCTTTGAACACGCCTTCCACGCCCCATGCCGCCTCCCCCGAGGCCCCAAACACCCAGTCCGCACCAGCGGCGGCGGGTAACTCGCTGGCGCACTATCAGATCATTCGCCGCAACGGAGCAGTCGTGCCCTTTGAGCCGCAAAAAATTGCGGTGGCGATGATGAAGGCATTTCTGGCAGTGCACGGCACGCAGGGCGCCGCCTCCGCCAGCGTGCGCGAGGTGGTGGACACGCTCACCCAGAATGTGGTCCGCGCCCTCATGCGCTCGCGTCCCGGTGGCGGCACCTTCCATATTGAAGACGTGCAGGATCAGGTTGAACTGGGCCTGATGCGCGGCGAACACCACGAAGTCGCCCGGGCCTATGTTCTGTACCGCGAGCGCCGCACACAAGAGCGTGCCCACCACCAGGAACAGCTCGCGCCCGCAACCCCCATGTTGAACGTGATCGACAACGGCCAACGCGTGCAGTTGGACATCCTGCGCCTGCACGGGCTCATCGAATCGGCCTGCGCCAACCTCGGCGCCGACATCCAGGCCGCGCCCATCGTCGCCGAGACCATGCGCAACCTGTATGACGGCGTTCCCATGGACGAGGTCTACAAGGCGTCCATCCTCGCTGCCCGCACCCTGATCGAAAAAGACCCCGACTACACCTATGCCACGGCCCGCCTGCTGCTGCATACCATCGTGCGCGAAGTGCTGGGACGCGAGGTCGCCCAGAGCGACATGGGCCAAGCCTATAGGGACTATTTCCCCGCCTTCATCCAGAAGGGGGTGGACAACGAGCTGTTGGACGAGCGCCTGCTCAAGCAATATGACCTGAACCGCCTGGGCGCCGCGCTCAAGGCCGAGCGCGACCTGCAGTTCGACTACCTCGGCCTGCAGACCCTGTATGACCGCTACTTCCTGCACGTCAAGAAAACCCGCATCGAACTGCCCCAGGCGTTCTTCATGCGCGTGGCCATGGGCCTGGCACTCAATGAAACCGACCGCGAGGCCCGCGCCATCGAGTTCTACGAAGTGCTGTCGTCCTTCGACTTCATGTCGTCCACCCCCACGCTGTTCAACAGCGGCACCCTGCGCTCGCAGCTGTCCAGCTGCTACCTGACCACGGTGCCCGACGACCTGGATGGTATCTACGAATCGATCAAGGAAAACGCCCTGCTGTCCAAGTTTGCTGGCGGCCTGGGCAATGACTGGACCCGCGTGCGCGCTCTGGGCTCCCACATCAAGGGCACGAACGGCGAATCGCAAGGCGTGGTGCCCTTCCTCAAGGTGGTCAACGACACCGCTGTGGCGGTGAACCAGGGCGGCAAGCGCAAAGGCGCCGTCTGCACCTACCTGGAAACCTGGCACCTGGATATCGAAGAGTTCCTGGAACTGCGCAAGAACACTGGCGACGACCGCCGCCGCACGCACGACATGAACACGGCCAACTGGATCCCTGACCTGTTCATGCGCCGCGTGATGGAAAAGGGCACCTGGACATTGTTCTCGCCCTCCAACGTGCCCGACCTGCACGATCTGTTCGGCGCCGACTTCGAGAAGGCCTATGTGGCCTACGAAGAGAAGGCCGCGCGCGGCGAGATCAAACCCGCCAAGACGGTGCAGGCCACCGACATGTGGCGCAAGATGCTGACCATGCTGTTCGAGACGGGCCATCCTTGGATCACCTTCAAGGATGCCTGCAACGTGCGTTCGCCCCAGCAGCACGCTGGTGTGGTGCACTCGTCCAACCTGTGCACTGAGATCACACTCAACACCAGCGACACAGAAACCGCCGTCTGCAATCTCGGTTCGGTCAACCTGCTGCAGCACATCAAGGACGGCCAGATCGACCACGAGAAGCTCAAGAAGACCATCACGGTTGCCATGCGCATGCTCGACAACGTGATCGACATCAACTATTACGCCGTCAAGAAGGCCCGCGACTCCAATCTGCGCCACCGCCCCGTGGGCCTGGGCGTCATGGCGTTCCAAGACAGCCTGTACGAACTGCGCATTCCCTACGCCTCGCAGGAGGCCGTGGAATTCGCCGACAAGTCGATGGAGGCCATCTGCTACTACGCCTACTGGGCCTCCACCGAATTGGCTCGGGAACGCGGCCAGTACTCCAGCTACAAGGGCTCGCTGTGGGATCGCGGCATCCTGCCTTTCGACACGCTGGACATGCTCTCGCAGGCCCGTGGCGGATATGTGGAAGTGGATCGCTCGTCCACCCTGGACTGGGATGCCCTGCGCAAGAAAATTGCACAGGACGGCATGCGCAACTCCAACTGCGTCGCCATTGCCCCCACGGCCACCATCTCCAACATCATCGGCGTTGATGCCTCGATCGAGCCTTCGTTCGGCAACCTGTCGGTCAAGTCCAACCTGTCAGGTGAATTCACGGTTATCAACGGTGGGCTGGTGCGCGACCTCAAGCGCCTGGGCCTGTGGGATGACGTGATGATCATGGACCTCAAGCACTTCAAGGGTTCGCTGCACCCCATCGACCGGGTGCCACAGGACATCAAGGCGCTGTACTCCACAGCGTTTGAAGTCGAGCCGCAGTGGCTGGTGGAAGCCGCATCGCGTCGCCAGAAATGGATTGATCAGGCGCAGAGCCTGAACATCTACATGGCCGGCGCATCGGGCAAGAAGCTCGACGACACCTACAAGCTGGCCTGGATCCGTGGCCTCAAGACCACGTATTACCTGCGCACACAAAGCGCTACACACGTCGAGATGAGCACCGTGAATACACGCCAGCTCAATGCCGTTTCGTCGGGCAATGACAGTGGCGCATCGGCAGCGTCGGTGCCCGTTGCAGCGAAACCCAGCGCACTCGATGCGGCAGTTGCTGAAGCCACCCATCAAGCATCAGCAGTGCCTGCTACGGACGTCAAGTTCTGCGCTATCGATGATCCCGGCTGCGAAGCCTGCCAATAAGAACTTCGCACGCGACACCTTGGGCTCTTCCGAGGTGTCGCGCATGTGCTGTGAAGCAACAAATCCTTGCTGCACAACGCTTCAGTGCTTTTCTTTTCGCAGCACTGCTTTCATAATCCGAACACTGGAAAATCTATGTTGACCTGGGACGAAGAAGTCAAGCCCTCATCGCAAAATCAACTGGACGGTGGACTGAACCAAAGCCACCCGGCGGGACAGCCGCCTTTGCCTTTCCAAACCCCCTCACTGCAGGAAGTGCACGCATCGATGACTGCCTCTGCAGCACCGCACGCAACACCTGCCGCAGCCACGCAACGCCGCGTGAACGCTGCCGACAAACGCATCATCAACGGGCAGACGGATGTCAATCAGCTGGTCCCGTTCAAATACAAGTGGGCCTGGGAAAAATACCTGGCCACCTGCGCCAACCATTGGATGCCTCAGGAAGTGAACATGACGCGCGACATCGCGTTGTGGAAGGACCCCAATGGCCTGACCGATGACGAACGCCGCATCATCAAGCGCAACCTGGGCTTCTTTGTCACGGCAGACTCGCTGGCTGCCAACAACATCGTGCTGGGCACCTATCGCCACATCACGGCACCCGAGTGCCGCCAGTTCCTGCTGCGCCAGGCCTTTGAAGAAGCTATCCACACGCACGCCTATCAGTACATCGTGGAATCGCTGGGGCTGGATGAGAGCGAGATTTTCAACGCGTACAACGAAGTCCAGTCCATCCGCGACAAAGACCAGTTCCTGATCCCCTTCATCGAGGCGATCATGGATCCGAACTTCCACACTGGCACGCCCGATACCGACCAGACGCTCCTCAAGTCGCTGATCGTGTTTGCCTGCCTGATGGAAGGCCTGTTCTTCTACGTCGGCTTCACACAGATCCTTGCACTGGGCCGCCAGAACAAGATGACTGGCGCCGCCGAGCAGTACCAGTACATCTTGCGCGACGAGTCGATGCACTGCAACTTTGGCATTGACCTGATCAACCAGCTCAAGCTGGAAAATCCCCATCTGTGGACCGCTGAATTCAAGGCCGAGATCAAGGCGCTGTTCCTCAAGGCGGTTGAACTCGAGTACCGCTACGCTGAAGACACCATGCCGCGCGGCGTGCTGGGCATGAATGCATCGATGTTCAAGGGATACCTGCGTTACATCGCCAACCGCCGTGCCACACAAATCGGGCTGGAGACGCTGTTTCCCAATGAAGAAAACCCGTTCCCGTGGATGAGCGAGATGATTGACCTCAAGAAGGAACGCAACTTCTTCGAGACCCGGGTTATTGAATACCAGTCCGGTGGTGCGCTGTCCTGGGACTAGCGCCTTTTCGCAACACACCACCATGGATTTTTACACCACGCCCACCACCACAAGCAGCGCTGCAGTGCGTTGCGGTGCAGGGCGTTCCCGTGTTCATGGCGATGGGGATTTCTCCATCGCCATGGATCGCTTCGTGTCCACTGCAGACAGGAAGTGCTCTTTGCAAATTGACCCAAGGAGAACATGATGGCAACTGCGAAAAAACCAGCCGCTAAGAAGGCGACCCCAGCGAAAAAAGCTGCACCTGCAAAACCAGTAGCAGCGAAGAAGGCTGCACCTGCCAAGAAGGCAGCAGCACCGGCAAAGAAAGCCGCTCCCGCCAAGAAGGCAGTAGCAGCGAAGAAGGCTGCACCTGCCAAGAAGGCAGCAGCACCGGCAAAGAAAGCCGCTCCCGCCAAAAAGGCAGTAGCAGCGAAGAAGGCCGCACCCGCCAAGAAGGCAGCAGCACCGGCAAAGAAAGCCGCTCCCGCCAAGAAGGCAGTAGCAGCGAAGAAGGCCGCACCTGCCAAGAAGGCAGCAGCACCGGCAAAGAAAGCCGCTCCCGCCAAGAAGGCAGTAGCAGCGAAGAAGCCTGCCGCTCCAGCCAAGAAGGCGGCTCCCGCCAAGAAGGCAACGGCTGCCAAGAAGGCCGCTCCCGCCAAGGCGCCTGCAAAAAAAGCTGCACCGGCCAAGAAGGCCCCCAAGGCGCCTGCCCCTGCGGCAGCAGCTCCAGCAGCACAGACCACCCTGAATCCTCAGGCAGCCTGGCCCTTCCCTACGGGCAACAAGCCTTAATCCTGGCGTATCACACGCTCAACCCGGTGCCTGCGCACCGGGTTTTTTTATGCCTGTTCGTGTTGCACACCACACGCCGTGCAACACAAGAAGCCGGCAGCAATGGGGCGCCCCGTGACTTCATGGAAAGCTGGCCCAATTACGCGGGGATGAAATCCAGTGTGTAGTTTTGCGGGCCCCGCTGCGCAATCTTAAGGGCTCCCACCCGGTTGCCCAGCTCGGCGCAACGCACCAGCGGCCAGCCCTTTTCCAGGCCGAACAACAACGCGCCCCGCCAAGCATCACCACACCCCGTAGGATCCACCACTTGGGCAGGCACCACGGCGGGTACATGGGTTTTCTGACCATTCACCCAGACCTCGCAACCCTCCGCACCCAGCGTCACCACAAGCCCCTTTACCTTGTTCGAAATCTCTGCAAGCGTCCAGCCCGTGCGGTCGCAAAGCATTTTCCCCTCGTAGTCATTGACCGTCACCCAGGAAGCCTGGTCCACGAACCGCGCCAGCTCTTCGCCATTGAACATGGGCAAGCCCTGGCCCGGGTCAAACACAAAAGGAATACCGGCCGCCACAAACTGTGCCGCGTGTTCAAGCATGGCGTCACGACCATCCGGCGCGATGATCCCCACGCTCACCCCCACATCTGCCTCGATGCGGTTCACATGTGCCTGCATCATCGCCCCGGGGTGGAAGGCGGTGATCTGGTTGTTGTCACGGTCCGTCATGATCATGGCTTGTGCGGTGTAGGTGTCCTGGACCTGCCCCACATGGCGCGCACTGATACCCAGCAATTCCAGGCGCTGCAGATAGTCTGCGCCATCGCTGCCCAGCATGGCCATTGGCAATGGCTCACCGCCCAGCAACTTGAGGCTATACGCAATGTTGCCCGCACAACCACCAAAGTCGCGCCGCAACGAAGGCACCAGGAAAGAGACGTTCAGGATGTGCAGCTGGTCGGGCAGTATCTGCTCGGCAAAACGGCCCTCGAAGGTCATGATGGTGTCGAACGCCAGAGAACCACAAATGAGGGCAGCCATATCAAAGAAGTAGGTTGGTAAAAAATCAGGGATAAAACGCCAGCAACCGATAGCCAGCAACACGCGCTCCGCCGGTGGTCACAATCACTGACACGGACGCACTCCACTCGCCCCCTGCAGACAACTCCATGGGAGCCCCCATGTCAGTGGGCAAAAGCACACGCCGAAGCACTGGCTGGTCCTGCGCATCGGTCAACGTCAACTCGACGGCAGGCATGGCCAGAGGTATCGAGGCCTTGCTCTTCATGGTCAGCGCGAGTTGATAGCTATCACCTCGGGCCTTGTTGAACGAAGAACTGTCGATGACCACATCCGCAATCTGGCGCGGCGGCGCGATCTCGCAGTGCAAGGGACCGCACAACGCCATCAACCATGGCCTGGCACGCGCATCCATCGCGGCAAGGCGGTCACGCTCCTGAACAGCGACCTGCAGCGCAAGCCCCGCCACAGACATCAAAAGCAGCACTCCAAGCACCGTGCGCACCATCGGCCTGCGCCAGAACGCCTTGCGCCGCGCAGCGACTACAAAGCTGACTTCCTGTCCGGCCTCTGGGTCATCGTCCTCGTCAACGGCATCCGACGCCTTTCGGACCGAGGATCGCTTGCGAGTCGATGCCTGCAACACGGCTGCGGGCGACTGGTCTTCCACGAGCGCAAGTGCCTCCAGCTCGGATTCAGGCGTCGCGGACTGCGCAAAACCCACCGGCGGCACGGGCTCTTCAGCCCGCTCTTCCAGTTCCGCATCCTCCACCGGCAACGCCATCTTGGTAGGCAACTCCAGTGCAGGGTATCCCATCGGGGTCAACGCCACGGGTGCAGCTGGATCAGATGCCACCTCTTCGCCGTCTCGAAGAGCAGCAGCAGGTAACTCATACCCTGCAGGGAGTGATGTTCCATCGCCTGCACCGGGCAACGCGGCTGACAACGAGGCCGGGGTATGCGCCCCCTTCGGCAAAGAGGATGGCCCATCAGCAGCCACCTCGGGAAAGGCCAAAGGAGGTAAGGCGACGGCATCGCTCCGCATCCCTGCAACATCCCCGCCCGTTGTTGGCACATTGCGCACGGAGTCCGGGCGCCAGGCAAATGGAGTGAAGGGGCCGATTCCCGCATCGGCACCGGGTGCCACCACCCCGGCCGCCGCAGAGAGAAACGCGGGCACCGCAGGCTGAGGAACCTCTAGAACCGGAGCCACCCCCTGGGCCTGTGCATCCGGCAATCCAGCCATCGCTTCAGAAGCACCCGTGGGAAACAGCGAAAACACTGGTTTTTCGGAGGTTGCCGACAGCGCCCCCGCAGATGGGGCAACCGGTGGTGGCGGAGAAGGCGGTTCACCCCATGACCGCCCCGTCTCTGCCTTGCGCGCCACCGGCATGGATGGCGGACGTATGTCGGTCAACGAGACATCGGGCAACAACGCTGGTGGAGCCGCCGGAAGCAAGTGCGCCGAAGCGTCAAACACCTCTTTGCATTGACCACAACGCACCCACCCTTGCGAGATGCGCAATTGGTCCGCCACCACCTTGAACGAGGTAGAGCAGGACGGGCAGCGAGTGATCTGGCTCATCAGCGATGGATTGTAGAGGCGCGTGCGACCCCGGCGAAGCGGGCTTCGGCCCCGTCTTAGCGGCGGGCGGTCATTAAGATCCAGCCATCTTCTGTATCCGCCACATCGAGCTGAAGCCAGGGAGCATATGCCTCTTTCAACTCCTCAGCTTGGCGTTCCAAAATGCCTGCCAGCACCAGATTCCCGCCAGGCGCGACGTGGCTGCACAAGAGGGGCGCCAGCACGCGCAAGGGGGTGGCAAGAATGTTTGCCAGCACCGTCTGGTATTCACCCCGTGCCTTGTCGGGCAGACCCGCGTGGAGCCGCACGTCATTGGCCTGTGCATTCAGCGCGGTGGACTCGACCGCCGCAGGATCAATATCGACCGCATCGATGTCCGTGGCACCAAACTTGGCCGCACCAATGGCGAGGATGCCAGAGCCACAGCCATAGTCCAGAACCCGGCCCAGCGGATTGCCCATGGACGACTCGGTGGCACCGTTACGGGCAATCCAGCGCAGACACATGCGCGTCGTGGGGTGGGTGCCGGTGCCAAACGCCAGGCCCGGATCCAGCCGGATGCTGCGCTTTGCCTCGGCCGGGAGCTCGTGCCAGGTAGGAACTATCCAAAAATCCGGCGTGATGTCCACAGGCGCAAATTGCGATTGCGTGAGCCGCACCCAGTCCTGCTCGGGCACGTGGGCAACCCCCAGCACCTGGCAGCCCGCAAAAAAGTCCTGCACCACCAGCAGTTGCTGGGCCTCCCGGGCTGCCACCTCCGAAGGAAAGAGCGCCACCACCCTGCTGCGCTGCCAGCCGTCCTTGGGCGGCGGCATGCCAGGCTCGCCAAACAAGGCCTGCTCGGCGTCGGTCTGGGCATCAGCATCCTCCACCGAAACGCTCAGCGCATCCAGCGCATCCAGCGCATCGCTGACCGCCTCGATCCGGTCCTCGGGACACATCAGGCTCAGCTCAAACATAGAAGCCTCTCAGAAAAAGTGAAATGCTGGCACCCGTTGCCAGGAGCCAGCATGTGAATGACTGCGCAATACGATTTCAGCGCTTGTGCTGCGACAGCCACTCTTCCAGGTAATGGATGTTGGTGCCACCGGCCATGAACTTGGCGTCCACCATCAGCTCGCGGTGCAGCGGCACGTTGGTGTTGATGCCTTCGATCACCGTCTCGGACAGCGCCGTGCGCATGCGGGCCAGGGCCTGCTCGCGCGTGTCGCCGTGCACGATGATCTTGCCGATCATCGAGTCGTAGTTAGGCGGCACAAAGTAGTTGGTGTACGCATGCGAATCCACACGCACGCCGGGGCCGCCTGGTGGATGCCACGTTGTGATACGCCCGGGCGACGGAATGAACTTGTAAGGGTCTTCTGCATTGATCCGGCACTCGATGGCATGGCCCCGGATCTCGATCTGGCGCTGGGTGAACGGCAGCTTCTCGCCGGCCGCGACCATGATCTGCGTCTTCACGATGTCCACGCCGGTGATCCACTCGGTGACGGGGTGTTCCACCTGCACACGGGTGTTCATCTCGATGAAGTAGAACTCGCCGTTTTCGTACAAGAACTCGAACGTGCCCGCGCCACGGTAGCCGATCTTCTTGCACGCGGCCACGCAGCGCTCGCCGATCTTCTCGATCAGTTTGCGGGGGATGCCGGGGGCTGGAGCCTCTTCGATGACCTTCTGGTGGCGGCGTTGCATGGAGCAGTCGCGCTCGCCCAAATACACCGCATTGCGGTGCTTGTCGGCCAGGATCTGGATTTCGATGTGGCGCGGGTTCTGGAGGAACTTCTCCATGTACACCGCAGGATTGCCAAACGCAGCGCCCGCCTCGGCCTTGGTCATCTGCACCGCATTGACCAAGGCAGCCTCGGTGTGCACCACGCGCATGCCACGGCCACCACCGCCGCCTGCGGCCTTGATGATCACCGGGTAACCCACGGCCTTGGCGATGCGGCGGATCTGCACCGGATCGTCGGGCAACTCGCCCTCAGAGCCCGGCACGCAAGGCACGCCTGCGCGGATCATGGCCTGCTTGGCGGACACCTTGTCGCCCATGATGCGGATCGACTCGGGGGTGGGGCCGATGAACTGGAAGCCACTCTTTTCCACGCGCTCGGCGAAATCTGCGTTCTCAGACAGGAAGCCATAGCCGGGGTGAATGGCCTCGGCGTCGGTCACCTCGGCGGCCGAGATGATGGCTGGCATGTTCAGGTAGGACAACGGCGAGGGCGCTGGGCCGATGCACACCGCTTCTTCGGCGAGCTTGACGTATTTGGCGTCGCGGTCGGCCTCGGAGTAGACCATCACGGCCTTGACACCCAACTCATGGCAGGCGCGCTGAATGCGAAGGGCGATCTCCCCTCTGTTTGCGACCAGGATTTTCTTGAACATGCGCGCCTTATTCGATGACGAACAAAGGTTGGCCGTATTCCACGGCCTGACCGTTTTCACCCAGGATGCGGGTGACGGTTCCCGACTTGTCGGCCTCGATTTCGTTGAGGATCTTCATCGCTTCGATGATGCAGATGGTTTCGCCTTCCTTGACCTGGCTGCCGACTTCGACAAAAGCCTTGGCGCCCGGGCTGGACGAGCGGTAGAACGTGCCCACCATGGGTGACTTGACGATGTGGCCAGCGGGGACTGCAGGTGCCGAGGGCGCAGGCAACTCAGCGACTTGGGCGGCGGCAGACGCAGGGGGCGCAGGCGCTTGCATCGGGGCGGGGACGTACTGCTGAACGACACCACCCACGCTCTTGACGATGCGGACTTTGCCCTCGGCTTCCGTGATTTCGAGTTCAGATACGTTCGACTCGGACACGAGATCGATGAGGGTTTTGAGTTTTCGCAGATCCATGGGAGCTCCAACGGCTATAAAACTGATAGGACTTACACCAATCGGGACGCAGTAGCCGCCTCGCGTTGGGCGAGCCGCCTGCCTGAGCCCTGCTTTGCGCAAGTCATGACTGAATAGGGCGCGAATTTACTCCAATTTCAGCCTATCTCCGTCTTCCACAGGTATTTTTGATGAACTACATCATGTCGATACTCAGCCGGGGCCTACAAAAATGCCGAACAGAAGGCTTGGTCGATCAGCGCAGAGGCGCCCACAGCTGGAGGTCTTGCGGGGTGATTTGCCCCATTTTACGGTGCAGGACACGTCCATTGCCCCCGAGCACCACGGTAAACGGCAGGCCACCGGTAAGGTTGCCCAGTGATCGCCCCAGGTCGGTACCGCCCAGTCCGGCAAGGCCCACGGGGAACTCCAGCGGAATACGCTGCAGAAACTTGCGCACGGCAGAGGGCTGGTCGATGGCCAATCCCAGAACTTGCCATCCGTTCAGCGCCTGTTGGCGATAGAAAGCATTGAGCATGGGCAGCTCTTCCACACAGGGCGGGCACCAGGTGGCCCAGAAGTTCAGCAGCAGCGGCTTGCCAGCCAGAGACTTCAGCGCCACCACGCCCCCTTCAGGCTTTTCAAACTCCATCGCCCAGAGCGCTTCTTCCACCCCATGCTCCATGGCATGGGGCTGGAACTTCCACCATGCCAGGCCGGCACCACCCAACGCTGCAGCGCCTGCCACCCCGGCGTACAGCAGTCGCCTACGTGCGGCCGACGGTTGCGCATCGCTGGTGGCGGGGATGGACTCAGGGCGATCGGAAGGGCTTGTCATGGGGCAGGTGTTTCCTGGAGCAGGCGCCGAACGGCGGTCATGTCACCGCGCGGCACACGCCCTTGGGCATCCGGGCGCAATGCGCCGCGCAGGTCATCGAGGTCATAGATCATCAAGTGCACCCCGATCATCTCATTGAGTTCGGGCGACTTGCTGCCCAGGCTCAGCGCTTCGACCGACTCACCATGAAAACCGGTGACCGTGCGTGGCTCGTAGTCCACATGGTGATCGATGAGCGCTATTTCTGCAGATTTGGAGTCATCGCAGAACAACTGCAGGTAAATGTCGGACAGCCGCGTGGCTGTACCATGCCATACAGCCCCCGCCAGATGGGGACGGAAGGCCGCCATGCGCTCCATCCACACGAGGGCCAGCTGGCGCAGCGCCCGCAGCTCGTGCGGCTGCGTATCGGCACAAAAGAGCTGGATGTACTCCCGTACGGCGGCCTCGACCTGGTCGTTGCTCGGCAGGGGCGTGCGGGCAGGCAAGCCCATCTGGCGCAGCGCACGGCGCTTGGCCGGGCCCCATTCCAGGCCCTCTTCCACCACCAGCCGAGCCGTGGTGTGGGCGATTTCGTCGCTCAAAGGTGTGTGCATGGCGGTAGGGGATGGTGGTGGCAGGAAAAGAAACCGCATTGTGGCCCGAAGCACCTGCCTGGACTACGGGTTACCCCTAGATATGCCCAGGGTCACTATATTTTTCATAGCTTCTCGCGCTTATCCACCAAGCGCTGGGGGCTTGTTTTTTATTGAACCTTAGAATCTGCGCCCATGCATATACACATACTGGGCATCTGCGGCACGTTCATGGGCGGCCTGGCCGCGCTCGCGCGCGAGGCAGGCCACAAGGTGACGGGTTGCGACGCTGGCGTTTACCCGCCGATGAGCGACCAATTGCGGGCCCTGGGCATCGATCTGATCGAAGGTTTTGGCGCCGACCAACTGGCCCTGCAGCCCGACATGTTTGTCATCGGCAACGTGGTCAGCCGCGTCCGCCTGCCTGACGGCTCGCCCAAGTTTCCGTTGATGGAAGCCATCCTGGACGCAGGCCTGCCCTACACCAGCGGCCCGCAGTGGCTGGCCGAGCATGTACTACAAGGCCGCCATGTGCTGGCGGTTGCTGGCACCCATGGCAAGACAACCACCACCTCAATGCTGGCCTGGATTCTGGAAAGCGCCGGGCAGCAGCCAGGTTTTCTGATTGGCGGAGTACCGTTGAATTTCGGCGTGTCCGCCCGCCTGGGGGCGCCCCGGCGACCATCACCCGGCAGTGCGCCGCTGGGGGCCGCGCCGCTGTTCGTGATAGAGGCTGACGAATACGACACCGCCTTCTTCGACAAGCGCAGCAAGTTTGTGCACTACCGCCCTCGCACTGCGGTGCTGAACAACCTGGAGTTCGACCACGCAGACATCTTTGACAACCTGGCCGCCATCGAGCGGCAGTTTCACCACCTCGTGCGCACGGTGCCGCCATCGGGCCGTGTGGTGGTCAACGGTCTCGAAGAAAGCCTCACCCGCGTGTTGCACACGGGCTGCTGGAGCGAAGTGGCCAGCTTCGGCGAAGCCGTCAGCGACTTTTCGGCACAAGGCGACCCCCAGGCATTCGACGTGCTGCACCAGGGGCGCAAGGCCGCACGGGTGGAGTGGGCGCTGACCGGCGTGCACAACCAGCTCAACGCACTGGCGGCCATTGCCGCCGCCCACCATGTGGGCGTGAGCCCCGAGCAGGCCGCTACGGCACTGGCCACCTTTCAGAACGTAAAGCGGCGCATGGAACTGCGCGGCACCGTAAAGGGCGTTGCGGTGTATGACGACTTTGCCCACCATCCCACCGCCCTGAGAACCACGCTGGACGGCCTGCGCCGCAGCCTGGGCCAGGGTGCGCGCATCCTGGCGGTGTTCGAGCCCCGCAGCAACACCATGAAACTGGGCGCCATGAAGGCCCAACTGCCGTGGGCGCTGGAGCCTGCCGACCTCGCGTTCTGCCACACGGCCGGGCTGGACTGGGACGCGACGCAGGCCCTCGCCCCCCTGGGCGTGGGCCCAGGCCTGCGGGCGCAAACCGCTGCCGACATCAACACCCTGGTACAACAGGTCACAGCGGCAGCCCGCCCGGGGGACCACATCGTATGCATGAGCAACGGGGGATTTGGCGGCATCCACGCCAAACTGCTGGAATCGCTACAAAATAAATAGCTGCTGACGCTTACATGGCAAGCGCCGGGGCCTGATTTTCTTCAAAATCAGAACGATACCGCCATGCCCGGGACATCCACGCGCACCACGGGCTTGGCGAGCGCCGCGCTGGCAGCGCGCGCAAAGTCACGGGACCATGCCGGGTCGGCCAGCAACGAAGCCCCCGCAGCGCGGGCCACGGTGAGCACCTTGTCCGCCAGCAGCACCTTGCCGCTGGCGCGCAGGGGTTCGCAATCGAGCGCGGTGAACTGATCATCCAGCCAGCGCCTGCCAGCCTCGTGGCCCATGGGCTCGGCGCCCTCCAGATCAAAACGGAATTCCTGGTTTCCGGCCAGACGGACCGACACTTCGCTGTGCATGATGGTTTGCCTTTCTATCTACTGAAACCGTGGCAGCGACTGCCGTGCTCCCTTGCACGGCCCGCCACGGGCTTCCAGTTTAGGGCCTTCGGCCAGCGGCGCAGATCACCGCGCGCGGCGCGCCTTCACGGCGTCAGACAGCTCAGCCAGCGCCGTCAGCGAATCGTCCCAGCCCAAGCAGGCGTCCGTGATGCTCTTGCCATACTCCAGCGCGCCGGGCTGGTCCTTGCCCGGTGAGAACTTCTGGGCACCGGCGGTGAGGTGGCTCTCGATCATGAGGCCGAACACACTGCGCGAGCCACCGGCGAGCTGAGCGGCGATGTCGCGCGCCACGTCGAGCTGCTTTTCATGTTGCTTGCTGCTGTTGGCATGGCTGCAGTCCACCATCAGGGTGGCGGGCAGCTTGGCGGCTTCGAGGTCCTTGCAGGCAGCGGCCACGCTGGCAGCGTCGTAGTTGGGCGTCTTGCCGCCGCGCAGGATCACGTGGCAATCCTTGTTGCCCTTGGTGTTGACGATGGCCACCTGGCCGTTTTTATGCACCGACAGGAAGTGGTGGCCCCGGCTGGCCGACTGGATCGCGTCGGTGGCAATGCGGATGTTGCCATCCGTGCCGTTCTTGAAGCCGATAGGCGCCGAGATGCCGGAGGCCAGCTCGCGGTGCACTTGGCTTTCTGTGGTGCGGGCGCCGATGGCGCCCCAGCTGATGAGGTCGCCGATGTACTGGGGCGAAATCACATCCAGGAACTCGCTGCCGGCGGGCATGCCAAGGCGGTTAATTTCGATCAGCAGCTGGCGCGCAATGCGCAGGCCTTCGTCGATGCGGTAGCTTTCGTCGAGGTACGGGTCGTTGATGAGGCCCTTCCAGCCCACCGTGGTGCGTGGCTTCTCAAAGTACACCCGCATCACGATTTCCAGGGTGTCGGCGTACTGCGTGCGCGCGGCCATGAGGCGGCGCGCGTAATCAACAGCAGCGGCCGGATCGTGGATGGAGCATGGGCCGATCACCACCAGCAGGCGATCATCCTTGCCAGCCATGATGTTGTGGATGTTCTTGCGGGTCTGGGTGATCAGCGTCTCGACCGGCGTTCCACGGATCGGGAAAAAGCGGATCAGATGCTCGGGAGGAGGCAACACGGTAATGTCCTTGATACGTTCGTCGTCGGTCTGGCTGGTTTTCTCGACGCTGCGGTACCAGGCATCGCTGGTCGGGGTGGTGGTGGCCGTCATGGTTGCTTCCTCGTGGAGTAAAAGTAGTGGGAGGGATGAAAAAACGGGAGGGCAGAAAAACAAAAACCGCCGGGCTTTGCAGCGTCGGCGGTTGGTATGGGAAGGTTGTGTTTGCTTGCGCGTTTTCCTCTCATCCGCCGGGGACCGAGATAAAAAACCAAAAATAAAACGCGCTGCGAACTTGCATGGCAGCCAATGTAGCACAGGAGTGCGGCAGTGCAGCACCCCCGGATTGTTGCGATTGCGCGACAGCGCTGGCAATCCGGATGCCTGCCAGGCCCACTTCCAACACCCTGATTCAACGCCGCCAGCGACGAAACCAGGCGCTCGCACGTTGCAGCACTGACAGCTTGCGCGGAGGCGCGCGATCCTGCAGGTCACTGGGTGGATCACTCTGGTGCTCATACATGTCGATGAGCAGCAACGCCTCGCCCAGCGTGCGCCAGGCCAGAAGCTCGAACTGGTCGAAGCTCGCACTTTCCTTCGGGCTGCGCCGCTCCAGCATCTGCTGCCAGTCCGCGATCGCATTGCGCAACTCCCTCAGCGCACGCTCATAGGCCCCGAACTCGTACAACGCGTGCCAGGCCGATCCCAGGCCCGTCAGGAACAGCTGGTGCTCGCGGGCGCAATGCGACAAAGTCAACACACGCCGGGTGATGGCTGTGGTATCGGTGCTGGTGCGGCGGATCCGCACCGCCTCGTCGATCTGCGTTGAGAGCGCGCTCAAGCTATCGCGCAGTTGGCGAGATTCCTCATCGGCCACGCCTTCACGCAGAAAGCGGCTGATGTCGCCAAATGACTGAAGGGTCAGTAGCTGACTGGGGCGCGTCGCGGGCATGCGCCATTTTGCGCTGCCAGGGCATGCACCATGCGCTTTGTGCACCGCACAAGGCCAAAGATGGTGGAAGCGAGCAACAGTCAGCGTGTCGAGCCGAAGCAGGAACGCTGTCGCCGATCGTCAGGCCGTCCCACCCACCGTCAACCCCTCGATACGCAGCGTAGGCTGGCCGACGCCCACGGGGACGCTCTGGCCTTCCTTGCCGCAGGTGCCTACGCCGCTGTCAAGGCGCATGTCGTTGCCGATCATAGTGACCTTCTTGAGCGACTCGGGGCCGCTGCCGATGATGGTCGCGCCTTTCACGGGGTATTGGATCTTGCCGTTTTCCACCCAGTAGGCTTCGCTGGCCGAGAACACGAATTTTCCCGAGGTAATGTCCACCTGTCCGCCGCCGAAGTTGCTGGCGTACAGGCCCTTCTTGATGCTGGCGATGATTTCCTGCGGGTCCTTGTCGCCGCCCAGCATGTAGGTGTTGGTCATGCGCGGCATGGGAATGTGGGCATAGCTCTCACGCCGACCGTTGCCGGTGGGTGCCACACCCATCAGGCGCGCGTTGAGCGAATCCTGGATGTAGCCCTTCAAGATGCCGTCCTCGATCAGCACATTGCGCTGGCTGGCGTGGCCCTCGTCGTCCACGTTGAGCGATCCACGGCGGTCGGCGATGGTGCCGTCGTCCAGCACCGTCACGCCCTTGGCCGCCACGCGCTGGCCGATGCGGCCACTGAATGCGCTCGAGCCCTTGCGGTTGAAGTCGCCTTCCAGCCCGTGGCCAATGGCTTCGTGCAGCAGGATGCCGGGCCAGCCCGACCCCAGCACCACCGTCATCTCGCCCGCAGGGGCGGGGCGCGATTCGAGGTTGACCAGGGCCGCATTCACGGCCTCGTCCACGTACTTGCCCATCTGCTCGTCATCAAAATAGGCCAGGCCGAAACGACCACCGCCGCCCGCCGAACCCATTTCGCGGCGGCCATTCTGCTCGGCAATCACCGTGACCGACAGGCGCACCAGCGGGCGCACATCGGCCGCCAGGGTGCCGTCGGCACGGGCCACCAGCACCACGTCGTATTCGCTCGCCAGCCCGGCCATGACCTGCGCCACGCGCGGGTCCTTGGCGCGGGCGCGCTGCTCCAGCTTTTCCAGCAAGGCCACCTTGGCGGTGCTGTCGAGCGAGGCAATGGGGTCCACGCCGGGGTACAGGCTGCGGCCTGCCGCTACTTTTTTAGGAGCTACTCGCGCTTTACCCGCCTGCGCTGCGGCCGAAATAGACCTTACAGTTCGGGCTGCGTCCAATAAGGACGCCTCGGAGATGTCGTCCGAATAGGCAAACGCCGTCTTCTCGCCGCTCACCGCGCGCACACCCACACCCTGGTCGATGCTGAAGGAACCAGTCTTGACGATGCCCTCTTCGAGGCTCCAGCCCTCGCTGCGGGTGTACTGGAAGTACAGGTCGGCATCGTCCACCTTGTGGGTGCGGATCTCGGCCAGTGCCCGTGCCAGATGGCTTTCGTCAAGCCCGAAAGGGGTCAGCAACAATTCGCGAGCGACATCGATGCGCTGGCTGGTGGCCGCACGCTGGGGCGCGGCAGTGGTGGAGCGGAAAGTCATCGGGGCATTTTAGGCGCGCAGCCCCACCCTGCCGGACAAGGGGGCACATGCCCCTATGCCTCAAAGCGCCCACGCAAAGCGTCAGGCCGTCGTCTGGTCGTCCAGCGCGGCCTGGGGTGCATGGGTCTGCACCGACTCGATACCGGCATCGCGCGCCTTGGCACCGGAATACATCTGGCTTTGGCCGATCACCTGGCCATTGCCCGCCTTGAGCGTGAAATAGGGCGATCCATCCTTGGCGCTCAGGCGACCGAACCGGCCATCATCGGGAGCGTTCTTGCGCACGGATTCGATGCCGTTCAGTGCACTGGCCCGTGATTCGTACATCTCGCTGGTGAGGATGATCTGGCCATTGGAGGCCAACAGGTTGAAGACAAATTTATCGTTCTTCGACTTCTTCAGCTCGAACTTCGCCGCCATAGGGAATCCCTCCGGTTGCATGGGCCAAGGCACAGTTGGCCTGCCGGTTTGTACCCTCTTGCCGCCCTGCACGCAACGCCTGGGTAAAGACCCTGGAAGGTGTTCCTGATCTCCCAGCGGAGCCTATGGCTATAGGGCAGGCCGAGCGTCCTTGGGGTCCTGCTTCTGGGCCCGGGCCACCGACATCAGGATGCCCAGCGCCAGGCCCAGGGTCACCATGGCGGTGCCGCCATAGCTGATGAAAGGCAGCGGCACGCCCACCACGGGCAGGATGCCGCTGACCATACCCATGTTCACAAACGCATAGGTGAAAAAGATCATCGAGACCGCCCCGGCCATCAGGCGTCCGAACAGGCTGGTGGCCCCTGCGGCGATGGCCAGGCCGCGCCAGACCAGCATCAAAAAGCAGACCAGCAGAAACAGGTTGCCTGCCAGCCCGAACTCCTCGGAAAACGCGGCAAAGATGAAGTCGGTGGTGCGCTCGGGGATGAACTCCAGATGCGTCTGCGTACCCGCCATGAAACCCTTGCCCCACATGCCACCCGAGCCGATGGCGATCATGCCCTGGATGATGTGGAACCCCTTGCCCAGCGGGTCGCGTGTGGGGTCGAGCAGGGTGCAGATGCGCTGCTGCTGGTAGTCGTGCAGCACCGACCAGCGCACGCCGTCCGCGCACAACTGGTCCCCCAGCAACACCAGGGCCAGGATGCCCACGCCCCCCAGCACCACCGGTGGCAGCACCAGCTTCCAGGAGAGCCCGGCAAAGAAGATCACGGACAGGCCAGCTGCCAGAACCAGTAGCGACGTACCCAGATCGGGCTGCTTCATGATCAGCCCCACCGGAACGGCCAGCAGCAGCCCTGCCGCCGCAAAATCGAGCGGGCGCAAGGTGCCCTCGCGTTTCTGGAACCACCAGGCCAGCATCAGGGGCATGGCAATTTTCAGGATCTCGCTGGGCTGGATGACGATGCCCACATTGATCCAGCGCGTCGCCCCTTTTTTGGTGATGCCAAACAGCGCCACCGCCAAGAGCAGCGCCACGCCAGCCGCATACAGCGGCACAGCGAACAGCATGATTTTCTGGGGCGGCACCTGGGCCACCATGAACAAAATGGCACCCGCAATGAGCATGTTGCGCCCATGGTCCGAAAACCGTGTGCCGTGGTCGTAGCCCGATGAATACATGGCCACCAGCCCGGCGCAGGCGAGCAACGCCACCACCAGCATGAGCGGCAGGTCAAACCCGCGAAACAGGGGAAGAAAACGCTGGGCGAGCGAGGGCTTTTCAAATACAACGGCCATCGCGGGATTATCGCGGCCCTTGGGGCCGCGCCACCGTCACCCCGCCTGGCGGAAGGCCATCACCGCCTGGTTGCGCAGGGTGCGCAGCAGGCCCAGGGCCTTGTCGTCCACCACGATGCCCCCTGCCGCGGACTGGTCGGCATAGATAAGCGCAAACGTCTGCCCCTTGATCTGCAGCGGAAGCAGCAGGAACGAGGGGGCATTGAGCCCCGCGCGGTACCACTCGGGCAGGCGGGCCTGCATCTTGGGCTCCGTCGCGTCGTTGATGAGCGTATCGGCACCGCGCAGGCAGACGGCGGCAAACAGGTCGCCCGGCGCCTTGAGCGGGACTTTCATGGCACGCACGGCGGCCTCGCTGCCCTCGCCCAGGCCAAAGCGGCCGGTCAGCAAATCGGTGCGTGCCTCACGCAGGCAAAACACCATGCGCCGAAACCCCAGCGCGCGGAACATGGTCTCCAGGATCATGCGCAACACATCGTTGAGCTGAAAACTTTCGACCATGGCATTGGTGATGTCCTGGATGCCCGCTGCCAGCACTTCGTTGACCTGCGCGACCGACACGGCGCCGCTGGCCTGCGACTCCAACACCGCTGGCAAGGGCTGGGTTTCGCTGGCCCGCAGCTCGTGCGAGCCCAGGGCGTCATCCTGCGCGGGCCCGGCACCGGCCGCCGGGGGCAGCTGCAGCAGCCGCGCCGCAGGCGTGCCGGGGGCTACACGCAGGTCCAGCGCCTCGGCCAGCGCCACGAGCTTGTGGCGGGCGCGCAAAGTGCCCTCCGAAATCGCTGCGGGAGACAGCGCCAGCGTACGGGAATAGCGGGTGCCGATCTGGCCCAGGCGGGCTTCCAGCGACGCGGCATCGCTCGCCAGCAAGGTGCTGGCCACCTCATTGGCAGCCATCGCCACCCAGCGCAGGCGCTCCACCCCCTGCTCCGGCGCGCGTTGCATGGGCGAGCCCAGGGGCTTGCGCATGCAGCGCTGCAGGCTCTCGGGCAGCCCCCAGACGCGGGCCACGCCCACCCCCAGGTCCTCGAAGCCCAGGCCCAGCACCTGCAGCGCGGCCGACTCTTCGCCCCCCTCCACGCGGCCAGTCTCCATCAGGGCGCGCACCTGGCGCGCCTCTTCCGGAAAATAGAACTCGCACAACATGCGGCCCAGGTTCTGGAACATCGCGCCAATGAAGGCCTCTTCAGCCGCCTGGCCGGGCTCGCACAGCTCCGCCGCCACCGAGCCAGCCATCATGGCGCGCAAAAACTCCTCGCGCATCTGGCTTGCATGGGCCTTGTCCTGCATGTGGTCCAGCAGCACCAGGCTGAGTGCCATGTTGCGCACGGCGTTGAAGCCCACCAGGCTCACGGCCCGCGACACGGTGCTGATGGTGCCCCGGCCCGCATGCGCGAAATGCACGCTGTTGACCAAGCGCAGCAACTTGTTGGTGAGCGCCACATCCTTGAGGATCTCGTGTGTGAGATCGCTGATGCTGTCGTCCTCGGAGTTGGCCACGCGCTGGATGCGCGCCACCGAGTCCGACAGCGCCGGAAAGTCGCTTTTGTGGCGCATGCGCCGCAGCAGGAAGTCGAGCGTGGCATTGCTGGCGGCCGTGGGCGCGCTGGCCGGAGCGGCCCAGGCACGCAAGGCATCGCGAAACTCCGCCGCCGACGGATAGCGCTGGCCCGGCTCGCGCGCCATCGCACGTTGCAAAATGGCCCGCAGGGCGTCGTCCACGCCCGGCCCCAGGTCTTCCGGCAGCACCAGGGTTTCGTTGGCAACGCGGTACAGCGCCTGCCAGGCGTCCTTCTGGTGGATCAGTGGCCGGCCCGTGAGCAGCTCCACCAGCACCAGGGCGGCCGAATACACATCCATGGCCGGTGCAGGGGCCGCCCCGGCCGCCGCCTCGGGCGCGAGGTACGCCGGGGTGCCACTGGCCAGTTGCGAATCCGGCACAGCCTGCACCGGCGCCGCCATGCCAAAGTCCATCACCCGCGCGTGGCGCTGGGTGTCGATCATGATGTTGGAAGGCTTGAGGTCGCGGTGCACGATGCCGGCCTGGTGTGCGGCTTGCAGGCCATCCAGCACATCCACCATCAGCGCCACTGCGTCGTGCGGCGTGCAGCGCCCCTGCTGCGCCAGATGCTCGGCCAGCGTCTTGCCTGGAACGTACTCGAACACGATGTAGGGCTGGCGGCCCTGCACATCGGCCTCAAACACCGGAACGATGAAGGGGTGCGCCAGGCGCCCCACATGCCGGGCTTCGCGCAGCCAGTGCTCCAGCACCGACGGGTCCTGGTCCTCCACGGGGCGCATGAGCTTGATGGCCACCTCGCGCTGCAGGCGCGGGTCCAGCGCCAGCCACACGGTGGCCTGGGCGCCCCGGCCCAGCAGCTTTTTCAGTTCAAAGCGGCCCAGCGACGTGGGAGGCTTGTCGGTGGATCCCAAAGCCCAGCGTTTGGCGGTGGAAAGCGGGGCAAAATCAGTCATGGTGGGGATCAAGGCAGCGGGCCCACCGCGTGGTGCCCATGCCATGCATCTTATGTCTCGGCCACCCCTTTCACAGCAGTGATTCCCCTGCCCTGTCGTTTTCCCCCTCCATGACCACCACCCACCTTCTGTACCTTCACGGCTTTCGCTCTTCGCCCCAGTCTGCCAAGGCGCGGCAGATGGCTGCGCATGTGGCGCAGCACCACCCGGGTGTCACCTTCTGGTGCCCCCAGCTTCCGCCCTCCCCCAAAGCGGCGATGGAACTGGTCGCGCAGGGCATTGCCCTGTGGCCCGGAGCAGCAATGGCGGTGATCGGCTCCTCGCTCGGTGGCTATTACGCCAGCTGGGTGGCGCAGCACAAGGGCTGCCCCAGCGTGATGCTCAATCCGGCCGTGCACCCGGCGCGTGACCTTGCGCGGTACATCGGCGAGCAGACCACCTGGCACGACCCAGCGGAGCGGTTTTACTTCCAGCCTGAATACATTGACGAGCTGCGCACGCTGGACACCGCAGACCAGCCGCCGGCAGCGCCCGAGATGGCCATCATTGCCAAGGGCGACGAGGTGCTGGACTGGCGTGAAATGGTGGCGCGCTACCCGCAGGCACGGCTGGTGGTGCAGGAGGGGGGAGAACACGCCCTCGCCAATTTCAGCGACTACCTGCCGCAGGTGACGGAGTTCCTGGCTCTGGCCTGACATCACCCGGGCGCCGGGGGCACCAGCGCATCAGAACCTCTTCAACGTGCCTGGGATGCCCGGGTGCCACCCGCCCCCATCCAGCGGGCATAGTCATCCGGGTAAGCTGCACGGTAGCGCTTCATGTGGAAAGCCGCTTCGTCGTCCTTGCCCAGCATCACGGCGCTTTCAACCAGCACTTCAATGACGCGGGGCTCGGGGGAGTAATGCAGCAGCTCCTGGGCCAGGGCGTTCATGCGCGCTGCGTTGTCGCGGGTCAGCCCCGTGGTGGTCAGGCGCGCAAAGTCCAGCGGGCCCGAAAACAGCAGCGAATGGGACACCTTGGCCTGCGTGTCCTCACGGTACGCGGCAGCCCGCTGCGCCCCCGGCTTGTAAAGCTGGCTCACGCGGTGGTAGTCCCAGGCGGCAAGGCCGCAGGCACCCAGGATCGCCACGGCGGCCACCAGCGCTGCAGCCCCCGCAGGCCACGCGCGCCCATCCGATGCTTCGTCGCGCCGGGGCCAGACCAGGATCGCCACCGAGAGCAAGGCCACCACCTGGAACGGCCCGTACCACAGCGGGTATTCCAGCATGCTGTGCAGTCCGATGATCGCCAGCACGCCCCAGGCCAGTTGGCGCACGGGCTCGGTTTCGCTCCAAGGCCGGGCCCACAGGCACCCTGCCACGACGACCCCGCACAACGCCACGGCAGCGGGCAGGCCCAGCTCTACGGCCAGGTGCAGGGGCAGGTTGTGCGCGTTGTCCAGCAGCACACAAAAGCGCTCGCCCGGGAACAGCGTGATGTAGTGTGCGTAGTCCAGTTCGCCCCAGCCCCAGCCCAGCCACGGTTTCTGCGCAATCAGGGTGAGCACGTTGGACCACAGCACCCGCCGACTGGTGCAGGTGTGCGATCCGTCCGTAAAACGGTGGAACAAGGCATCTGCGCGCACGCCCTGAAACTTCCAGAGCGCCTCCGGCAGCACCCAGGCGGTCACCAGAAAAACCGCAAACCCTGCGATACCCAGGCGCAGCGCCTCCCCACGGCCAGCGCCACGCCACATGGCCAGAAGCACCAGGACAAGCAGCCACTGCACCACCACGGTCCGCGACGCTGTGGCGGCCCCGCCCACGGCGATCCACATCAGCGCCACGGCGGTCAACACGCCCCACACGCCGGAGGAAGGTGGGCAGCCTGGGCTGGCCGCCCCGGCCAAGTCCGCGTTGCCTTGTGGACGGGCATGCAGCGTCCACCACAGCCAGGCCCACGCGCCCAGGCTGAGCAGGGTGGCCTGCTGGTTGCGCTGGCGCAGGTTGCCCACCGCCTGGCCCGGCACCGAGGCATGAATCCAGGGCCTCAGGCCGACATCGCCAGCAAGGTACTGCACCAGCCCGATGACGCTGGCCACCAGCGCGGCCAGCCCCAGCCCACCCGCCAGCAGCCAACCCCAGCCCGCAGGCCCCCTGCGCTGCGCGACCCCGGCGCGTGCCCACCCGGCTGCCAGCAGCAAAAGCACCGCCCCACACACCCAGGACGCGATCAGCGGCCAGAAGTTGGCGATTGGGGAGTCAGTGACGGCAAACAGAAACGGCAAAGCCACTGCGAGCATGGCCAGCGGAACGGCAATGGCATCAAAAAACATGTCGAAAGAACCGGGCCATCGTGCAAAGCCCTGGATCATAGGGGCAGGCCCGGGGCCGTCGGACCGGCGCGGCACCCATGGGACAATGCCGCCCATGCACGCATTGTTTGAAGAAGCCGGCAAGTTCATGGCCGGTCGTATCCTGTCCGAAGCCGATACATCCGCCCAGGTTGAGCTCGACTCGGGCAAGCGGGTCAAGGTCAAGGCCGCCAACATCCTCCTGAAATTCGAGAAACCCTCGCCTGCCGACTTGATCGCCCAGGCCCAGGCCGTGGCCGAAACCATTGAGCTGGACCTGGCCTGGGAGTTCGCGCCCGAAGACGAGTTCGGCTTTGCCGACCTGGCGCGGGACTATTTCTCTGAAAACGCCACCCTGGCCCAGCAGGCCGGCGCACTGTTCCGCCTGTACGACGCGCCCCACTATTTCCGCCGCGCAGGCAAGGGCCGGTTCAAGAAGGCATCGGCCGAGATCCTGCAGCAGGCGCTGGCCGCCATCGAGAAGAAAAAGGCCATCCTCGCGCAGATCGACGAATGGGCCGCCGCGCTGGGACGGGGCGAATGCCCGCAGCCCATCCGCGACCAGCTTTACAAGATCCTGTTCAAGCCCGACAAGAACGCGCCCGAGTACAAGGCCGTGGTGGACGCCAGCCGCGCCACGCACACCGCGCCGCTCGACCTGCTGCAAAAGGCGGGCGCCATCGATTCGGCCTACCAGTTCCACTGGAAGCGCTTCTTGTTCGAGAACTTCCCCAAGGGCACGGGCTTTCCCGCCGTCACCGCACCCGCCATTGCGGACGAGCTGCCGCTGTCCACCGCGCAGGCGTATTCCATCGACGATTCGCAGACCACCGAAATCGACGATGCGCTGTCGGTGCAGGGCCTGGGCACGGGCACCGTGGTGCTGGGCATCCACATCGCCGCACCGGGCCTGGCCATCCAGCCGGGCAGCACCATTGACCAGCTCGGCCGTGCGCGCCTGTCCACGGTGTACATGCCGGGCTACAAGATCACCATGCTGCCCGACGACGTGGTGCAGACCTACACGCTGGACGAAGGCCGTGCCAACCCGGCCGTGTCGCTGTACGTCACCATCGACGAAGCCACGCTGGAATTCAAGAGTTCCGAAACCAAACTGGAGCGCGTGCACGTGGTCGCCAACCTGCGCCACGACCAGCTCGACAGCGTGGTGACCGAAGAATGGCTCTCCAACCCGGCGTTCGAGCATCAAAACGCCCCCCAGCGCTTGTCTGACCTGCGCCCCCAGCTATCATTTTTGCACCGCCTGGCCAAGGACCTCAAAGCCCGCCGCGAAGTGGTGCGTGGCAAGCCCGAGAACTTCAACCGGCCGGACTACAACTTCCGCCTGGTCGGCAACAACGGTGCCGAGCCCACGGGCGATGAACAAGTGCAGATCAGCGTACGCCAGCGCGGCGCGCCGCTCGACCTGATCGTGGCCGAGGCCATGATCGTGGCCAACAGCACCTGGGGCAGCTGGATGGCCGAGCTGGGAGTGCCCGGCATCTACCGCAGCCAGGCCAGCATGGCGCCGGGCGTGAAGGTGCGGATGGGCACCAAGGCGCTGCCGCATGCGGGCATCGGCGTCAAAGCGTATTCGTGGGCCACGTCGCCCCTGCGCCGCTACACCGACCTGGTCAACCAGTGGCAAATCATTGCCTGCGCCCGCCACGGCAAGACCGCTGCGCTGGCCGCGCCGTTCAAGCCCAAGGATGCCGACCTGTTCTCCATCATCAGCAGCTTCGACGGCGCCTACAGCGCCTACAACGGCTACCAGGCGGGCATGGAACGGTTCTGGACGCTCAAATATGTAGAGCAGAACGGCATCACTGAGCTCAACGTCACCGTCTTCAAGGAAGGCCCGGGCGGCAGCTTCCTCGTTCGTGCAGACGATATTCCACTGGTCTTCCCCGTGCTGGGCGCGCAGAACCTGCCGCGCGGCGCGCGCCTGAAGGTCAAGCTGGGCGAGGTGGACGAGATCACCCTCGATATCCATGGCACCGTGATCGAGCGCCTGGATGACCCGGCCGACACCAGCGACGACGGCCCGGTGGACGATGCCGAGGACGACGATACCGTGGCCGGACCGATTGCCATTGCAGTGGACGTGAACGAGGCACCCGCCGAAGCCGCTGCGGCAGCACCGGCCGCCTGATTCCCCCTGACAGCCCCTGATAATTGCTGGCGATGAAACTCCCTGCCTTCCTCCGCACCTTCAGCACGCTGCAGCTCGCGTTGGGCATCTCGGTGGCCGTGCATGCCGCGCTCATCTCGGTGCGTTTCATCGACCCCGAGGGCTTCAACCGCGTGTTCCAGGACACGCCGCTCGAAGTCATCCTGGTCAACGCCAAGTCCAACGAGCGCCCCGACAAGGCCCAGGCGATTGCCCAGGCCAACCTGGCCGGAGGCGGCGATGCCGAGAAGGGCCGCGCCACCAGCCCCCTGCCCTACACCGCGCTGACCACGGTGGGCGACGACTACGAAGAAGCCCAGCGCAAGATGGATGCGATGCAGGAGCAGCAGGCGCAATTGCTGGCCCAGTTGCGCAAGCAGCTGGCCACCATGCCCGAGCCCGATCCGCGCCAGGCCAGCCAGAGCGCCGAGCAGGCCAACGAGCAGGAAAAGCGCCGCCAGCTCGTCAAGCTGCTCGCCGAGATCGAAAAGCGCATCAACGAAGAAAACTCGCGCCCCAAGAAGCGCTACATCAGCCCCGCCACGCGCGAAGAGGCCTACGCCATCTATTACGACGGCCTGCGCCGCAAGGTGGAAGACAAGGGCACCGAAAACTTCCCCGAACAGGGCGGCAAGAAGCTGTATGGCGAGCTGACCATGATCGTCACCGTCAACCACGACGGCCGCGTGCTCGACACCGAGGTGGTTCAAGGCTCGGGCAACCCCACACTGGACCGGCGCGCCGAGGCGATTGCCCGGGCTGCCGGCCCGTTTGGCGCGTTTGGCGCCGACATGCGCAAGAAGGCCGACCAGATCGCCATGGTGGCGCGCTTCAAGTTCACGCGCGATCAGACGCTGGAGACCAGCGTCCGCTAGTCGCCACCAGCCCCTGCCCGCGGCGGCCCTGCCAACCCGCCTTTTTTCATACCGCACGATTTTTTACCCATGAGCCAAGCCGCCGACCTGTACTGCGTGATGGGCAATCCGGTGGCGCACAGCCGCTCCCCCGCCATCCACGCCCGCTTTGCCGAACTGACGGGTGAGCACATCGCCTACGAACGCCGCCTGGTGCCCATGGATGGTTTTGCCCAGGGCGTGCGCGACTTCGTGGCCCAGGGCGGGCGCGGTTGCAACGTGACGGTTCCGTTCAAAACCGACGCACCACTTCTCGCCACCGAATGCAGCGAGCGCGTGCAGCTGGCCGGTGCGGCCAACACCCTCACCTTCCGCACCGACGGCAGCATCTATGCCGACAACACCGACGGCCTGGGCCTGGTGGCCGACATCACGCGCAACGCGGGTGTGTCGCTGGCGGGACGCGATGTGCTGCTGGTAGGCGCCGGTGGCGCCGCTGCGGGCGTGCTGGGCCCGTTGTTGCTGGCAGGAGCCCGCCACATCACGGTGGCCAACCGCACGCTGGCCAAGGCGCAGGCCCTGGTGCAGTCGCACAGTGCGCTTGCGTTGCTACAAAAATCAGAGCTTATTGCGCTTACTCCACAAGCACTAGAGGCCAATTTCGATGTGATTATCAATGCCACAGCCAGCAGCCTGGCCGGTGCCGAAGTGCCGGTGTCCGCCCGCGTGCTGCGCCCCGGTTGCCTGGCCTACGACATGATGTATGGCCCCGCCGCGCAGGGTTTTCTGGATTGGGCCCGCCAGCACGGCGCCGTTCCGCGTGACGGCCTGGGCATGCTGGTCGAGCAAGCCGCCGAAGCCTTCTTGCTGTGGCGCGGCGTGCGCCCACCGTCGGCCCAGGTGCTGCAGGAAATGCAGCAGGCCAACTCATCCAAATAACAACACCCCACACGAGGAGACACACCGCGATGAAAGCCGTGCTGCGCTGGCTGGGACTGGTGGTGCTCGCCTTCGTGGCGCTGCAGCTGTTCTTTGTGGTCCGTATCGCGGCCATGGTGGTCATCGACCCCGAATCCACCAGCTTTCAGCGCTCCGAGGCCTGGACGCTGCTCACCACCAAAGGCAACGTCCCCTGGCGCCAGCAGTGGATGCCCTACGCCAGCATCTCCGACCAGCTCAAGCGCGCCGTGATCGCCTCGGAAGACGATGGCTTTGTGAGCCACGACGGCGTGGACTGGAATGCCATCGAAAAAGCCTGGGAGCGCAACGCCAAGGCCGAGGCCCTGGCCAACAAAGCCCAGGCCCGTGCCCCCGACCGCCCCGTGCGCGCCCCCAAGATCCGGGGTGGCTCCACCATCACGCAGCAACTGGCCAAGAACCTGCTGCTATCCGGCGAACGCACGCTGCTGCGCAAGGGGCAGGAATTTGTACTCACGCTGCTGCTGGAGCAGCTGCTGAGCAAGCAGCGCATCCTGGAGATTTATCTGAACAGCGTGGAATGGGGCGAAGGCGTGTTCGGCGCCGAGGCGGCCGCGCAGCACTACTTCCGCAAAAGCGCCTCGCGCCTGAGCGCCACGGAAGCCGCGCGGCTGGCGGTGATGCTGCCTGCACCCAAGCGGTTTGAGAAGACGCCCGGGTCGGCGTATCTGGCGGGACGGACGCGGACGATTCTCGGGCGGATGGGTAGTGCGGAGCTGCCGTGAGCGCGAGCGCCACGGCACATGTCACTGCGATTGAAGTGACAGCACACAACGAAGCAAGCAAGACACCATGCTGCCCCTATTCGCCGGATTTTTTGTCCCTTACCTCTTGGCGATAGCCTGCTTCCCGTTGCTGTCGCAGCGAGGTGGGGCCAACCACGCGCAGTCCGGCGCCCTGCTGGGCGGTTGCCTGCTGATCGCCCTATCGCCGTGGCTGATCCCTGCCAACCAACCGCTTCCACGGTTCCTCGCTGCCATGTCAGCAACCCTCATAGCCATCAAGGTGATCGACGCCTGGCTGGAGCTGCGAATGAGATCGCCACTGGTGTGGAAAGATTTTTTGGCTTTTCTCGCCCACCCTTTCGTTCTGGTTCGGCGGTGTCTACCGCGCGAGCGCCCAGTGCCCAGGAACGCAAACCTATCCCGTCTGGTGCTGGGAACGATGGGCGGCGCTATCGGCATCGCACTCCTGAATGTTCTGTTCAGTGTGGATTGGCAAGGCTGGCCCTTTCTTCTTGAACACACAAGTAAAGTGACCGCCCTGATGGTGGCGATCGTTTCCGGGCTTTCCGCCTCCGCCGCGCTGTGGAGATTGTCTGGTGGGGCGGCGCGCGAATACATGGACCATCCTTTTGCGGCGCGCACCCCAGCAGACTTCTGGCGGCGGTACAACCGCAACATGCAGCAATTCTTTTGGGAGGACATCTTCAAACCCCTTGGCGGCTCTCGCACGCCGGTGCGAACAACGCTCCTGGTCTTTGGCTTGTCTGCACTGATCCACGAATTCATCTTCTACGCTGCGATTGGGCGCGTGCAAGGCTATCAGTCGGTCTTCTTCGCCATGCACGGGATCGCTGCGGCGATGACCCTGCGCGTCAGGACCAAGAAGGGCTGGGCTGCCATCCCGTGGATAGCCGGAACCCTCGCGTTCAACCTGGCCTCGTCCGTGTTCTTCTTTGCAAGCATCCACGAAGTGACTCCTTTCTACGCCCGTGGTCTGCCAGACTGGCTGCAAGGCTGGTAGCCGCCTACCGCTTCTGTAACCACAGCATCACCCTCTCCTGCGGCCGCAAGGTCACCTGCAACTTCGGCACACACACCGCCACCCCCTCCGGCAACCGCAGCCGGTACCGCTGCAGCAACATAGCCGCCAGCAGCGTCATCTCCAGCATCGCAAAGTGCTGCCCAATACAGACGCGTGGCCCCACTCCAAACGGTATCCACGCGCCTCTGGGGATGGCCGGGGCGTCATCCAGAAAACGCTCCGGCACAAAGCGGTCGGCCTGGGCAAACCAGCGTTCATCCCGGTGCAGCACCCAGGGCGTGATGCGCAGCATGGCGCCCTGGGGCACCTCCACGCCGCCCAGCGTGATGGGTGCGGTGGTGCGCCGGGTCATCAGCGCGGCAATGGGCGGGTACAGGCGCAGCGCCTCCTTGAGGGTTGCGGCCAGAAAGGGCAACCGGGCAAGGTGCTCGGGGCCGGGCGTCTGGCCCGGGGGCAGCACGCTGTCCACCTCGGCCTGTGCGCGTTGCGCGGCCTCGGGGTGTTCGGCCATCAGGCGGCTCCACCACAGCAGCGTGGTGGCGCTGGTCTCGTGCCCGGCCTGGAAGCTGACCATGCACTGGTCGAACACTTCCTGCGGCGACAGCGGCTCGCCGGTGGATTCGTCGCGCAGCGCCAGCAGCATGTGCAGCAGGTCAGTGCGTGGCGGGGCGCCTGCTGAATCTGCCGCATCCCGGCTGCGCGCACCGATGTGGCGCTGCACCAGCCCCTTGAGTGCCTTGAGCGCGCGCCGCTTGGCGGCCTTGCCGGGCAGGGGCAGCCAGTCGGGCAGCGTGAAGGGCATGAACATTTCTCGGAAGGCTGTCTCCGACAGCGTCTGCGTGGCCCAGGCGGCATCGCACGCGTCGGCCTGGGCCGATTCGCTGAACAGCGTGCGCAGGATCACGTCCATGGCCACATCGGTCCAGAGCATGTCCATGGGCACCAACGCTTCGGCCTGGCCAGCGGGCACGGCGGCGTCGAGCGCGCTGCGGGCAGCATCGGTCATGAGCTGCGCGTAGCCCGCCACGCGTTTGGGGGTAAAAGCAGGCATCAGCATGCGGCGCTGGCGCTGCCAGGTGTCGCCCTCGGTCACCAGCACGCTCTGGCCGAACACCTGCTCGAACACGGCGATGCCGCGCTCCCAGCGGATCAGGTGGTCTGCGTGGGTGACCAGCGCCTCGCGCACGAGGTCGGGCGACAGGAGGTCCCAGGCATCTTCATTAACCAGGCGCATGCGGGTGAGGTCGCCATGGTCGCGCTGCAGGCGGGTGACGAAGCCCAGGTAATCGGCACGCATCTCCTGCAACAAGGGCAGGCCCCACCACCGGCTGGGCGGGCCACCGGGCTCGGGGTGCCGGGCTGGCGCAAGCTGCGCAGAGGGGGGAGGTGTTGCGGGCTTCGATGGGGCAGTGGTGGTTGCGTGATTCATGGTGCGGATGGTGCGGCGCAGCAGCGGGCAGGTATTGAACGAATTCGACATCGCCCCTGGCCTACACTCGCGCCCCATGGCAACCCTGGTCCCACCTTCCGCACGGCATCCGCAGGGGCTGATCCCCTCGGGCCAGCTGTGGCTTCCGTGCGCCAGCCTGTCGGCCTGCCTGCGCGGCACCATGGTGCGCAGCACACTCGGCTACACGCTCACGGATGAGCAACGCATCAACCGCTTTCCGGCCACACCCCTTTGCAGCCTGAGCTGGTGGTTTGAAGGCCGCAGCGAAGCCCTGGTGGCAGACCGCCCCGACACCCAGCCCGGCCTGCAGAGCCCGCGCGAGGCGTATCCCGGCCGCTGGGTGCTGGCGGGCCCCCAGACCCGGCCCAGCGCCAGCTATTGCGCAGCGCCCACCCACGCCATGATGGTGATGTTCATGCCCGACGCGCTGCACCAGCTCACCGGCCTGGAGCCCGAGGCGCTGACTGACCGTTTCGTGGATGCGCAAACCGTGCTGCCACCCGACTGGATCGCGATGTGCGAAGCCGTGCAGCACCAGCCGGGCGATGCCGCCCGCATGGACTGCCTGGAGGCGTTTCTGGAACCCCGCTGGCAAGCCTGCCGTCCCGCGCAGGCGCTGCAGGTGCAGCGCTACGGTGACTGGGCCATGCACCTCGCGCAGCGCGCCGCTGTATCGGCTCCCGGCCGCAGCCTGCGCCAGCTGGAGCGCCGCATCAAGCGCTGGGCCGGGCTGCCGCTGCGCGAGCTGCGCGGCTTTGGCAAGGCCGAGCAGGCGTTTTTCGACACCATCGCTTCGGACGCCGCGAAGGGTACCGTGAAATGGGCCGACGTGGCGGCAGGCGCGGGCTTCTCGGACCAGTCGCACCTGTGCCGCGTCACGCGGCGCATCACCGGCTATGCCCCACAGGCGCTGTACGACGGCATCTACGGCGACGAGGCGTTCTGGGCATATCGCATCTGGGTGTAGTGGCCAGGGTAGCTGCAGCCGCCCGGCTGGGGCCCGCCACAGTACACGCCCGACAGGGCACACCCGCCACGTATCATCCCCGCCATGCTTGCCAAGTTGATGAGTTTCCTTCTGCTGGGGATCGTGCGGTTTCTGACCGGTTCCCAGGCCCGCTGGTACGGCTGCCCGCCCAAGGCCGAGCAGCGCATTTATTTCGCCAATCACCAGAGCCACGCCGACATGGTGCTGATCTGGGCGGCGCTGCCCGAGGAGCTGCGCAGCATCACGCGGCCCATTGCCGCCAAGGACTACTGGACCAAGACGCCGTTCCGCCAGTGGATCACCACCGCCGTGTTCAACGCCGTGTATGTGGACCGTCAGGCCACGCCTGCGCGGCCCCCGGCGCCCCTGGCGGCGGAGCCCGTGGGCGTGCTGGAGGCCCTGGCCACCGCCGTCGGCGACGCGGACACCGCCATGGCCGGCGGCCCCGATCCATCGCCCGAAGCCCCGCCCCGTGCGCCCACCCCCGAGGAGCTGCGCGCAGCCCTGCCCGAGTCCGACCCGCTGGCCCCGCTGGTGCGTGCGCTGGAGAGCGGAGACTCCATCGTGATCTTTCCCGAAGGCACGCGCGGCCATGGCGACGAGCCGCAGCCGTTCAAGTCGGGCCTGTTCAAGCTGGCGCAGATGTTCCCGCAGGTGGTGCTGGTGCCCGCCTGGATCAACAACGTGCAGCGCGTAATGCCCAAGGGCGAAGTGGTGCCGGTGCCCATCCTGTGCTCAGTGACCTTTGGGGCGCCTGTGCAGCTGGAAGCGGGTGAAGAGCGTCGCCCGTTCCTCGACCGGGCACGCCGTGCAGTCATTGCGCTCAGGGAAGTCTGAATATGAACAACTTCCTCCGCAATTTGACTGCCACCCAGCAGGTCGGTGCCCTGTTCCTGGTGATGTTTGGCATCCTGTCCGTCGTCACCATCTGGGCCTTCGTACGCAATCTGCGTGAACACGCCAGCGACGACCCTGAGTCCGAAGCCCGCCTTCTCGAAGCCAAGCGTTTCTGGGGGCTGCTCAAAACATCCTGGATGATGGCTTCCGTCTTCTGGATTGGCTGGGTGCTGGGCGACACGGTAGCCACCGTGCTGTTTGCCATCGTGGGGTTTTTTGCGCTGCGCGAGTTCATCACGCTCTCGCCCACGCGGCGTGGCGACCACCGCAGCCTGGTGCTGGCGTTTTTTGTGGTGCTGCCGCTGCAGTTCTGGATCGTGGGCAGCAAGCACTTTGACCTGTTCACGGTGTTCATCCCCGTCTACGTGTTCCTGGCCTTGCCTGTGGTGAGTGCGCTGGCCAACGACCCGCAGCGTTTTCTGGAGCGCAACGCCAAACTGCAGTGGGGCATCATGGTGTGCGTGTACGGCATGAGCCACGTGCCCGCGCTGCTGCTGCTGGACTTTCCGGGCTACCGCGACAAGGGCGCGTTTCTGGTGTTTTTCCTGGTGTTTGTGGTGCAGACCTGCATGCTGGTGCAGCACCTGCTGGGGCGGCGTTTTCCGCACAAGCCCGTGGCGCCGCAGGTGAGCCAGAGTTTTCAGTGGACGAGCTGGCTGGCCGGTGTGGCGGCCGGGGGGCTGGCCGGCGGGCTGCTCACGTTCATCACCCCGTTCAAGCCCGGCCAGGCGCTCGGTATGGCGCTGCTGGCCTGCGTGGCGGGCAGCCTGGGGCACCTGGTGATGAAGGCCCTGAAGCGCGACCGCGGGATCACCAGCTGGGGCATGCAGGGCATGTCGGTCACCGGTGCGGGTGGCCTGCTCGACCGCGTGGACGCGCTGTGTTTTGCGGCGCCGGTGTTTTTCCATTCGGTGCGCTGGTACTTCGGTCTGTAAATGAACCGACCCAGAAGTTTTCAAGAAAATTGGCACCTAGCGCTTTACCAACAAGCGATAGCAGCTATCAAATAGTGAGCAAATGCGCATCTTAGGCATCGACCCCGGCCTGCAGACCACCGGATTTGGCGTGGTAGACATGGACGGCCACAAGCTCAGCTACGTGGCCAGCGGCACCATCCGCACCACCACGCTGGCGCTGGGCGATCTGCCCGGGCGCCTGAAGATCCTGTTCGACGGCATCACCGAAGTGGCGGCCCGCTATGAACCCGATGTGGCCTCGGTCGAGATCGTGTTCGTCAACGTCAACCCCCAGTCCACCCTGCTGCTGGGCCAGGCACGGGGCGCCTGCATCACGGCCCTGGTGGCGAGCAATTTGCCGGTGGCCGAATACACCGCGCTGCAGATGAAAAAAGCCGTGGTCGGCCACGGCCGCGCCGCCAAGAGCCAGGTGCAGGAGATGGTGCGGCGCCTGCTCAGCCTGCCCGGCGTGCCGGGCACCGACGCAGCCGATGGCCTGGGCATGGCCATCACGCATGCGCATGCGGGTGCTGCCATGGGGCGGCTGGGCGAAGCCGCCACGCTGAACCGGCGCCAGCATGCGATGTACAAGGGTGGGCGGAGTTACTGAACCCAGGCGAGCCAACGCACCGCCGCGCGGATGGGCGCCCACGGCTGCGGGGATGTCGAAATGTGCGGACAAAAAAATACCGCGCCCGAAGACGCGGTACTGCCCCACCAGGCTTTAGCAACAGCGAAAGGTCAGGCAACCTGCGTCTTCATCCGGTCCGCCCGCTCCTTGGGTGACGGATGGGTAGACAAAAAGCTGGTCGAATCCCCGCCCGACATGGCGGCGAGTTTTTCCAGCGCAGTGACGCAAGCGGCGGGCTGGTATCGCTTGGCCTTCATGAAGCCCATGGCGTAGTCGTCAGCCTCGCGCTCGTTGCTTTGCGAATGCTGTGCGCGCACCACTTTCTCGAACAGGTCACCCAGCTGCGAGCTGGCAATGGCACCGGCCTTGCCGTTGCTCGACGCCACGGCATTGCGCAGCGCGCTGGTGCGCAGGGCTGTCTGGATGCGGGCCTTGGTGTGGCCGGCCTTGACGTGGCCGATCTCGTGGCCGATCACATAGCGCACTTCATCGTCGGTGAACTTGTCCATCAAACCCGAATACACCCGGATGGTGCCGTTGGCCATGGCAAAGGCGTTGATCTCGGGCGTGAGGTAGACCTTGAAGTTCATCTTGAGGCCGTCGTGGGTGCCCAGGCCCGAGGTGAGCTTCGTGAGGCGCTTGGCATAGGGGTTTCCTGCCGGGGCCACCTGGTTCTGGCTGTCCATCTCGGCGGACATCTGGTCGAACGTGCTCTTGAGTTCCTCGTCCGACAGGCTCTCGGACTTGGCCAGGTCCTTGCCTGCATCCAGCATCTTGCCCAGGTCAAACTGCGCCCACACGGGCGATACGGCGCTCACGCCGGAAGCCAGGGTTACGAGCGTCAACAATTTACGGCGGTCCATGGGGTTCCCTCTCTGACGTGGTCAGCTTCTTGATTGGTCTTGAATCGATGGGTCGATTGTGTTTTTGCGCAACCAACTGCAAGCAATGGTTGGCGCGCGCCGAAGGATAGCCACGCCAACGGCGTTTCTCGCTGGCGGCCGTGTCTTCAGATGTAAGAACTGTGTGCCGATGCTGGCAGGCGGGCCGAAACGGTGGGGACTGGGCGAGGTTGCGGCGCCGGAAATCTTCGCAGAATTCAGAAAAAAAATGGCCTTAGCGCTTGTGCATAAAGCGTTTTAAGCTATCAAAAACAGAGCAACCATTCACACAGCGCCGACTGGCCCTGGCCGTGCCTGTGTACACCGCGCCCCAAGGTATCAGCGCCCCAGGCCCCGCTTGAGTTCCTTGAGCAACAACAGCACCTGATTGGACGCATGGCGGCAGCTGCTATTGAGCAGTTGCACGGCCTTTTGCTGCTCGCTCGCCTGGAACGCAGTCACCACATCGGCCGCCTGCTGGTGAAAGTATTTGTGCCGGGCCACCAGCATGTCGAACGCGGGGTAATGCCCCAGCCGCACGCGCCCCGTGCCATAGAGCCAGCGGCCCAGGTCGCAGCGATCGTCCTGGCAGATGCGTTCGGGCCGCATCACCTCCTGCGAGCGGCCATTGACCATGTCCTGCAGCTGCAGGCGCCAGCGTTCATGGCTGGCAATGGCCGCGTCGATATCAATTTCGGTCATGAGCATGGAGGCGTACTCGGCGTCCAGCACCAATTCGCTGCCGTTGTCTTCCATGGCCCAGGTGGTGTCAGGGCTGGTGGGATCTTGCTCCCGGATCTTGAACAGACGACTGAAAAAACCCATGCTTGGTCCCTGTGGAGGCACCCCGTCCGCCAGCACCAGGAATGGTCCTGCCGGAAATGCCTTGAAACATTTTGTGGGGCGCGCGCGGTTTTGGCTACCAAAAAATGACCTCTTGGTAAAAACCGTGCGCGTCAACCCTTCTGGCCCTGCCAGCTCTGCCCCGGTAGCCAGCAGCAATGTGGCCAGGGCCAGACAATGCACGGATGACTTCCACTGCTCAACGCCCCGCCCTGTCCATGCTCGACCTCGTCGCCGTCCGGGAGGGCGGGACCGTAGCCGATGCGCTGCAGATTGCCCTGCGCACCGCGCAACATGCTGAAAAGCTGGGTTTTGCCCGTTACTGGCTGGCAGAGCACCACAACATGGCGGGCATTGCCAGCTCAGCCACCGCCGTGCTGGTGGGCCATATTGCCGGCGGTACCTCGCGCATCCGTGTGGGTTCTGGCGGCGTGATGCTGCCCAACCACGCGCCTCTGGTGGTGGCCGAGGCCTTTGGCACCCTGGCCGAGCTGTACCCGGGTCGCATCGACCTGGGACTGGGCCGCGCGCCGGGCACGGACCCCACCACCATGCGCGCACTGCGCCGCAGCCGAGTAGAGACAGCCGATGATTTTCCGCAGGACGTGGCAGAGTTGCAGCGCCTGCTGGCCCCGGCCGAACCAGGTCAGCGCCTGATTGCCATGCCCGGTGCGGGTACCAACGTGCCGATCTGGCTGCTGGGCTCCAGCCTGTTTTCGGCGCAACTGGCGGCGGAGCGCGGGCTGCCATATGCCTTTGCCTCGCACTTTGCCCCGCGCCTGCTGCACCAGGCCATTGACCTGTACCGCAACCTGTACCGGCCGTCCGCCGCCTGGCCCCAGCCCTATGTGGTGATCGGGGTGCCGCTGATTGCAGCCCCCACGGATGAAGAAGCGGAGTTTCTGGCCAGCAGTACCTACCAGCGGGTGCTGGGCATTCTGACCGGCGACCGGCGCCGCCTGCTGCCGCCCGTTGAGAACTACGCCGCGCGTCTGCAGCCCCAGGAGCGCGCCGCGATTGGCGACTTTCTGGCCGCTGCCGTGATCGGCGGGCCGGACACGGTGCGCGCGGGCCTTGCACAGCTCACCGAAGCCACCGGGGCCAATGAACTGATGCTCGTGAGCGATGTCTACGACCCAGCTCTACGCCTGCGCTCACTGGATATTGCGGCACAGGCCCACGCCGAAGCGTGGGAAACCTGCCAAGCCCCTTGAGGAGGGCCGGGGGAGGGCTTAGCTCTTTTGCCCGGTGTAGACGAAGGTCTCTGCCTTGCTCGCACTCTGCCCCATGATCAAGATCGCTTGGGTGGTGTCGTTGTACAGAACGACGTGCTGGACGACAACGCCATCGCCCACGGGGCAGGCGGCCCCACTGAAGGTGAGCGGCAGATCAAACACGTTCCGGCCGCTGGCGCGGGGCACCACGGTGCCGCGAATGGAGCAACCCGGGTAGGAGGGAATCGACACCAATCCACCGGTGGAAATGGAAACCGACACCAGGGGCTCCCGCACCTGGTTGCCAATGCCGGTGCCGGAATATGTACCCAGCAACTCGCTCACGACAGCAGGCTGCTCGTAGAGCACGCCATAGGTACCGGTGAACTTCACGCCCTTGGAATCCGTGACCTGCACCGAATCCCGCACCGCGTACTTGCCGCTATAGCTGACCGCCACCGTCGTCCGGCTGGCAAGGTTTGCCTCATCCACCACATTGAGATAGCGCCCGGTGCCAGAGACAACATCTGGGCCCGACGTCTGAACGGCGCCTTGCGATATGCCCACCACGGCGCCCACTGCATCGGTCAGGATGCTCCAGGATTCGCCGTTCTCCAGCACCACACCCTGCACATTCAGAGGGTCGGTGGTCGCCCCGGTCCACAGGCCTTCCACGCCGGTGACCACGGTCGCAGGAGGCTTTGGCGCAGGTGGCGCCACATCATCCCCGCCTCCGCCGCAAGCAGATAACACCAAAGCGGCAACCAGTCCTCCCAGGGCAGTCGTCTTATTCACTTTCTTCTCCTTTGTGAGTCAAATCTGGGGGGCTGCGCCATGGCGCGGCCCCAACTGCCGCATCTTAAGCGCAGGCACCGCAAGCGGCACAGGGCAAAATAGCATACGGTGGCGGGCCGTCTCACCCACGCCACATCGGGTTCGAGGAGAACTTCATCAGAGGCAGCCACCCTTTCCAGCCATCCAGTTTCGATGACTCCAAAGCCGCGCCGGTGTTTTATCGCGCCAGGTAGCCGCCATCCACCGGGTAATACGCCCCGGTCACAAACGACGCCTTGCTGGACGCCAGCCAGGTCACCAGCTCGGCCACCTCTTCAGGTTGCCCCAGGCGGCCGATGGGATGGGCGCCCACCAGCATCGCGCTGATGCCAGCATCCTGCTCCAGCCCGCTGATCATGGGCGTATGGATAAACGCAGGCCCGACGGCATTGATGCGCACGCCATGGGCGCTGTATTCAATCGCAGCCGCCTTGGTCAGCCCCACCACACCATGTTTGGCAGCGGTGTAGGCCGGGGCGGTGGCAAAACCCACCGACCCCAGGATGGATGCCATGTTGATGATGGAGCCGCCGCCATTCTTGAGCATGGCTGCGATCTGGTATTTCATGCCGTAAAACACGCCGGAGAGGTTGATGTTGATGACCTGGGCCCAGCCATCCAGGGGGTAATCGGCCGTGGCCGCCTGCGGGCCGCCGATGCCCGCGTTGTTGCAGGCGATGTCCAGCCGGCCGTAGTGGGCCACGGTGCGGTTCACCAGCGCTTCGCAGTCCTCAGGCTTGCCCACATCGGCAGCCACAAAAATGGCATCGCCCCCGGCTGTGCGTACCAGCGCCGCCGTTTCCTCACCCGCCTGCACATTCACATCCGACACCACCACCTTGGCGCCTTCGCGCGCCCACACCAGCGCAATGGCACGCCCAATGCCCGACGATGCCCCGGTGACCAACGCAACCTTGTTCTTCAGCATGAAAGACTCCTTGTTCATTCAGAACACCTGCAACCCGATGCCACAGATCGCTTTTCATTCTGCGCGCCCAATGCGTCAGCGCCTTGACCTGGGTCATCCCGCTGGCAAGGGTACTGGCCCACAGCCATGGGCCTTGGGTACCGGCTACCATCAGGGGCTGCAAGGTTTTCGCCCGCATCAGCCTGTTGTGTGACCGCCTGATTTCCACGCCACCGCCATACCGCCCGCACCCGCATGCCTGCTTTTTCCTTTGAAGCCCTGGACGCCCAGGGCCAGACCCGCAAGGGCCTCATGGAGGCCGACACCGCCAAGGCCGCGCGCAGCCTGCTGCGAGCCCAGGCCCTGGTGCCCCTGGCGGTAGAGCTGGTGCAGACCGGCCAGTCGCTGGATGGCAGCTCGGCCAGCCTGGGCCAGCGCCTGTTCACACGGCCCGTGTTCAGCGCCACGGGCCTTTCGATCTGGACGCGGCAGATTGCCGGGCTGGTGTCTTCCGGCCTGCCGCTGGAGCGCGCCCTCACGGCACTGTCTGAAGAAGCCGACGACGAACGCCAGCGCCACCTGGTGGCCGCACTGCGCGCTGAGGTCAATGCCGGGGCCACGTTTGCGCGCGCCCTGTCGCAGCACCCGCGCGAGTTTTCCGACATCTACTGCGCGGTGATCGGCGCGGGCGAGCACAGCGGCAACCTGGGCCTGGTGCTGGAACGCCTGGCCGACGACCTGGAAGAACGCCAGGCGCTCAAGGCCAAGCTGGTGGGCGCTGCGCTGTACCCCGCCATCGTGACCATCGTGGCCATCGTGATCGTGCTCTTCCTCGTGGGCTACGTGGTGCCCCAGGTGGCCAGCGTGTTTGCGGGCACCAAGCGGGCGCTGCCGTTTCTGACCGTGGCCATGCTGGGCATCAGCGCTTTTGTACGCAGCTATGGCTGGATGATGCTGATTGCTTCTGTTTTGATCGCTTTTGGCACACGCTGGGCGCTGACCATCGGGCATATTCGCGAAAAATTCGATGCTGCCTGGCTCAACCTGCCGCTGGTGGGCAAGCTGGCGCGCGGCTACAACGCGGCGCGTTTTGCGGGCACCTTGGCCATGCTGGCGGGTGCGGGCGTACCCATCCTCAAGGCGCTGCAGGCCGCCGCCGAAACGCTGAACAACCGCGCCCTGCGCGCCGATGCACTCGAAGCGCTGGTGCTGGTGCGCGAAGGTGCGCCCCTGGCCTCGGCGCTGGCGCAGAAAAAGCGCTTCCCCGGCCTGCTGTCGATGTTTGCGCGCCTGGGCGAGCAGACGGGGCAACTGCCGGTGATGCTGCAGCGCGCCGCCAGGCAGCTTTCCACCGAGGTCCAGCGCCGCGCCATGGCGCTGGCAACCATCCTGGAGCCTTTGCTCATCGTGGGCATGGGCCTGATCGTGATGCTCATCGTGCTGGCCGTGCTGCTGCCGATCATCCAACTCAACCAGTTCGTGAAGTGACTTTATGGCCGTGACCCTCGACGACAAGCTGGTGGTGGCGATCTCATCGCGGGCGCTGTTCAACTTCGAGGAGGAAAACCGCGTCTTCGAGCACGAGAGGGATGACCGCGCCTACGTGGACCTGCAGCGCCAGCGCCTGGACGTGCCCGCCGCACCCGGCGTGGCGTTCTCGCTGGTGCGCAAGCTGCTCGCCTTCAACACCTCGGAGCACCAGCGGGTGGAGGTGGTGCTGCTCTCGCGCAATGACCCGGTCAGTGGGATGCGCGTCTTCCGCTCCTGCAACGCCCATGGCCTGCCCACCATCCAGCGCGGCGTGTTCACCCAGGGGCGTGACCCTTTTCGCTACCTGCGACCGCTGGGCGCACACCTGTTCCTGTCTGCCAACGAGGCCGATGTGCGCGAGGCGCTGCACCTGGGCTACCCGGCCGCGCGGGTGATCACCGAATCGGTACAGGCAGGCGATGCCAACCCGCAGGAAGTGCGCATTGCCTTTGACGGCGACGCCGTGCTGTTCTCCGATGAGGCCGAGCGTGTGTACCAGGCCGAAGGCCTGGCCGCCTTCCAGCAGCACGAAACCGACAAGGCCGCCCTGCCCCTGCCCGATGGTCCGTTCAAGCCCCTGTTGGCGGCGCTGCACCGACTGCAATCCGCCGGAGAGGCCGGCGGCACCACCGGCATGCGCATCCGCACCGCACTGGTCACGGCGCGCAGCGCCCCGGCGCACGAACGCGCTATCCGCACGCTGATGGACTGGAACATCGATGTGGACGAAGCCATGTTCCTGGGTGGCCTGCCCAAGGGCGAATTCCTGCGCGAATTCGAACCCGACTTTTTCTTCGACGACCAGACAGGCCATGTGACCTCAGCCGCCCGTCATGTGCCAGCCGGCCATGTGAACAGCGGTATCTCCAACCCCCTGCGCCCTGCTGGCGATTAACCCGGGGCCGGGCACGGACCCGCGTTCCTTCGAAAAGTTTTGCAATCCCCTGCAACTCCCGGTGAAAGCTGCAAGCCTTGGGTTGCATTTCGCCCACGCACGCCCAGCTGTGCCAACATCGTTGCCAGTCCACAGAAGGAGCCTGTTTTGCGCATCAGATTTTCCCTGGCCGCCTGCGTGATGAGCACCCTGGCGACAGCCTTGGGCACCACTGCGCTGGCCATGCCCCCTGCAACTGCGTCGGCACCGCCTGCACCCGCTGCTAGCACCCCCGCGGAATCCCAGGCAGCCCTGACCAAAGGCGAGATCAAGGCCATGCGCGAGTTCAAAATGCTGGACTTCAATGGGGACGGCAAGCTCAGCCGCACCGAGGTCAAGCTCTTTCCCCGCCTGGCCGCCGCGTTCGACGATGCAGACACGGACAAGGATGACTACGTGTCGTACGAGGAAGTGCGGGCCTTTGCCGCCAAGTACCGCGCGGAGCGGGATCAGCAGCGGGCGGCCCAGGCAGCGGCTCCCGCTTCATCGCCCCGGCCTTGAGGCCAGAATGGGGCAAAAATTGAATGAAATAAGGCTCCAGCGCTTATCAGTTATGCGCAAATAGCTATAATTTCAGGAGCAAAACCCTCACAGACCACCAGTGCGCTTGATCTTGGGGTCCGAGTAGGTCAGCGGCTCGTTCTTGACCTGCTGGGCCATGCGCTCCTGCAGGGTCATCTTGTTGATGTCCTGCGCCACCTCCACCGCACTGCCACTGGCCCGCCACATCGACTGGATCAGCTCCAACAGTTGTTTGTAGATCGGCTCCTTGGGGGGCTCGGGCGGTTCTTCCACGGTGTCTTTTTTCTTGACCTCGGTCCAGTCCCGGTTTGCTACGTCGGGCGCGGAGGGCTTGTCGGGCTCGCGCACGATGGCGCCCTCGCCCAGCCGGTCCATGGATTCGACGGGATTGGATGCATTGATGGGCCGCACCGGCGGCGCGCCAGAGGCGCCAGTGGAATACAAATCAGCGCCCTGAGGACGCCAACTCGGCGATCGGTCGACAGGTGGCATTTGCATGGCAGTGGCCCCAATGGTTGATGAATAGATATGCTCGAAGTGCAGAGGCTTTTTCGCCGTCTTCGTAATCTATTACGGCAAAAAGAAGGGGAAATTTAGGTCTTTTTCACCGATTGGCTCAAATTTAGGGTTTCCCCTAATCTTCGTCACCCTTTTGGGAGCATGCGGGGGCCGGATCGGCTCACAGCCGACCGATTGCACTCATTCCCGCACCGGGTCTGGAGCTACTGGCTTGTGGGGGAGCGGGCACGGCAGGGCTTGGCACTGCCGTTGTGCCCTGCCGGTGGAGACACCGGGATGACCCCGTACAGGGTCAGATCAGAGAAAGCGTTCCAGCAACCGGCGCGAATGCCGGTCCAGCGCCGTGGTGTCTTTGACGCGGAACTGCACGCCGTCGCCCCCGGCAATCAGCAAGCGGGTGCGTCCGCCCAAGCGGCGGATGTCTTCCTCGGCCTTGAGGACGAGGCTGGCAGGGCCCCGGTCCGTCTCCACCTGCCAGGTGCTGGGGGTGGAGAAGCTCGATACTGAAATGATTTTTTCGATAGTGGGCACAAACTCTCGCACTTCCAACTCTTCTTCGATGAGCTGGCGGGCGGGGGCTGGCAGCTGGTCCAGCCGGTCGATCCACAGCAGTTCGTGGCCGTCAGATCCGATCAGCGAGAGCCCTTCGGCGGGTGCCGCGATGGGGAAGGCCCGCACAGGCGTGACGCCCTCGTGGGCCGTGCCGTCGGCCAGGGTCAGAACCAGCCGACCGTGTGGATTGCGCGCCAAGGTGAACGTGGCGGAGGCGGTGGACGGCGATTGCGGGAAGGAAGGGGTGTTCATGGCGTTTTCCTGCAGTGCAGTCATCACGGGTTGCCCGCAGGGTGGGCGGGGTGCAGCAGGCTGCTGTCGATGATGACGCCGGCCGCCTGGGCGTCTTCTTCGGCACGGCGCGCCTGGGCTTCGTAGAGCCGCCAGTAGGCGCCCTGCTTCTCCATGAGTTCGTCGTGCGGCCCGACCTCCACCACTTCGCCCCGGTCCATCACTACCAAGCGGTCGGCTTTGCGCAGGGTGGACAGGCGGTGGGCGATGGCAATCGTGGTACGGCCCTGCACCAGGTTGTCGAGCGCCTTCTGGATTTCCTTCTCGGTCTCGGTGTCCACGGCCGAGGTGGCCTCGTCCAGGATCAGGATGCGCGGGTCGATCAGCAATGCGCGGGCAATGGAAATGCGCTGGCGCTCGCCGCCCGAGAGGCCCTGGCCGCGCTCACCCACGAGTGAGTCGTAGCCATGGGGCAAGCGCAGGATGAATTCATGGGCGTGCGCAGCGCGGGCCGCCGCCACGATCTCCTCGCGCGTGGCCTCGGGCTTGCCGTAGGCGATGTTCTCGGCAATGGTGCCGAAGAACAAGAAGGGCTCCTGCAGCACCAGGCCGATGTGGCGGCGGTAGTCGGCCACGGCAAAACGGCGGATGTCGATGCCGTCGACCTGGATGGAGCCATCGCTCACGTCATAAAAACGGCTGATCAGGTTGACCAGCGTGCTCTTGCCCGAGCCGCTGTGGCCCACCAGGCCGATCATCTCGCCGGGGCGGATATCCAGATCCAGCCCCTTGATGACTGCGCGGCTGCCGTAGCGAAAGCCCACGCCCTGCATGGTGATCGCGCCCTGCACCTTGTCCACCTTCACGGGTTGGGCCGGATCGGGCACGTTGCTCACATGGTCCAGGATGTCGAAGATGCGCTTGGCGCCAGCGGCGGCCTTTTGCGTGACCGAGACAATGCGGCTCATTGAATCCAGCCGCCCGTAGAAACGGCCGATGTAGGCGATGAAGGCCGTGAGCACACCCACCGTGATCTGGTTGCGCGACACCAGCCAGATGCCGAAGCCCCACACCACCAGCAAGCCAATTTCAGTGAGCAGCGACACGGTGGGCGTGAACAGGCTCCAGGTCTTGTTGAGCTTGTCGTTGACTTCCAGGTTGTGTTGGTTGGCGTCGCGAAAACGCTGGGCTTCGCGCTTTTCTTGCGCAAAGGCTTTCACGACCCGGATGCCCGGGATGGTGTCGGCCAGCACGTTGGTCACTTCGGACCACACGCGGTCGATCTTTTCAAACCCGGTGCGCAGACGATCGCGCACGGTGTGGATCATCCAGCCAATGAAGGGCAGCGGCACCAGCGTGACCAACGCCAGCCATGGGTTGATGGAGAACAGAATGGCCGCCGTCATCATGATCATGAGCACGTCGGTCACAAAATCCAGGGCGTGAAGGGACAGGAAGACGTTGATGCGGTCCGTCTCGGAGCCAATCCGCGCCATGAGGTCACCCGTGCGCTTGCCGCCAAAGTAGTCCAGCGACAGGCGCAGCAGGTGCTCGTAGGTGGTGGTGCGCAGGTCGGCGCCGATGCGCTCGGACACCAGCGCCAATATGTAAGTGCGCGCCCAGGAGAGGCCCCAGGCGGCCAGCGCCGACAGCAGCAGGCCGCTCAGATACAGAAGCACCAGGCCGGGTTCGATCTGCTTGCCGTTCTGGAACGGGATCAGGATGTCATCCATCAGCGGGATGGTCAGATACGGCGGCACCAGGGTGGCGGCGGTGGACGCCAGCGTCAGCGCAAAACCGGCGGCCAGTTGCTTGCGGTAGGGCCGGGCAAAGCGCCACAGGCGCAGCAGCACCCAGGTGGAAGTTTGGGGCGGCTGGGCGCGGGCGCAGGCCGGGCATTCTTCGGTGTCGGGCGGCAGGGGCGTGTGGCAGGTGGGACAGGCGGGTTCGTCGGCCTCATCCTCGGCGCCGCTGTCACCCCGGGCGCTTTGCTGCTCAAAACGCTGCAGCAGACGCAGGGCCTGGGCGTGGTGCGCGAGGGTAAAGCGCCACAGCGCCAAGCGCTCGCGAGGGCTGTGCAGCTCCAGCGAGCCCACACCGCCATGGTCCTGCAGCTTGAGCGCCAGGCCATCGCCCAGGGGCCAGCTGCGCCAGGCCGTGGTGCCCGCATCACAGGCCAGCAGCCGTTCAGACGTCACCACCACCCAGCCTGCCGCAAAGCGCAGCGCCGTGCTCAGGTCAACCTGAAGCGCTGCCAGTACGTTTTCCTTGGAAGCGAGCATGGCCCGCAAATCGGCCCCCAAAGGGCCAGAAAAGACACCCGAGGCGTCCACAGAATGGTGATGTTGCATTTTTGGTTGGGTTTTCCGCCCCCGGCTGCCTGCGGTGACCGATCTCGCGAAAGCGCGAATTCTCCCCGATACTGCATGCCACGGTGCGACGGCATCCTCATTTAACGCCTCTGACGCTCATTTGGCTGACACTGCGCACAGCCCCAGGACTGGAGCACAATCCTCGTCCACAAAAGTTTCCTTTCACAGCTTCTTCCTCTCCCGCATAGCCCATAGCCCTTACCCGGCCGGACCAACTCACCCGCTGCAATCCATGGCGAAACTCAACGACATCCAACTGCTTCGCATCAACTACCTGCGCGGCCCCAATATCTGGACCTACCGGCCTGTACTGGAAGTCTGGCTGGACCTGGGCGAGCTGGAGGACTACCCCTCCAACCTGCTGCCCGGTTTCAACGACCGACTTACCGCCTGGCTGCCCGCACTGATCGAACACCACTGCGGCGTGGGCGAACGCGGTGGGTTCCTGCAGCGCCTGCAGGAAGGCACCTGGTGCGGCCATGTGCTGGAGCACATCGTGATCGAGTTGCTCAACCTGTCGGGCATGCCCACCGGTTTTGGCCAGACCCGCAGCACCAGCCAGCGTGGCGTATACCGCATGGTGTTCCGGGCGCGCGACGAAAGCGTGGCACGCGTGGCGCTGGCCCAGGGCCATGCGCTCATCATGGCCGCCATCAACGATGAGCCGTTTGACGTGGCTGCCGCCGTGGCCCGTGTGCGCACCGAGGTGGACGACCAGTACCTTGGCCCCAGCACCGCCTGCATCGTCACCGCCGCCACCGACCGGGGCATCCCGCACATCCGCCTGAACGACGGCAATCTGGTGCAACTGGGCTATGGCGCCAGCCAGCGCCGCATCTGGACGGCTGAGACCGAGTTCACCAGCGCCATCGCCGAAGGCATCGCCAGCGACAAGGACCTGACCAAGAGCCTGCTCAAGTCCTGCGGCGTGCCTATCCCCGAAGGCCAGGTGGTCAACAGCCCCGAGGAAGCCTGGGAAGCCGCCCAGGACATCGGCCTGCCTGTGGTGGTCAAGCCCTCTGACGGCAACCACGGCCGGGGGGTGACGCTGGATCTGCACAAGCAGGCAGACATCGAGGCCGCCTACCACGTGGCCTACCCCGAGGGCAGCGACGTCATGGTCGAGAGCTTCATCCCCGGCGACGAGCACCGCCTGCTGGTGGTGGGCGGCAAAGTGGTCGCAGCGGCACGTGGTGAAGTGGTCACCATCACCGGCAACGGCCGCTCCACCGTCAAGGAGCTGATCGACACCCAGCTCAACTCCGACCCGCGCCGTGGCTACGAAGAAGAGTACCCGCTCGAAATCATCGACCTGGCCACTGACACCAAGGTGCAACTCGAACTCAAGCGCCAGGACCTGGGCGCCGACTCGGTGCCCGCCGCTGGCCGCCAGGTGGTGGTGCAGCGCAACGGCAACGTGGCCGTGGACTGCACGGACGACGTGCACCCCGAGGTGGCCTACATCGCCCAGTTGGCGGCTAAGGTGGTGGGGCTGGACATCGCCGGCATCGACTTGGTGGCCAAGGACATCTCTAAACCCCTGCACGCCCAGGGCGGTGCCATTGTCGAAGTGAACGCAGGCCCTGGCCTGCTGATGCACCTGAAGCCCGCCGTGGGTGCACCGCGCCCTGTGGGCCAGGCCATTGCAGAGCATCTGTTCCCGTCGGAAGACGATGCGGGCCAGGCAGGCCGCATTCCGCTGGTGGGCGTGGCGGGCACGCGTGGCACGTCAACCATCGCGCGGGTCGTGGCCTGGCTGCTGCACCTGAGCGGCCACCACACGGGCCTGGCCTGTCGCGAAGGGCTGTTCCTGGACCGCCGCTGCGTCGAATCGACCGATTGCGCGCACTGGGAGGCCGCCCACCGCCTGCTGATGAACAAGACCGTGCAGGCCGCCGTGATCGAAAGCGACGCGCGCACCATCCTGCGCGACGGCCTGGCCTACGACCGCTGCCAGGTGGGTGTGGTCACCGACATGGACGGCGTGGAAACGCTGGCCGAATTCGACGTGCACGAACAGGACCAGATGACCAAGGTGATGCGCACCCAGGTGGACGTGGTGCTGTCGGAAGGCGCAGCGGTGCTCAACGCCGCCATCCCGCAAGTGGCCGACCTGGCGCCGCTGTCGGACGGTGCCGTGGTGCTGTATGCCCAGGACGCCACCCTGCCCGTGATCGTGGAACACCGCGCCAAGGACAACGGCCGCGCCGTGGTCGTGAAGAACGGCCGCGTGGTGCTGGCCACGGGCAGTGCAGAACATGTGCTCGGTTCGCTGGCAGACCTGACCTTTGGGCGCCATGCCGTGGCGCCCGACACCGACGCCCTGCTGGCTGCCATCGGCACGGCCTGGGCGCTGAACATTGCCCCCGACCTCATCGGCGCTGGCATCAAGACCTTTGAGCCCGAACTGGTCCCCACCGCCGCACTGCGGTCGTGATGGCACCTCGCGCATTAGCTTTAGTTTGTTGTTTGACCTCGCATCCCACGACCTGAACAGGGCCTCAGCGCCCTGATGGACCACTGAAAGAGACTTCCATGGATGTATCCCGCACCCGGGCCCTGCGTGGCCCCAACCTCTGGAGCCGCCACATGGCCATCGAGGCCGTGGTGACCTGCGCCGAAAACGAGCGCGCCGTGGGCCAGATGGCCGGGTTCGAAGCCCGCCTGCGGGCCCTGTTTCCCGCCATCGGCGCGCTGCACCCCGAAACCGGGGGCGGCGATGTCTCGCTGGCCCATGTGCTGCAGACTGCCGCCCTGGCATTGCAGGCGCAGGCAGGTTGCCCTGTCACCTTTGCGCGCACTACCGCCACCACCGATGCGGGTGTGTACCAGGTGGTCGTGGAATACAGCGAAGAGGCCGTGGGCCGCAAAGCCTTTGAGTACGCGCAGCAACTCATCAAGGCGGCGCAAGGCGAAGGCAATTTTGATGCCGACACCGTGATTGCCGAGCTGCGCGAACTCGACGAAGACGAGCGCCTGGGCCCCAGCACCGGCTCCATCGTGGATGCCGCCGTGGCGCGCGGCATCCCCTACCGCCGCCTCACGCGTGGCAGCCTGGTGCAGTTTGGCTGGGGCTCCAAGCAGCGCCGTATTCAGGCGGCCGAGGTCGATTCGACCAGCGCCGTGGCCGAATCCATCGGCCAGGACAAGGACCTGACCAAACGCCTGCTGCATGCCGCTGGCGTGCCCGTGCCGCTAGGCAAGCCGGTCGAGAGCGTGGACGAAGCCTGGGAAGTGGCCCTCAAGGTCGGCCTGCCCGTGGTGGTCAAGCCACAGGATGGCAACCAGGGCAAGGGTGTGACGGTCAACATCACTGACCGCGCCCAGCTCGAAGAAGCCTACAAGAACGCCGCCGAATACGGCACCGTGATGGTCGAGCGCTTTTTGCCGGGCCATGACTTCCGCCTGCTGGTGGTCGGCGACCAACTGGTGGCCGCTGCACGCCGCGAGCCACCCCAGGTGCTGGGCGACGGACAGCACACGGTGCGCGAGCTGGTCAACCAGGTCAACCTCGACCCGCGCCGGGGTGAAGGCCATGCCACCTCGCTCACCAAGATCCGGCTCGACGACATTGCCGTGGCCCGCCTGGCCATGCAAGACCTGACGCCCGACTCGGTGCCCGCCAAGGGCCAGCGCGTCGTCCTGCGCAACAACGCCAACCTCTCTACGGGTGGCACCGCCACCGACGTGACCGATGATGTGCACCCCGAGGTTGCCGCACGCGCTGTGGCCGCCGCCCAGATGGTGGGCCTGCACATCTGCGGCGTGGACATGGTGGCCGAGACCGTGCTGCGCCCGCTCGAAGAGCAAGGCGGCGGCTTTGTGGAAGTGAACGCCGCCCCCGGCCTGCGCATGCACCTAGCACCCAGCTACGGCAAGCCCCGCAACGTGGGTCAGGCCATGGTGGACAAGCTCTACGCCCATGGCGACGATGGGCGCATCCCAGTGGTGGCCGTCACCGGCACCAACGGCAAGACCACCACGGCCCGCCTCATCGCCCACCTGTTCACCGCTCAGGGCCTGCGCGTGGGCATGACCAACACCGACGGCGTGTACGTGAACGGCCGCCAGATCGACAGTGGCGACTGCAGCGGCCCCAAGAGCGCCCGCAACGTGCTGTTGCACCCCGAGGTGGACGCCGCCGTGTTCGAGACCGCCCGTGGCGGCATCCTGCGCGAAGGCCTGGGGTTTGACCGCTGCCAGGTGGCCGTGGTGACCAACATCGGTGCGGGAGACCACCTGGGCCTGAACTACATCACCACGGTGGAAGACCTGGCCGTGCTCAAGCGCGTGATCGTGCAGAACGTGGCCACCACAGGCTACGGCGTGCTCAACGCGGCCGACCCCATCGTGGCCGCCATGGCGCCCGCCTGCCCCGGCAAGATCATCTTCTTTGCGAGCGACCGCCACCATCCCGTGATGGCCACGCACCGCGCTCAGGGCCACCGCACCGTGTATGTGGATGGCGACTCCATCGTGGCTTCGGAAGGCTCGTGGCGCGAGACCATCCACCTGCGCGACGTACCCATCACACGCAACGGCAAGATCGGTTTTCAGGTCGAGAACGTCATGGCGGCCGTGGCCGCCGCATGGGGCGTGGGCATGCCCTGGCAGACCATTCGCCGCGGCCTGTCAGGCTTTGTGAACGACAGCGACAACGCGCCCGGCCGCTTCAACATCATGGACTACCGGGGCGCCACCGTGATTGCCGACTACGGCCACAACCCCGACGCCATGCGCGCCCTGGTGGGCGCCGTGGACGCCCTGCCCGCCAAGCGCCGCAGCGTGGTGATCAGCGGCGCGGGCGACCGCCGCGACGAAGATATCCGCGACCAGACCGTGATCCTGGGCGCCGCATTTGACGACGTGATCCTGTACCAGGACGCTGCCCAGCGCGGCCGTGCCGATGGCGAGGTGATGGCCCTGCTGCGCGAAGGCCTGGCAGGCGCATCACGCACCACACACGTCGAAGAGATTCGCGGTGAGTTCATCGCCATCGACGCCGCCCTGGCGCGCCTGCAGCCCGGCGACCTGTGCCTGGTACTGGTGGACCAGGTCGAAGAAGCCCTCGCCCACCTGTCCCAGCGCTGCACCGAAGCCGGGGCCGCTGCGTGATGGCCCTCAAGCAAACGGCCACCTCGGCGCTGCTGGCCCTGGCCGCAGCCACCGCCTGGGTGGGCGTGGCTGGCACTGCGCAGGCAGCGCCCGGCGAAAAAATCGGCACGGTGGACACCGCCTTCCAGTGGATCGGCCGCGACCACGACATCCTCGTGGAAGCCTATGACGACCCCGGCGTGTTGGGCGTGACCTGCTACGTCTCGCGCGCACGCACGGGCGGCATCAAGGGTACACTGGGCCTGGCCGAAGACCGCGCCGAAGCCTCCATCGCCTGCCGCCAGGTGGGGCCTATCAGCTTCCCCGAGCCGCTCAAGAAGCAGGAAGAGGTGTTCAGCGAACGCATGTCCATCCTGTTCAAGCGCCTGCGCATCGTGCGCATGGTCGACCCGGCCCGCAACACGCTGGTCTACCTCACCTACTCCGAAAAACTCATCGACGGCTCGCCGCAGAACAGCGTGACCGCCGTGCCGGTGGACCGGGCCATGGCCATCCCTCTGCGCAAATAAGCGGGCAAGGCCGTACACAACAGAAAACAGAAAGGGGCCATGGCCCCTTTCTGCTTTCTATATAAAACCAGCTCCTAGCGCTTATCCATCAAGCGCCAGCAGCTATCAAAACAATAGTATTCATCAAGCCTGGCTGGCAATCTGCCGCAGCGCCTGCTCAAACACCTCCACCGGCTGACCACCTTGAATCAGGTGGCGCTCGTTGATGATGATGGCGGGCACCGAGTGGATGCCATTTTGCAAATACAACTGCTCACGCTCGCGCACCTCTTCGGCAAAACGGTCAGACGCCAATAGTTCACGCGCCTCGTCCACATTCAGCCCGACCTCACCCGCCACGCGCACCAGCACTTCGTGGTTGCTCGGGTCTTGCCCATCGGTGAAATAGGCTTTGAACAGCGCATGCTTGAGCTGCGGCTGCAAGCCCTTCTCTTCGGCCCAGTGCAGCAGGCGGTGCGCGTCAAAAGTGTTGTAGACGCGGCTGCGTTTGCCTTTGCCAAACGTGAACCCCAAGTCCGCGCCACGCGCGGCAATGGCCTCGCGGTTGCGTTCGAGCTGCTCGGGCGTGGAGCCATACTTTTCCTGCAGATGCTCGTTGATGTCCTGGCCCTCGGGGCCCATCTGCGGGTTCAGTTCGAAAGGCTGAAAGTGCATGTCAAGGGCCACTTCGCCCTTCAGGCGATCGGCCGCCTGCTCCAGCGCCTTGAGTCCGATGATGCACCAGGGGCAGGAGACATCGGAGACGAAATCGATCTTGAGGGTTTTGGTAGTCATGGCAAGCTCAAAAAATCAGAGCTGGATGGTAGACCAATGCATTGGCCTTCGCAGGAGGGCGCTTTTGTGCCCCTGAAGCGCCCGCTTCCTGCCCCAGTGTTCTCTAGTGTGGCGTTGCACGCTAGCGCGGAACGCCAGGCTTCAGTCCTCCTCGTTTCTGCCGATATCCGTCAGACAGCTATGAAATATCCTGAATGAGTGCGATCAGCCTCTCCCCTCTTTCCACAAGCTGGAGCCCGTCAGGAAATTCCACCCCAGCATCGGTGACGGCCTCTGCGCAGGCTTCTTCACGCGTGCCGATAGCGAGCGCCGTATCGCCGGACGTGACCCGCAACAGCGTCACAAACTTCACTCCATCTGCCATCCCGGAAGCCGTGCCTTCGACGATGGGTGACACCCGGTTTCTGCACGTTACCCAGTGGCCCTCGGCGATGGAGTCGATCGACGTCACCTACGAAGCAATCGCCCCATCGCAGACCAGCAGCCGGCAAATGCAGGTATGGGAGCAGACACCAACGACCGCTGTGGATCAGATCATCGGCCGAAACGCGAGCGCCACGACGGAAAAGGCGCGGTTTGCCGGTTTGGGGTCCGCCCTGATAGAGCAGGCCGCCCGCACCGGCTCGAGCTACCGTCAGACTGTGGTGAACCTGGGTGCAGTGAGTTCGCCCGACAAAATTCAAGGCAAGGCTACTGGCGCTATGTGGGGCATTCAATCCAGCCCCAGCGCCAGTGCGACATTTGCCATCACCACTCAATCTGGCGCCACGGTGCGGATCTCCATAGCCGACCAGCGGGAGCAACGCGCCACAGGCTCTGGCATCGCTGTGCAGATCGAGGTGGATGGCAACCTTACGCAGCAGGAAAAGGACGCACTCCAATCTCTGGCAGAAGGTTTCGATCTTGCTATCGAGGGCTTGACGGCTGAATCCCCTGTGCTGCGGCTGGACGGTCTGCTGAAGTTCGATAGCAAGCTCTTCACCAAGCTGGAATTCAAGGTGGATATCTATGGGGTGGACCAGGATGGCGTCCGCATCCTGAAGCTCGGTGCCAACATCAGCGCAGACGCCAAAACCCGCGAGATTGAACTCAAGAGCCCTGAAGGCACCGTAAGAATGAAAACCGATTTGCGGCAGCCCGCGCTATGGGGCACCGCAGACCAGAAGGCCTACGCCGTGCGGCAGTACCTCAGCCGCATCGACAAGGCAGCAGAGCGCGGGCATGCAGACAGCGGCTTGGTTGACCTGTTCAAGTCCAGCTTCGCCGCCCTGAACGGCGGCTATGAATCGGCAAACTCCCCTGGCAGGTCAGGCAGCGCCAGTATCAGCATTGGCGACCCGGTCGATCTGACGCGCGACGCTAACGCCTTCAGTGAAGGTGACAAGAGCCTGCTCACCGGCCTGGCGGACTTTGATGCATCGATTACCGCAACCCGCCGTGCGTCCAATCCGCGCCGCACCAAAGAGGTTGACACCTTCGAATACACACTCAAACAGTCCACTCAGATCTCCGGCTCATCACCCAGCAACCGCGGCTTCATACAGACCCAGTCCGCCAAGCTTTCTGCTGCCTATCACCAATCGCTGCACTCAAGAGCAGCACCAAAGTTGACATCAGACTCTGCAACCCAGAACTATTCCTACGAAAAGGTGGAAGACAGCAGCAGCACGCAGGTAGAGCTAGGCTACGAGAAGGATGAGCCTGTGCGCGCACTGATCACGCAGGCCGCCTCGCAATCGCTGCACGTCCTCAAGGTGGAAAACAACAAGATCACCGAGAACACGGCAGAGCCAGCTCATGTGCAGTCAAAACAGACAGATTTGCTGCCCTTGCTGAAGCAATTGAAACGGCAGCAGGATGCGAACCAGTTGACGGATGACGAGAAACAAAAGCAGCTGCAGGAATGGGGCGGAATGGTGCTGGGAAGCTTGGTCACGGATTAGCACCGCTGAATAATTTCGTTGACGCAGCGCCCGTGCGTTCTCTGCTGCGCAAACTGACAAAGACGCCGAACACCCGCGCTAACCCGTTCGATCCGCCGAAAGCATCTCTCGAAGTGCTGTCTTTGGCACTTTGCCATAGCTGTTCTTGGGCAAAGCCTGCACAAAGCGGTACAGCCGAGGGCGCTTGAAACGGGCTATATGGGCCAGGCACAGCGCGTCCAGTGCATCCGGGCTCACGCCCTCCTCCGCCACCACAAAGGCCACAGGCACCTCGCCCCATTCCGCATCGCGCTGCCCCACCACGGCCACCTCGCGCACCTGGGGGTGCAGCAGAAGCACCTCCTCCACCTCACGCGGGTAGATGTTGGAGCCGCCAGAGATGATCACGTCCTTGGAGCGGTCCTTGAGGGTGAGGAAACCATCGGCATCCAGCGCGCCCATGTCGCCGGTGTAGAGCCAGCCATCGCGCAGCGTCTGCGCCGTGGCTTCGTGGTTGTTCCAGTAGCCGGGCATGACGGTGTCGCCGCGCACCACCACCTCCCCGGTCTCGCCTGTGGGCATCGGCTGGCCTGCAGCATCCACCACACGCACCTCCACCAGCGACTGCGCCACGCCGACCGATACCATGCGCTCGGCCCAGCGCGGGTGGTTGCGGTCGGCCAGCTGGGCGCGCGACAGGGCCGTGATCGTCATGGGGCTTTCGCCCTGGCCGTAGATCTGCACGAAGCGGTTGCCGATCACGGCCAGCGCGTTGCGCAGGTCGTCGGCATACATGGGGCCGCCACCGTAGACGATGGTCTTGAAGCCGCTCACATCGGCACCCGTGGCGCGCACATGGTCCACCAGGCGGTGCACCATGGTGGGCGCGGCAAACAACGTGAGCTGGCCCACGCTGGCCGCAAGCTGCACCAGCTCCACAGGCTCAAAGCCACCCGACAGCGGAACCACATGCCGCCCGCCGCGCAACACCTGGGCGTAGTTGTAGAGGCCAGCGCCGTGCGACATGGGCGCGGCGTAGACCATGGCGTCGCCGGGCAGCACATCGTCCACGTCGGTGAAGTAGCAGGCCGTCATGGCCAGCAGATTGCGGTGGGTCTGCATCACCCCCTTCGGGCGGCCAGTGGTGCCGGAGGTGTAGAACAGTGAGGCGACATCCTCGGGTGCGCGATCGCAAACGTCCATGGGCGCGTGCGTGACGGCGGCGCGGTACGCTTCGGAGCCGAACACCAGCAGACCGGCATCCGCCGCCCCGGCCTCGCGCGCGGCCGGTGCCAACGCCTGCGATGCCAGCACCACACGCGCGCCGGAGTCGGCCAGCACGTAGGCCAGTTCTTTGGCATGCAGCTTGTAGTTGACCGGCACCGACACGGCCCCGGCCCACACGATGGCGTGCAGGGCCTCCAAGTACTCGGGCGCATTGGCGGCGTAGATGGCCACTCGGTCACCGGGGGCCACGCCGCATTGCGTGTGCAGATAGGCGGCCAAGGCGGCAGCGCGTGCGCCCAGGTCGCCGTAGGACCACAGCACGTCACTCCCCTGGAGTACAGCGGGCTGGTGGGCATGCAGCAAAGCACTGCGGCGCAGCAGGTGGGCGATGTTCATAGTGTGCACTCCACAACAAGGGGATTTTTCAGGGTCAGCCGCCTCCACTGCCGTGGAGACCTGTTGGCACTGCAGGCACTGCAGGCACTGTAGGCACGCCGGGCGCTGGCGCACAGTCGCCAAAATACCCAAGGGATAACCCGGCCCGCCCCCGAAACACCCAGTTACCACGCGCGCCCAAATCCCCACAGGCTGTGGCGTTGAAACTCCGTTGCCTAGACTGCATCTGATCCCATGCGCGCGGCCAGCCCACCCAGGCGAGCGCACCACCGTTTTTACCCAACGCCTTGCAGGCAACACCCCATGAACCTGGACCAGCAAAAATCCATTCTCACCATCGCCCTCCTGGCCGCGTTTGCGGACGGCAACAAGGACGACGCCGAGCGCGAAGAGATCCGCCGCATCGCCCAGTCGCTCGCGGGCGACGCAGGCATGGCGGACCTTCCACGCATCTACCAGGAAGTGCTGCTCCGGCGCACCAGCGTGCAGGCGGCGGTGCAGGCCCTAAGCGACCCCATGCACCGCCAGCTGGCCTACGAAATGGCCGTGTGTGTGTGCGACGTGGATGGTCGCCAGACGGCGGCAGAACGCGAGTTTCTGAACGGCCTGAAGACGGCGCTGCAGTTGGGCGCACCGCAGACCGACGCGTTTGACCGGGAAGCCGATGCGATCGTGGATGTGGCCGAAAAGGCCGTGCCTTTATCCGTGCCTGTGTCCGCGCCCATCGCGGTCCCAGTGGCAACAGCCGCCGCAGCCCCCAGCAGTGCTTTGGATGCCGAGCTGGACAAATCCATCCTCAACTACGCGCTGCTCAACGGTGCGCTGGAGCTGCTGCCGCAGTCCTGGGCGTCAATGGCCATCATCCCCATGCAGGTGAAGATGGTGTACGGCATTGGCAAGGCCCATGGCGTAGAGCTGGACCAGGGCCACATCAAGGAATTCATCGCCGCTGCGGGCGTGGGCATGACGTCGCAGTACCTGGAGCAGTTTGGCCGCAAGCTGCTGGGCGGCTTGCTGGGCAAGGCGGCGGGCCGGACCATCGGCGGGCTGGGCAGCGCCGCCACCGGCATGGCGTTTTCGTTTGCCACCACCTACGCGCTGGGGCAGGTGGCCAAGCGCTACTACGCCGGGGGCCGGGTCATGAGCACGGCCATGCTGCGCGATACCTTCCAGAACCTGCTGGGCCCCGCCAAGCAGATGCAGTCGCAGTACCTGCCGCAGATCCAGCAAAAGGCCGCCACGCTGGACGCGGGGAAGATCATGGCGATGGTGCGCGGTGCCTGACACGCCACAGCCACTGCGGCAAACGCTATATTATTAATAGCTACCAGCGCTTAATAGACAAGCGCCAGAGGCCATTTTTAATCAAAATCCAGTGGCAAGGCCCGCGTGGGCCAAACGCAATCAGGCCTGAGCGTTGCGCCCGCGCTGACCCGCGCGCAAACCAGGTGGCGCAAACATCGGCCCATGACAGAATCGGCCCATGCTCGACCACACGGACCCTGTCGCCTCCATCATCCCGGCCATGTCGCTTGACTCACCGTCCGACAACGCCATGACGGCGCTGTCCCGGCTGGCACTGGGACCCGTGAACACGGCCTACTACATGGCCGTTTTCGAGCGCTTTGACAACACTGGCCGCACGACCACCACCTGGAACTGGGCGGCCTGCCTTGCCACGCTCAACTGGATGCTGTTCAGGCAGTTGTGGACCCCCGCGCTGGTCTACCTGGCAGCGGCCGAAGGGCTGGCGCTCATCGTGTATGGCATCGGCCGGACCTTCCTGCAATGGCCGCCGGGCGTGGAACTGGGCGTGCTGGGCGCTTTTGCAATGCTGGCCTTTGCGGTGCCGGGCCTGTATGGCAACGCCATCCTGTATGCCGACATCCGCAAGCGGGTGGCCCGCGCGCTGGCGGCCTCACGCACGCTGCCCGAGGCCTGTGTGCTGCTGGAGAAGCAGGCCAGCTCACGCAAGCGGCTGCAGGCACTGGTGCTGGCCAACCTGGTGCTGGTGGCCGCAGCCGCGCTGGCATACCTGGTATGGGCCCCTTCGGACACCAAGCCGCTGGCCCTGGAGCCCGCCGTAACGGTGGCGCAAGCCACGGCGGCGGCTTCCCGGCCCAGCGCAGCGGCTTCTGCACCAGCCGCTGCCATTACGGCGGCACCAGCACCAGCACCAGCACCAGCACCAGCACCAGCACCCGTACCTGTTCCGGTTCCTGCACAAGAGCCCCCTACCCCCGCCCTTCCCGCCACCACCGCCTCGGCTCCTGACCCAGCGAAACCGGCAGCGGCCCCGCCCACCGTCAAGCCTGCGGCCACGGCAAACCCAGCGCCAAAGGCCGCAGCACCAGCCAGCACGCCAGCGCGATCCTCGGAGGCCACCCGCCCCGCTCCGGCTGCGGCCTCTGCAGCCTCCACGGTGTCCAAAACGCCCTCTTCAGCGCCCGCCACGGCTGCCCCCAAGCCCTCTGCAAAGACAACGCCCCCCGCCGAGCCCGCCAGCCGCGCGGCCTCGGCAGCCAAGGCCAAAACGCCCAAAGCCTCCGCTTCGGCCGCTGCGCCAGCATCCTCAGCCCCTCTCCCCACCGTGGGCACGGCGGCGGGCTACTACATCAACGTGGGGCTGTTTGCCGACGAAGCCAACGCCCGCAAGGCCCAGGCCCGCCTGCTCAACGAAGGGCTACCCGCCTTTCGCCAGGAGCTGAACAACGCCAAGGGCCGCCGCATCCGCGTGCGCGTGGGGCCCTATGAAAGCCGGGCGAAGGCAGAGGCCGCGGCCGCGTCGATCCGGGCGATGGCGCTGGAAGCTGTGGTTTTCAAGCAGTAGCCGACCGTAGCGGCGCGCCCGTCCTACTCGCTCCGTTGCCCGCCACCGACGCATCCGGCCCCTGCCTGTCGGTAGGCTGCAGCAAGGTCCTACTCTTGCTCCAGCCCATGAAACACGCCGTCCGTACCCGCCCCGCATCCTCGCGCCGCATGGTGGCCCTGGTGGCCATTGCCACAGGCGCACTCTTGCTCACCGCCTGCGCGCCCTGGCGCATTTGGACTGCTGCAGACCTGGCCCGCGAGGCCCAGCCCTACACTGCGCAACCGGATCAACCCGTGCGGCGGGTTCTGGTGGTGGGCGACAGCACGGCCGTGGGCACGGGGGCCAATGCCCCGCTCGACAGCCTGCCCGGGCGCATTGGCCAGGACCACCCGAAGTGGCACATCGATAACCTGGCCGCCAACGGTGCACGCTACGCCGACGTGGCCGCCCAGCTGGATCGGGCGTCTGCGGGCTACGACCTGGTGCTGGTACTCGCGGGTGGCAACGACGTGATCCGGTTGACAGCGCTGGATACCCTGCGCCCCCAGATCGAGCAGGTGGTAACCCTTGCACAACAAAAGGGCCAGCACGTGGTGCTGATGCCATGTGGCAACGTGGGGCATGCGCCGTTTTTCATCCCCCCGGTTTCGTGGGTGATGTCGCACCGATCTGAGGACCTGCACGCCATCGTCAAAGACGTCGCAGCCACGCGCCAGGCGCGCTATGTGCGCCTGCTCAAGCCACGCCATGAAGACCCGTTCGTGGCCCGTAGCAAGGCACTGAACGCCGCCGACGGCCTGCACCCCAGCAGCGCTGGCTACGAGGAGTGGTACCGCGAACTGGTGGCCCAGGGCGGGCTTGCCGGTCTGGGGGAGTGAACGCCAGCGCGGGGTTTGCGCCACCTCACGGCGAGCCCTCCATCCAGGACCGCACCTGCCCAATAACCCACTGCGCGTCATCCAGCGGAAGGTCATGTCCAGCCGACGGATGCATGCGCAGCGGCACCCCCCACGCCCGTGCGATGGTCTGCGAACACTGGCAAGACACCAGCCTGTCGTTCTGGCTGGCCAACAGCAGGATGCGGGGGCTGTCTGAGACCGGCACCAGGGGCGTTGCAACAGGCGCCGTGTAGCGCGCTGCAGCCACCAACTGGCGCAGGGCGTTGGATGCCGACACCGGTCGCTGCCTGCGCAGGGCCACCCAATCGTCTACCACCGCCCCCTTGGCGTGGGCAAGGTTGCTGGTCATTCGCAGCACGGTCTTTTCAATGGTGAGCGGGCTGCTCCAGGGCGCGACGCAGCGCAGCACCTGCAGATATCTGGCTGGCCGCAGCCGTTGGTAGAAGGGGCTAAAAGGCCGCAGGCTGGTGTTGATCAACACACAGCCCACCAGCTCCTCAGGCGCCACCCGCGCCCACTCGGTCGCCACCATGGCGCCCAGCGACATGGCCAGCACCCGAAAAGGTGGCCGCACACCTTGCGCGGCCAGCTGGGCACGGCAGGCGTCCACCATGCCCCGCACCGTGGCGGGCGACACGGCCCGGTGCAGCAGGCCATTGCCAGGCAAGTCTTGCACCACAACGCGGGCACCCGGCAGGGCGTGCTCGAACGCTTCGACAAACGAGCCCCAATGCGCGGCCTCGCGCGTGAGGCCTCTGAGCAGAATCCATGGATGGTGCATGGGGAACACCTCTTCAGTACCACGCGGCCAAGGCATCCGCCCTGCGCTGCGCCCGCGCTTCGGGAGCTGGCACCCAGCGCTCGTGGCTACAGGCCGCGCGGGCCAGAAAATCGAGCAGTGACAGATGGCGCCGCAGCACCCGCTGCTGGCGGTGGTTGATGAGCGGGTTGAAGATGCCGTTGCGCGAAAACAGCTGGCGCGGGTTCTTCTTGATCCACAGCCACGACCCCATCTCCAGCGTGAGCGGCAGGAAGGTGTGTGTGGGCGCCTCGCGGCAGGCCTGCAGGTACAGGTGGTCCCACAGGTCGCCGTGCGCCAGGTACTGGGCGCTTTGCGGCTCGATGACGTACTGGTGGTGGCTGTGGGCCTGCAGAAAGATCTCCTGCAGCGCATGCAACTCGGCCAGGTGCGCAATAGGCTTGCGCGTGTGGGCAAACGGAAACCACAGGCGGTCACGCACGCCAAACCCCGAATGGCAGTCGATGGCCATGCTGAACGGCCGCGCCAGCAACTCCTGGGCCACCACCTCGCACAGCGCCTGGCTTTCGGCCTCCATGGCATCGCCCGCGCGCCCCCGGTACCAAGGCAGCCCCGCGCTGATGCGTTGCCCGCCGATCCAGGGCGGCACGCGGTCCGTGGCATCGACCGGGGCATTGCGCATGAGGTCCACCCCGCGCGGGTTGGCGCGCGTGGCGGCCCACATGCCACCCGGGTTGACCACCGGCATGAAAACCAGGCGCATCTGCTCCAGCTGGCGGTGCAGCGTGGTGTCCCACTGCAGCCGCATGACCACGTTCTGCAAGTAGGCGATGACCACCTCGGCGCCGATGCGCTCCAGCCCATGCACGCCTCCGAAAAAGCCGATGGCAGGCACGTCCAGCGACGGGTTGCCCACGCCGATGGCATGGATCGGAAAGCTGTGGCCCGACGCCAGCTGCACCTGCCGAACCACCTGCACCTGCAGATGGGGTGCCCCCAGCTCGATGATTTTTTCGAGCGCCAGCAACTCGGGCAGCGTGTTCATGGTGGATGGCGATGGCGGCGTGGGGCCGTGCAGCAAGGCGATAGGCAGCAAGCATAGCCCCGGCCCGCACGCGCCAACAGCGCCATGACGCATCTGTGTGAATTCGGCGAAACGACTCGGAACTGTCACACAAGCGCGTTAACTTGCCCGCAGACACAACCCTTCGAAGAGGCACATGATCATGCTCTGGAGATTGCTCGGACTGCAGCGGCTGCTGGATGAACTCTTCGATGCCCCGGGCTGGCCCAGCTTCGATTTGCCCAGCCCCGACGGATGGACCCACTATGAAGACGCAGCCGCAGCGCAGGACTGAGGTGCACCGCATAGCCCTGCTGTGCGGCACCCTCGGTTGTGCGCTGGCCTGGGGTCTGGTGGAGTTGCTGGCGCTGCAGCGCCAGCGCTACCACCAGTGGCGCCAACGCCACGAGACCCCTGCGCACCGCTGACGCAGCAGCACGACGGACACATGCGTGCATGCATGTATGCGAGCGCGTGATCGCACGCAGCACACACGGCCTTCAGCAGACGCCAACTTCGCACGGCCCCTCATTCGCAGCGTCTTTCTAGAGCCCTTCTCAGAAGCCTCTAATGCTGGCGGGTCTTCGTTTTTGCACGGTATGCCGCAGTCGCACCTAAAATTGCGCACCTTCCCTTCATTGGGGGGAGGCATATTGCAACTCTGAACAAAGAAGAATCACCATCATGGCAACTGCAAAAAAGACTCCAGCGCCCGCGAAGAAGGCCGTCAAGGCGGCAGCACCTGCTGCTGCAAAGAAGGCGGCACCTGCCGCCAAGAAGGCTGCAGCCCCCGCAGCGAAGAAGGCCGCCGCACCCGTGGCCAAGCCTGTTGCTGCAGGCATCAAGCCGATCAAGACTGCCTTCAACAAGACCACGCTGATCGCCCACCTGGCCGAGCAGGCTGGTGTGGAACCCAAGGCCACCAAGGCCGTGCTGGCCGCACTCGAAGCCACCATCCTGGGTTCGGTGCACAAGAAGGGCTCTGGCGAATTCACGCTGCCCGGCCTCATGAAAATCGGCCTGCAGCAAATCCCCGCCAAGAAGAAGCGCTTCGGCAAAGACCCCTTCACCGGTGAAGAGCGCTGGTTCCCCGCCAAGCCTGCAGCCGTGAAGATCAAGACCCGCGCGCTGAAGAAGCTCAAGGACGCCACGGTCTGATCTCAGCCGTTGCGAAGGGCGTGACGGGGTGATGCCCCATCATTCCTTCTCCGCAAAAAAAGGACCCGTTGCCCAAGGTAGCGGGTCCTTTTTTACGGGTGGATTCGAAAAGCCGCAGAAGGCGCTGCCACGGCACCCCGTCAGATTGAGATCACGTTGGGGGCAGCAGGGCCGGCATGCAGCAGCTCGACCTGTGCAGCACGGCGCGAGAGCACAGCGCCCTGGTTGATGTAGCCCTTGTCGGTGATTTCTCCAGCATCGGGGTCGGGCGGCGTCGCCATCACCAATGCACGCGCGGGGCACTGCGATGAACCCGCGCCAGCAGTGCGGCGGGCCTGCATGACACCACGCAGGGCGTCGTCCAGCCGCGCGCGGTCCGCTGCACCGGCGGCAGAGGGAAACACCAGCATGCCCACTTCGTCCCGGTTGTGGCCCGTAAGCACGATGTCCTGCACCAGGGGGGCCAACTCGGACACCAGTTCCACCCGCAGCGTGCCCACCGACACCCAGCTCCCACTAGAGAGCTTGAAATCCTCGGCCACCCGGCCGTTGAAGACCACGCCACACTCCGGCCGCACAGGGTCCACCAGGTATCCCGCGTCACCGATGCGGTAGAAGCCATCGCTGTCAAACGCGGCGGCCGTCTCGGAGGGTGCATTGCGGTAGCCCGGAAACACCGATACACCCTTGACCCGCATTTCGAGCTTGCTGCCGTTGGGCACCAGCTTGAGTTCAACCCCGGGCAACGGCGCACCGATACAGCCAGCGCCCTCCATGCGCCAGTGGGCGCTGGTCACTGCGGGCGATGTCTCCGTGGAGCCCCAGGACGTGGTCAGCCACAGCGGCGACGCGGGCCGCACGCGTGCTGCCACGGCCTCCAGCCGCTGCCAGGTGGAAGGGGCCAGCGCTGCCGCGGCATAGAACGCCAGGCGCATGCGCGAGAGGATTTCAGCAGCCAGCGCGGGGTCTGCCTCCAGAAACGGCAACAGCATGTCGAAACCACGCGGAACATTGAAGAGCATCGTCGGCTTCACATCGCGCAGGTTGCGCACCGTCTTCTCGATAAGCCCTGGCACGGGCCGCCCTTCATCGATGTAGAGCGCGCCCCCATGGCACAGCACCATGTTGAGGTTGTGGTTGCCGCCAAAGGTGTGGCTCCACGGCAGCCAGTCCACCAGTACAGGCTTTTCGTGGGCCAGGAACCGCCAGGTCTGGGCCATCATCTGCTGGTTGGCGCACAGCATGCGGTGGGTGTTGATGACCACCTTGGGATGGCCCGTGGAGCCCGACGTCAGCAGGTACTTGGCAGGGTCGTCGGGCTGGATGGCCTCAAACGCCTGCGACACGGCCGGGCTTTCCACGCCCGCGAGCAGTTGAGCAAAAGGCAAGGCGCCAGGCACGGCCTCGGCATGGCGACTGAAGACCTTGACGGCATCGGACGCGTACCCCGCCAGGGCGGGCGCGTAGACCGAGGCGTCCGATGCATAAACCAGCGAAGGCTCCAGCACCGCAAGCATGCTGTGCAGGCGGCCCGGGTCTCGGGATCGTGCATAGGCGCTCGACAAGGAACAGGGCGTGATGCCCACATGCATCGCCGCCAGCATGAGCACCGCGTGGTCTACCGCGTTGTCGGAAAGAATGGCGATAGGGCGGCCCGCCGGCAGCTTCAGGTCCAGCAATGACTGCGCAACGGCGCCCACAGCCTGGCGCAATTCGCCATAGGTCAGGGTGCGCCAGTGCTCGGCCGTCTCGTCACGCTCCGCCAAGGCCAGCGCGTGGGGTGTCTCGCGCGCCCACTGCTCCACCCATTCACCGATGCAGCGCGCATACGCGCCCAGCGCCACGGGGGAACGCAATACGAACGAGCCGTCGTCCTGATGGACCAACACCGTGGCGGGCGGTGCGATTTGGTTTTCATCGCCAAGAAATTCGGGGTGCATGGTGTGGGTGGTCTCTCGTGTTCTTGGGGCAGCAACAAAAATGGGCAACACAGCGCTAACCAGCGGCGCGGCGGTGCGCAGCACCACTGCTGGAAGCGCTTGGTTGAACCCGTCGAATAAACCCATGCGGCAGGACCGCACGGTGCAATAGCGGATTCAGACCGGCGAACAAAACTCAGCGAAGCGGTTCTGGCCGGGCGCTGCGTCGCAGGCAGTACGGGTAGTACGGCAAGACGCGGCAACAACGCCAGCAGGGTTCTGTTGGCCGCTCTCAGTCTAGGACGCGGGCATCTTGCTTGGCACGCAGAAGGTCTACCAGCAAGGCGTCGCGTGCAGCCACCAGCTCCGCACTGGTTCTCCCTCCAAGCGCCTGCGTAACGCCGTCAGCGACACGGCTTTGCAGCGCTGGCGTCATCTGCGGAGCCCCCAGGTCCTGCCACCAGTCTTCGATGGGGCCGCCGAGGTGCGCGAGCAAATGGGCGATTCCACCTTCGCCGCCGGAGAGGTGCAAGTTCATGAAAGGCCCCATCAGCGCCCAGCGCAGCCCCGGGCCATGGGCAATGGCGGTGTCGATGTCGCTCACACTGGCAACCCCCTCGTGGACCAGATGAAACGCCTCCCGCCACAGCGCCGCCTGCAGGCGGTTGGCAATGTGCCCCTTGATTTCGCGCCGAACATGGATGGGGCGCTTACCGATGGCGGTGTAGAAATCCATCGCGGTAGTGATCGTCTGGGCCGATGTCTTTTCGCCTCCTCCCACCTCCACCAGCGGGATCATGTGCGGGGGGTTGAACGGATGGCCCAGCACCACGCGCTCCGGGTGTTTGCACTGGGCCTGCATGGCCGTAACAGACAGCCCTGAAGAGCTGGAAGCCAGGATGGCATGCGACGGGGCGGCTTCGTCTATGCGGCGCAGCAGATCCACCTTGAAGTCCAGCCGCTCCGGCCCGTTTTCCTGCACGAAGTCCGCCTGCCCCACGGCGTCCTCCAGCCGAGCATGAAAGCGCAGCCTTGCCGTGCTGGCGCCCGGCGCAAGCCCTTGCCGTTGGAGCACCGGCCAGTGCTGTGCCACGGCATCGTGCAGGCGCTGCTCGGCCCCCGGAGAAGGATCGTGGGCATCCACGTCCAGCCCGCGGGCGAGAAAGTACGCAGCCCAGCTTGCACCAATGACGCCAGTGGCAACCACCGCCACCCGGTTCACGGAAGCATCCATGTCCGTGCCCTTCAGGACTCGGCCGTGAAGCCGATCTTCTTGACCAGAGGCCCCCATCGATCTGCCTCCGCCTGTTGCGATGCGGCCATCTCTGCGGCGGTGGAGCCCTTGGCAATCAGGCCCACCACAGCCAGGCTGTCGATCACCGACTTTTCCTTGATCGCCATGTTGATGGCAGCGTTGGCGGCTGCAACCACGCTGGCCGGTGTCTTGGCGGGTGCGTAGAAGCCAAACCACTCCTCGGTCGTCAGCTCGGGGAAGCCCTGCTCCGCAAAGGTGGGCACCTCGGGCGAAAACGGCGAACGCGCCTGGCCAGAGGTGGCGATCAACCGCAGCTTGCCCGCCTTGTGGTTGGGAATGAAGTCGCCGCTGGGCGTCACCATGGAGGCAATCTGCCCACCCACCACATCGGTCACACCGGGAATGGAGCCCCGGTAGGGCACATGCTTGAGGTCCACACCGTTGTTCAGCCCCAGCAGCGCACCGATGAAATGGGGTGTAGAGCCCGCCGCTGGCGAGCCGTAGTTGGCCTGCCCCGGGTTCGCCTTGGCCCAGGCCAGGAAGTCCTTCACGTTCTTCACCGAGGCTGGCACCAGCGGCCCCACGGCCAGCCCATGGTGCATAACGGCGGCGATGGACACCGGCACGAAGTCTTTCGTGGGGTCGTAACTGAGTTTGCTGTAGATGTGCGGATAGATGGACGTGCAGGAAAACGGCGACAGCGTGAGCACGCTGCCATCGGTGGGGGCGCCCTTGAGCGCCTCCAGCGCAATGCGCCCGCCGGCACCGGGCTTGTTCTCCACCACGGCGACATTGCGGGTATAGGACGAACCCGCCAGCTTCTCACCCACCCTGCGCGCCACGCTGTCACCCGCGCTGCCCGCCGGGAAGCCGTAGAAAATCTTCACCTGCTCCAGCGTCTGGGCCATCGCGCTCCAGGGAGTCAGTGCCCCCAGCGCGGTTGCATAGCCCAGGTGGTTCATGAATTGGCGGCGTGTCTGCATCATCTGTCTCCTCTTTCTTGGTGGGTGAAATCGCAACAACTCAATCGATCGCAAAGGCGGGGCGAACGCCGCCTGCGCGGGGCAGACCCATGAGGGCGCGGGCCTCTGCCGGCGAAGCGGGCTCCATGTCCAGCTCCCGAATGATGCGCACGATGCGCTCCGTCAGCTGCACATTGGTGGCCAGTTCGCCCTGGCGGAAATACAGGTTGTCCTCCAGCCCCACGCGGGCATGCCCACCCAGCAGCAGCGCCGCCACATTGGCTTCGAGCTGCGAGGGGCCGATGCCACTCACGCAAAAGATGCTGTTGCGCGGCAGGGTGTCCACCATCATCTGCAGGTAGCGCGGCGAATACGGCATGGCGTTCTGGAAGCTGCGGTGCACGTTCATCACGAGGTTGATGAAATGCGGGCCCTCGTCGTGCCCCTCATCGATCAAGGTGGTGGCATCCTGCAGGATGTGTGTCGGGCTGAACACCTCCCACTCGGGCTTGATGCCGCGTGCCTTCATGCCCAGTGCCAGTTCGCGCCCTTTGCTGAGCGGGGTGTCCATGAGGATCTCGCGGCCGTCAAAGCTCAGATTAAGCGTGGTGGCATCCAGGGTGCACATCTCGGCCCCCGCATCCATGCCCTTGATGCGCTCTTCCCAGGCGATCTCCCAGCGGTCACCGGACAGCGGCCGCACCATGTCGCCATGCACACCACCGCCGGTAGAGTTGTTGATGACGATGTCGCAGCCTTTGGCCCGGATGCGGGTGTTGATGTCGCGGTAGATATCTGCGTTGCAGGTGGCGCCATCATCCGGGCGCCGTGCATGGATGGCCACCACGCTGGCCCCTGCGTTCCAGCACCGCTGCACATCGTCGGCAATTTCACCGGGCTGGGTGGGCAGGTGCGCGTTCTGCGACTTGTGGGCCATGCCACCGGTGGGAGCGATGGTGACGATGACTTTGCGCTTTGTCATGACATGGACTGGTGGAAAATGGTAATGCACCCATTATTTTTTTTAGCGTCTGCATACTCAGTCATCGCGATGACATTTGGACTCAGGGCATACGAGGACGCCTTTCTCCTTCACTCTGGAGCCTCACACCATGCTGGTCAAACTGGCGCCGCCGACGGTCGCCGATCTCCTGAAAAACTCAGCCTGGTTTCCCTTGCTGGACGAGAGCGCACAGCGACGCGTCCTGGACGACCTGCGTGAAGTCGAAGTGGCCCAGGGCAGCGCCCTGTGCCGGCGCGGCGACGTCCCCCTGCACTGGTATGGTGCCGTTGAAGGACTGCTCAAGTGGACGGTGACCTCGGACAACGGGCGCTCGGTGACCCTCGGCGGTCTTTCTGCAGGCAGCTGGTTTGGTGAAGGAACCCTGCTGCGTGGCGTGCCGCGTACGGCGGACATCATTGCGCTGCGCCCCAGCCGGGTTGCTCTTTTACCCGTGGACACCTTTGAATGGCTGCACGCCACCCAGCGCAGTTTTGACCACTTTCTGCTGCGCCAGATCAACGAGCGCATGCACTGGTTTCTGGGCAATTTCACGGCCCACCACCTGCTGGACACGGACAGCCAGGTGGCGCGGGCGCTGGCAGGTCTTTTCCATCCCTGGCTGCACCCTGGCAGCGACCCTCACCTGCAGGTATCGCAGGAGGAAATCGCCAATCTGTCCGGTGTCTCGCGCCAGCGCTGCAACGCTGCACTCAAGCGCCTGGAGGCCGAGGGTGTGCTGCAGATCGAGTACGGCGGTATCACCGTGGTGAACCTGGAAGAACTGCGCCGCAGAGTGGAATGAGGGCCGGCGCGGCGTTCGATGGGCGCGGGTGCAGGCCTATCGGGTGTTCAAGGATTTCGACCTGCTGCCATCACGAACGCCAAGGTCGCAGCGATCACATCGTCGGAACGATCGCGGTGGGGTGAATGCGCGCAATCGGACAGTTCCAGCAGCTGCGTTCCGGGCACACGGGCGGCAATGCCGTGGATCTGGGCCAGCGTGCCGTACTCGTCATTGAGCCCCTGCACAGCCAGCACGGGCACACACACGGTGCCCAGCTCTTTTTCGATGTTCCACGCGCGAAATGTCGGGTCGAGCCAGATGCGGTTCCAGCCCCAGAAAGCGGAGTCCGGGTCGTCGTGGTAACGGCCCAGCTTGCGGGGCAGGTCGGTGGTCTGGTAGGCGTTCCGCGCCTGCTCGATGTTCTGGATGGTCACATCCTCCACAAAGAGGTGGGGCGCCAACACGACCAGACCGCTGACCCGCTGCGGGAACATCGATGCATACAGCAAGGCAATGGATGCGCCATCACTGTGGCCGAAAAACCAGGGCGGCTCGTTAACGCCCACAGCCTCCAAAAAAGCAGGCAATACCTCCCGCGCCTGCCGGTGCATGAAGTCCACACCCCAGGCTTCATCGGGCGCCCGTGGGGTGGAACGCCCATACCCCGGCCGCGAGAACACCAGACCCCGAAAGCCTCCCGCCTCGCACAGCTGCTGCGGGAAGTCCTTCCACATCGCCAGCGACCCCAGCCCCTCGTGCAGGAACACCACCAAAGGTGCAGACCGGCGCTCTGGCGCAATCCACTGGTATTCCACCCGCACTGGCCGACCTCGCCAGTCAATGGCGGCCCATTCGCTGCCCCCGCTGGTACTACCGCGCATGCCCCCGTTCACGCCCGGGACTCCAGCTCGCGCAGCCTGAAACGCTGGATCTTGCCCGTGGCGGTCTTGGGCAGCTCCGGTACGAACTCGATGAAACGCGGGTACTTGTAGGGCGCGAGTTTCTCCTTCACGAAGGCTTTGAGCTCGTCCTGCGTCGCGGCCTTGCCATCCTTGAGCACCACAAACGCCTTCGTCTTGGTAAGGCCGTCTGCGTCCTGCTTGCCGATCACGGCGGCCTCCAGCACGGCGGTGTGCTGCATCAGCGTGGCCTCCACCTCGAACGGCGATACGTAGATGCCGCTGACCTTGAGCATGTCGTCGCTGCGGCCTGCGTAGGTGTAATAGCCGTCCGCGTCGCGCACATACTTGTCGCCGCTTTTGGTCCACCCGCCCTGGAAGGTGTCGCGCGTCTTCTCGCGGTTGTTCCAGTACATCAAAGCAGCGCTGGGGCCTCGGATGTAGAGGTCGCCCACCTCGCCATCGGGCACGCTCTGGCCGTCCTCGCCACGCAGTTGCACCTCGTAGCCCGGCACGGGCTTGCCGGTGGTGCCATAGCGGATGTCGCCCGGGCGGTTGGACAAAAAGATGTGCAGCATCTCGGTGGAGCCAATGCCATCGATGATGTCGCAGCCAAAGTGCGCCTTGAAGCGCTGCGCGATCTCTGCGGGCAGCGCCTCGCCCGCCGAGGAGCACATGCGCAACGCCACCGCAGCACGCGCTGGCAACCGGGGTGATGCGAGCATGCCCGCGAAGCCTGTGGGGGCGCCAAAAAACACCGTAGGCTGGTGGTCCACCCAGCGTTTGAAGGTGGCATCGGGCGTGGGCCGCTCGGCCATCAGCACCACGGTGGCGCCCACGGACAGCGGGAAGGTGAGCGCATTGCCCAGGCCGTATGCGAAGTACAGCTTTGCGGCTGAGAAACAGACGTCCTGCTGGGTGAGGCCGAGCACCGGCTTGCCATACAGCTCGGCCGTCCACCACAGGTTGCCGTGGGTGTGCACCGTGCCCTTGGGCTTGCCCGTAGAGCCCGACGAATAAAGCCAGAAGCCCGGGTCGTCCGCGCCGGTGGGCGCTGGTGCGGCCAACGGAGACGCACTGTTCAAGGCCGCCTCCAGATCGCGGGCGCCCGCATGCAGCTTGCCCACCGGCAGCGATACCAGCAGCGTGCCCACTTCGTGCGCGCTGCGCGCCATGGCCTCGGACAAAACAGGCAGCAAGGCCCCCGAAACCAGAGCAGCCTGCGCCCGGCTGTGCGCCAGCATGTAGGCATAGTCGTCTGCGGTCAGCAGGGTGTTGACCGCCACCGGCACCACCCCTGCATACAGGCAGCCCAGAAAGCACACGGGCCAGTCGCTGGTGTCGTGCATCAGCAGCAGCACCCGCTCTTCGCGCCGCACCCCCGCCTCAGCCAGCACGCTGGCCAGCCGCCGGGCGCGGTCTTCCAGATCGCCATAGCTCAGGCGCCCCCGGTCGTCGATGTAGGCCGTGCGCTCGGTATGCGCCCGGTTCAGGTCGAACAGATGTTCGGCGAAATTGAATCGCTCTGGCAGGCTGGTCATGGGGATGTCTCCGTATTGTTCTGGGCAATTCACAGGCCTTGGCAGGCCTCATAGACCGAGCGATGCCAACACACCTGGGCTGGCTTGCACCGCACTGCGCTGGTGGTAAAAGTCGAGCGCACGCAAGCCGCCCAGCTCTGCACCTCCACCAGCGCGCCCCGGCCCCCCGTGCTGCGACATGGGCATCACATTGCCGTGCCCTGTGTGAGCCTGCGCCACATCGGGTGTGACGACATGCACACGCCCGTGGCTCGCTGCCAGCTGCACGGCCGCAGCTGCCAAGGCTGCCTCGTCAGCACCAAACAGCGAGGTCACCAGCGATCCTTGGCCCCTGTGCGCCAGCGCCAGGGCATGGTCCAGGTCACGGTAGGGCAGTAGCGTGGCGACAGGGCCGAATACTTCCATGTCATGCACCGCAGATGCCGCATCGGCATCGCGCGCACCCAGCAGCACCGGCCCCATGCAGGCCGCTACGGCAGGGTCGGCATCCACCAGCGGGCGTGCGCGGCCATCGTGCAGCAGGTCGGTGTGGGCGCTCAAAGCGGCCAGACCTTCGCGCACCGCGTGCAATTGCGCGGCGCTGACCAGGGAACCCATGCGCACGCTCTCGTTGCGCGGGTTGCCCACGCTGATGCCTGCGAGCTTGGCACCGATGGCCTCGGCCGCAGCGTCGTATACCGCAGCGGGCACCAAAATGCGGCGGATCGCCGTGCACTTCTGCCCGGACTTGACCGCCATCTCGCGCACCACTTCACGCACCAGCAGGTTGAAGGCATCGCTGCCCACGGTGGCATCGGGCAGCAGGATGGCAGAGTTCAGGCTGTCGGCCTCGATATTGGCCCGCACCGAGCGGTGCGCCACGGCCGGGTGCGACCGGATGACAGCCGCAGTTTCCGCCGAGCCCGTGAAGGAGACCACATCGAAAGGCTGCAGCTGGTCCATCAAACCCGCAGAGCTGCCCGCGATGACCGACAGCGCGCCCACGGGCAGCACACCCGCATCGATCACATCCTTGACCATGCGCTGCGTGAGCCAGGCCGTGGCGGTGGCGGGCTTGACGATCACCGGGACGCCAGACAGCAGCGCAGGCGCCGCCTTCTCCCACAGCCCCCAGGCGGGAAAGTTGAAGGCGTTGATGAACAGCGCCACACCCCGCGTGGGCACCTGCAGGTGCTGCGACAAAAAGACCGGCTCCTTGCCCAGCTTGACCGCGTCGCCATCGCGCAGCACCCGCACATCACCCAGCGCATCGCCCCACCGCGCATACTGGCCCAGGGTGAAGATGCCGCCGTCGATGTCCACCGCCGAATCGTTCTTCACCGTGCCAGAGTTGGCGGTTGCAATGTCGTAGTAACTCTCACGGTGTGCCTGCAGTACCTTCACCACCGCCGCCAGTAGCGCGGCCCGCTCACGGTAGGTCATGGCGCGCAAGGCGGCGCCGCCGCGATCCCGTGCAAAGGCAAAGGCTTCCGGCAAATCCAACCCCGTGCAATCGACGCGCACCAGCGCGTCGCCCAACACCGGGTCGCTGAGCACGGTGCCCGGGCCGTTTCCGGTTTGCCAGCGTCCAGCGGCAAAGTTGGCCAGAAGTTCAGTCATGCAGGTCTTTCAATAAAAGGGATCGGGATGGCGAGAAGCGCCAGAAAGGAGGGACCGCTTTAACGTGTGAACTGGATCTGCCCTTCCGGCAGCAGATAGAGCACCAGCGCACGCCCTTGAGCCACCGTGGGGCGGTGGGCGCTGGCCGGTGGATAGACGCACCACCCAGCGGGGTGCCCGTCGAAGGTGGCACCGGCCGTGAGCGGCATGATCAAATCGATTTCCCCCAGAGGGTGGCTGTGGTGAGGGCCCGCAATGTCCTGCATGTCCACCACATCGACGGAAAAGCGGTGCAATGCATCGTCAGCCTTGAAGACGCGGCCGTAGCGGATGCCGCCACCTTCGCGGTCGCACAGCCACCCCTCTTTCACGCCCACCAGGCAGGCCGCTTTGAGCCCTGCATAGGCAGCGCTGTCAGGCCCGTGGGTCTGGTTGAGCCAGTCCTGCAGTTCGGAATCCAGAGGTCGCCCGGCGATCTGCGCGGTCAGATCCACCAGGGCTTGATGAAATGCGGCTTTGTGGGGCATGGCTTCTCGGGGGCTAGGAAAATGGGGGGCCCGCACACCTTTTTGATCTGTATCCTTGTGGATTTTTCAGATGTGCAGTATTTTGCTTGCACATGAACGATAGGTAATGCATGGCCGAATGTCAAGCACTATAGTGCATAAATTGTTTTCGCCGAAGGGGTGGAAAAGCGCCGTGGTGAGGCGCCCCTGAGCGCGCTCGACCTGCCAATACCCACCAATACCCGCCAATGGGCTGTAAGAACCTGTTCCAAGAAAGATGGGCATGACCGAACAAGAAGACGCAGAAACCGCGCTCTCCACGCCTGCCGACAACATGCCGGGGGCTGCGGAAGAGGCCAAGAACCCCCTGCTGGTCGCGCTGGGCGAGCGCGTGCGCAACCTGCGCGCACAGCGCGGCCTCACGCGCAAGGCCGTGGCGGTGGCGGCCGACGTGTCCGAGCGGCACCTGGCCAACCTCGAATACGGCACCGGCAACGCGTCCATCCTGGTGCTTCAGCAAGTGGCAGGCGCCCTGCACTGCTCGCTGGCCGAGTTGGTGGGCGACTTCACCACACGCTCGCCGGAATGGCTGCTGATCCGGGAGCTGCTGGAGCACCGCAGCGAGCCCGAGCTGCGCCGTGCGCGGCTGGCGCTGAACGAACTGTTGAGCGGCGGTGGCAGCGACACGGCACGCCACAGGCGCATCGCACTCATTGGCTTGCGGGGCGCGGGCAAATCCACCCTGGGCCCCCTGCTGGCGCGCGACCTGGACGTGCCCTTTATTGAGCTGAGCCGCGAGATCGAAACCCTGGCGGGCTGCAGCGTGCGGGAGATCCACGACCTGTACGGCACCACGGCCTACCGCCGCTACGAACGCCGCGCCCTCGAAGAAACCGTGCAGATCCACAGCGAAGTGGTTATCGCCACGCCCGGTGGCATCGTCTCGGACCCCGCCACCTTCAACGAGCTGCTCGCGCACTGCACCACCGTGTGGCTGCGCGCCGCACCCGAGGAACACATGGGCCGCGTGCTGGCCCAGGGCGATATGCGCCCCATGGCCGCCAGCAAGGAGGCCATGGACGACCTGCGCCGCATCCTGGAAGGGCGCGCGGCCTTCTATTCCAAAGCCGACCTCACCATCGACACCTCCGGGAGCAGCCTGGAAGAAAGCCTGCAGCAACTGCGCACCGGAGTGCGCAAGCTGATGACCGCCCGGCCAGGCTGACCTCCTCCCCACCACCAGCCCACAGCCTCGAAGCTCTCCGGGGCTGCCGCCGCGTGGTTTCAGAAAAATCCGCAGAAAACAGCGACATGCATTGACTTGCCTGCTTATATGCACGATGATGCACATCAGCGACGCATTTAATGCACTATTGTTCCTGTTAGCAGATGGATGGAGACCCCATGACCACACCCGCCCCCACCCGCGTGGACTACCGCACCGATCCGACCCAATACCGCCACTGGACGCTGGCCGTAGACGGCCCGGTGGCGCGCCTGTCGCTCGACATCGCCGAAGACGGTGGCATCCGCCCCGGCTACAAGCTCAAGCTCAACAGCTATGACCTGGGTGTGGACATCGAGCTACACGACGCACTCAACCGCATCCGCTTCGAGCACCCTACGGTGCGCACCGTCATCGTCACCAGCGCCAAGGACCGCATCTTTTGCTCGGGCGCCAACATCTTCATGCTGGGTGTCTCCAGCCACGCCTGGAAGGTGAACTTCTGCAAGTTCACGAACGAGACGCGCAACGGCATCGAGGATTCGTCCAAACACTCGGGCCTGAAGTTCGTCGCCGCCGTAAATGGCGCATGCGCGGGCGGTGGCTACGAGCTGGCCCTGGCCTGCGACGAGATCGTGCTGGTGGACGACCGCTCGTCGGCCGTGTCGCTGCCTGAAGTGCCGCTGCTCGGCGTGCTGCCCGGCACTGGCGGCCTGACCCGCGTGACCGACAAGCGCCATGTGCGCCACGACCTGGCCGACATCTTCTGCACCAGCGTGGAAGGTGTGCGCGGCCAACGCGCGGTGGACTGGCGCCTGGTGGATCGCATCGCCAAGCCCGCGCAATTTGCCGCCGCCGTCGATGAAACCGCCGCACGCCTGGCCGAAGGCAGCCCCCGCCCCACCAGCGCGCAGGGCGTGGCCCTGACCCGCGTGGAGCGCGAAGAAAGCGCCGACAGCCTGCGCTACGCACACGTCAGCGTGGACATCGACCGCACCCGCCGCACCGCCACGCTCACGCTGAAGGCCCCCACCGGCGCGCAACCCACGGACATCGCTGGCATCGAAGCCGCAGGCGCCGCCTGGTGGCCGCTGGCCCTGGCGCGCCAGCTGGACGACGCCATCCTGAACCTGCGCACCAACGAGCTCGATATCGGCACCTGGCTGCTCAAGACCGAAGGTGATGCCCAGGCCGTGCTGGCCAGCGATGCCACGCTGATCGCGCACCAGGACCACTGGCTCGTGCGCGAAACCATTGGCGCACTGCGCCGCACCTTTGCGCGGCTGGATGTGTCGTCGCGCAGCCTGTTTGCGCTGGTCGAATCCGGCTCGGCCTTTGCAGGCTCCTTGGCAGAACTGGCGTTTGCGGCCGACCGCACCTACATGCTCGCCCTGCCCGACGATGCCGAGCGCGCACCCAAGCTCACGCTCAACGAGTTCAACTTCGGACTGCTGCCAATGGTGAACGACCAGAGCCGCCTGCAGCGCCGCTTCTACGAAGAAACCGCACCACTGGAAGCCGCACGTTCTGTAGCCGGTAAGCCCCTGGATGCCGATGCCGCTCTGGCACTCGGCCTGGTCACCGCCGCCCCGGATGACATCGACTGGGACGACGAGATCCGCATCGCCATCGAAGAACGCGCGGCCATGTCGCCCGACTCGCTCACCGGGCTGGAGGCCAATCTGCGCTTTGCCAGCAAGGAGAACATGAACACCCGCATCTTCGGCCGCCTGACCGCGTGGCAGAACTGGATCTTCAACCGCCCGAACGCCGTGGGCGACAAAGGCGCGCTCAAGGTCTATGGCACGGGCCAGAAAGCCGGTTTCGACTTGAATCGCGTCTAGCCCCAACCCCGACCGTTCGGTTTTCCATCCAACGAGGAGACATCCATGAGCACCATCAACTACAGCGAGAAGATCCCCAACAACGTCAACCTCGGCGAAGACCGCACGCTGCAGCGCGCGCTCGAAGGCTGGCAGCCCAACTTCATCAACTGGTGGGACGACGTGGGCCCCGAGGGCTCCACCAACCACGAGGTGTACCTGCGCACCGCCGTGAGCGTGGACCCCAACGGCTGGGCGCAGTTCGGCCACGTGAAGATGCGCGACTACCGCTGGGGCATCTTTTTAAACCCCGGTGACGCCAACCGCGAAATCCACTTTGGCGACCACAAGGGCGAGAAGGCCTGGCAGGACGTGCCCGGCGAGCACCGCGCCAACCTGCGCCGCATCATCGTGACGCAGGGCGACACCGAGCCCGCCTCGGTCGAGCAGCAGCGCCACCTGGGCCTGACGGCGCCCAGCATGTACGACCTGCGCAACCTGTTCCAGATCAATGTGGAAGAAGGCCGCCACCTGTGGGCCATGGTCTACCTGCTGCACAAGCACTTTGGCCGCGATGGCCGCGAAGAGGCCGAGGCACTGCTGCAGCGCACCTCGGGCGACGTGGACAACCCGCGCATCCTGGGCGCGTTCAACGAGAAGACGCCCGACTGGCTGGCGTTCTTCATGTTCACCTACTTCACCGACCGTGACGGCAAGTTCCAGCTGGCAGCGCTGGCCGAGAGTGCCTTCGACCCGCTGGCGCGCACCACCAAGTTCATGCTGACCGAAGAGGCGCACCACATGTTTGTGGGCGAAAGCGGCATCTCGCGCGTGCTCAGCCGCACCGCGCAGGTGATGAACGACCTCAAGACCGACGACCCCGCCCGGGTGCGCGCGGCCGGCGCCATCGACCTGCCTACCATCCAGCGTTACCTGAACTTCCACTACAGCGTAACCATCGACCTGTTCGGTGCCGACCAGTCCAGCAACGCCGCCACCTTCTATAGCTCGGGCCTCAAGGGCCGCTACGAAGAGGGCAAGCGGAGTGACGACCACATCCTCAAGGGCCAGACCTACAAGGTGCTGGAAGTTGTCAACGGCCAGTTGCAGGAGAAGGAAGTGCCCATGCTCAACGCCTTGAACGAGGTGCTGCGCGACGACTTCATCAAGGACTCGATGGCAGGCGTAGGCCGCTGGAACAAGGTGCTGGAAAAGGCCGGCATCCCCACGCGCCTGGCGGTGCCACACAAGGCCTTCAACCGCCAGATCGGGGCGCTGGCGGGCATCAAGATGTCACCCGACGGCCGCGTGGTGAGCGAAGCCGAATGGACAGCCCGCAAGGCAGAGTGGCTGCCCACGCCCGAGGACTTTGCCTTCGTTGCCTCGCTGATGGGGCGCGTGGTGGAGCCCGGCAAGTTTGCGGGCTGGATCGCGCCGCCGGTCATGGGCATCAACCGCCAGCCCGTCGACTTCGAATACGTGCGGTTTGGTTGATCCCCCTGAGCCGCTGCGCGTTTTCCCCCTGAAGGGGACGCCTCCAGCGGCCCGGCAAAGCCGGTTCCGCGATGGCACTGGCATCAGGTCGCGCCACTGCTTACCGCTGCGCGCAATGGCGCAAGGACATGGCACCGGAACAACTGTTGGAAGAAGAATATGGGCATGACCACCACCACGCTGATCGACAACGGCATCCTGAAGCAGCACCTGATCGACCCCGAGATCTGCATCCGCTGCAACACCTGCGAGGCCACCTGCCCGGTGGGTGCCATCACACACGACGACAACAACTACGTGGTGCGCGCCGATGTTTGCAACGGCTGCATGGCCTGCATCTCGCCCTGCCCCACCGGCTCCATCGACAACTGGCGCACCATGCCGCTGGCGCGCGCCTACACCATCGAAGAACAGCTCACCTGGGAAGAACTTCCGCCCGAACTCACACCCGATGAGCTGGCCGCTGAGGGCGTGGCGACTTCAGCCGGTGATACAAAGCTGCCGTCTGCAGTGGCTGCACCGACCACGCCCATGGAGCCGGGTGCGCAGGCGTTCCGCTCGGCCCAGTACGGCGCCACGGTGCCACCCTGGTCGGCCGCACACCCCTACACCAACCTGTTCCCCCCGAGGAGCCCCACCACCGCCACCGTGGTTGGCAACTTCAACTGCACCGAGGCGGGCTTTGAGAGCGAGACGCACCACGTGGTGCTCGACTTCGGCAGCATGCCGTTCCCGGTGCTGGAGGGGCAGTCCATCGGCATCATCCCGCCCGGCACCGACGCGCTGGGCAAGGCGCACCACGCGCGCCAGTACTCCATCGCCAGCCCGCGCAATGGCGAGCGGCCCGGCTATAACAACCTGGCGCTCACGGTCAAGCGCGTGACCACCGACCACGACGGCAACGCCGTGCGCGGCATCGCTTCCAACTTCGTGTGCGACCTGAAAGTGGGCGACAAGGTCCAGGTGGTGGGGCCGTTTGGGAGCTCCTTCCTGATGCCCAACCACCCGCGCTCGCACATCGTGATGATCTGCACCGGCACCGGCAGCGCCCCCATGCGCGCGATGACCGAATGGCGTCGGCGCCTGCGCAGCAGCGGCAAGTTTGAAGGCGGCAAGCTCATGCTGTTCTTCGGCGCACGCACGCAGCAGGAGCTGCCGTACTTTGGCCCGCTGCAAAACCTCCCCAAGGATTTCATCGACATCAACCTGGCGTTCTCCCGCACCGCCGGGCAGCCCAAGCGCTATGTGCAAGACCTGATGCGCGAGCGCGCCGCTGACCTGGCAGCGCTGCTGCGCGACGGCAACAGCCACTTCTATGTCTGTGGCCTGAAGAGCATGGAAGAAGGCGTGGTGATGGCCCTGCGCGACATCGCCAGCGAAGCCGGCCTGGACTGGGACGCTGTGGGCGCCGCACTCCAGCGCGAAGGACGGTTGCACCTGGAGACCTACTGAGCTGCATCGCCGCCGGTCCGTAGGCCGGCGGCACGGGAAGCGCGCTGGTGGTGGTGCGCCTCCAGGTTGGTCGGATTGCGCATCAAATTTAGAGTGCAATAGGGCCCTAGCGCTTGATGGATAAGCGCAAACAGCTATTATTTTTATAGCATTTAAGCCATCCACCACGCTCGCAGCAGTTGCGCATAGTCAGGCGAGAAATGAACGGCGCACTTTCGCGCACGCGCCCCGCCCTTCCCGCCAGCACCGCCAAAGCGCCACGCTGCACTATCCAGAATAATCACACGCCCCACGCACCTTTGCGCGCCTCGCAAGATGCGGAAACCTGGTGTGCGTTTGCTTACGGCAGATGGAAAAAGGACGACCCGCCTATAGGACAGGGACTACAGAAATTGCCCTGGTGCATTTTGAGAATGAATTCACACACGGCCCCCCGTGTGCAATTTTTCTTTTCTTTCACCAGGAGATATCAATGTCCAGCAACAACCCTCAAGGCCAGAACCAGCACACCGACAACAACGACTCCCAGCGCAAGAACCAGGGCAGCCGGCAGGCCGAGCAAAGCAACGATCCATCCGGCAACCGCCAGCAGGGGCAGAACGACCCTTCGGGCTCAAGCGGCAATCAGGGAAGCCGTGAGCAACATGGCGATTCTTCCCGCCGCACACCCCAGAACCAGCGCTGATCCGTCGAGCGGCGCCTTGCCGTGAGACTGATGCAGGCCAAACGGGCGCACGCCAAGCCGCAAGCCGGTGGTGGGGCGTCCGCCTTGTGACCTCGGGCCGCGCTGCCTCCACCCCGGAAGCAGCGCGGCCTTACTTTTTGCCCCTGTTGCGGCCTTCATTCAGCGCGCCACACCACTGCGCTTCGTTTTTCTTTCATTCATTGAGCCAGCACCCTCTGCCATGAACACATCCAAAACGCCCCCTTCCGACACAGCGGTCCATGCAACGGTCCAGAAGCAGAGGCGGATCCAGACCGAGCAGGACCGCCACGACACACACCAGCCTCCAAAGAGCAAGGCACGACCCACGCAGGGCAAAGGCAGTCCAGCGGCACCGGGGCCGGGTCATGCGGAACCGGCACCTCCGCTGCCCGACCAGCACCTCACCAAACCGGGCCTGGAGGCGGACATGGAATTCAAGCCCCAGTTCGAGGCAGCCCACTACCGGGGCAGCGACAAACTCAAAGGGTTCTCTACCCTGGTCACTGGCGGTGACTCGGGCATTGGCCGCGCGGTGGCCGTGCTGTTTGCCCGCGAGGGCGCGGACGTTGCCATTGCGTACCTGGCGGAACATGAAGATGCCGAGCAGACTCGCCAGCTGGTGGAGGCCGAAGGCGGCCGGTGCATTCTGATCCCCGGCGATGTCAAAGACGCTGCGTACTGCGCCGATGCCGTGCGGCAGGTGGTCACCGCTTTTGGCAAGCTCAATGTGCTGGTCAACAACGCGGCATTCCAGGAGCATGCGGCATCCCTGGAAGAACTGACGGCCGAGCGTTTTGACGAAACGTTCCAGACCAATATCTACGGCTACTTCCACATGGCCAAGGCAGCCCTGCCCCACCTGCACCGGGGTGACTCGATCATCAACACCGGCTCCGTCACCGGGCTGCGCGGCAGCAAGGAACTGATCGACTACTCGGCCACCAAGGGGGCCATCCATGCGTTCACCAAGGCCCTGGCCCACAACCTTGCCGACCAAGGCATCCGAGTGAACGCTGTCGCCCCCGGGCCGGTATGGACCCCGCTCAACCCAGCGGACAAGGCGCCAGACGAGATCGAAAAATTTGGTGCAAAGACCCACCTGGGCCGCCCGGCGCAGCCCGAGGAGATTTCACCCGCCTACGTATTTCTTGCAGCGCCGTGCTGCTCCAGCTACATCACCGGCACCGTGCTGCCGATCACGGGCAACGCCGGCGAAGGCGCGTAAAGAGAGCACCGCCTCGCATCACGCCAGATCGCGGGCGACCAGCGGTTCAATTCCAGCCCATTCCTCGTCCGTGAACAGGCGCGAGCGGGTGTGGAAAGCCTTGCCGGTGCTGCCCTCCAGCGAAAACGTGCCGCCGTGCCCGTCAATCACATCCAGAATGAGCTGCGTGTGCTTCCAGTACTCGTACTGCGATTTACCGATGTAGAACGGCGCGCCGCCCACATGCCCCAGCAAGACATCCCCCGCCCCAATGGTCAGATCGGTGGGCAAGTAACAGTTGGCGGCACTGTTGTCGCAACACCCGCCCGACTGGTGGAACATGACGCTGCCATGCTGCGCCTGCAACTGCGCAATCAGCGCCAGGGCTGCGTCGGTGGCAATGACTCTCTCGACCATGGTGATCTCCTGATGGGCCAAAAAAAACGCTGCTGTGCCCAAATTGATTTCACAGCAGCGTCACGGTGGTTCACAGAGCGTCGATGGCTAGGCGCGTCGTCGCAGACAGTAGCAGCGCTACGGCAAGACGGAGCAACGACGCCAGCGGCGTTCTGTGGACCACAGCTCCCAATCAGAAAAAGCCCAGCTTGTTTTCCGAGTACGACACCAAGAGGTTCTTGGTTTGTTGGTAATGGTCCAGCATCATCTTGTGCGTCTCGCGCCCAATGCCCGATTCCTTGTAGCCGCCAAACGCCGCGTGCGCAGGGTAGGCGTGGTAGCAGTTGGTCCACACCCGCCCGGCCTTGATGGCGCGGCCCATGCGGTAGGCCACATTGCCGTTGCGGCTCCACACGCCCGCCCCCAGGCCGTACAGCGTGTCGTTGGCAATGGCCAGCGCTTCGGCTTCGTCCTTGAAGGTGGTCACGGCCAGCACGGGACCAAAGATTTCTTCCTGGAAGATGCGCATCTTGTTGTGGCCCTTGAACAGCGTGGGCTGCACGTAGTAGCCGCCTTCCAGGTCGCCACCCAGGTGGGCTTGGCCACCGCCAGCCAGGACTTCGGCGCCTTCGGCCTTGCCCAGTTCCAGGTACGACAGGATCTTGGTGAGCTGCTCCTTGGAAGCCTGCGCGCCCATCATGCTGTCGGAGTCCAGCGGGTTCGCATGTTTGATGGCCGTCACGCGCTTCAAGACACGCTCCATGAATTTGTCGTAGATGCTTTCCTGGATCAGCGCTCGGCTGGGGCAGGTGCAGACTTCGCCCTGGTTGAACGCGAACAGCACCAAGCCTTCCACACACTTGTCGAGGAAGGCATCGTCCTTGTCCATGATGTCGGCGAAGAACACGTTGGGGCTCTTGCCGCCCAGCTCCAGCGTGGCGGGAATCAGGTTGTTGGCGGCGGCCTGCGCAATCACGCGGCCGGTGCTGGTGGAACCGGTGAAGGCGATCTTGGCAATGCGCTTGCTGGTGGCCAGCGGCATGCCCGCCTCACGGCCATAGCCGTTGACGATGTTGAGCACGCCGGGCGGCAGCAGGTCGGCAATCAGCTCGGCCAGGATGAGGATGGAAATGGGGGTGGACTCTGCAGGCTTGAGCACCACGCAGTTGCCCGCGCCCAGGGCAGGCGCCAGTTTCCACGCCGCCATCAGGATGGGGAAGTTCCACGGAATGATCTGGCCCACCACGCCCAGTGGTTCCTGGATGTGGTATGCCACGGTGTTCTCGTCGATGTTGGAGAGGGCGCCTTCCTGCGCACGCACGCAACCCGCAAAGTAGCGGAAGTGGTCCACGGTGAGTGGGATGTCGGCGTTCAGCGTTTCGCGGATGGCCTTGCCGTTGTCCACGGTTTCCGCATAGGCCAGCAGCTCCAGGTTCTGCTCGATGCGGTCGGCAATCTTCAGCAGGATGTTGCTGCGCGTGGCGGCGTCGGTCTTGCCCCAGGCGTCGGCAGCGGCGTGGGCGGCGTCCAGCGCCAGCTCGATGTCTTCGGCGGTGGAGCGGGCGGCCTGGGTGTAGATCTTGCCGTTGACGGGCGAGATCACATCGAAGTATTGGCCCTTGACCGGGGGCACAAATTGGCCGCCGATGAAGTTGTTGTACTGGGGCTTGTAGGCGATCTTGGCGCCAGCGGCGCCGGGGGCTGCGTAAACGGTCATGTTGTCTGTCTCCGGTGGATTTGTGGACATCTGGTCGACACACCGCGCCGCCAGATAGAGGACATGACTCAAAACCCGTGCCAGCCTGCCCCACCTGCTAAGTGTTTGATTTTTATGGCTTTGTTTGCGCGTCCGCAAGAATGCACAACCCATCGGCCGTTAAGGTGTCCGCTCCAGAACGCGACACCTGTCACGAAATGGAACAGTTGAAGCGGCCCCTCAGCGCTTGCTATTGCCCTGGCCTCTGGCCACCGCCATACTGGCTTTCAAACAGGGCGCGTTCATGACGCCCGGGCAGGAGACAAACACCATGCGATCCACTTCCACATCTGTGGCACTGCGGCAAGCCCGCCAGCACCTGCTGGAATCAGGCCAATGCCCCATCGGCCTCGTGGACGAGCGCCTGGCACGGTCGTGGCAGCGCAGCCTGGACAGCGGCCTGCTGCCCACCGGGCGGCTGGGCAACCCCGACAACCTGGAACATCAGGCCTTGCGGCAGTTGCGCGGCCACCACCAGGAGTTGCTGGCGCATTCGCGCCCCGTGATGGAGTACCTGTTTGAGCAGGTACGCGACAGCCAGAGCGTGGTGGTGCTGGCCAGCCCCTGCGGCACGCTGGTGGACACCTGTGGTGACGCCTACTTTCTGGGCAAGGCCGAACGGGTGGCCCTGACCAGCGGCGCCTCGTGGCACGAAAAGCAGCGCGGCACCAACGCCATCGGCACCGCGCTGGCCGAAATGGCGCCCGTGGAAGTGCACGGCGCAGAACATTTTCTGGAGCGCAACGGCTTTCTGACCTGCGCCGCCGCACCCATCCTATCTGCCACCGGGCAGATACTGGGCATTCTGGACATCTCCAGCGAACACAGCCGGGGCAATCCGCACACGCTGGGGCTGGTCAGCACCGCCGCCCACATGATCGAAAACCGGCTGCTGGTGTCGGGCAGCCAGCGCCATGTCCGCCTGCACCTGCACACGCACCCTGAGGGCATTGGCACCGTGGCCGAAGGCATCGCACTGGTGTCGGAAGACGGCTGGGTGGTGGGCGGCAACCGCAGTGCGCTGGCGCTGCTGCGCATTTCGGTGGCGCAGCTGGGCAGCATCTCACTGGACCAGATCCTGAACGTGGGCCTGCAAGAGCTTCTGGCGCGCCACCACCGCCGGCCCGACGCACCGTTGTCCTTGCGGCGGCACGATGGCGCCCCGCTTTTTGGGCTGCCAGTGCCCGACAAGCGCACGGTGCGGACCCTGGCGCCATCCGCGCCCGCCCGCCAGCCAGAGGATGCGCTGGCCCAGCTGGACACCGGCGATGCCCGCTGGCGCGCAGCGGCCGCCAAAACACGGCGCATTCTGGGCAAGCCCATCGCCCTGCTCATCCAGGGCGAATCCGGGGTGGGCAAGGAGTGGTTTGCGCGCAGTGCACACCAAAGTGGCCCGCGCCGCGACGGCCCCTTCATTGCCATCAACTGCGCCGCAATGCCCGAGTCGCTGATCGAGTCCGAGCTGTTTGGCTACAGCCCCGGCGCGTTCACCGGCGGCCGGCGCGAGGGGCGCCTGGGCCTGCTGCGCGAAGCCCATGGCGGCACGCTGTTTCTGGATGAGATTGGCGACATGCCGCTGACCCTCCAGACGCGGCTGCTGCGCGTGCTGCAGGAGCGGCAGGTGGTGCCGCTGGGCAGCGCGCAGCCGGTGGCCGTGGACTTTGCCCTCATTTGTGCCTCCAACCGCAAGCTGCGCGAAGAGGCGGAGCAGGGACGGTTTCGCACCGACCTGTACTACCGGATCAACGGTCTGGCGGTTGAGCTGCCCCCCCTGCGCGAGCGCACCGACTTCGAAGCGCTGAGCCAGCGCATGCTCCAGGACATTGAACCCGCCCGCCCCCTGCGCCTGGACCCTTCGTTGACGGCAGCGCTGGAAAAGTACCGTTGGCCGGGCAATCTGCGCCAGTGCGCCAGCGTGCTGCGCACCGCCTGCGCCATGCTGGACGCGCACGAGGAGATGGTGGAATGGCACCACCTGTCGGATGACTTTCTGGAAGAACTGCAAAGCGCGGATCGTTTTTCCACGCCCTCCACTACGGAGCGCCCTCCGCAAAACCTGGATGAGCTGTCCCAATCGGCCATCCAGCAGGCGCTGGAGAGCTGCCGGGGCAACATGAGCCACGCAGCGCGCACCCTGGGCATCAGCCGCCAGACGCTGTACCGCAAACTGGCCCTGCGCAAGGAGCGGCTCGCCGCCCCTGATGTGCAGCACTCCGCCCGGGGCTTGTTGTCAGGGCGCTGACGTTCAGGCCAGCATCAGGCGCTGGCCCGCATGCTGCCCCGATTCCAGTGGCTGGGCAACGCCGGAGAGCTTGAACGTTGCGACCGTTTCCACCAACTTCCTCGACTGGGTGCTCAGGCTGGAGGCTGCTGCGGCCATCTCCTCCACCAGCGCTGCGTTTTGCTGGGTGGCCTGGTCCATCTGGTTCACCGCCACATTGACCTGGTTCACCCCTTCGCTTTGCTCGGTTCCGGCCGCGCTGATTTGCGCCACCGTCTCCGTCACCCGCTCAATGGACGAGACCACCTCTTTCATGGTCTGCCCGGCGGTGCCGACCAGCACGGTGCCAGCCTCAACCCGCTCGACACTCGTGGCAATGAGCGTTTTGATCTCCTTGGCGGCCTCCGCAGAGCGTGCCGCGAGGCTGCGCACCTCCGAGGCCACCACGGCAAAACCCCGTCCCTGCTCACCCGCCCTGGCAGCCTCCACGGCCGCATTCAGGGCCAGGATGTTGGTCTGGAACGCGATCCCGTCAATGACACCGATGATTTCGGAAATCTTCTTGGAGCTTTCGTTGATGCCGCTCATGGTGTCCACCACTTTCGACACCACATCGCCCCCCTGCTTGGCCACCGTGGATGCACTCTGGGCGAGGGCATTGGCCTGGCGTGCATTCTGCGCATTGTTTTGCACCGTGGAATTGAGTTCCTCCATGGCGGCAGCGGTCTGCTCCAGCGCACTGGCCTGGTTCTCCGTCCGGGTGGAAAGGTCGCTGTTGCCGATGGATATCTGCGCGCTGGCCGCCGCCACGGTTTCCGAACCACTGCGCACCTGGCTGACGATGCGGGTCAGCGAGTCCTGCATCACGGCCAGCGCTGCCAGCAGGGGGCTGAATTCATCCCGCGACGCATCCACCACCGCCGTGGTGAGGTCGCCATTGCGCACGCGGTCGGCCACGGCTTGTGACTCGGCCACCCGGCGCAGGAGGGTAGCGCCGATGTGCCACGAAAACAGCAGCAGCCCGATAGCCACCACCACAACGGAGCTCACCAGCGCACGCAAGGTCAGCTTGACGTCCCGCCCAATCTCGGCAAGGCTGGCATCGAGCAGCTTGGACTGGTGTTCCTTCTCCTTGGCAAGAACGGCCAGCACCACATTGCGCGTAGGTATCGTGGACGCGACCAGGAAGTCAAACGCTGGCTCCTTCTTTCCTTCCTTGATCAACTGCAGGTTCTGTTCGGCAACCCGCCAGAAAGCTTCCAGTCCTTGGGTCAATTCGGCACTCAGTGCCTTTTCCGATGCCGAATTTACTGCTTGCTGGAAGCCCGCAAGGTCTTTGTCAATCAGGCGCCTTTTCTCGCCGATATCTGCGAGCGTGGCGGCCAGGTCTTCGGGTGTGCGGACCAGGATGGCATGGCGAACCTGCAAGGAAACCCGGGTGACGTTCAACTCCATGGCACTGGCCTGAAGCTGGCGCGGCACCTCTTCCCGAGCCACCAGTTCGGTCTGGTGATTGACCTCACCCAGATAGATCCAGGCCAGTACGGCGATCCCGGCCAGTCCTGCAATCAGCAGGAAGGAAATGGCATGAAGACGTCTGGCAATGCTCATGGTGTCACCTCTGCAAGGAAGAAATCTGCGTTGCGGCGGCGCTCTAGCACTGCCCCCTGGGCTTCGTACCAATTGCGACAATTTGCAACGAACCGGGCATCTTGGCGGATTGAACGCGCTTCTCGAATGCGGGTCAATGGGGCCGCCCCTGCATGGCGGCAAGCGGGTCTTCAGGGGTCACAGGGCGAGGGGCTATGCTTTACCCATGAGCCCCCGCAAGACCTTGTTGATCGTTTACCACTCGATGACGGATGGCACGCGCCAGATGGCAGATGCAGCACGGGCAGGCGCTTGCTCCGACAAGGATGGGGCCGTTCAAGTGCGACTGCTGCATGCCGCACAGGCTGGTGCCGCAGACGTGCTGGGCGCGGATGGGTTCATTTTTGCCACCCCGGAAAACCTTGCAGCCATCAGCGGACAACTCAAGGATTTTTTTGACCGCAGCTACTACGCCGTGCTCGACCACGTCAATGGCCGCCCCTATGCATGCCTGGTCTGCGCGGGCAGCGATGGGCACAACGCGGCCCGGCAGATGGAACGCATTGCGACCGGCTGGCGTCTGCGGGCCATCGCAGAGCCCCTCATTGTCTGCACCCACGCGCAGACGCCAGAAGCGATTCTGGCCAGGAAGAGCATCTGCAGCGATGAACTGGAACGCTGCCGATCCTTGGGCGAAGCGATGGCGCAGGGTTTGGCGCTGGGCGTTTTTTAGGGCGGGCCACTGCGCCCAGAAATCTGGTGGGTTAGTCCACTGAAACGGCTCAGCGCACCACCTGAAACGCAGCACGCGCCGCCGAGTCCCGCTCCAGCTGGCGTGCAATATTGCCGCAGACCAGATCACACAAGGCATCGACCGACTCATCGGTCAGCCGGTAGTACACGCTGGTCCCGCGCCCCTCCCGGGCCACAAGGCCGTGTTTGGTCATCAACGACAGATGCCTGGAGACATTGGCCGCCGTGTAGCCACATTGCTGCGCCAGGTCTCCCACGTTTTTCTCTCCGTCCCGCAGCAAATTGAGGATGCGCAGCCGCGTGGGTTCGGCAAGAACCTGGAAGTAGGCAGCGACCTGCTCAAGGGCTTCGGGGGGCATTTCTTTCATCGCGGGATCTCCGTGCATTGGGAACACATGATACATTATTGACTAATTAGCTGATTAGTTAAATAATCAATCTCACAAAAATTCCCTGGAGCCGCCATGAAGTCCCTGACCCTGTTGACCGCAGCGCTTTCCCTGGCCGTGTCCGGCGCCTGGGCGGCCGGCGACACCGCTGCGCAGCCGGTCGCCACCTTTACCGTCAAGCCCGCTGCCGCCCAGCTGGCGAGCAGTGTGGACGCCCAGGTCGAGGCCGTACGGGACGCCACCCTCTCCGCCCAGGTACAGGGTGCGGTGATCAGCATCTCTGCCAAGGCAGGCGACCGCGTTACGGCGGGCCAGGAGCTGGCACGCATTGATGCGCGCGCAGCGCAACAGAGCGCCGCCGCCAGCGCGGCCCAGGTGGAGGCGGCGCGCGCCGCCCAAAACGTCGCGACCAAGGAATACGAGCGCCAAAAGCAGCTGTTCCAGAAGCAATACATCAGCCAGGCCGCACTGGACCGGGCAGAGGCCCAGTGGCGCGCCAGCCAGTCGCAGGTGCAGGCCCTGCTGGCGCAGGCTGGTGCGGCCGCTACGCAGTCAGGCTTCTACGTCATCAAGGCGCCTTTTGCGGGCGTGGTGGGCCATGTGCCCGCCACCCTGGGCGACATGGCCATGCCGGGCAAACCCCTGCTGACCGTGTACGACCCTTCGCTGATGCGCGTGACCGCCCATGTCGGGCAGCAACAGGCCGCCATGCTGCGCGATGGAGGCACTGGCGAGCTGCAGGTCGAAATTCCGGGGATCTCCGTTTCGCGCATCGCAGTCCCGGCATCCAAAGTGCAGGTGCTGCCCACCGTGGATGCACAAAGCCACACCGTGCAAGTGCGCGCAGAGCTGCCAACCAGTGTGGTGGGCGTGGCACCCGGCATGTTCGCCCGCTTGTGGCTGGACGCTGGCAAGGGCACTACCTCGCCGACAGCCGCTGCCGTGGGCCCGCTGCTGGTACCCGCCAGTGTGGTGGTGCGGCGCGCGGAAATGACGGGCGTCTACGTGCTGGACGGCCAGGGCCGGCCGCTGCTGCGGCAGGTGCGCCTGGGGCGGCCCGCTGGCGACATGGTGGAGGTGTTGAGCGGCGTGCGCGCAGGCGACCGCATTGCACTCAAGCCCCAAGCTGCTGCCAAGGTGCGCTGACATGAGCACCCCCAAAAATCCTTCTCCGCTCGGAATCTCCGGGCGCATCGCCGCCTTGTTTCAGGGCGCGCAAATCACACCCTTGCTGGCTGTGGTGGCGTTTTTGCTCGGCGTGTTTGCCGTGCTGGTCACCCCCCGCGAGGAAGAGCCCCAAATCGACGTCACCATGGCCAATGTCATCGTGCCGTTCCCCGGTGCCTCCGTGGCAGATGTGGAGCAAATGATTGCGACGCCCGCCGAACAGGTGCTGTCGCAGATGCAAGGCACGGAGCACGTGACCTCGGTGTCCCGGCCCGGCGTGGCGGTGATGACGGTGCAGTTCAAGGTGGGCGTGCCACGCACCGAGGCGCTGGTGCGCCTGCACGACACCTTGCGCAGCAATGCCGACTGGCTGCCCAAAGGGCTGGGGGCCATGGACCCGATCATCAAGCCCAAGGGCATCGACGACGTGCCCGTGGTAACGCTCACCCTGCACAGCCGCGACGAAACCTCCGGTGCCTTTGCGCTGGAGCGAGTGGCCCACAGCCTGGAGGCCGAGATCAAGCGCGTGCCCGGCACCCGCGAAGTGCAGACTCTGGGCGGCCCGGGCCGCGCCGTGCTAGTGCGCATGGACACCAACCGCATGGCAGCCACTGGCACCACAGTGGACGACCTGCGCCGCGCCTTGCAGTCGGCCAACATGGGGCTACCCGTGGGCGAGCTGCTGGGCGGCGACCGAACCATTCAGCTGGACAGCGGCCCCGTTCTGGCGCGCGCCGATGAGGTGGCCGACCTCATGGTGGGCGTGCGCTCGGGCAAGCCGGTGTTCCTGAAAGATGTGGCCGATGTTCAGGACGGTGCCTTGCCCGCCAGCCGCTACGTCTGGCATGGGGTTCCACGGCGCACCGCCAGCACCGCCAGTACCAGCGGCGAAGCCCCGCAGAGCGCCGTGGACGAATACCCGGCCGTGACCCTCACGGTGACCAAGAAGGCGGGAGAGAACGCCATCGACGTCGCCAATGCGGTGATGCAGCGGGTCGAACAACTGCACAACACCGTGATTCCCGACGGCGTGGAGGTGACGGAAACCCGCAACTACGGCGCCACCGCCAACGACAAGGCCCAAAAGCTCATCCAGAAGCTGCTGTTCGCCACAGCGTCGGTGGTGGCACTCGTCTTCCTGGCCCTGGGCCGCCGCGAGGCCGCCATCGTGGGCGTGGCCGTGGTGCTGACGCTCACGGTGACGTTGTTTGCGTCCTGGGCTTGGGGCTTCACCCTCAACCGGGTATCGCTGTTTGCGCTGATTTTCTCGATCGGCATCTTGGTGGACGACGCCATTGTGGTGGTGGAGAACATCCACCGCCACCAGCTGCTGCACCCCGGCCGCAGCCTCAAGGACATCATCCCGCACGCGGTGGACGAGGTGGGTGGCCCCACCATTTTGGCCACATTCACCGTGATTGCAGCCCTGCTGCCCATGGCGTTTGTGAGCGGCCTCATGGGCCCCTACATGAGCCCCATCCCCATCAACGCCAGCATGGGCATGCTGCTGTCGCTGGCCGTGGCGTTCGTCATCACCCCCTGGCTGGCCCGGCTGTGGATGAAGGAGCACACTGGCCATCCATCAGGGCATTCCAGCCCGGTGCACAGTGGGCTCAGCGCTCGCATCGCGCCCACCTTCGAGCGGGTTTTCAGCCCCTTGCTGGATGACACCCAAGGCCGGCGCAATCGCCGCTGGCTGGGGCTGGGCGTGGCAGCACTCATTGCCTTGTCGGTCGCTTTGCCGGTGCTCGGATGGGTGCAGCTCAAAATGCTGCCGTTCGACAACAAGTCCGAGTTTCAGGTGGTGGTGGACATGCCTGCGAGCACCCCGGTAGAGCGCACGGCCGCCGTGCTGCATGAGCTGGGCGCACACCTGGCCACCGTGCCCGAGGTGACCGACTACCAGGCCTACGCAGGCCTGTCTGGCCCCATCAACTTCAACGGCCTAGTGCGCCAGTACTACCTGCGCACGGGGGGCGAGGTCGGTGACATCCAGGTCAATCTGGTGGACAAGCAACACCGCAAGGACCAAAGCCACGCCATTGCCATGCGGGTGCGCCCCGCCTTGCAAGAGATCGGCAAGCGCCATGGCGCCAATGTGAAGGTGGTGGAAGTGCCTCCCGGCCCGCCTGTGCTGTCGCCCATCGTGGCCGAGGTGTATGGCCCCGAGGCCGATGGCAGGCGCGAAGTGGCGCGTGCTGTGCGCGCCGCGCTGGCCGCTACCGAAGGCATTGTGGACGCCGACGACAGCAGCATTGCCGACGCCCCTCGCAAGCTGCTCATCGTGGACCGGCGCAAGGCGTCCCTGCTGGGCATTCCCCAGCAGGCCATCGTGAGCGCGCTGCATGCGGGGCTGAGCGGCGAAGCCACCACCTGGCTGCGCGACACCAGCAAATACCCGGCGCCCGTGCTTTTGCAATTGCCCGCAGAAAGCCACGGCGACCTGGAGGCACTGTTGCGCCTGACGGTCCGGGGTTCTCAAGGCCAGTTGGTCCCCATCCGCGAGCTGGTCACGGTGAGCGACACCCTGCGCGAACAGCCCGTGTATCACAAGGACCTGTTGCCGGTGAATTTTGTGGTGGCCGACATGGCGGGCCGTGTCGACAGCCCGCTGTACGGCATGTTCCAGGCGCGCGGCGCGATTGCCCGCATCGTGGCGCCTGATGGCGGATCGGTGCAGGAATACTTTGTGCGCCAGCCTGCGGATGCCCTGCGGGGCTACGCCATCAAATGGGATGGCGAATGGCAGATCACGTTTGAGACCTTCCGCGACATGGGCGCTGCCTACGCGGTGGGCCTGATCCTGATCTACCTGCTGGTGGTGGCGCAGTTTGGCTCCTACCTCACGCCACTCATCATCATGGCGCCCATCCCGCTGACCATCATCGGCGTGATGCCCGGCCATGCCTTGCTGGGCGCGCAGTACACGGCCACCAGCATGATCGGAATGATTGCCCTGGCGGGCATCATCGTGCGCAACTCCATCCTGCTGGTGGACTTCATCAACCTGCAGGTGCGCGAGGGCGTACCCCTGAAGACGGCCATCGTCCACTCGGCCATCACCCGTGCACAGCCCATTGTGCTGACGGGGCTGGCGGCCATGATCGGCGCGTTCTTCATCCTGGACGACCCGATTTTCAATGGCCTGGCCATTTCACTGATCTTCGGCATCTTTGTTTCCACCGTGCTCACGCTCGTGGTGATTCCCACCCTGTACTACGCAGCGTACCGGGACCGCAGCGCGGGCAGCAGCACCAACGGTGCCGGTCCCGCCAACCCACCTGACAACAGCCCCTCAGAGGCTTCCGTTCACCACGGAACGCAGTGAACAGCGCACCGAACGCACTGAACGAACGATCGGGCAACCATCCTTCAACCACAGGAGACAACCATGGCACATGTAGTGATTATTGGAGCGGGTATCGGGGGCATGCCGGCTGCGTACGAAATGCGCAGCAAGCTGCCACGCGAAGATCGGATCACAGTGATCAGCGCGGTGGACTACTTCCAGTTCGTGCCCTCCAACCCCTGGATCGCCGTGGGCTGGCGAAAGCGCGATGACATCGTCCTGCAGATCCGCCCCTTGCTGGAACGCAAGGGCATTGATTTCATCGCCCAACCGGTGAAATCCATCGATGCTCCGGGCAAAACCGTCATGCTGGAAGACGGAAGCACCGTGGCCTACGACTACCTCGTGATCACCACCGGCCCCCGGCTGGCCTTTGAGGAAGTGCCGGGCTCAGGCCCCGTCAACGGGCACACACATTCGGTGTGCTCCGTGGACCACGCGGAACACTTCTGGCGCGACTACCAGAAGTTTCTGGAAACCCCCGGCCCCATCGTCATTGGCGCCATGCCAGGCGCGAGCTGTTTTGGCCCGGCCTACGAGTTCGCATTCATCGTTGCAGCGGACCTGCGCAAGCGCAAGCTGCGCCACAAGGTGCCGATCACCTTTGTCACCAGCGAGCCCTACATCGGCCACCTGGGCCTGGGCGGCGTGGGCGACAGCAAGAGCATGCTGGAGAGCGAGCTGCGCAGCCAGGACATCAAGTGGATTCACAACGCGCGCACCACACGGGTTGAGGCGGGCAAGATGTTTGTCGAGCAGCTGGACGACAAGGGCCAGGTGCACCAGCAGCACGAGCTGGGCTTCAAGCTGTCAATGATGCTGCCTGCCTTCAAAGGGGTCGATGCCGTGGCGTCCGTACCCGGGCTGTGCAACCCGCGCGGGTTCGTGTTGATCGACGAGCACCAGCGCAGCAAGGCCTACCCCCACATCTTCTCGGCCGGGGTCTGCGTTGCGATTCCGCCCGTCGAGGTGACACCCGTGCCCACCGGCGCACCCAAGACGGGCTACATGATCGAGACCATGGTCTCGGCCATCGTGCACAACATTGCCGCCGACATTGCGGGCCAGCCCGCCACTGCCACCGCCACATGGAACGCCATCTGCCTGGCCGACATGGGGGACACCGGCGCGGCGTTTGTCGCGCTGCCACAGATGCCGCCGCGCAACGTCAACTGGTTCAAGAAGGGCAAATGGGTGCACCTGGGCAAGATTGCTTTCGAGAAGTACTTCCTGAACAAGATGAAGTCGGGCAATTCCGAGCCCATCTACGAGAAGTACGTGCTCAAGCTCCTGGGCATCACCCGCTTGCACGAGCAAAAGCCCCATTGACCGGCGCGTGACCAAGCCCCCCCCAGTTTCTATCTTTTCTTAACAAGGAGTTCATCATGACAACCTGGCAAATCGTTCGTTTGGTCGCAGGCACCTTCATCCTGCTTTCTCTGGCGTTGGGCATTCCCGGCAGCCCTGTTTTTGCCAGCCAGTGGTGGCTGGCCTTCACGGCGTTTGTGGGCGCGAACCTGCTGCAGAGCGGGCTCACCAAGTGGTGCCTGATGGAGACCATCTTGCGCAAGCTGGGCGTGCGCCCAGGCTGCTGAGGAGGACCACGCCATGCGCAAACTCCTCCTGAGCGCTGCCTTGCTGGCCTGCGGCATGGGTGCAGCCCAGGCGGCAGATTTGCACGAGGCTTGGCTGGCCGCACGGCAGCAACACCCGGACATGGCAGCAGCAACGGCCACACGCGCCGCAGGCGAGGCCCGCCGCGTGCAGGCTAGCCGCTTGTGGAACCCCTCTGTGACGGCCCAGGCTGCGGCAGGCGCGATGGGCTCACAGACCTCCGCCCAGGGGGCCGCGTTTTCCATGCCAGGGACACCACAGACCTCTGGGGTGGGTTTTGACACCTCGGTCCGCAGCGGCCCGGGTACACGCTGGGGTGTGGAGGCGCGCATGCCGCTGTACAACCCCGAGCGCAGCGCACAGGGGCGCCAGCTGCTGCTGTCCGCCGATCTTGCAGAACTGCAGGCCGCCTCGGTGCAGCAACAGCTGATGCTGCGAACGGCCCAGCAATACTTCTCGGCCGTGCTGGCGCAGCAGCAGCGCGCGTTGCTACTGCGCCAGCAGGAGGCAACCGATCAGGCTCTCAAAGAGGCGCAGGACCGCTTTGCATTGGGGGACTCGCCGATCACGGATGTGCGCGAAGCCGAGGCGCGCGCGCAGGCCAACGCTGCACTGGTGCAAGCAGCCGATGTTGAGATGCAGATTGCGCGCCAGGCTCTGGCCCAGACCACAGGCTGGAGTCCTGCGCAACTGCCCCCCCTGCACCTGCCCGCCTCGTCGGGCAACGAAACCACCGCCTTGCGCGATGGCAAACCCCTCGCGCCCCTGTCTCACTGGCTGGATCTCGCCGCGCAGGACAACCTTCAGGTGCGTACCCAGGCGCAGGCCCTCGCACTGGCCGGGCAAGAGGCAACCAAGGCGGCGCGTTTTGCCAGCACCAAGGTGGACCTGGTGGCCCAGGCCGGTGGCGACCACCTGTCAGGATCAGGCCGGTGGGGCTCGGCCAGCAACTCCGCACGCCAGTACATGGTGGGTGTGCAAATCCAGGTGCCGCTGTACACCGGTGGCCAACTTGATGCGCGCCAGCAGGAACTGCTGGGCCTTCAGGACAAGGCCCAGGCCGACCTCGACAGCGCCCGGCTTGCCGTCGCCCAGCAGGTACGCACCAGCTGGCTGCACCTGCAGGCCGGGACCGCCCGGACCCAAGCCCTGGAGTCGGCGCTCAGGGCGGCCCAGGTTCGGCTGCAGGCGACCCAACTGGGTCGCCAGGTGGGCGACCGCACCACACTGGATTTGCTGCAGGCACACAATGACGCCATGCAGTCGCAATCCAACCTGCTGGGGCACCAGACCCGCATGGCGCAAGAACGCCTGCAGCTGATGGCGTTGGCGGGCCAACTGGATGAGGCCGCGTTGCAAGCGGCCACCGACACAGCGCACATGCTGGCCCCGCCCACACCTTGAACACCTCCAACCATGCCCTCATCCCACACCCTCACCCCGCCAGCGCCATGAACCCCCACCCCGCCCCCTCGCTTCCCCTGGTCGTCGATGTCCGTTCGCCCGGCGAATTCGCAGCAGGCCATGTGGCTGGCTCCATCAACCTGCCGCTGGACAGCCTGGCCCAGCAAGCCGCTGCAGCGCTGCCGCACCGCGACCAACCGATGGTGCTTTGCTGCCTTTCGGGCGCTCGCTCGGGCATGGCAGTCCAGTGGTTGCGCACGCAAGGCTATAGCCAGGTGTCCAATGGCGGCGGTGTGAGCAGCGTGGCCCTGCAGCTGGGCCGACCCATCGAACGCGACTGATGGGATCAGGCGCTTGCCACCGCCACACTCGGAGCATTGTGTCCATCGAACCTGCAACAGGAGACCCCCATGAAGCCCCAGATAGAAGCCTTCTTTGACGACGCGACCTGGACCGTGAGCTACGTGGTGTTTGACGAACCCGGGGGCCACTGCGCACTGGTGGATTCGGTGCTGGACTACGACGCAAAATCAGGCCGCACCCGCACGCATTCTGCGGATCGCCTGGTAGCTTTCGTCCAGAGCAAGGGGTTGACCGTGCAATGGATTCTGGAAACCCATGCCCATGCCGACCACCTGTCCGCCGCGCACTACCTTCGCAGCAAGCTGGGAGGGAAAATCGCCATCGGAGCCGCGATCACCCAGGTGCAAGAGGTGTTCAAAGCCATCTTCCACCTGGAGCCAGAGTTCCACGCGGATGGCCGTCAGTTCGACCACCTGCTGCACGACGAAGAAGTGTTTTCTATTGGCCAGCTCGAAGCCAAGGCGCTGGCCGTGCCGGGCCACACCCCTGCGTGCATGGCGTACCAGATCGCAGACGCCGTGTTGGTGGGCGACACCCTGTTCATGCCCGACGTCGGCACCGCGCGCTGCGACTTCCCGGGTGGCAATGCGCACACGCTGTACCGGTCGGTGCGCAAGCTGCTCAGCCTGCCCGCACAGACCCGCCTTTTCATGTGCCACGACTACCCCCCCGCGGAGCGCGCCCCGGCTTGGCAGACCACGGTCGCCGATCAGCGCGCCCACAACATCCACGTGCACGACGGTATGACCGAAGCGGCATTCGTTGAACTGCGCACCCGGCGCGATGCAACGCTCGACATGCCCGTTCTCATCCTGCCCTCGGTGCAGGTCAACATCAGGGCCGGGGCGATGCCCCCGGCAGAAGACAACGGCATGACCTATCTCAAGATTCCCGTGAACGCGCTGTGACACGCTATCCACGAGCCCCCTCAGAAGATCCCGGAGATTTCCATGAGCAACGAACAAGTCACCGTTGAGCTGGTCCAGCAAAAGGACTACCGCTTTGACATCCATTTTGGCGGCACCGTCCCCCACCTGATCGGCGATGAACCCGCCCCGTTGGGCTCGGGCAAGGGCCCATCGCCGGTGCAGCTGCTTTGCGCAGCGGTGGGCAACTGCCTGAGTGACTCCCTGTTGTTTGCGCTGCGCAAATTCAAACAGTCACCGGAGCCCTTGCGCGCCACCGTGGAGGCCCAGGTGGGCCGCAACCCAGAGGGACGCCTGCGTGTGCTGCGCATGGACGCCACCTTGCAACTGGGCGTACCTGCCACACAACTGGAACACCTGGACCGCGTGCTGGGCCAGTTCGAAAGCTATTGCACGGTAACCCAGAGCGTGGGGCAGGGCATTCCCATCGTGCTGAAAGTGCTGGACGCCAACAACGCCGTCCTCAAATGACACCACGGCATATCCACCGTCACACCGTACTAAAGGAAACACCCAATGAAAACAGCCCACGATCTCGTGGCTGCGGCGAAAGCCCAGGTCCATGAAGTCCCCATCGACCAAGCCGATGAAGCCATCCGACTGGCCGATGTGCTCATCGACGTGCGTGAGGCCGATGAGTACCAGGCCGGACACATACCCGGTGCCATCCACGCCTCGCGCGGCGTTCTGGAGTTCAAGCTCAGCAGCACGCCTGCACTCACCTCGCGCGATCTGAAGGTGGTGCTGTACTGCAAGACCAGCGGGAGGGCCGCCTTGGCAGCCTGCGCCATGCGCGACATGGGCTACCTGCAGGTGCAGTCCATCGCAGGCGGCTTTGACGCCTGGGCTGCGGCGGGCAAACCCGTGGCGTCTCCCGAGCCACCGTCTTTCGACTGATTCGGTGGTGCATCAGCCATGCGCCACCTCCTGTGCAAGAAAGGTCCCGCCCCCGGGGCCCATGCGTAACCCAAAGGAATTGTCATGAACGTCAACGTTGGAACCATTGATCGCGTGCTGCGCATCGTGGCAGGCTTGGTGTTGATTGCCTTGGCCGCCACCAACACTGTGGGATGGTGGGGCTGGTTGGGCGTTGTCCCCTTGGCCACCGGCCTGTTCCGCTTCTGCCCCGCCTACACACTGCTGGGCATCAACACCTGCCCCTTGAAAAAGTAGCCAGACGCGGCAAACGCTGCGCGTGCGGTGCAGGCATTTCCCGTACGTGCAGCACTGAGCACGTGTTTACGGTCTCGCCGGAGATCGTGAACAGACGCTTCGACAATTTGGCCCCCACACATCTCAAGCCGGGCCACCACCTGCGCACAACAGCGCTACCGAAGGGCTGACGCCCCGTGCAAGGCCACCTGCACCACCACCGGCGGGTGGTCTGCATCGCCCAGGCTCTGACTGACGCTGAGCAGTTCCACAGCTCCACGCTTTCCCGGCGTCGCAGGCCCGGGCACCAGAGTTTCTCCCCGTAAAACCCAGTGGGTGAAATACGCCCATGGGCCTCCAATCCCTGCATACCCCCTCCCTGCGAAGCGCTTCTTGGCGTAGCAAATCAATTGTTTCAAATACTGGAACAGTTAGTTTGCGACTGGATAGTTTTTCTCTGAACAGCACCGGCGTACAGTTCAACCCATCGATGAGCCGAACCCGCAAGGCGACTCACCGAACCCGGTTTGAAGTAGTTTTCAGCATCCGCTTTTGGCGCTTTGTTCCGGCTTTTTTTGAGACGCTTTTTATCCAAGGATTTGCACCATGAACACGACTGCCCGTTTCCTCTCTATCGCCGCTGTTGCTGCTTTCGCCTCTTTCGGCGCCTACGCAGATGAAGCCGATGGCTCGCAATTTGCGCTCCAGTTCGACACCAACCGCACCCGTGCTGAAGTGCAAGCGGAAGCCGCCACGGTGGCCCAGACCCGCAGCCAGGAACCCGCTGGCTCGCGCGTGGTGACATACACCTCCACGGCTGACCGGGCTGCAGTGCGTGCCCAGGCAGCCGAAGCCCTGCGCACCGGCAAGATTCCCCACGGCGAATTCAGCGCCATGTAATTGACGCAGTTGCAGGCCTTCCCATGGCGGTGGCACTTCGCGGGTGCTGCTGCCATGGGGAGTGTTTTCCTCACTGTCAGGCAAGCAAACTAGGCTCCCACTGGGAGCCCTTTTTGTTGCTACGCCTATGCCTCGGCAAGCAGCTGTCTATCCCTGCGCGTTTTGCGCATCCGGCGCGGGGATCGAGGATGAAGGCGGTTCCCACGGGGCTTCCTTCTTCGCTCTTGCCCGCATCTCCGAATCGCAACTATTCTGATCGTAAACACCCGCCCAGCATCCATGCGGCCTAGCGAACTGCCTAGCCAAGTGGCCGCCAATTTAAAGTCGTCAACTCTTCCAATCGCGCTGCAACGACAAACCCCAGAATCCTTTAGGGGAGGCCGGCTCAAGCTGATTGCGGACATATGACGACCGCGAGCGAATGAGTACTATCGCCGCCAAAAGCAGCCGTTGGCGCTCCGCTTGAGCGAGGGCTAGGCTCCACCAAGCCTGCGCAGCCCTGACGGCGTTTGAATCTCTGCAACCAAAGCACATGTCGCGCCTCGGGCGACTGTGACGCTCGGTATTGAGGCTAGGCGAATGGCGGCAAAGAGTGCGAGAACTTCTTCCGGGGCTGGATGCTGTATTTGAAGTTCCCTGATCTGAAGTGGGCTTGCGGGCATCGTTGCGATAGGATTCGCGTCAACGGCCCGTTGAATCAATAGCGGCGCAGCTCCATCTAACGCGAGTGCGCCGTCGGGACGGAACGCCATCTGCCAAGTGTGGGACTCACGGTACATCGTCTCAACCTGACCAAGGGCAGGCACGGTCGCGGCAGCAATGTCATTTGTACTCGCTACCCAGGCGGCCAAACGAGGTGTAGTGCCGTCCAGTATCTCGTCGATGCCAAACCAGCGAGCCCGCGAAACAGGCGCTGCGTCAGGGTTAGCAGCAATCACCTCTAGGTAAACTGAAGACCCCAGCGACAGCAGCAGGTTATGCGTAGCCATGCTCGGATGCTCTCTGCCCGGCCCCGGGGCTACGCCGAGAGCGGCCTCGACGTAGGCTGATCCCGCGTCGAGGCTCGGTGCAACGATGGTGATGTGGTCGAGGCGCGACACCATGTTTTCTGTGAAGCCCAACGTCATTTGGGCCGCAAAGCCAGCGGGATCAACTGGACGGTACGGGTTATGTTGGACTCTGACTACTCCAGGAGGTGGCTTGCGGTCAGAGTTTTCAAGACTGGCGCCCGTCTCAACTCCAGTACCGCAAGAACTTTGCCTATAGGCTAGCACGCAGCAACGCCCAATTGAGCCGTGTTGCGACTTCGCATAAATCTTTCGGCGGTAGCAAACCCATCCTGCTCGATGGATGCACCTCGGCCGTTGATGTGCCTCGGATCTTCTCGGTAATACCGAACGAGAAAGGTGAACTTGCTTGGTTCGACTTGTGGATAATTTTCCTCAACGAAACTAGGTCCAAAGCGCTTAGGACCTAGCGCGAGCCATCCTCTTGTTCACTTAGGGGAGCTGTACCGTTACCGGGGCAGACTGTGGTCCCTCGTTACCCGCCGCATCCAAGACGCTGACTTGGTAGTAGTGGCTACCGAGCGGGGGCGTAACGTCCGTGTAACTCAAGCCGGTGACCGTTGCAATGACCACACCGTCGCGGTATATGCGGTAGCGCGTGGCGCTGTCTGCGATGAAGGCCTGCTTGACGGCCTGCATCTGCGGATTGCTGTTCGACTGCGGCAGGTAGCCATAGTTGATGGTCCACACCAGTGTGCCGCCCAGGCCCTGCTCGCGCACCCATTTGCCTTTCTCGGCGATGGAGCGCTCGTCTTCGAAGCTCAGGTAGGTAACCGGCGTGTTCGTGCCACGGTTCCAGGGTGGCGAGTAGGTCATGTAGCCTTGCTTGGCCACGTCGTCCCAGTGGTACGTGGCGCCCGTGCGGTTGAAGGCGTTGTCGTTCACCAAGCGCTGGTAGTTGTTCTCCCAGTCGCCGTTGTTCATCCAGCCTTGCATGCCGTCCATGCTCTGGCGCGGCCCCGTGACTGGACTGTTGTAGTACGCACCGTACAGGCCGATGCCGATACCTAGCTTGGAGCGCGCGATGCCCATGTCCAGATAGGCCTGCACCGTCGATTCGATCGAGGTCGGGTACAGATCGCCCGCACCGGACAGCGGCGAGTGGTGCCACGACTGCCATCCCCAGTCGCCGGCCATGCTGTAGGTCATCAGGTTGAAACGATCGACTGTGGCGGCCACCTCCGCGTGCCAGGGCGTGATGTCGGGGTCGTTCTTGTTGACCCAGAAGCCGGGCCAGCTCAGTTCCAGCGGCGCGTTCGGCGCCTGGTAGCGGGCGCGCAGCGCCGAGGCGGCGCGCAGCTCGCGCAGCAGCGCCAGGGCCTGGGCGCGGGTAGCCGCCGTGTCGAGGTTCTCTTCCCAATCGATGTCCACGCCGTCGTAGTTCTTCTGGACGGCTTTGTCGAGGACGTTCTTGATGAAGCGTGCGCGCACCGTGGCATTGGCGGTGGCGGCAACAAAACCGGGCCCGTCGCTGTCTCCGCCCACCATCATCACCGCCTTGGCGCCCGCGGCGTGGGCCTTGGCGATCAGCGCGTCCTCCACGTTGGCCAGGTGGCCCGAGCCGGCGCCTTCGAGCAGATCGCCCGCCCGGCCACCGGGCAGTGAACCGAGCGCGGGCGCATAGCGGCCGAAGACGAAGTGCGTCATGGTGCCCATGTCCACGGCTTCGGGCGGGTACGTTTCCCAGAACCAACCCGCGTAGTAGCCGTTGACCCATTTGCCGCTCTGGGCGGCGGGGTTCCATCCCACGCTCACCCCGCCGCTGGTCCTGGCGGCCGTCACGCCGCCCACGGGTGGCAGCGGATTGGTGGCCTCCACGGCCACCTGGGTGGTGGCGGCCACGCTTTGGCCCGCGGTGTTGGTGCAGGTCAGCGTGTACGCCGCGTTCGCTGCGGGGCGCACCAGTTCGTTGCCCTCGGCCGCGCGCGGCCCACTCCAGCCGCCCGATGCCGTGCAGGTGGTCGCATTGTGGGCCTGCCAGGCCAGTTGGGCGCTCTGGCCCGCCATGATGCGTGTGGGCGTGGCACTGAAACTGCCGATGGTGGGGGGCTGCTGTGTCTTGCGTACGGTCACCGTGGCCGATGCCGCCGTGGTGGAGCCAGCCGCGTTGCGGCAGCTCAGGCCGTAGGTGGTGGTGACGGTGGGCCGCACGCTGGTGCCACCAGCGCCTGCCTGTTCTCCGCTCCAGCCTCCAGTGGCGGTACAGGCCGTGGCGTTCTCTGTACTCCACGAGAGGATGCTGCTGTTGCCCGCCTCGATCACGTCGGGCTGGGCCGTGAAAGCCTGGATAAGTGGAGGCTGGGGCGGTGGCGTGGTCGGCGCCGTGCCGTCAATGAAGAGCTGCGCGAGTCCTTCGCCGCCCGCCTCGAAGTACTCCATGCGCACCGTGTGGCGGCCTTCCGAGAGACGCACGGAGGCCGCGTCCATCGTGATGCCGTGCACGGTCCAGTTGTTGATGATGCGTTTGCCATCTACTAACACGCGCACACCGTCGTCGGTGTACGTCGTGAACTTAGCGGCGCCCCCAGCGAATGGCAGACTTGCCGTCCAGCGCGCGGAGAAGCCGTCCACCGGCAACTTGGGGGCTGGGCTGTCGGTCATCCAGTAGTAGTCGATGGGACCACTCTCACAGCGCTCCAGCACGGCGTTACCCGCCAGCTTGGTGTTGGGAAAATACTCCGCCAGCCATTGGCCTGGGGCGCACTCCAGCGCGAAAGCCTGGGTGCCGACTAGCAGCAGTGATGCGGCCAGGGCGCGTGTAGTCCAATGGGGAATTGTGAATTTTTTCATGTATTTTGCCATCCAGCGCTTTCCAGGAAAGCGCCAGATGCTCTCCTTTTGATAGTCAAACAACAAAGCGACGTGTGTGCAGACCGGCCAGCAGCATCAGCGCGGCGAGCAGCAGCACGCCCCATTCGCCCAACGTAGGGATGGCCTGCGCGCCGCCAACCACTGGCCTGGGCGCGGGCGCCACGCCACCAGTGGGCGGGGCCGACGCGCTGCCGCCAGCGTTGTTGGCAGTGACGGTGAAGGTGTAGGTGGTGCCGTTGGTAAGGCCCGACACCGTGCAGGTAGTGGCGGGCGCCTGTACGGTGCAGCTCGCGCCGCCGGGCTGGGAGGTGACGGTGTAAGACGTGGGCGCGGTGCCGCCCACCGGTGCCTGCCACCGCACGGTGACTTGCGCGTCGCCGGGCGTGGCATTGACGTTGGTCGGGGCGTTCGGCCCGCCTGCGGGCACCACCAGCATCGGCACTGAGTCGGAAGCCATGCCATTGGCGAACAGCGTGGCCGTGTACGGGCCGGGGACTGTGGTCGGCGGCAGGGCGCGCGCGGTGAACCTGGCCGCTTCCGACGCCGAGGCCGGCAGCCATGCAACGGCGCCGTTGTCCACGCGCTGCAGGCGCAGCAGGGGCGCGGGGGTGGCGGACTGGCTGGTGCCTCCGCCGCTGGCTTCACCGTCGCCGGTGAAGCGCTGGCCCAGCAGTTGCAGTGCCGCGCCAACTGCGAGCTGTGCGGGGTAGGACGTGATACGCGGGCGGCGCGCATCAGGCACGCCGATTTGGTGCCCATAAAGAAGCGCGGGTGCCGAGTTCAACTGCAGCCCACCCACCACCAGCACCTGCCCGTTGGCCAGCAGGGTTGCGGTGTGGCTGTTACGCGCCTGAGGCATGGGACCAGCCGTTTGCCACGTACCGGAACCGGGGTCATACACCTCAGTGGCGGCGACGCTTCCGCCGTTGTAGCCACCCCCAGTGACGAACACCCGGCCATCGGCCAGCAGTGTGGCGGTATGCACATTGCGCGCCTGCTGCAGCGGGCCCGTGGCCTGCCAGGTGTTGGTGGCGGGGTTGTAGATTTCGGCACTAGCCAAGTAGCCTCCGGCGAAGGTGTGGCCCCCTGCCACCAGCACGCGCCCGTCGGCCAGCAGCGTGGCTGTGTGCTGGTTGCGGGCCTGCTGCAGGCTGGGGCCGGCCGTCCAGGTGCCGGTCGCGGGGTTGTAGAACTCCACAGTCGCGGTGCCTTGGCCGTTGGCGACGTTGCCGCCGGCCACGAGCACACGGCCATCGGCCAGAAGCGTTGCCGTGTGGCCGTGGCGGGAGTTCAGCATAGCGCCGGCCGACACCCACAGGTTGGCGCTGGGGCGGTAGATCTCGGCCATGCCAACGTTGGTGCTGAAGCCATTGCTGCCGCCGGCCACCAGCACGTCGCCGCCGGGCAGCAACGTAGCGGTGTGGTCGTAGCGGCCCTGCAGCAGCGCGGAGGTTGGGGCCCACTGGTTGGCAATGGGGTCGTACAGCTCGGCGCTGGCGAGAGCCTCCGAGCCGCCCGCCACCAGCACGCGGCCATCGGCCAGCAAGGTTTGCGTGTGGTAGCGGCGCGCGTCGGCCATCGGAGCTGCAGGCTGCCACAAGCCGGTGGCGATGCCATACCGCAGCGTGGTCGCAGAGGGGTTGGCCGAGCCACCGCTGGCCACGATGCCCCCGGTGACGAGTACCAATCCATCCTGCAACGCCGTGGCTCGATGGTTCTGGCGCAGCGCGGGCAACGGGCCTGTGGTGGCTGCGTCCAGCGAATTTAGTTGCAGCCGCTCTGCACTCGCCACCGCGCCGCTAGCACCCTCGCCACCTGCCACAAGCAGCTCGCCCGTATGCAGCAGCAGTGCGCTGTGCTGGCCGCGTGCCTGTGCCATCGGGGCATAGACACTGCTCAGACTGGTGGCGGGGTTGAAGATTTCCACTGCCGCTGTGGGCGTTCCGCTGGCGTCGTCTGATGCGCCACCCGCAAGCAGCACGCGGCCGTCGGGCAGCAGCGCGGCGCTGTGCTGCGTGCGCGCCACGTGCAGCGAGGTGGCGGGCGTCCAGGTGTTGGTGGCCACGTCGTACAGCAGCGTGTCGCCCAGCGCGCCGTCCGCATTGTTGCCGCCTGCCACGAACACGCGGCCGTCAGGCAGCAGCGTGGCGGTGTGGTTCATGCGCCGCGCGGGTAGGGGGGCGGCGTTGGTCCAGGTGCCAGTGGCAGGGTCCCAAAGGGCAGCTGCGTTGGTGGGGCTTTCTCCGTTATCCATGCCGCCCACCACCAACACACGTCCGTCGCGCAGCAGCGTGGCCGTGTGCTGGCGCGCGCCCATCCCTGGCATGGCGCCGGTGCTGTCCCAGGTGCGGGTGGCGGGGTCGTAGATTTCGGCGGACTTCAGCCCCTCTTGGCCCGCAGTGCCTCGACCGCCGGCGACGAGCACGCGGCCGTCTTGTAGCAGCGTGGCCGTGTGCTGGCTGCGGCGCAGCGACATGGTGGTGTCGGTGGCGGTGAACGCGCCGCTCTGCGGGTCGAAGGTGGCGGCTTCTCGCACCGAAGCTGCGTTGCCGCCTTCGCCGCCCGCGATCAGCACCGTGCCGTCACGCAGCGGCGTGGCCGTGTGGCCCGCACGCGGGCCGGGCAGTGCGGGGCCGCCAACCCAACGACCCGTGGCCGTGTCGTAGAGCTGCGTGCTGGCCAGCACGCCGCTGCCGCGCCCCCCGGCGAGGAGCACGCGGCCATCGGCCAGTTGCGTGGAGGTGTGCTGGTAGCGCGCGCCGGTATAGCTGCCGGCAGCCTGCCAGCCAGCGCCGTGCGCAGTGCTAGCAACGCCCAGGCACAGCGCGGCGGCGTGCAGTACGCGACGGGCCGTAACGGCCCATGCGGGGGTGGTCATTGGGGGATCTCCAGAGAGCAAACAGAATCCCGCGATTCTTGGAACGCCCGTGCTTTCTGGCTATCGGTCACCTGACCGATATGTGTGCGTTAGTTGGCACAACGTTGCAAATTTGGTTCGGGGTATTCCCAGAGGAATAGCGCGCGTTGCGGCAGTCCCGCACAATCAGCGCCGCTAAAAAGGAAAAACCCTTGCATCACGCACTGACCGATCTGCTGGGCGCCGTGGCCGACGATGAGCGCTGGGGTGAGGCGCTACACAGCTATGCCATCAGCCTGGGCGCCGACCAGATAGGCTGGTTCGTCCTTGCCAGTGGGCCAGAGCAACTGGCGCAGTGGGGGCCGCGCTTTGCCGAACACCCCGACCCGCGATACTGGTTGCACGCGCCCTCCGCAGAGGGTGCGCCTGCTTTGGTAGGCAGGGGAGTGACGGCCGAGGCCACGCTGCGTTACGCCGCGCTGTATCGCGAGCAGGACCCACTGTGGGATGCCGCCATGTCGCGCTACACCCAAGCTGGCCCCGGCGGCATTTCGGTGGTTACAGATGCACCAGCCCCTGCGGCACAACGCTTTCGGCAGACGGCGTTCTACAACGATTTCCTGCGCCCACACGGCATCGGCACACGTATGTTTGGTGGCGGGTGGAACGCGCGGCACCCCGGGGGCCACCTGTTCGCGTCGGTCTATCGCCTCAGAGACGACGATGGCTTCACGGCCGAACAGATGCGGCGCTTTCATGCTGAGTTCGGAGCGTTGCAGCACACCGCCTTCTTGCACCGCGAGATGCTGTCATTGCGTACGCGCACGCAGGGACTGGAGGAGCTAATGGAGCGCCTGCCCATGGGCATGTTGTTCTTTGACGTAGGCGGGCGACTGCTGCACGCTAACGCCCGCGCGCGGCGCCTCGCCGCGAACCCCGGGCATGGAAGCCTGCGCAAGCTGCTCACGGGCATCGCAAACGTTCGGCAGACAGATGCGGCGCTGGGCGCGCTGTTCGCGCAGTCCATGCGCGGCAAAAGTGGCTGCGCCGAGCTGCCGGGCGGACTGCTGCTGGTCTCGCTGGCTGTGGGCGATCTGGCTGCGCTGGGCTTGAACCACGCGGCCCCTGGAGTGGCCTGGGTTCTGATGGAGAGAACGCTGGACGCGGCCGCCGCCGTCGCCCTGGTGTGCCAGGCCTACCGCTTGAGCCCGGCCGAAGGCGCCCTGCTGCTGGCGTTGATGCGCGGTCGGACTCCGCAGGACTTTGCCGACGCGCGCGGCGTGCGTATCCGCACAGTACGCACGCAGATGAGCACCCTTCTGCTCAAGACCAGCACCCAGCGCCAGCAGGATCTGGTGGCTCTGAGCGCGAGGCTGATGCTACTGGCGCCGGGACAAGCGGCCGATGCTATGGTGGCAGGCGGTGCGCAAAGGTAGCTTCTTGGTACGCCTAGCAGCCCACGTACCAGAGGCCAGTGGGATGAATGCCTGGATTTAACGACTATCTCCATCCATGCGGGGTGCGAGCCGACGCTTCAACGCGAAAACGCATACTTTGAGCCAGGGATTGGCGAGGCAGCCTCCAGGCGCCCCTTCTCCCTTGGGGGGTGGAGTCAGGTACGTTGGAAATGGCCCAGATCATCTCGATCGCTATTGTCCGAGGCTGCAAAATTGATGCCTGAGTGCTTCCTAAGCGCGGTGCTGTGCACGCCGGTGTGCTCGAAGCGGGCGCGCATGACTCCATCCAATACTGCGACCATGAGCGCATCAAGCTCAGATTGAAAGCAAGGGCTAAGCCGGGTGAGGTACCGGCTGAGAAACACCACTTAGTTGGCGGAATGGCAACCATCCAACTTCTGGGGGTCAGTTCAAAACCGGGGCGATTCAATATCGACGACTTTGGGACGGGCTATTCGTCGCTCAGCTATTTGTTGCAACTGCCCGTTGCCTACATCAAGATTGACCAATCATTTGTCCGCGGCATGTCCGTCTCCCGGGACTCAGCCGTCATTGTCAAATCAACGATAGCTCTAGCTCATTCGTTAGGACGAAAGGTTGTGGACGAAGGCGTGGAAACGCAGCAAGATTGGGAGAAACTCGCTGCGCTCGGCTGCGATATTGCACAGGGCTATTTTGTGGCACGGCCAATGCCAGCAGAGAACTTTGCTGATTGGGCGCTTAAATTTGCCTTCGACAAGCCGGAAGCGGTGCTGCAATGAAGCACCCCATCTCGGTCCCTATGCAGGCCGCTGGTTTCTTGGGGCTGTAGGCCTCACCCCGACGCTCAGCCTAGCCGATTCCGTTGTAAACAGATGCAAGTCTGGCGGAAGTGATTTTGATGCGCTTTTTTTATGGGCGTGCGTTCATTGCGGATTGGCAAAATCAGGAAACTGTCTTCTTGCAGTCTTCGGCGGTTCGCTATCGACCGACTGCGCCCAGCCTGAAGCAGACCGCCCCGGCACCCACTAACCTTCGCTATCAGGAACGAAAAGCGCCTCAACTCTGAGGCGCTTTTGCATTTCTTAATGTGAAATATTCCCGACGAACTTTATTTGTGCCCGACTGACTTCATTTGTTGGAGTCACAAAAATCCCCTCACCCTGCGCGTCACTCCACCGTGACACTCTTCGCCAGGTTTCTGGGCTTGTCCACATCCGTCCCCCGCGCACACGCGGTGTGGTACGCCAGCAGCTGCAGCGGCACCACGTGCAGCAGCGGGCTCAAGGGGCCGTAGTGCTCGGGCATGCGGATGACATGGATGCCGTCGCTGCTTTCGATGCGGGTGTCGGCGTCGGCCAGCACGTAGAGCACGCCAGCGCGCGCACGCACTTCCTGCATGTTGCTCTTGAGCTTTTCGAGCAAGGTGTCATTGGGCGCGACGGTGACCACGGGCATGGCGCTGGTCACCAAAGCCAGAGGGCCGTGTTTGAGTTCGCCCGCGGGGTAGGCCTCGGCGTGGATGTAGCTGATTTCCTTGAGCTTCAAGGCGCCTTCCAGCGCAATGGGGTAGTGCAGGCCTCGGCCCAAAAAGAGAGCGTTTTCCATCCGGGCAAAGTCTTCGGCCCAGCTGATGATTTGTGGCTCCAGCGCCAGCACGGCCTGCAAGGCCACGGGCAGGTGGCGCATGGTTTTGAGGTGGGCAGCTTCTTGCTCGTCGCTCAAACGGCCTTTGGATTGGGCCAGCGCCAGCGTCAGTAAAAACAAGCCTGCCAGCTGGGTGGTGAAGGCCTTGGTGCTGGCCACACCGATCTCGACACCGGCGCGCGTGATGTACGCCAGCTTGCATTCGCGCACCATGGCGCTGGTGGCCACGTTGCAGATGGTCAGCGTGTGCTGCATGCCCAGGCTCTGCGCGTGGCGCAACGCGGCCAGGGTGTCAGCGGTCTCGCCAGACTGGCTGATGGTGACAACCAGGGTGCGTGGGTTGGGCACGCTGGTGCGGTAGCGGTATTCGCTGGCCACTTCGACTTGCGTGGGGATGCCCGCGATGTCTTCGAGCCAGTATTTGGCGGTGCAGCCGCTGTAGTAGCTGGTGCCGCAGGCCAGGATCAACACGCTGTCGATTTCCTTGAACACGCGCCAGGCGGCGGCGCCAGGTTCGCCATGCTGGCCCGCGCCGTCGAACAGCTCGGGCACGATGCCAGCCAGACCTTCGAGCGTGTCGGAGATGGCACGCGGTTGCTCGAAGATTTCCTTTTGCATGTAGTGTCGGTAGGGGCCCAGCTCGGCCGCGCCGCTGTGGGCCAGCACGGTGCGCACGGGGCGCTGTTCGGGCGTGAGTGCGACACCGTCCTTGCGCACGATCCAGTAGCGGCCCAGTTGCAGGTCCACCAGGTCGCCCTCTTCCAGGTACACGATCTGGTCGGTGACGCCCGCCAGGGCCATGGCATCGCTGGCCAGAAAGTGCTCTGCGCCCCCGTTTCCAACCCCCAGGATCAGCGGCGAACCAGCGCGTGCACCCACCACGCGGTGCGGTTCGTCCTTGTGCATCACGGCGATGGCGTAGGCGCCATGCAGCTCGGCCACGGTGGCCTGCACGGCGTCGAACAGGTCGCCGCTGTAGTGGCTGTCCACCAGGTGGGCGATGACTTCGGTGTCGGTCTGGCTCACAAACACATAGCCGCGTGCCTGCAGCGCCTTGCGCAGTTCTTCGTGGTTTTCAATGATGCCGTTGTGCACCAGGGCTACGCGGCCTGCGCTTTGGGCCTGCGCGTCTGCGCCAGTGCCGTGGCTGAAGTGCGGGTGGGCGTTGTGCACGGCCGGCGCGCCATGGGTGGCCCAGCGGGTGTGGGCAATGCCGGTGGCGCCGTCGATGTGTTCGGTGGTCACCTGCTCCAGCAGCTCCGCCACGCGGGCGGTGCTGCGGGCGCGCTGCAGGCCCGCCGGGCGCGCTGCATCGAGGCTGGAGGCATGTACCGCCACGCCGCAGGAGTCATAGCCCCGGTATTCAAGCCGCTGCAGGCCCTGGACGAGGATGGGAACGATGTTGCGCGTGGAGACCGCGCCGACGATGCCGCACATGGTGTTTGCCCTTGGGTTGGATTTGATGGGCGGATCGTAAGCAGCATGGAGAAAAATTATCGATTGATATTTCAACGAAATTGAACTTAAATTTCATCGAACACAATGCATGAAATTTTTATTCAATTTATAGAAAATCATGGAATCCATATCACTCGACAGCACAGACTTGCAGCTGCTCAACCTGCTGCAAACCGACGCGGCGCAGAGCAACCAGTCCCTGGCCGAACAGGTGCATGTCTCCCCGCCCACCTGTCTGCGCCGCGTCAAGCGCCTGCACGATGCCGGTCTGATCGAGCGCCAGGTGGCCATCCTGCAGCCCGACCGGCTGGCGGCCATTCAGGGCCACGGGCTGGCCTGCATCGTCGAGGTGTCGCTGGACCGCCAAGGCGCCGAACAGCTTGACGCCTTCGAAGCCCGCGCCGTGGCCGACGACGCCGTGCAGCAATGCTGGCGCGTATCGCCCGGGCCGGACTTTGTGCTGGTGGTGCACACGCGGGACATGCCGGGGTACCTGGCGCTGTCGCAGCGCCTGTTCACGGGCGATGCCAATGTGCGCAACGTCAAGGCCTTCTTTGCAACCCGCCGGGCAAAATTTGGCACAAAAGTGCCTCTAGCGCTTGATCAGAAAGCGCAAGCAGCTACTTAATTTATAGCAAATGGTTGACAACCCCTTTGCATGCCGTTGTCCCAGTCCTCTTGCCTTCCCGCCGCATCGGCATAGAGTGGTTGGACACACAGGAGCCACGCCGCATGGAGTTCAAGGACTACTACCAGACGCTGGGGGTCAGCCCCACCGCCACGGCCGACGAGATCAAGAAGGCCTACCGCAAGCTGGCGCGCAAATACCACCCCGACGTGAGCAAGGAGCCCGACGCCGTGGCGCGCATGACGGCGGTGAACGAGGCCAACGCCGTGCTCTCCGACCCGGAAAAACGCGCCGCCTACGACCGCCTTGCGCAAGAACCGCGCATGCAGCCGGGGCAGGACTTCCGCCCGCCCCCGCACTGGGATGCGGGGTTCGAGTTTTCGGACGGCACGGGTGGTCCGGGTGGCGCTCCGGGCGACTACAGCGACTTCTTTGAACAGCTGTTTGGCCGTGCCGCCCGGGCGCGTGGCGCCGGGCGCAGCGAACACACCAGCGGAAGACCACCCCCCACCCAGCGCGGCGCAGACCACCACGCCCGCATCGAGCTGGACCTGGCCGACGCCTACCAGGGCGCCGAACGCACCCTCACGCTGCAAAGCGCGCACCAGGCCGATGACGGATCGCTGGTGCGCGACGAGCGCCATCTGGCCGTCAAGATCCCGCAGGGCGTGCGCGAAGGCCAGCTCATCCGCCTGGCTGGCCAGGGCAGCCCGGGCTGGGGTGGCGCACCGGCGGGCGATTTGTTTCTGGAGGTGCTGTTCAAGCCCGACCCGCGCTGGCGCGCGGAGGGCCGCGATGTCTACCAGCCGCTGGTGGTGGCCCCCTGGGAGGCAGCCCTGGGCGCCTCGGTCGAGGTGGGCACGCCGGGCGGCTCGGTCATCGAGGTGGCGGTGCCCGCAGGCTGGAAGGCGGGGCGCAAGCTGCGCCTCAAAGGCCGGGGCATCCCGGGCACACCACCGGGCGACCTCTATCTGGAACTGCACATGGCCCTGCCACCGGCCACCACCGATGCCGAACGCGCTGCGTACGCCGCGCTGGCCCAGGCCTTTCCCCACTACAACCCGCGCGCTGCGCAAGGAGCCCAGCCATGAGCGCCCACTCCCCCACGCCCCCCGCAGAACTGCTCGACGATGGCAGCGCCGCCCTCACGCTGGACGCCCTGGCCCGCGCCTGCCGCATGGATGCCGAATGGGTGGCAGCGCGGCTGCAGGAGGGGTTGCTGCAGGCTGGCACCGAAGGCGAAGGCGACCGCTCGGCCTGGCGCTTCAGCGGGGCCACCGTGGTGCGCGCCCGGCGCATTGCCCACCTGGAACTCACCTTCGACGCCGATCCGCACCTGGCCGCGCTCACGGCCGACCTGATCGAGGAAGTCACGGCCCTGCGCCAGCAGCTGCGGCACCTGAAAGGCCGTTGAACGCGGCTGAGCACGGCGGAACACTGGGGGCCACGCCGCATCACCTGGTCATTTCATGCTGGCATCGCCCCACAGGGGCATGTAAGCTCCCCCCAGCCCCTTCGCGAGCTCGCCCCCCCAGAGCGCAGCACGAGCGGCATCACCCTATCCATCCATGCCCACACCCCGCCGCCAGATGCCACGCCGCATCTACCCCCTGCGCATTCTGGGCATGGGGCTAGGGGGCATGGTGGTGGGCGTGGTGCTGTGGGAGCGCCACGCCAGCGTCTCCGCCTGGCTGGCCATGGTGCTGCCTGCTTTTGTGTGGCCCCATGTGGCCTACCTGATCACACGGCACAGCGCCGACCCCTACCGCGCTGAAACCCGCAACCTGCTCATTGACTCCGCCCTGGCCGCCAGCTTTGTGCCGTTGATGCACTTCAACCTGCTGCCCAGCGTGTTGCTGCTGACACTGACCATGGTGGACAAGATCACCACCGGCATCCGTGGGCTGTGGGCGCGTGCGCTGCCCGCCATGCTGGTCGGGGGGCTGGCGGGCGCGGCGCTGGCCGGCCTGCACTGGGCGCCGGAAACCTCCATGCGGGTCATGGTTGCCTGCCTGCCGGTGATGGCGCTGCACACGCTGTCGGTCAGCATGGTCAGCTACCAGCTCATCCGCCAGTCGGCACGGCACAACCAGATGCTGGACGAACTGCGGCGCGTGGATGCGCTCACGGGCCTGTTCGGGCGCGGCCACTGGCAAGAGCAGGCCGAGGCGGCGCTGCGCCGCCACCACGCCAGCAACGAACCCGCCTGCATGCTGATGCTGGACATTGACCATTTCAAGGAAATCAACGACGCCCATGGCCACACCGTGGGTGACGAGGTGATCCGCGCGCTGGCCCATGTGGTGCGCGGCAACGTGCGCGCGGGCGACTGCGCGGGGCGCTACGGCGGCGATGAATTTGCCATCGTGCTGCCGGGCATGCTCGCCAAGGACGCGCTGGCCATTGCCCACCGCATCCGCGAGCAAACCGAAGGCGTGCGCCTGCGCAGCCTGCCCGGCGTGCGCATCACCAGCAGCATCGGCGTAGCCCCCGCCGACCACCGCCACAGCAACCTGCGCGCCTGGATCGACGCCGCCGACGCCGCGCTGTATGCCGCCAAAAACGGTGGGCGCAACCGCGTGGCGGGGTGTATGGAGCCAGCGCTGGCGCCTGCGGTGTAGCAGCCCAGAACCGGTTCCAGCACACCACATTCGCCGCCCCGTGCCACCATGCCCCCCGCGAACGATCCACAGCCTGCTTCTTACCGCCGCCACGGCGGCATAGGCCCCGCGTCGGAGCGGCTGACCTACCGCCGCATCTACCCGTTGCGCATGCTGGGCATGGGCCTGGGTGCCGTGTTGCTGGGCAGTGTTCTGCACGACAACCAGTCTCCAGCGTGGATGTGGTGGTTGCTGGGGGTCACCGCGCTGGTCTGGCCCCAGCTGGCCTACCTGCTGGCCCGGCACAGCGCCGATCCCTACCGGGCCGAAGTGCGCAATCTGCTGATCGACTCGGCCATCGCTGGCATGTGGGTGCCGCTGCTGCACTTCAACCTGCTGCCCTGCGTGGTGATGGCCCTCATCACCACCTACGACAAGTTCAGCACCGGCATCAAACGCCTGTGGCTGCACTCCCTGCCCGGCATGGCGGGCATGTGCCTGCTGATGACCTTGCTGCTGCGGCCCGAGCCACGACTGGAAAGCTCACTGCTGGTGGTGGTGTGCACCCTGCCCCTGCTCATCGTGCATGGGTTGGCGGTCAGCACGTCCAGCTACCGGCTGATCCGCACGGTGGCGCGGCAAAACCGCGAGCTGGAGAGCCTGCGCCGCACCGACGCCCAGACCGGCCTGGTGGCCCGCAGCCACTGGCAGGACCAGGCCAAGCTCAGCCTGGAGCGGTTTCACGCCAGCGGCAGCCCCGCCTGCCTGCTGATGATCGACATCGACCACTTCAAGTCCATCAACGACCTGCACGGCCACACCGTGGGGGACGAAGTGATCCACGCCGTGGGCCAGGTGATCCTGGACTGCGTGCGCGCACACGACCACGCAGGCCGCTACGGCGGGGACGAATTTGCAGTGGTGCTCAGCGGCACCCGCGCAGCCGATGCGCTGGCCATCGCCGAGCGCATTCGCAGCCGCATCGCGGCCCTGCACCTGCGCGACCAGCCTGATTTGCACCTCACCAGCAGCATCGGCCTGGCACAAGCCGCGCCCCACCAGGCGGGCCTGCGCGAGTGGATCAACGACGCCGACGCCGCCCTGTACCGCGCCAAAAACGCCGGGCGCAACCAGGTGGCAGACCATGAAGCGCAGACATCCCACGCGGCACCACCTGCGCCGGTGGTGCAGACCCATTGAACCCGGAGGGGGTTTGCTGAACCTGCTGAGCCCGGGGCGCTGACAACGCCGCGGGACCCAGGAATCAGCATAAAAATTGCCACCAGCGCTTATCCATCAAGCGTAAATAGCTATATTTTTAATAGCAAATTATCAAATCTTTGCTCACGCCGGCCAGCACACGCGCACCGTGCAGCCACCGCCCGGCACCGCCGTGGCACTGATCTGCGCGCCATGGCGCTGCGCCACCGCGCGGCACAGCGCCAGCCCCGCGCCCACGCCGTCAAACTCTGTCTCGCGGTGCAGGCGCTGGAACACGCCGAACAAGCTGCCCGCGCGCGCGGGGTCAAAGCCCACGCCGTTGTCTTGCACCGTAAAGGCCACCTGGCCTGCGGGTGCAGCATCCGCCGACACCGTGATGCACGCGTGCGCCACGGGGCGGGTGAACTTCAGGGCATTGCCCAACACTTGCACCAGCAGCTCCTGCAGCAGCGTGGGGTCGGCCTGCAGAGTGGGCAAATCCGACGCAATGCGCCACTCCACCGCACGCCCAGCCTCGGCAGCGGCCAGCGCGGCGCGCGCCTGGGCGATGGCACCGCCCAGCGGCACCGGCTGCAGGCGCAGCGGCGCGCGGCTGGCGCGCACCAGGGTTTGCAGGCCGTCGATCATGAGCCCCATGCGCCGGGCAGACTGGTCCATCGTGGCCAGAAAACCCAGCGCCTCCTGCACCTCGGCACCCAGCACCACCTCGGGCGGGAGGTCGCCCAGCACCTCGCGCACCAGCGTGCCGTACGACGTCACGTGCCGCAGCGGCGCGCGCAGGTCGTGCGACACGGCACGCAAGAACTCCTCTTGCGCAGCGGCCATGTCGGCCACCTGCTGCTGGCTGCGGGCCAGTTCGGCGCGCAATCCCTGCAATTGCTGCAGCTCGTCCCCGGCGCTGGCGTCTGGCGCGCTCATGGCTTGGGTTGTTTGGCGGGTCTCGCCCAGTTGGCAATGCTGACCTGCTTGCCCCGCGCCACACTCAGCGCCCCCGGCGCCGTGCTCTTGGTGATGGTGCTGCCACCACCCACCGTGCCGCCCGCACCAATCGTGACCGGTGCCACCAGCACGCAGTTGCTGCCCACATGCACATCGGCCTCGATCACCGTGCGATGCTTGTTGGCGCCGTCGTAGTTGGCGGTGATGCTGCCTGCGCCGTAGTTCACGCGTTCACCCACTGTGGCGTCGCCCAGGTAGGCCAGGTGGTTGGCCTTGGCGCCGTCGGCCAGAGTGCTGTTCTTCACTTCCACAAAGTTGCCGATGTGCACCTCGCGGCCCAGTTGGGCGCCGGGGCGCAGGCGGGCAAACGGGCCGATCAGCGCGCCCTCGCCCACGGTGGCTCCAGCCTTTTCGCCGTCGATGTGGGTGTAGGGGTGGATCACCGCGCCCGCCGCGATGCGCGCATTGGCAATGCAGCAGTTGGCGCCAATGCTCACGCCCTCGCCCAGCTCCACACGGCCGGTGAAGACGCAGTTCACGTCGATCTCCACGTCCTGCCCGCAGACCAGCTCGCCACGCACGCCGGTGCGGGTGTCGTCGCGCACATCGAACCGGGCCGGGTCGGCCAGGCGCACGCCCTGCTCCATCAAGGCGCGGGCTTGGCGTAGTTGGTGGGCACGCTCCAGCTCGGCCAGCTGCAGCGGGCTGTTGACGCCTGCCACTTGCAGAGCGTCGGTGATGCGGTGGGCCACTACGGGCACACCGTCGGCCACGGCCATGGCAACGATGTCGGTGAGGTAGTACTCGCCCTGGGCATTGTCATTGGTGAGCCGCGCCAGCCAGGGCGTGAGCAGCCGCGCGGGCACGGCCATGATGCCGCTGTAGATCTCGGTGATGGCGCGCTGGGCGTCGCTCGCATCCTTGTGCTCGACGATGCCTTGCACGGCATCGGACGCATTGCGCAGGACGCGGCCATAACCGGTGGGGTCGGGCAGGGTCACCGTCAGCAGGGCCAGCTTGCCACCTTCGCTGGCAGCCACCAGGGCGCGCAGGGTGTCGGCCTGGGTCAGGGGCACATCGCCCGAGAGCACCACCACCGTGCCGTCTTCGCGCAGGTGCGGCACGGCCTGCAACACGGCATGGCCCGTGCCGAGCTGGGGTTCCTGGCGCACGAATTTGAGGTCAAAAGAGGCGCTAGCGCTTGCTGCACCTGCGGTAGCCGCTTCTACTTCTGTAGCGCCATGGCCGGTGATGACGATGGCGCTGCGGGCCTGCAGGTGCGCGGCCTGGTCCAGCACGTGGTGCAACAAGGGGCGGCCAGCAAGGCGCTGCAGGACCTTGGGCAGGCGGCTTTTCATGCGCGTGCCTTTGCCGGCCGCCATGATGAGGATGTCGAGTGGGGTCATGAAAGAGGAGATGGGTGGGCGCTGCAAAAGCCCGGCGCGCGGGCATGGCGTGGATTATCGGCTGCAGCCCGCTGGGCGCAAAAAGCTATTAAAACAATAGCTATTCACGCTTATATATCAAGCGCTAGAGGCAATTTCTCTCAGATTTCTGCCGCAGCAGACAGCGTTTTACAGCAACGGCATCAGCCGGGGCGGCGTGTCGTAGTACTCGGCGATGCGCGCGAGAGCCCGGGTGTTGAGCAGGCGCAAGCGGCCGTTCTTCAGCTCGTGCAGGCCCAGCAGCGACAGGCGCCGCAGCGTCTTGTTGGTGTGCACCAGCGACAGCCCCAGGGCGTCGGCAATGTGCTGCTGGTTGAGCGGGAACGCCACTGTGCCGTCCTCCACCAGCCCGATGCGGTCAAGCCGCCGGTACAGGTGCATGAGCAGCATGGCCACGCGCTCGGTGGCGTTGCGGCGGCCGGCGGTAAGCAGGTTGTCGTCCACATGGCCTTCTTCGTGGGCCGACAGCCAAGTGATGTCGTAGCCCAGGCGCGGGTGCTCGCGAAACAGCGCCCACAGGCTGTCGTTCTGGAACACACACAGCGAACAATCGGTCAGCGCCTCGATGCCATGGGTGGAGACATCGCCAAACTCCTGCTGCAGGCCTACCAGGTCGCCAGGCAGCAAAAAATTGAGGATCTGGCGGCGCCCGTCGCTCATGGTCTTGTAGCGAAAGGCCCAGCCCGAATACAGCGTGAACAGCTTGGCGTTGGTCTGGTTTTCGCGCACCAGCGCGCCGCCTGCTTCCACGGCCAGGCTGTCGGTGCGAAAGCCTTCAATGAAGTCCAGCACCTCGGGCTTCACGGCGGTGAAGGCGCCGGTCTTGCGCAATCTGCAATCGTGGCACGTTGGGGGGCAGACATGGGCGGGCAGGGTGGCGTTCATGGTGGCGCAATTCTCATCGATTCACATTTTGCGACAGCACCACAACGCGCCGGGTGGCGCAGCAGTTACATCTATGTCTTTTGACATTGTGCAACCGCCGCGTGCCCCCTACATTGGGCCTCACTTATGAACGTATCCCCCGCCCTTTACGAGGTCCTCTACGTGAGCACCCTCGCCCCCGAGCAACCGCTGAGCGTGGTGGCCGAGATTGCCGGGCGAGCGCGCCAGGTCAACGCGGAGCTGGACGTGACGGGATTGCTGATTTTTGACGGCCAGCGTTTTTGCCAGCAGCTCGAAGGTCCGCAGAAGGCGGTGCTCAAACTCATCGAACGCATCCGCAACGACCCCCGCCATGTCAACGTCGAGGTGCTGCACCACGGCCCGCTGGCGGGCCGGCGTTTTCAGCACTTCAGTCTGGCATTCAGCACCGTGGAAGACGAGGATGCACTCGCCCGCATGGAGAAATTGGATGGGGAAGCAGCCCTGGCCGCCTTCGAAGCCGTGCGGGGCGAACTCGTCCACTGAGATCGCTCCCCCCACAGCACGGGGCAGGCACCAGACATCAAGCGGCTACCGGCCAGCGCCGCAGGACCAGCGTGGCGTTCACGCCGCCAAAACCAAACCCGTTGAGCATGGCGTGGGAGAGCGCCATGGGCCGGGGCCGCAGCGCCACCAAGTCCAGCCCCTCGGCCAACGCATCGGGCGTGTGCAGGTTCAGCGTGCCCGGCACCACCTGGTCGCGCAGCGCCAGCGTCGTGAAGATGGCGGCCACCGCGCCCGCCGCCCCCAGCAGATGGCCCGTGGCCGACTTGGTGGAGCTGATGGCCACCTGTGCCCCCGCGCCAAACACACGGCGAATGGCGGCCAGCTCGCCCCGGTCGCCCACCCCGGTGGACGTGGCGTGGGCGTTCAGATGCTGCACGTCCTGCGACGTGAGGCCTGCCTGCGCCAGCGCTGCCAGCATGCTGCGCGCTGCGCCGTCACCGTCTTCGGGGCCGGAGGTGATGTGGTACGCGTCGGCCGACGTGCCGTAGCCCACCAGCTCGGCCAGCGGCTGTGCGCCGCGCGCCAGGGCGTGGTCCAGCGCCTCGATCACCAGCATGCCCGCGCCCTCGCCCATCACAAAGCCGTCGCGCTGCGCATCGAACGGGCGCGATGCCTGCTCGGGGGTGTCATTGAACGCCGTGCCGAGCGCCTTGGCCGCTGCAAAGCCGCCCAGGCTCACGCGGTCAATGGCCGCCTCGCTACCGCCGCACAGGGCCACATCGGCCTCGCCGCTGCGGATCAGGCGTGCGGCGTCGCCAATCGCCTGCACGCTGGCGGCGCACGCGGTGACCGGAGCCCCCAGCGGCCCCTTGAGGCCATGGCGAATCGACACCTGCCCTGCCGCCAGATTGACGAGGAAGGAGGGCACCGTGAACGGCGACAGGCGCTGCGGGCCGCGCGTGTCGGTGGTGCGCACCGCCTCGGCAATCGCGCCAAAGCCGCCAATGCCCGAAGCGATCACCGTGGCCGTGCGCTCGCGCGCACGCTCATCGGCGGGCGGCCAGCCGGCCTGCGCCAGCGCCTGCTGCGCCGCGCCCAGCGCAAAGGGAATGAAGCGGTCCATCTTGCGCTGGTCCTTGGACGAGACGATGGCGTCCACATCCCAGCCACCTTCGGGGTCTTGCGCCACATCCGGCACCTGCCCCGCCACCTTGGCGGCAATGCCGTCCGTGACCGCGTCCGACAGGCGTGACAGGCCCGATCGCCCGGCCAGCAGGCGCTGCCAGACCAGTTCCACGCCGCAGCCCAGCGGCGACACCAGGCCCATGCCCGTGACCACAACGCGCCGCATCAGGCCACCGCCTTGTCGCAGCACAAACCACTCCACACCTCGGCACCACGGCCGCCAGGGATCATTTTTTTCATGCATTCACCTCGTCAGACAAATTGGGCGCAGCACCAAGAACCGGTTCTGGGGTGCTGCAGCGACGCGCGGAAAGGGCCCGCGCCTTTATGATTGCAGCCATCATCATAAAGGCACAACCGCTTTTTGCGTACGCTCGCAATCAATAAGAGGCTCCCATGAAGGTTTCCAAAGCACAGGCCGCAGAGAACCGGCAGGGCATCCTGGACGCAGCCTCCCGCCTGTACCGCGAGCGGGGGCTGACCGGCGTGGGCGTGGCCGACATCACGCGCGACGCCGGGCTCACCCACGGCGGGCTGTACCGGCATTTCGCCTCCAAGGACGCGCTGGTGCAGGAGGCGTGTGCGCGGGCGTTTGACTGGTCGATGACCCCGCTGGAAGGCGCCACACCCCACACCACCGTGGGCGAGCGCATCCAGCGCTACCTCTCGCCCCAGCACCGCGACGCGCCGGGCACCGGCTGCCCCGTCGCCGCGCTGGCGGTGGACGCCGCACGGGCGGGCGGTGGGCTGTCGGAAGTGTTTGCCGAGGGCATCGAGCGCAACATCCAGCGGTTTGCCCAGTTGTTGGTCGACAGCAGGGCCGAGGCAGGCAGCGCAACCGTGCGGTCACAAGACCGGGATTGCGCGATACAAGTGCTGGCCACCATGGTCGGCGGGCTGGTGCTGGCCCGAGCCACCGCTGCGGCGCAGCCCGCGTTGTCGGATGAACTGCTGACGACGCTGCAGACCCAGCTGATTGGGCTGTTGGGCGAAGAGCCGCGCTGACGGTCTGGTGATTCCCCGTTCGCTATTAAAAAAAGAGCTGCTACCGCTTGATGGACAAGCGGTAGCAGCTCTTTTGACTCTAACCCCACACCCAACCGAGGCGACCGAGCGCCTCAGATCAGGTCAGGCGCAGCAGGCATCGCCCCAGGCGGGAGCCCCGTTGCCAACGGACGCACGGCGCCACCAGGATGCGGGGCGGGCACTGGCGGCATCGCCATCCACCCAGCGGTACTGCAGACGGCGGCCGTTCAGCGGCTCGACCACCACAGACTGGCCCGCAGCCACGGGCAGCGACTGCCCTGCGCACAGGAACACGTCGCTGCTGTCGCCCAGGCCCTTGCCCAGCGTGACCCAGGCCTGGCCTTCGGCAATGCGCAAAGTCATTGCAACCTTGGGTGCCAGCGTGACAGCAGCGCCCGCTGCCACGTTGCCGGTGCTACCAGCGACCGCGCCCAGCGCGCGGGAAGATGCAAACAGATGAAGAGCGTGAGAGGTTGTCATGGTGTTCTCCGGGTAAACCCTAATAAGACCGTATGGTGCGCGGCTTGCAGAACAACGTCCAATGAAAAGCACGGCACCTATTGATGCTTTTCCTGCATATACGCTTCAAGCGGGCTTGCGCTGTAGCGGTGCTGCTATCCGATGCAGAGCAAACCGGGCCAGACCGGCGGCGAACCGGCCGCCTGCACCCGTCACATCGGCCAGCGCCGCACCCAGGGCGCGCCCGCCTTGGCCCAGTGCCTGCACCAGGTCGCGCAGCGGCTGCACCACGCCACATTCCCAGTCGCGGGCGGCCAGGCTGGCGGGCTGCGCCGTGGCGGGTGCCACCACGCTGTCCCAACGGAAAGCCACGGCCTCAGCGTGGCCCCGGGGGTTCCAGGCTTCCATCACCACATGCTGGCCCGGCGCAATGGTCAATTGCTCCCCAGCCCGCAGCACATGATCGGCCGCCGCACCCGGCAAATCCGCCAAAGACCCGCTCAGGGTGAGCCAGACCTGCCCCTGCGCAATCTGCAATACACCATGGGTGTGCGGCCGCAGCGACAAGGCCCGGCCTGTGGCCAGTTTCCAGCAACCGGCCGCACGACGGCCAGCCAGGGCGGCGTGGACGGATTGTTGCGATTCCAGAACGTTGCGGGGGGACATGACAGGCTCCTTGGCTTCAGTAAAACGTGTTGAGGAGCCTGAATGGTGCGCCTTCCACCGTACACAGTCCAATGAAAACGCGGTACGCTATTCATTCCGTCAACGCATGAATCGCCCTCCAGGACACCTGCCATGGCCTCTGCCGAATATTCCCCCGCCGTCCTTCGCACCCGCCCCGTGGCCACCGGCCATTGGCGCGCCTTTCTCGCGGTGGCCAAACACCTGAACTTCCGCGCCGCCGCCGACGAACTGGCGCTCACCCAGTCGGCCGTAAGCCGCCAGATCCAGGCGCTGGAGGAAGAAGTGGGCGTGCCCCTGTTTCTGCGCCACACCCGCGCGGTGGAGCTGACCAGCGCGGGCGCGCAGCTGCAGCGTGCCGTGGGCCCGGCGCTGGAGCGCATGGACGCCGCCGTGCGACTGGTGCGCCAGACGGCCGGGCGCCGCAGCGTGGCCATCACCACCTGGGCCAGCTTTGCATCGATGTGGCTGATCCCGCGCATGGAGGAGTTTCAGCGCGACAACCCCGGCATCGACATTCGCATTGATGCAAGCGACGTGCAGGTGGACCTGGAAACCTCGGACGTGGACCTGGCCCTGCGCTACGCCATGCCCGCCGGCGCCACGCAAGGCGGCATCCGCCTGTTTGGCGAGCAACTGGCCGTGGTGGCCAGCCCCTGGCTGCTCAAGAGCGGCAAACCGCTGCGCACGCCGGCCGACGTGGCGCAGTTCACCCTGATCGAGGCAGGCGACGCCCACCGCACGCACTACCTGGAGTACCTGAGCTGGCGCCGCTGGTTCGACACGCGCGACCTGACCAAGCTGCAACCCCAGCGTTGGCTGTACTTCAACTACGCCCACCAGATCGTGCAGGCCGCGCTGGCCGGCCAGGGCCTGGCACTCGCGCGCATGCCGCTGATTGCCGATGCGCTGGCCGCTGGCGACCTGGTGGAGGTGCTGCCCGGCCACCGCATCGACTCGCCGCTGGCCTATTGGCTCATGGTGGGGCCACGCAGCGCGCAGCGGCCGGAGATCAAGGCCTTCTGCGCCTGGCTGCAGGTGCAGGCCGAGGCCACCCGCCAGGCAATTGGCGATGTGCCCGACCCGGATTTGAACGACAACCTGGACGGGGCCTGATGAAGAAAGCGCTGGGCCTTGCGGCTTCAGCGCTTTTATTTTGATAGCTTCCAGCGCTTATTCGACAAGCGCTGACAGCCAATCTGACTTAAAAATCAGGACAAAGTCACTCTTGCGAACTTGCGCTTGCCCACCTGCACCACGTAGGTGCCAGCGGCCAGCTTCAGGCCCTTGTCGCTGACCACGCTGCCATCCACACGCACGCCGCCGCCGTCGATCAGGCGGTTGGCCTCGCTGCCCGAGGGCGCCAGGTTGGCCTGCTTGAGCAAGGCACCGATGCCCAGCGGTGCACCGGAGAGCGCCACCTCGGGAATGTCTTCGGGCACGCCGCCCTTGCTGCGGTTGATGAAATCCTGCTCGGCCGCATCGGCCGCCGCCGCGCTGTGGAAGCGCGTGGTGATCTCCTTGGCGAGCATCACCTTGGCATCCTTGGGGTTGCGCCCGCCCTCCACCTCGGCCTTGAGTACGGCGATCTCGGCCAGGCTCTTGAACGACAACAGCGTGTACCAGTCCCACATCAGGGTGTCGCTGATCGACAGCACCTTGGCGAACATGGTGTTCGCCTCTTCGGTGATGCCGATGTAGTTGTTCTTGGACTTGGACATCTTGTCCACGCCATCGAGCCCCACCAGCAGCGGCATGGTGAGCACACACTGCGGCTCCTGGCCATATTCCTGCTGCAGATGGCGGCCCATGAGCAGGTTGAACTTCTGGTCCGTGCCGCCCAGCTCCAGGTCGCTCTTGAGCGCGACAGAGTCGTAGCCCTGCATCAGCGGGTACAGGAACTCGTGCACCGCAATGGACTGGCCGGTGGTGAAGCGCTTGTGGAAGTCGTCGCGCTCCATCATGCGCGCCACGGTGTAGCGCGAGGCGAGCTGGATCATGCCGCTCGCGCCCAGGGGTTCGCTCCACTCGCTGTTGTAGCGAATCTCGGTCTTGGCCGGGTCCAGCACCATGCTGGCCTGCTTGTAATAGGTCTCGGCGTTCACCTTGATCTGCTCGGGCGTGAGCGGCGGGCGCGTGCTGTTGCGGCCCGAGGGGTCGCCGATCAGGCTGGTGAAGTCCCCGATCAGGAAAATCACCTGGTGGCCCAGATCTTGCAATTGCCGCATCTTGTTCAGCACCACCGTGTGGCCGATGTGGATGTCGGGAGCCGTGGGATCGAGCCCGAGTTTGATGCGCAGCGGCTGGCCTGTGGCCTCCGAGCGCGCCAGCTTCTTGACCCATTCGTCCTGCGGCAGCAGCTCTTGCACGCCACGCAGGGAGATTTCGAGGGCCTGTCTTACACCATCAGAGACCGGGGTTGTTGTAACAGCAGATTGATTCATAAGGGTTTTTTGGGATGTCTAGACAGCATGCACCGCTATACTTCAGCCCACATTGCTTGAGGCGGATTCTAGTGGGACCGCTGTTTCGACCTGTTTTTGACCATTCTGTCGAACGGCTGCAGCCTGACAGTCTGTGCTCCATGCCTTGCCCCGTGCCAGCGCCGGGGAAGTGTCACGGATTCACTCTCACCCTGGGGATAGACCATTGATTCACGGCTTGACCACCGCCAGCTCGGCTTTGCTTGACCGGCTGTCCCGCACGATCCAACAACATCCCAAACGCATCACCGCCGCCGTCGCAGCCATCCTGCTGACGGGTGGTGGGGGCGCATTCGCTGTGGCGTCCTTTGCGCCGGACCCGGCCGAGCTACCGGTGCGCATGGTGAGCTACCCCGTTGAATCGCTGGCAGAAAACCTCGTGCTGGGCGAGCTGGAAGCTCCGGGCTTTTCGCTGTTCCGCTCCGAACAGGTGCGCAGCAGCGACACCCCCGAGTCGCTGCTGCAGCGCATGGGCGTGGCCGACCCGGCCGCCGCTGCATTCATGCGTGGTGACACTCCTGTGCGACAAAATGTGCTGGGCCGCACCGGCCGGATCGTGTCGGCAGAAACCACCGACGACCACCGCCTGATTCGCCTGACGGTGCGCTGGGTGCCGGACGACAGTGGCAACTTCCGCCGCCTGATCGTCGAGCGCACGGGCGACAACAAGTTTGCGACGCGCATCGAAACCGCCAAGATGACGACCAACAGTCGGCTGGCGGGCGGCATCATCCACAGCTCGCTGTTTGCCGCCACCGATGCGTCCAACATCCCCGACGCCGTGGCCGTGCAAATGGCCGAGCTGTTCTCGGGCAACATCGACTTTCGCCGTTCGCTGCGCAAGGGCGACCGCTTCTCGGTGGTGTACGAAACGCTGGAAGCCGATGGCGAGCCCCTGTCCAGTGGCCGCGTTCTGAGCGCCGAGTTCGTGAATAACGGCAAGACCCATGAGGCCGTCTGGTTCCAGGAACCCGGTGCCGCCAAGGGCGCCTACTACACGCTGGACGGCGAAAGCATGCGCCGCGCGTACCTCACATCCCCGGTGGAGTTCTCGCGCGTGACCAGCGGCTTCAAGATGCGCCTGCACCCCATCCTGAAGACTTGGCGCGCCCACCTGGGCACCGACTTCGCCGCGCCCACCGGCACTGCAGTGCGCACCGTGGGCGATGGCGTGGTGGAGTTTGCAGGCGTGCAGAACGGTTTTGGCAATGTGGTCTTCGTCAAGCACCGCAACCAGCACGTCACCGTGTATGCCCACCTGAGCCGCATCGACGTGCGCCAGGGACAGTCGGTCGAACAAGGCCAAACCCTGGGCGCCGTGGGCGCCACAGGCTGGGCCACCGGCCCGCACCTGCACTTTGAGTTCCGCGTCAACGGCGTACACCAGGATCCGCAGACCATCGTGGCCCAGAGCGAGGCCGCAGCGCCAGTCTCAGCGGCTTCGCGCCCTGCGTTTGACCGCCTGGCTGCCAACATGCGTATCCAGCTGTCGGCCGCTGCACGGATCGAACAAGCCAGCGCAGAGTGAAGTGAAGCCCCCCCTGAGTCGCTTCGCGCCTTCCCCCCACGGGAGGATGCCGCCAGCGCACGCAAGCGAAGCGCCGCATACGCGGCGCGGCGGCCCATGCGCGGCAGCCATTGGCCTCGGCCGCGCCGCTTGCCTGGGCCTTGGGGCCCCTGAACCTGAGGCTCTTTCGTCCACGCCTTCACAGTCCACACGGCTCCTGTGAGCGCATCCGAGCTGTACATCGGCCTGATGTCGGGCACCTCGCTCGATGGCATCGACGGGGTGCTGGCCGATTTTTCCGGCTCGCACTGCGTGGTCACCCACCATGCCAGCGCGCCCTTCGCGCCCGAACTGCGAGCCGAACTGATGGCCCTCAACACTTCGGGCACTGACGAATTGCACCGCGCCGCGCTGGCAGGCAACGCCCTGTCGCGGGCCTACGCGCAGATTGTGCAAACGCTGCTCAAGCGCAGCGGGCAGCCAGCATCCTCCATCCGCGCCATCGGCGCCCACGGGCAGACGGTGCGCCACCGTCCCCAGGAATTTGATGGCACGGGCTATACCCTGCAGCTGGGCAACCCAGCCCTGCTGGCGGAGCGCACCGGCATCACCGTGGTGGCCGATTTCCGCAGCCGTGACGTGGCGGCAGGTGGACAGGGTGCACCCCTGGTGCCAGCGTTTCACCAGGGGGTTTTTGGCCGCGCGGGTGAAACCGTGCTGGTGCTCAACATCGGCGGCATCTCCAACCTCAGCGTGCTGGGCGCCGACAGCAGTGTGCTGGGCTTTGACTGCGGCCCCGGCAACGCGCTGATGGACTACTGGTGCCAACGGCACACCGGCCAAGCTTTCGACGCTGAAGGCGCGTGGGCCGCCAGCGGAAAGGTGCTGCCGGAGTTGCTGGCATCGCTGCTGGACGAACCCTTTTTGCACAAGCCACCCCCCAAGAGCACGGGGCGCGATCTGTTCAACCCCGCATGGCTCGCACACCACTTGGCGCCGTTCGCACAGGCAAACCCTGCCGACGTACAGGCGACCCTGACCGAATACACCGCCCGCGCATGTGCAATAAGCGCAAACAGCTACAAAAAAAATAGCAAAACGATGGCAGTGTGCGGCGGTGGCGCATTGAATGCCTACTTGATGGCACGGCTGCAGGCAGCCTGCCCTGGCGTGCAGGTCACCGCCACCGATACCCTGGGCCTGCCCGCATTGCAGGTGGAGGCGGCGGCCTTTGCCTGGCTGGCACGGCAGGCGCTGCACGGACGGCCCGGCAACCTGGCCAGTGTGACCGGCGCTGCGGGAGCCCGTGTGCTGGGCGCTGTTTACCCGGCCTGAAAAAACAAAAGCCGCCCATGCGGGCGGCTACGTGGTAAGCGGTCAGGTACAGAGCGGTGTGTACCACCTGACCCCTACCCTCTCCGTGTCAGGCAGAGAAGCTGGAGCCACAGCCGCAGGTGGTCGTGGCATTGGGGTTCTTGATAACGAACTGAGCCCCTTGCAGGTCTTCCTTGTAGTCAATCTCGGCGCCGACGAGGTATTGGTAGCTCATGGCATCGATCAACAGCGACACACCGTTCTTCGTCATGGTGGTGTCGTCTTCATTGGTGATTTCATCAAAGGTGAAACCGTACTGAAAACCCGAGCAACCGCCACCTTGCACAAAAACGCGCAGTTTCAGGTCAGGGTTGCCCTCTTCGGCAATCAGGTCCGCCACCTTGGCCGCCGCGCTGTCCGTAAACAGGATGGGGGCAGGCATTTCGGTCTGGATGTTTTCGGCAACAGCGCTCATGGGGTACTCCGGGTTCAAAGTTTGCGGTGAATAGTACTGCAATCTTCTCGGGAATTCAGTTCACTGCCCGTTTGACGCTAACTTCAGTGGGGGCTTTTCCTCCACCAGCACAGCCACCGGGCACATCTGCCCGGCAATCACGGCGCCCTGGTGCATCTCCAGCGCCTTGTAGTGCACATTGCCGGTGATCTTCGCCTTGGGCTGCAATTCCAGCAGTTCGGCAGCGTGCACAGGCCCCACCACCTGGCCATTGATGATCACATGGTCGGCATGCACCGCCCCCTCCACGCGCGCCGTCTCGGAAATCACCAGGATGCTGGGCTGCTCCGAACCCGCACGGATGTCCCCCACCACCTCGCCATCAATGCGCATGCCTTCGGCAAAGTGCACATCTCCCTCGATCCGGGTGCCCAGGGCAATCAGGCTTTTGATCGGCGGCTGCTTCTTGCGGGAAAACATGGGTGAAAACTCCTCAATGCGCATGCTCCAACCCGGAGCATACAAACGGAAACGACGGGCCAGAAAGCCCACGGAAAACGGCTACGGCGCGAAGCCCCGCACACATCACCCCTGCCTGCTACAACGACCGGCGCAGGGCTGTATGGGGCCTTGCAGCAGGCTGGATGAGGTTCCCCGGAGGAGCCTTCCCAACCCTGCCGCCGGACTAGTCGATGGTCATCGCCTGCACGGCGCGAACCGCAGTGCCCTCCAGCACGCGCGCGGTCACGGTTTTTACCACGGCGCTGGGGGGCAGATCGAGCACACCCTCAATGCGCCGGTACTGCTTGACCTGCAGCGGCTGCCCTTGGGCCGGCTGGGTCTGGGTCCAGGGCTTGCCATCCTGGCTGCCCGTCAGCACCAGTTCCAGCCGGCCATTGAATTCGGGAGCATTGCGCGTCGACTGGATCACCAGGACCTGCCAGCGCAGCTGCATTCCCCCCAGCACCTCGGCCTGCAGACTACGGATCGCCAGCCCTTCGGCCTTTGCGGCGGGAATCAGCTTTTCAAAGAACCCCAGGTCTTCGCGCAGCGTGCGGTTGTCGGTCTCCAACTGCCGAACCTGCGCCATCAGGCTTTCCTTGGCAGCCCGCTCGGCCACCAGAAGACTCTCGGCCGTATGGGCTACCGTCTGTTGCTCTTGCCCCTCAGCCCGCAGGCGATCCACTTCCGCCCGCAATTGCAGGAGTTCGTCACGGGAGACGGTATCCAGCCCTGCGATGGACTTTCCAAACTCAAAGGCCCAGAGGGCTACTGCCGCACAGAAACCAAAAACCACGGCCAGGGCCAGCCAGCGAAGGGGCCAGGGCAAGGCACTGCGGATGGCCACCCTTGGGGCGCTGATCGTCAGTCGGCGGCGCAGAAGGCGAAGGCGCATGGTGAGAAGGGGTGAAACATCAGGATGGCTCGGAGAAAAGAGCGCACCTTAAACGAAAAAACCGCCCGAAGGCGGTTTTTTGTTCTGTAAAGCAGTCCGAGGAAAGCTTCGCAGGGAGAATGATGCCAGCCCGAAAGCCGCCATCCCTCCAGAGCCCAACCAGCTTAACGCTTGGAGAACTGCTTGGCGCGGCGTGCGGAATGCAGACCGACCTTCTTACGCTCGACTTCACGGGCATCACGCGTCACGAAGCCAGCTTGGCTCAGGACGGGCTTGAGGGATGCGTCGTAGTCGATCAAAGCACGGGTGATACCGTGGCGGGCAGCACCAGCCTGGCCGGATTCACCACCACCGTGCACGTTGATCTGGATGTCGAAGGTTTCGACATGGTTGGTCAACGCCAGGGGTTGCTTGGCAATCATGATCGAGGTTTCGCGGCCGAAGTAGGACTGGATGTCCTTGCCGTTCACCGTGATCTTGCCGGAGCCTTTTTTCAGAAACACGCGGGCGACGCTGGACTTGCGACGGCCGGTGCCATTGTTCCATTCACCAATCATCTCAAGGCTCCTTAGATTTCCAGCACTTTGGGCTGCTGGGCGGTGTGGGGATGCTCAGCACCACCGTACACCTTGAGTTTCTTGATCATCGCGTAGCCAAGGGGACCCTTGGGCAGCATGCCCTTGACAGCCTTTTCCAGCGCGCGGCCGGGGTGCTTGGCTTGCATGTCGCGGAAGTTCGTGGCCGTGATACCGCCGGGGTAACCCGAGTGGCGGTAGTACACCTTGTCCAGGGACTTGGTGCCGGTGACCTTGAGCTGGGCGGCGTTGATGATGACGATGAAGTCACCGGTATCGACGTGAGGCGTGTAAATGGCCTTGTGTTTGCCGCGCAAACGGAGAGCAACTTCGCTGGCTACTCGTCCGAGGACCTTGTCGGTCGCGTCAATCACAAACCACTCGTGCACAACCTCAGCGGGCTTTGCGCTGAAAGTAGTAGTCATGAGTTTTCTCTTCAAAAGAGGGTTTGGTGGGTCCTTTTCCACGGTCGGTGCTTCTCTGAAGGAAGCCTCTTAGGTGGCGTAAAGTCTTCGCCGCGGGACCACAAAAGCGCTGCGAAGCCCGAGATTATACGAATTTGCAGGCCTGTGGCGCAAGCCAGTAGCCGGACAGCAGCCCACGGCCCCTCGCCCACGGCTAATTGGGGGTCTGCCGGCGGCGCTGCTCGTCGGCCTCGTAGCGGCGGCGGTTCTCCACGCAGATGGGCTGGTTGGCCTGGGATGGCTTCTGGCATTCCTGGTGGATGCACATGGGGCGTGCGAGGAAATTGGCATCTGCACAGGCCTCTTGCGGGCTGGGCACACGCGGTGGTGGCGGGCGAGGCTTGGGCTCGGCCACCACAGGGGGCGGTGGCGGGGGCGGCTCCTCATGCACCACGATCGGGGTCGGAGCCGGCTCAGGGGCGGCCCGTCGCGCACGAGTGGGGGCGCGCGGAGCAGAAGCAGGGACAAGTGCTGGCGCAGGCATGGATGCAGCAGCCACCGTATCGCTCGCAGCGCCGTCCACAGCAGCAGAGGCCGCTGCGGCCGGGTCCTGCAGCGCCGTCTCCATCACTGCAGGCGGCGGCGCTTGGGGCGGCTCTGCCATCTCGGTGATGATGTCGTCCTGCGGCGCCTTGCTGCTCTGGGCCCAGCGCAGGCCGGCGGCAGAAACCACCACGGCCACCACAGCCACCCCGAGCCACACCAGAACCGGCGAGCGCCGTGTGGTTTTCACCGCCTTGCCGTGGGGGCGGGCGATCTCCCGCTCCAATGGCTGTGGCCGATGGTCGGACGCATGGCGGGTGGTGTTCCCCGGCTTGTGGCCGCCCGCGGGATCGTCGTAGCGGGAGTCATCAACCACCACCGTGTCTCCTGCGTCGATGAAAACCGTATCACCCGCATCGGCAGCCACAGTGTCCGGGCCGCCCAGCATCACGGTGTCTCCGCCAACATTCGCTTCGCCCGCGGGAGTGGCACGCCCTCCGGCATCGTGGGCCACTCCGTTCCCGGTGGCGCGCTGCGCCTGGGCGTGCATCTCTGCCACGATGCCGGGTGATGAGGTCACATCCACCGTAGGCGTTACCAAGCCCGGGCCCGGCTGATCGGCAGGCTCCACCCAGATATCCCCCAGGTCGTTCCGGAAGTCGAAGTGCTCGCTCCCCTCCGGCGCGGACGTCATTTCCATGAGCTGAAGGAACGCGTCGATGCTCTGCGGCCGGTCCTCCGGCTTGAGCGCCAGCGACTGCGCGATCGCCGCCACGAAAGGCGCGGAATACTCCACGCCAAACTGGCGCTTGACGGTTCTGGCCACGCGGGAGAACGACACCATGCGATCGCGGATGGAGCGCAACGTGGCAGGCAGGGGCGTGTCGTTGCACAAGCAGCCATGCACCACCGCAGCCAGGGAATACAGGTCGCTCCACGGGCCCTGGCGCAAATCCTCGTCGCCATCGGAATATTGCTCTATGGGCGCGTAGTTGACCTTGAGGACGGCGGTGTGTTTGCGGTCCTGGTCGTTGATCGCGTGCCGGGCAGCGCCCAGGTCGAGCAGCACCGGGGGGCCGATGTCCTGCAGAAAAATGTTGTCGGGCGAAATATCCCGATGCAGGGTCTTACCGTCATGGAGCACCCGCAGGGCACCCAGCACTGACCACAGCACCTTGCGCAGCCAGATCTCGGGCGGCGGGGTGCGCATCTGGGCACGGGCCTGCTTGAAGGTCATACCGCTGTAGAGGGGCATGACCATGTAGGCGGTGTTGTTCGCCTCCCAGAAGCGGAACACCTTGACCAGCGAAGGGTGGTCAAACTGCGCCAGCAGGCGCGCCTCACCCACAAAAGAGGCCAGCCCGGCCTGGAAGGTCTGCTGGTCCGACGAGGATCTCACCCAGAGCGACTGGCCCTGCGCACGCCCCGCCAGCGCCGAAGGCATGTATTCCTTGATCGCCACGGCCCGGTGCAGGGAGTGGTCAAAGGCCTTGTAGACCATGCCAAACCCGCCAACCCCCAGGAGCGCAAGGATCTCGAACTCAGCGAGGCGGGTGCCTGGCGGCAGCGCATCCACATGGCTGACACCGCTGGCTGGGGCTTGGCTGGAACTTGCGATCATGGTGGAAAGGGTGTGGCGTGCGGGCTTGTTTCGACAGAGATTGTGGGTGAACGGGTGCCAACACCGCTCCAAGCGCAATCATGAAGCATGCCAGCACGCGCTACAGAAACAAAAGGCTTCCCGTCTGCCAAAAAAGTTACACACCCTGGTCAGAGATACGCCGATTGTGCCGCGCCATGGTTCATTGCCGCCCCCAGCCCATGACAAATTCGCATGGAACCATGAACCGGCGTCTGGTGCCCGCCACCCAGTGCAGCCACCCCTCGACCCGGCCCAGTGGGGCGACAGGGCGCACTCGTTACCATAGAGCCATGTTCAGTTATCGCCACGCCTTCCACGCAGGCAACCATGCCGATGTGCTCAAGCACACGGTCTTGATCGCCGCCTTGCAACACCTTACCGAGAAAGACGCGGCCCTCACCGTGCTGGACACGCATGCGGGCGCGGGCCTCTACCGGCTCGATGGCGACTACGCCAGCACCAGCGGCGAAGCTGCAGACGGCATCGTCCGCCTGTTTGCCCCCACGGCCCCAGCCCTCACGCCGGCCCTGCAGGCCTATGTGGACATAGTCCGTGCCTTCAACCAGGGCAACACGCTCCGGGTTTACCCAGGCTCCCCGTTCATCACCCAGCGCCTGTTGCGCGACCACGACAAGCTCAAGCTCTTTGAGCTGCATCCCACCGACCTGCGCGCCCTGGCGGGCAACGTGGCCCAGCTCGAAGCAGGCCGCCAGGTGGCCGTGCTGCACGAAGACGGGTTCGAAGGGATCAAGAAATTCCTGCCTCCACCGGCCCGCCGCGCTTTGGTACTGTGCGATCCCAGCTATGAAATCAAGAGCGACTATGCCAAGGTGCTCGATATGGCGGCGGATTCGCTCAAGCGCTTTGCCACCGGCACGTACGCCTTTTGGTACCCCATCATCCCGCGCCCCGAGGCGCACGACCTGCCCCGCCGCCTCAAGACCCTGGCCACCAAGGCAGGCAAGAGCTGGCTGCATGCCACGCTGACCGTCAAGAACAGCAAGCTCACCGAAAACGCTGCTGGCGACGTCAAGCGCCCAGGCTTGCCAGCCAGTGGCATGTTTCTGATCAACCCGCCCTTCACCCTGAAGGCCGCGCTCAAAACCGCACTGCCACAAATGGTGGAATTGCTGGCCCAGGACAAACACGCCACGCACACCCTGGAATCAGGCGGCTGATGCGTCCAAGTGGCGGGTCTTTCTTACGGCCCATCCGCCCCCACGTCCTCACTCTTCAGGGCAGGTCGATTCTCCATTGGCCACAGGAAACACCTCCACCGGCTTGAGCCCCAGACCGTGCAGCCCCAGGGCAATGGCTGCAGCGCGGCTCAAGTCCACGATCCGGCCCCGCGCATGGGGCCCCCGGTCATTCACGCGCACCACAACCCCTCGGCCCGTGATCTGGCTGCGCACACAGATGAAGGTGCCAAAGGCCAGGGTGGGGTGCGCAGCGGTCATTGCGTGCATGTCAAACCGCTCGCCACTGGCCGTCTTGCGCCGATGAAACCCAGGCCCGTACCAGGACGCGAGTCCGGTCTCGGGCGCCACCTCGTACCGTCCAGACTCCCCCGAAGGTGCAGCCCATGGAGCATCGACGGGCTCACCAAGAGGTTGCACCTCCTCATCCAGCAGCCCCGCCTCGGCCAACGCGGCATCCACGGCATTCGGGGTGGAGGGCTCTGCCGCGTTACCGGGCCCCTCTGCCTGCGCAGCAGGCAACCACGCACAGCAGACCGCAACCAGCAGGGGCAGCAGCCGCAGGTGGGCGCTAGCGCTTGCAGCGCTCCAGAAATGCTTCCTCAAACCGTCGCAGATCGTTTTTCTCTCCATCCGTCAAATCCGTTCTGGCGCGTTTGTTGGTAAGAATGCGGCGAGACTCGGCGCATTGCTGGGCGTGCCGCTCCTGCTGCTCCCTGGAAGCCTGTGCTGCGACCTGGGCGGACTTTTCGTCTTCCCGGCGCTGCTTGTCGCGGTGGCGGCGCTCCGCCGAAAGCCGTGAGTACGCATCCTGCTCCTCCTCCCGGCAATCGCGCCGGTATTCGCGCCGCATTCCTTCCACCACGTCGGCCTTGATGCCCCGGCCATACGCTCCCCGGATGTTTTCATCCAGGGCCCGGCAGCGCGCGCTCAGATACTGATGGTGGTCCGGGGTTTCGGGCGATGACCGCACCGGCGAATAGCTGTCATAACGTGGCGATGAATATTGCGCCGGGGCAGGCCCCGCCACAGCGGCTGTGGTGCGGGCACCGTCAGGACATGGCCGCGACAGGACAAAGGTGTTCCCGCTATCGTCCCGGCAGTGGTAGCGGGTCTGCGCCTGAACGCCCGACATGCCCAACACCCACACACACAGCGCACACCATACCGCCACCCCAGCTCGTTCCATGACCACCATCCCCCTGCAAATGTTGCAAAGTGCTAATGGTAGCCACGCCGTGGCCATCAGATCCCCAGGCGGCGGCAGATTTCCAGAGTGGCCGTACTCTGGTTCATGGTGTAGAAATGCAGTGCGGGCACGCCCGCGCTGCGCAGCTGGTCACACAGGTCGGTCACCACATCCAGCCCAAAGGCCTTGATGCTGGCCGTGTCGTCGCCAAACGCCTGCAGGCGCAGCCGGATCCAGCGGGGAATCTCGGCACCGCAGGCGTCCGAGAAACGCATCAGCTGCGTGGAGCTTCCGATGGGCATGATGCCGGGCACCACGGGCACGTTGGCGCCCAGGCGCTGCGTGTCTTCCACAAAGCGGAAATACGCATCGCTGTTGTAGAAATACTGGGTGATGGCCGAGTCCGCACCCGCCTGCACCTTGGCGATGTATGCGTTCAGGTCTGCCTCGGGCGACTTGGCCTGGGGATGCACCTCGGGGTAGGCGGCCACTTCGATGTGGAAATCCCGGCCCGTCTCCGCGCGGATGAAGGCCACCAGGTCGCTGGCGTACTGAAACTCGCCGCCCGCGCCGTAGCCGCTGGGCAGATCGCCACGCAATGCCACCAGGCGCTTGACGCCCATGGCCTTGAGCGTGGCGAGCTGCTCGCGCACGGACTGGCGTGTGGCACCAATGCACGAGAAGTGCGAGGCGGCGCCCACACCTTCGGCCAAGATTTCACGCACCGTGCCAAAAGTGCCTTCCTGCGTGGAGCCACCGGCGCCGTAGGTCACCGAGCAGAAATCCGGGTGCAGCGCATACAGCTGCTGGCGCGCAGCCCGCAGCTTGTCCGCACCTTCGGGCGTCTTGGGCGGAAAAAATTCAAAACTCACCGGAAAACCGGTGCCCTGGGCATTGGCAGCAATCATGGTGCCCTCCTCGCATAAACAAAAAATTCATGGTTGCCGTCGCCGCCCTGGATGGGGCTTTCGAGCCAGGCCTGTACGGCCAGACCCAGTTCGGCGCAGCAGTCGCGGATGCGTTTTTCCACCACGGCATACAGGACGGCATCCCGCACCACACCGCCCTTGCCCACCTGGCCCGGCTGCAGTTCAAACTGCGGCTTGACCAGCATGAGCAGGTGGCCGTCAGGGCGCAGGAATGCGGCGATGGCGGGCAGCACCAGGGTCAGCGAGATGAAGGACAGATCCCCCGTCACCAGGTCGAACGCCGGTGTCGTGTCCACCCCCGCGCATTCGGCGCGGCGTCGGCGCTGGACGGGCAGTGTGCCCTGCGCGCGGGCTTCGGCGCGCAGGGCGCGCTCGGACTTGAAGGCTTCGATGTCCTGGTCCTTGGCGTCGCCGCTATCGTCGTAGGCTTCGTCCACCAGGCCGCCGTTGCGCATCCAGCTGTAGGGCGCCTCGGGCTGGGTTTCGTTGTCTTCGTCGGCTTCGACGACTTCAGAGAGCGCCAGCTCGCAGGCTTCCTGCAGCGCCTGGGCGGTCAGCGAGCGCGCGTTCACGCCCTCCACGCAGACCACACGCAGATCGCTGCGCAGCCGCTCGTGCAGCTGGCCATGGCCCACGTCCACACCGATGACCTGCGCTGCGCCCTGCTGCAGCAGGCAATCGGTAAAGCCGCCGGTGCTCTGCCCCACATCCAGGCAGCGCAGCCCGGCCACGGACAGCCCCGTGGCCAACAAGGCGCCTTCCAGCTTGAGGCCACCGCGAGAGATGTACTTGGCCTCAGCATCGTCCAGCAGCTTCACCTCGGCCACGGACGGGATGTCATCGCCGTTCTTGGCCACCTTCTGCCAGGGCGCCAGGGGTGACAGACGCCACTCCACGCCCGCAGCAATCAGCCGCTGCGCTTGCGAGCGCGTGGCCGCATGGCCCGCTTCCACCAAAAATACATCTGCACGCATGGCGCTCATCCTTTAAGAGTCAAATCAGCCTCCAGCGCTTATCCATCAAGCGCAATCAGCTATCACAATAGTAGCAACCACGATGCAGTGATCCACCAGCGCACCGGCGGCATGCCGCCAAGGCGCGCAATGCGCCTGGGGCGCGGGATCAATAGCGGTAGGTGTCCGGCTTGTACGGGCCTTGCTTGGGCACGCCAATGTAGGCGGCCTGCTCGTCGGTCAGCTCCGTCAGCATGGCGCCCACCTTCTTGAGGTGCAGACGGGCCACCTTTTCGTCCAGGTGCTTGGGCAACACGTAGACCTTGCCGTTTTCGTAGTAGTCGCTGTGGGTGAACAGCTCGATCTGGGCAATGGTCTGGTTGGCAAAGCTCGACGACATCACAAAGCTCGGGTGGCCCGTGCCGCAGCCCAGGTTCACCAGGCGGCCCTTGGCCAGCAGGATGATGCGCTTGCCGTCCGGGAAGATCACGTGGTCCACCTGGGGCTTGATCTCTTCCCACTCGTACTGCTCCAGCGACGCCACCTGGATCTCGTTGTCGAAATGGCCGATGTTGCAGACGATGGCCTGGTCCTTCATGGCCAGCATGTGCTCGTGGCGGATCACGTCCTTGTTGCCGGTGGTGGTCACGAAGATATCGGCCTTGTCGGCGGCATATTCCATCGTCACGACCTTGTAGCCTTCCATCGCTGCCTGCAGGGCGTTGATCGGGTCGATCTCGGTCACCCACACCTGGGCGCTCAGTGCACGCAGGGCCTGGGCGCTGCCCTTGCCCACGTCGCCGTAGCCGGCCACCACGGCCACCTTGCCAGCGATCATCACGTCGGTGGCGCGCTTGATACCGTCCACCAGCGATTCACGGCAGCCATACAGGTTGTCGAACTTGCTCTTGGTCACCGAGTCGTTCACGTTGATGGCGCGGAACATCAGCGAGCCCTTGGCCGACATTTCCTTCAAGCGGTGCACGCCGGTGGTGGTTTCTTCGGTCACGCCGATGATCTGGGCGCTCTTGCGGCTGTACCAGGTCGGGTCCTCAGCCAGCTTGGCCTTGATGGAGGCAAACAGGCAGGTCTCTTCTTCGCTGGTGGGGTTGGCGATCAGCGAGGCGTCCTTTTCGGCGCGCTTGCCCAGGTGCATCAGCAGCGTGGCATCGCCGCCGTCGTCCAGGATCAGGTTGGGGCCTTCGCCTTCGGTGCCGGCGGGGCCAAAGTCAAAAATGCGGTGGGTGTAGTCCCAGTATTCGGCCAGGGTCTCGCCCTTGATGGCAAACACCGGAGTGCCCGCCGCAGCAATGGCGGCGGCGGCGTGGTCTTGGGTGGAGAAGATGTTGCACGATGCCCAGCGCACTTGCGCACCCAATGCCTGCAGCGTCTCGATCAGCACGGCGGTCTGGATCGTCATGTGCAGCGAGCCCGTGATGCGGGCGCCCTTGAGCGACTGCTTGGGCGCGAATTCCTCGCGGATGGCCATGAGGCCGGGCATCTCGGTTTCGGCGATGCGGATTTCTTTGCGGCCCCATGCGGCCAGGCCGATGTCGGCAATGATGCAGTCGGTGTTGACCGGGGCGTTGACGCGTGCGTTCATGATGGTTTCTTGCTCCAAAGCATGTTTGAAAAACCACTGGTCGCGGGAGTGAAAAAGCTCACCACACGAGAAGTGGATGAGCGTCGTTGCTAGATGACTCCGAGCCTCACGCCCCGCCTGTGCTGGGGACGCTGCAACGCTCCTCGGATCGACGGATTATAAAAGCAAGTGCATTCCCCGCACCATGCCCCGGGATGAATCCGTCCTCGGCCTTGCACGGAACAGTAAAATCCCGCCACTGCCGCCCCTGCGTCCCACGCCGGTCCCGGCCCGAAGATTCTTGCGCAGGGCGCTCTGCCCCGCACCCATCCCATTCAGGAACCCCCTGTGTCCTACGCCCCAGAAACCCGGCGCCGCCGTACCTTTGCCATCATTTCCCACCCCGACGCGGGTAAGACGACGCTGACGGAAAAGCTGCTGCTGTTCTCGGGCGCGATCCAGATCGCAGGCGCCGTGAAGGGCCGCAAGGCCAGCCGCCACGCCACCTCCGACTGGATGGAAATCGAAAAGCAGCGCGGCATCTCGGTGGCCAGCTCGGTCATGCAGATGCTGTACCGCGAGCACGTGATCAACCTGCTCGACACGCCCGGCCACAAGGACTTCTCGGAAGACACCTACCGCGTGCTCACCGCCGTGGACTCGGCCCTCATGGTGATCGACGCGGCCAACGGTGTGGAAGCACAGACCCGCCGCCTGATCGAGGTCTGCCGCCAGCGCGATACGCCCATCATCACCTTCGTCAACAAGATGGACCGCGAAGTGCGCGACCCACTGGACATCATGGACGAGGTGGAGCGCGAGCTGGGCATGCCCTGCTGCCCCATGACCTGGCCCGTGGGCCAGGGCAAGAGCTTTGGCGGCATCATCAACCTGCGCACCAAGACCATGACGGTGTTCGAGTCCGGCAGCGAGCGCCGCCCACAGGACTTCGAGGCCATCCCCTTGTCGGACGAGGCGACTCTGCGCGCACGCTTTGGCGCCGAGTTCGACGCCGCGCTGGAGAGCATGGAACTGGCCGTGGGTGCATCGCCCGCCTGGGACCATGAAGCCTTCCTGGCTGGCAAGCTCACCCCCGTGTTCTTCGGCTCCGGCGTGAACAACTTCGGGGTGATGGAAGTGCTCGATGCCCTGGTGGACATGGCCCCTCCCCCGGGCCCGCGCGTGAGCACGCTTGAAGTGAACAAGCAACCCGTGGTGAAGACCATCCAGCCCGAAGACGAAGGCTTTGCCGGGGTGGTGTTCAAGGTGCAGGCCAACATGGATGCCAACCACCGCGACCGCATCGCCTTTGTGCGCGTGGCCTCGGGCAAATACACGCCGGGCATGAAGCTCAAGGTGCAGCGCACCTCCAAGGAGCTGCGCCCCACCAGCGTGGTGACCTTCATGTCGCAACGCCGCGAGGCCGTCGAAGAAGCCTACGCAGGCGACATCATTGGCTTTACCACCCACGGCGGCGTGCAGCTGGGCGACACCATCACCGATGGTGCCAACCTGCAGTTCACCGGCCTGCCGTTCTTCGCGCCAGAAATGTTCATGACCGTGGTGCTCAAGAACCCACTGCGCACCAAACAGCTCCAGCAGGGCCTGGCCCAGCTGGGCGAGGAAGGCGCGATCCAGGTCTTCAAGCCCGACGCAGGCGGCAACATGCTGCTGGGCGCCGTGGGCCAGCTGCAGTTTGAAGTGGTGCAGCACCGCCTCAAGGCCGAGTACGACGCCGACGTGCGCCTGGAAGGCTGCCAGTACACCGGCGCGCGCTGGATCACCGCCGACAACGCGGCCGACCTGCGCGCGTTCACCGACGCCTACCCGCTGCGGCTGGCGCACGACGCGGCCGACACGCTGGCCTACCTGTGCACCAGCCCGTATGACGTGCGCCTGGCGCAAGAGCGGTTTCCGAAGATCCATTTTCACCCGCTGCGCGAGCATGCGGGGTTGGCGCTGCAGGGCGCATAGCCCGCACAAGAGGGGGAAATTCTTGCGCAGTCAGCCGATCAATTTCTCCACGGCGCCGCTTTGCACCAGGACTGGCATCGGCTCCACCATTTCCGCACTGGCCCTGGTCGGTGCGGACTGGCTGCTGCTGAAGACTTTGACCAGAGGGCGTGATGTGCCTGGGAGTGTGGGCGGCAGAAGGCATCGAAGCGAAACGTGCGAAAACCGGGGATCGCGTGGTGCTACCGACAAGCCCAGGGTGGGCCCCTGGGCGCAGGAGGTGGTACCACGCGGGACCCGTTTATCGCGCGTTGCAGCCGATGCGCCTTCTGCCGCCCGCACTCCTAGCCACTACACGCCTGCAGCGCTCAACTTCCTGCGTCATTGGCAATGGACGCTCCAGCATTGAAAGCCGCGCGCCACGCGCTGCGCGAACACATCGACCGCCATCCCTGGATCGAGTGTCTCAGCGCCACACTGCTTCTGTCTCTGCTCACCCTGCTGGTGCATGGCGCATCACTCCAGGGATCTTGGCGCTGGGATGACGGCGCTCACCTGAGCTACGCCGCCCAATACACACCCTGGCAATATTTCTTGGAGCCCCACGTTGCCCAAGGGCACTCCAGTGCCAATGTCGCTCCATGGAACCTGCTGTTCTACGACATCAACCTGAGCTTGTTCGGCATGGCCGCCGCTGGCCACTACGCGCACTTGCTGCTGCTCGTGGGGCTGGGAGCCGCGTTGTTCTATGCCGTGTTGCGAGAGTGGGTGGAGCCCCTGCCCGCGCTGATCGGCGCCGTTGCGCTGTTGCTTGGCAAGCCCACTGCCCACATCGCGGCGGGACTGATGCATGGGCACTATGCGACCGGCTTCGTGTTCGCCATGCTGTCGATACTGGGGTGGACTCGGTATCTCAAAGGCGGGCGCGGATACTGGCTGGGGCTGTCGACCCTGGCCTACCTGCTGGCGGCTACCTGCAAGGAAGTCTATGTACCCCTGGTCGTCCTCTTGCCCTTCCTGCCCGTGGGCACGCGGCAGCAACGGGTGCGTGCTCTGATACCGTTTGTGCTGATTGCACTGGTCTACATAGGGTGGCGCTACCTGCTACTTGGGCGCCTCGTGGGCGGCTACAGCCAGGGGGTTTTCGATGCCAGCGAGGCCCTGCGCCAGTTGCTCCGGGTTCCCAAATTGCTCCTCGGCTCCAAACCGCCCGGCAACATCCTTGCCGTTGTATTTCTCGGCCTTCTGTGCCTTGCGGCCGTGAAGCGCCGCCTCCATGCGCCTGTTTTCTTCGTGTCCTTGGGCATCGTCCTGCTGCCGCTGATACCGCTGACGGCCTTTCCGGGAATTCACAGTCCGGACCGTTACCTGTTCGTGCCGTGGGTGGCGTTTTCAGCCTGCCTGGCGGTCGTCTGGCCGCGAGAGACGCGCCCGTTTTTTGCCCTTGTCGGAGGCGCAGCGCTTGTTGCGGCCCTGGCAGGTGTGCACGCGCAGGAGAAACAGGCGCTCAGGCCCAACCTGGCGTATTGGGACACGCTGTACCGCTTTGCCCTGTCGCTCGACAAAGAGCGACAGGCCATATTCGTAGTCCCTGAGTTCGGAGGCACCGATGATGGATACAAACGCTCTGTACTGATCCGCGCCAGAAACACCGCCGACCTGTTTGCGCCAAAGCCGCAGCCAGGCGATTTGCTCGTCGTGGACGAAAAGGGCCGTGGCCTGGAACAGGTCCCATTGGCCACCCTGCAGCTATTCGAGTTCCGTGGCGGGGACATGGTGCCCATGCCCCCCGAAAGGGTCGCAGAGAAACTCCCGAGCCTGGCGCGTGGGCAACCTGCCCAAAGTGTCCGTTAGAAGCAGCCATCTCTTCGTCCACAGAAAAAGGTGCAAGCCCGAGCGACAGCCCTCCGCGACTTTCACCAACGCCCCCTCTCGCCATCCCTATGCCTTCTCGTTCCCCCATGCTTCCGTTGAGTACCTGGAATCCTCCCGCCCGCCTCGTCGGCCTGCTCACCGACATCGACGACACGCTGACCACGGAGGGGGTTGTGCCTGCGCACGTGGTGCAGGCGATGGAGTCGCTCAAGGCCCGGGGACTGGCCGTGATTCCCATCACAGGTCGCCCCGTGGGCTGGAGCGAGCCCTTTGCGGCCGCCTGGCCTGTGGATGCCATCGTGGCCGAGAATGGTGCTGTGGCCCTGCAGCGCTCTCTGGACAAGCGCGATGCGCTGTTAAAACGATATCAACAGGATGCAGCCACGCGCGCAGCCCATTTCGCCCGCATGCAGCAAGTGCTGGCTGACATCGAAGCCAGGGTGCCCGGCGCCCGCCGCGCGACCGACTCGCCCGGACGCGAAACGGACATCGCCATTGACCACAGTGAGTTCACACACCTGCCCCAAGAGCGGATCGACCAATGCGTGGCGATCCTGCGCGCCGCAGGCATGAACGCCACCGTGAGCAGCATCCACATCAACGGCTGGTTCGGCGCGCACAACAAGCTGGAGGGCGCGCGCTGGATCGTGCGCGAGTTGCTGGGACGCGACCTCGACGCGGAGATCGACCGCTGGGTGTATGTGGGCGACTCGACCAACGACCAGCTCATGTTCGAGCACTTCCCCCACAGCGTGGGGGTGGCCAACATCGCGCGCTTTGTGCCACAACTGCAGCACCTGCCGCGTTATGTGACCCAGGGCGAACGGGGCGCGGGGTTTGCCGAAGTGGCACGGGCGATCCTGGCGGGTCTGGATCGCGGCGGGAGCTGAGCCTGAAGCAGCCTTGGCCGAGAAATTTGAATAAAAATACGGCCTAGCGCTTGATGGATGTGCGCAAATAGCTATATTTTTAATAGCAAAACTTCACAGTCCACGCCCTTCTCAGGCCTTGAGGAAGATGTCCGTATCTGGCGCAAAGCAGGCGTGCAAGGGCAGCAGCGCTCCGCCCAGCGCGCGGGCGTCCGAGCCCATGGTGCCCAGCTCCAGCCGGGGGGGCTGGTGCAGGCCTTCCCAGTTGTAGTCGGCCAGCGCGTGGCGGGCACTTTCGCACAGCGCCTGCAGCAGCTCGGGGGCTGCGGCGCCATCGACCACCACGGCATCCAGGTCCAAAAACGCGGTGGCCGAGACGATGCAGTGCGCCAGGCCCGCCGCAGCGCGCGCGATCCAGCCCCGGCTGTGTTCCAGCCACGGGGCCTGCAGCACACGCTTGTCGTAGGCGGCCATGGGGTCGAGTCCGTGTTCGCGAAAGCGCTGCTCCAGCTCCCACAGCGATGCCTGGCTGATGAGCTGTGCGGGGGCCTGGCCCGGCTGGGCGGGTGACAGCGGCAGCGAGGCCACCGCGCCGGCATTGCCGTGCAAGCCCCGGTGCAGGTGCGAGTTGATGACCAGCCCGCCGCCCACAAAGGTGTCCATGAACAGGTACAGAAAGCTCGGGATGTCGCGCCCGCGCCCCTGCAGCAGCTCGGCCACGCAGGCGGCGGAGGTGTCCTTGGCAAAGCTCACGGGCAGCTCGGTCATCTGCTGCACCTGCTCGGCCAGGTCGATGTTGTTCCAGGCTTCCGACTGCGCCTCGGTGAGCCCCAGCATGCGGTGCCAGCCGCCGAGCTGGAACGGCGCGGCCACGCCCACGCCCACCACGCGCGAGCGGAGCGGACCCAGGCCGTCGAGCAGCTGGTTCAGGTGCGTGCGGATGGCGGGCAACAGCACGTCGATGTCAGGGAAGGCGTAGTCGAGCACGATGCGCTCGCGCACATGGCCGGTGAAATCGACCAGCAGCCAGTCGGCGCTGCGGCGGCCGATCTTGATGCCGATGGCAAAGGCGCCGTCGGGGTTCAGGCCAATCGGCACCGAAGGCTGGCCCACGCGGCCACGCACCGGGGCTTCGCGGCGCAGCAGCTGGTCTTCGTCCAGCCGCGCGGTGATGAGGCCAATGGTCTGCGCCGTGAGTCCCGTGACCCGCGCCATCTCGGCCTTGGCCAGGCTGCCGTGGGTGCGCAGCGCCTGCAGCACCACACGTTCGTTGAACTGGCGCAGCCCCACGTGGTTGGAGCCGCGCTGGCGCAGCAGCGCGGGGCTGGCGGCAGCGTTGTCAACGGCGGGTAGGGATGCGTCGGCGTCCAGCATGGTGATGAAACGATCAGGCGTTCAGAGTGTCGCCGATGACGCCCTTGCGCAGCAGGAAGTTGCCCCAGGGCTGCAGCTCGCCCGTCACAACGATGGCATAGGCCTTTTTGACGCGTTCGTAGAACGCAAAACGCTCCACGCCCTCGGCCTGCTCGCTGGCCACGCCCTCGCGTGCCAGCACGTCCATCGTTTCGCGCTGCAGGGCTGATCGGTACGGCACCTCGGTACCGCCCACCTGCATGTAGGCCACGGGGTGCGTCACGTCTTGTGCCAATGGCAGCACGCTGGCCACCGCTTGCACGGCACGCGCCATGCCAATGCCGGGCAGGCGCAGCACGGGCTTGCCCGCGCCCAGGCTCATGGCGGTGAAGTTGGCGTCGGCCAGCACGATGGCGTCGTCATGGCCCATTTCCGCCAGCACCTTGAGCAGGTCGGGGGTCAGCAGGGGGTCGATGTTTTTCAGCATGGTTCAGGCCAGGCATTCAGCGGGCAGGTCGGACGCAGCCATGGCACCCGTCATCACGGCCACGGTGTCGCTCATGCTGATCTTCTTGGGGTTGACCACGGCGGCGCGCTTGCCCAGGCGGGCGATGTGGATGCGGTCGGCAATCTCGAACACATGGGGCATGTTGTGGCTGATGAGGATGACGGGCAGGCCTTTGTCGCGCACGCGGCGGATGAGCTCCAGCACCATGTTGCCCTCCTTCACGCCGAGGGCGGCGGTGGGCTCGTCCATGATGACGACGTGGCGCGCAAACGCTGCCGCCCGCGCCACGGCCACGCACTGGCGCTGGCCGCCGGAGAGCGTTTCCACCGCCTGCGTCATGGAGCGGATGCCGACCTTCAGCTCGGCCATGCGGGCCACGCTTTCTTCCAGCATCTTCTTCTTGTCGAGCATGCGCAGCGCGCTGCCAAGCAGTCCGGGGCGGCGCAGTTCGCGACCCAGGAACAGGTTTTCGGCAATCGTCATGGCCGGGGCCACGGCCAGGTCCTGGTACACGGTTTCGATGCCCGCGCGGCGCGCATCGATGGGGCTCTTGAACTGGATGCGCTGGCCGTCGAGCAGGATCTCGCCTTCGTCGGGCACGGTGGCGCCCGACAGCGCCTTGATGAGACTCGACTTGCCCGCGCCGTTGTCGCCGATCACGGCCAGGATTTCACCGGCGCGCAGCTCAAAGTCGGCGCCGTCGAGTGCAGTAACTTGGCCGTAGCGCTTGACCAGGCCCTTGGCCTGCATGACCAGCGGGGCGTTCGTGGTGTGTGGGGAGTTGGTCATGATCAACGCACTCCTTTGCGCGAGAGTTGGTCGGTGGCCACGGCCAGGATCACGAGGATGCCGGTCACCAGGATCTGGTACACCGACGACACGCCCATGAGCGTGAGCCCATTGCGGAACACGCCCACAATCAGCGCCCCCACCAGCGTGCCCAAAATCATGCCGCGCCCGCCAAACAGGCTGGTGCCGCCCAGCACCACGGCGCTGATGGCGTCGAGGTTCTCGGTCTGGCCCGCGTTCGGGTCGCCCGCGCCGGTGCGGGCCACCGACAGCACCGACGCGATGCCGTAGAACAGGCCGGCCAGCACATACACGCCCAGCAGCACCTTGTCGGTGGCAATGCCGGTGAGGCGCGTGGCCTCGGGGCTGTTGCCCACGGCGTAGACATGGCGGCCGGGCGCGGTCTCGCGCAGCGCAAACCAGGTGACGAGGTACAGCGCCAGCATGAGCACCGCGCCCCAGACGATGGCGGTCTGCCCCAGCTGGAAGGTGTTGCCCAGTGCGGTCATGCCAGCCGGGATGTCGGTGATGGTCTGCGCGCCCGAGTACAGCTGCGTGGCGGCAAACGCGATGTTGAGCGTACCCAGCGTGACGATGAAGGGCGGCAGCTTGATCTTGGTGACCAGCAGGCCGTTGATCAGGCCGAACAGCATGGTCACCGCCATGCCGCAGGCAATCGCCACGGGTGCCGAGAGGCCGTAGTCCGCCGCCATCTTGGTCATCACGATGCCGCCCAGCGCCATGACCATGCCACACGACAGATCAATGCCCGCCGTGAGGATCACCAGCGTCTGGCCAATGGCGATGACCGCCACCACCATGACCTGCTGCAGGATGAGCGCGAAGTTCTGCGCCGACAGAAAACGCTCGCTCTGCGTGGCAAAAAAGGCGCACGCCAGGATCAGCGCGATGAACGGCCCCAGCGTGGCCAGCGGCGGTAGTTTGGAAGCGGTCGAGGACATGGCGGCTCCGTGCGGGTGGACAAAGGTGGCGCTCAGAAAGCAGTTGACGGTTGGGAGCCGATCGCAAAACTCAGCGAAGCGGTTCTGGCTAGGCGCTGCGTCGCAGGCAGTACGGTAGTACGACAAGACGCAGCAACGACGCCAGAAGAGTTTTGAGAACGGCTCTTACTTGGCGCCCCAGCACAGGTCGGTGCCGGTCTTCACATCCTTGCTGTCCACGCCCGCCATGGGCTTGGCAGCGATCAGCGTCACGCCGGTGTCGGTGTAGCCGCTGACCTTCTTGCCGGTCTTGGCGTATTCCACGCCTGCCGCCACGCCCATGGCGGCCATGCGCAGCGGGTACTGCTGGCTGGTGGCGGCGATCACACCCTTGCCCACGTCGGCAATGCCTGCACAGCCGCCGTCCACCGAGACGACGAGGACGTTCTTCTCCTTGCCTGCGGCCTTGAGCGCGTTGTAGGCACCGGCTGCGGCGGGCTCGTTGATGGTGTAGACGATGTTGATGTCGGGGTTCTTCTGCAGGCAGTTTTCCATGCCGGTCTGGCCCTTGGCGCGGTCGCCAAAACTGTCGGCCATGCAGACCACTTCGGCGGGGCGCGACAGCTCGTTGCTCTTGGCATCGTTGGCCTGCAGACCAAAGCCCTTCAGGAAACCGTTGTGCCGCTGCGCGCCCACCGGGTGGCCGGGGAACAGGTCCAGCGTGGCAATCACGGGCTTCTTGCCCGCCGCGGCGGCCTTGGCGTACTGGCCGATCAGCTCACCGGCCTTGTAGTTGTCGGTGGCAAACAGCGCGTCCGTCGCATCCATGGGCTCGGTGGGACTGTCGAGCGCAATCACCATCACGCCGCGCGCCTGCGCCTTCTTGATCGCGGGCACGATGGCCTTGGCGTCGCTGGGGGTGATGAGGATGGTCTTGGCACCGGCGGCGATCAGGTTCTCCATGGCGGTGACCTGGCCCGCGTTGTCGCCATCGGTCTTGCCTGCGGCCGACACCAGCTTGGCGCCCAGCTTCTTGGCCTCGGCCGTGGCGCCCTCTTTCATCTTCACAAAGAAGGGGTTGGTCTCGGTCTTGGTGATGAGGCCGATAACGGGTTCGGATGCTTGTGCCTGGGCCAGGCCACAGGCCAGGGCGCCGGTGAGGGCAAGGGCAGAAAGCGCGAAGGCGGGGGTGCGTTGCATGGCGTTGTCTCCGGGTTGTGGGATGGCAGATTCCTGTCGGCCCCGTGCTGCGCGGCTGGCAGGTGAACCACTCTTGTCGGGTGGATGGGATCGAACTATAGTGGCCGACAAGTTAATAAATCAAGTGGATTTACTTATGGTTTTCCCTATCCGGTCCGCCGACTCCAGCCCCGCCCACACCGCACCGCCGCTGCGGGTGGCCACGGCGGGCGAGGCCTTGTTTGACCTGATCGAAGAGCCCGATGGCCGCCTCAAGCCCTGCGCGGGCGGCGCGGTCTACAACCTCACCCGCGCGCTGGGCCTGCAGGGCGTGGGCACGCTGTACCTCAACCCGCTGTCGGGCGACCTGCTGGGGCGACAACTGGCACGCGGCCTGCACGATGCGGGCGTGGCCCTGGCCTCCCCCACGCCGGTGCGTGCGCCCAGCGCGCTGGCGCTGGCCGCACTGGATGCCGAGGGCAAGGCCAGCTACAGCTTCTACCGCGATGGGGTGGCCGACCGGCAGGTGACGGCCGATGCGCTCATTGCCGCGTGCGCCGCCCAGCCCCACCTGCAGGTGGTGGCCACGGGCTGCCTGGCGCTGGTGGCGCAGGACGCAGCCATCTACCAGCCCTGGCTGGCAGCGCAGCGCGCAGCAGGCCGCATGGTGGTGGTGGATGCCAACCTGCGCCTGTCGGCCGTGGACGATGCCGACGCCTACCGCGCCAATGTGATGGCTGCCCTGCAGCACGCCCACCTCATCAAGGTGAGCGACGATGACCTGGAAGCGCTGGCTGTTCCGGGCGCCAACGCATTGGAACGCGCCCACTATTTGCAGCAGCAGACACAGGCCCAATGGCTCGCCCTGACCCTGGGGCCGGAAGGTGCCTGGCTGCTGCAGCGCGACGGCCTGGCCGTGCATGCGCGCGAAGAAGCGCCGATCACGGTGGTGGACACCGTGGGCGCAGGCGACTGTTTTCTGGCGGGGTTGATCACCGCCTTGTTGGCCGGACCCGAACGTGGCCAAGAAGCACTGGCCCTGCGCGCGCGGGGCCTTGCTGCGCCTATCACGGAGGCCCGCTTGCGCACCGTGCTGCACCACGCGCTGGCCAGTGCCGGCCACTGCGTGGAGCGCGCGGGCTGCACGCCGCCGCGTTACGAGGAAGTGCGCGAAAGGCTGGCGTTGCGGCGCTGAGCGACCGCAGCGGGCCGATAGCCCTTACTCAGCCGGTTTGGCTGCCGGTTTACGGGCTCGGCTGCGAGGACGGGCAGCGGGTGCCTTGGCGAGTGTGGCGCCTTCTGCCTCGGCGGCGGAGGCCTCGGGAGCGGCAGTAGAGGACTCGGCACTTACCTCCCTCCCTCCAGCACGCGCGCTGCGCGCACGGGGCGTGGCGGCCTTGCGGGGGCTGGCGCCGGGCTTTGCGCCGTCTCCACTGCGCGCGCGGCTGCGGCGAGGGGTGGCGGCTTCGGGGCCATCGTCCTCGGTGGATGCACCGCCTTCCGGCGTGTCCGCACCCTCTTCCACTTCGGAGCGCATTTCTTGCAGCGGGGTGGAGTCGATCACCGGCTCTGGCGGCGCAGCCTCGGGGGCAACGGACTGGCTGAAGTAGCGGCTGGCCGGACGCTCTGCAGGGGTATCGGCCTGTTCGGCCTCAAGGTGTTCGTGGCGCTGCGGGGAGCGCGTGTCTGCCCGGTCCGGGCCCTCACCGCGACGCCCTCGGCTGCGGCCCGATGGGCCCTGCTCTTCGCCGCCGTCCGAACGCAGGTCAGGCGCCGTCGCCACCGCATGGAAGTCGTGCCGTGTGGCGCCGCCCTGGCTGGCGCGCTCGCCCGCGCCCTCTGACCTGGCGGGCGCCGCTGTTGCGCTGGGCTGACCATGGCTGCGGAACACATACGCACCCGATTTTTCATCGCGCCCAAACTCCAGCAGCCCACGCGCCTGCGCTTCCTCCAGCAGGTTGCCAAAGGTGCGGAAGCCATACCGGCCTTCGCTGAAATCGGGCTTGCGACGCTTGATGGCCTCCTTGAGCACCGAGGCCCAGATCTTGCCGGTGTCGCCGCGCTCGGACAGCAGGGCTTCAAACGTTTCGGCCGCCAGCTCCACGCCCTGGGTCCGGCGCGCGTCCTGGCTTTCCTTTCGGCTGCGCTCCTCCTCGGGGCTGCGGCGTGGCGCGGACGGCGGGTTGCTGCCTGGGGCCTGGCGGCGGGCCTGCGCGCGCTGGTTCTCGCGGACCAGGTCGTCGTAAAAGATGAACTCGTCGCAGTTGGCGATGAGCAGGTCCGACGTGGACTGCTTGACGCCCACACCGATCACCTGCTTGTTGTTCTCGCGCAGCTTGGACACCAGCGGCGAGAAGTCCGAGTCGCCGCTGATGATGACGAAGGTGTTGACGTGCGACTTGGTGTAGCAGAGGTCCAGCGCGTCCACCACCAGGCGGATGTCGGCTGAGTTTTTGCCCGACTGGCGCACATGGGGGATCTCGATCAGCTCGAAATTCGCCTCATGCATGGTGGCCTTGAAGCCCTTGTAGCGCTCCCAGTCGCAATAGGCCTTCTTGACCACGATGGAGCCCTTGAGCAGCAGGCGCTCCAGGATGGGCTTGATGTCGAACTTTTCGTACTGCGCATCGCGCACCCCCAGGGCGACGTTTTCAAAGTCGCAAAACAGGGCCATGCTGATGCTGTCGGAGGGGGATGCCATATCGTGTGTGAGTTCCGTTCAATGCTGCGGATCATCACACGGAACGCATTGCGCCCTCCGAAGGGAGTGGCCTCAGGTGGGTTTGGCCAAGCCCAGTTTCTCTACCAGCGCCTTTTCGCGCGTGAACGTGTCCTGCGCAAACTTCTTGTACGCCGCCGTGCTCATGTACATCGGCACCATGTCGTAGCGCGCCAGCGCGGTGCGGTAGCTCTCTTGCTCCATGGCTTGCTTGAAGGCGTCGTGCAGGCGCTTGACCACGGCATCGGGCGTGCCCTTGGGGGCGCCGATGCCAAAGGGCGAGTTCTGCACCAGGTTCAGCCCCAGCTCCTTGAGCGTGGGCGCATCGGGGAACTTGGCCAGGCGCTCGGCACCCCAGGTGTTGAGCACACGCAGCTTGCCAGCCTCGACCTGCGGTGCAAAACCGGTGGAGTCGGCAGCCGCCATGATCTGCCCGCCCAGGATGGACTGCATCAGGTCGGCGCTGCCCTTGTAGGGCACGTGCAGCAACTCCAGGCCCAGCTGCTGGGCGATGAGTTCCATCGTAAGGTGCGGGCTGGTCATGGTGCCGGTGGAGCCGTAGCTGAGCTTGCCAGGGTTGGCCTTGGCCCAGGCCACGAAGTGCGTCCAGGTCTTGAGCGGCGAGTCGGCGGGCACCACCAGGCCAAACGCGTAGCCTGTGACGTTGAGCACGTAGCTGATGTCTTTGACCGGGTCCCAGTTGATCTTGGTGGTGTAAGGTAGGCGGAACACGCCCAGCGGAATCTGCGCGACGGTGTAACCGTCAGCAGGCGAGGTCTGCAGCGCCTGGGCAGGCAAGGTGCCGCCCGCGCCGGGCTTGTTTTCGACAATGACGGTCTGCCCAAGGATCTTGCTGGCGTTGTCTGCCAACGCGCGCATGGTGATGTCGGTGGGGCCGCCGGCCGGGAAGGCGATGATCAGCTTGATGGGTTTGTTGGGAAAGCTCTGGGCCTGCGCCAGGAACGCGGGGGCGGCGAGGCTGGCGGCTCCCCATTGGATGATCTGGCGACGTTGCATGGCGAAGCTCCTCAAAACGAAAGACAAAAGATTCGCTCATTGGACTGCAGCCCCTCGCGCGGGGCATGCAGGAAACCCCCTAGCCTCTGTCACCAAGGCGGCAGCGCGGCTGGGGCAGGATGGTTCCCGCAACGCGCCGGTAGCGCGCAACACCGCAGGCGTTTGTCACACTTTGTACGTGGACAGCAGCAGGCTGGTTTCCGTGTTGGCAATGCCCGGCGTGAGGCGGATGCGGCCCAGCGCCGCATCGAATGCCTCCAGGCTTTCGGCGCGCACCTCGGCCACGATGTCCCAGCGGCCGTTGGTGGTGTGCAGGGTGCCCACCGTGGGCTCACCGCGCAGCGCATGGATGACAGCGGGCGCCGCATTGCCCTCCACCGCGATGCTCATCCACGCACGGATGCGCTGGGGCTCCGAATCGGGCCGCAGCCGCACGGTGTAGCCGACGATGACACCGCCCTCCTCCATCTTGTGCAAGCGGTTCTGAACGGTGCCGCGCGATACACGCAGCTTCTGCGCCAGCGTGGCCACGGGGGTGCGTGCGTCGGCGCGCAGGATGCTGAGGATTTCGCGGTCGGTGTCGTCCAGTTTGGTCATGGCAGGCTCTGTAGCTGGCAGTTCGGCAATTTTCTGTGCATTGTGGCCCTGCAAGCTGGCACGGGCATTTCTTCCGCCCGGTGCAACGCGGACGACTTCTCACGCTGAATCTGGATCAAGAACGCCGGCAGCGCCCGTCTAAAAAGCATCAAACGCTATCAAAACCATAGCTCCTGCATCACAACGAATCCGTGGGATGCGGGGCCTGCGCATCCAGCCGCGCATCACAACCCACGCCCGATGCGATCCAGCGCCGGGCCAGCGCAGACAGTGCGCGCACAGCCCAGGGATGGGACAGGCCGGTGACACCACCGGGGTCGGCCACCATGCCACACCAATAGCGCTGGTCGGCATCGCTCCAGCGCAGGGCCGTGCAGGCCCCCTTGCGGCGCCGTGACACCAGCATCCCCAGCGGGCAGGGCTCCGCCAGGCAGCACAGCCCACAGCCGTTGCAGGGTGCGCCTTCTGCGGGCTTGGCGGGTGCTGCGGGATGCAACCACACCACGGTGGGATGAGCAGGCAGTTGTTCGGGCATGGGGGTGCAAAGGGAACATGCGCGAGCGGCAAATGCCCCCGCGCTCCACGGTGCATTGTGCGGCCCCATTACCGCCGCGCGACTGGCTGCACGACCACAGGCCCCAACAAAAAAGCCCCCGCTGCGATCACAGCGGGGGCCAAACCGGTCGAAGGGACCGGGGAGGGAGACAAGTAAAGAGGGAATGAAACTGCCGCCGGATCAGCAGCCCAGCGGCCGGTTCGGGCGCATGGGCACGATGCCGGTGACGCGCAGGGTGGCATTCGAGCCGTCCGTGGCTGTCAACGTTTTCCCGCTGAAGCGCACCTGGTCGCTCTCGCGTACCACCGCCGTGTCAGTCGGCTCGCCGCTGGCGTATTCCTTGCCATCAAAGGTCAGGAAGACCTGGTGCAGGCCCGTCGCATCGGGGCGATACCGGATGTCGCCAAAGGCGGTGGCCGAAGAACCCACCTTGTTGGCCCCATCAAAGCGGAAAGCACACAATTCGGGCACCGAGCCGACGGGGTTTTCCTTGTCCACGCCGGTGAGGTTCAACGTGCCGTTGCCGTACACACCGTTAAGACCGTCCACCGTAGCGCTGGTCACGGTCAGCACACCGGGTTCGTTGCTGGGTGTTGGGTCATCGTCATTGCCGCCGCCGCAGGCGACCAGCAGCACAGAAGCAGCCGCAAGGGCAGTACAGGTCTTGAGGAAATGAAAAGCGTTCATGGTGATGGGCGTCCGTAGATGTGGATGGAAGGTGGGGAGCCGATCCCCTGCAACCCATCGTAGGAAGCCCACCCCGCGCAGCGCGTGCGCCATGTTCCGCGTTGTGCGTAGGACATGGGCCGACAGGGGTGTGCGCCAACCAAATGGCTGGCATGGCGCCACCCTGCCCCTGCCGCCCGCACCGCTCACGTATCTCAGCGCGCCAGCACCGCCGCCAGCGCCTTTCCAGTATGTGTGCCCGCCGCCACCACATCCTCGGGCGTAGCGGCTGCCACGATGCGCCCGCCTGCGTTGCCACCTTCAGGTCCCAGGTCCAGGATCCAGTCAGCCTCGGCGATCACATCCAGGTCGTGCTCGATCACGATCACGCTGTGGCCACCATCGACCAGGCGGTGCAGCACACGGATGAGCTTGTCGACGTCGGCCATGTGCAGGCCCACGGTGGGCTCGTCCAGCACATACAGTGTGTGCGGCGCCTTCTGCCCTCGGCGGCCCACCTCGTCGCGCACCTTGGTGAGTTCGGTGACGAGCTTGATGCGCTGCGCCTCGCCACCGCTCAAGGTCGGCGACGGTTGGCCCAGCGTGAGGTAGCCTAGGCCCACGTCCTGCAAGAGCTGCAGCGGGTGCGCAATGCTGGGCATGGTGGCGAAGAAGCCCACGGCCTCGTCCACCTCCATCTGCAGTACGTCGCCAATGCTCTTGCCGCGCCAGGTCACGGCCAGGGTTTCGGGGTTGAAGCGCGCGCCGTGGCAGGTCTCGCAGGGCACCTTCACATCCGGCAAAAAGCTCATCTCGATGGTGCGCACGCCCGCGCCTTCGCAGCTGGGGCAGCGGCCTTCGCCGGTGTTGAAGCTGAAGCGCCCGGCGGCATAGCCGCGTGCCTTGGCCTCCAGCGTTTCGGCAAACAGCTTGCGGATGGTGTCCCAGAAGCCGATGTAGGTAGCAGGGCAACTGCGCGGCGTTTTGCCAATCGGCGTCTGGTCCACTTCGAGCACGCGGTCGATGCTCTCGAAGCCCGACAGGCCCGTGCAACCGACCAGTGGCGGCGCCTTGCCCGCGTCCATGGCATCGCGCCCGGCCTTGGTACTGCGCTGCTGCACCCAGGCCTGCACATTGGCCAGCAGCACATCGCGCGCCAGGGTCGACTTGCCCGAACCGCTCACGCCCGTCACTGCCACCAGGCGGTGCAGTGGCACGGTGGCCGTCACGTTCTGCAGGTTGTGCAACTGCGCGCCATGCACCGTAAGCCAGCGCATGGCGGCACGTTCCTTGGCCTCGGTCAGCGCGTCTGCGGCCAGCGATGCGGCCTGGGCCGCGCGCTTCTTGACGGCAGCGCTCTGTCGGCCGGTAGGCGCCGCAGCTTCGGCACGGGCAAAGGCGGCCGTGGCCTCGGCACTGACCTCGCTGGCCGACATGCTGCGGCGCAGCTGCAGCGGATGCTTCATGGCGTGCAGCAGGTAGCGGCCGGTTTGCGAATCTTCGGCGCCCGTGATGTCGGCCACGCTGCCCTGCGCCACCAGGCGCCCGCCACGTTTGCCCGCGCTGGGGCCAATGTCGATGATGTGGTCGGCGCGGCGGATGGTGTCTTCGTCGTGCTCCACCACCACCAGCGTGTTGCCCTTGTCGCCCAGTTTGTGCAGGGCGTTGAGCAGGATCTGGTTGTCGCGTGCATGCAGGCCAATGGTGGGCTCGTCGAGCACGTAGCAAACCCCCTGCAGGTTGCTGCCCAGCTGCGCGGCCAGGCGGATGCGCTGCGCCTCGCCACCGCTGAGCGTGGGCGCGCCCCGGTCGAGCGTGAGGTAGCCCAGGCCCACTTCTTCGAGGAATTCGAGGCGGCTCTGGATCTCGGGCACCAGATCGCGGGCGATGTCGCCTTCACGCTGGGTCATGCCGCCTTCGATGCGCAGGGTCTCGATCCATCGGCGCACATCGGTGACTGACAAAGCTGCGATGTCGGTAATGCCCACTCCCGCAAACTTCACCGCGCGGGCCGTGGCGTTCAGACGCGTGCCGTGGCATGTGGGGCAAGCTGTGTCCTGCAAATCTTCCACCTCGGGCTCGGCAAAGGTCTGCTCGCGGCCCTTTTCCTTGTCGTCTTGTACCGAGTCGTCGAACACCTTGCGCTGGTCTTTGGTGAGCTTGACGCCCGTGCCCACGCAGTCGGGGCACCAGCCATGCTTGCTGTTGTACGAGAACAGGCGCGGGTCAAGCTCGGCATAGCTGGTGGCGCACACCGGGCAGGCACGCTTGGTCGAAAAGGCTTGCAGATGGCCAATACCGGCCGTGGGCAAGCCGCCCTCCATGGCCGCAGCCAGCGTGTCGATGCTGCTCAGCACATGCACCACGCCCTTGCCGTGCGTGAGCGCGTCGGCCAGCGCCTTGCGGAGCCGGGCTTCGTTCTCGGGCGACACATCCAGGCTGGCAACAGGCAGCTCAATGGTGTGCTCCTTGAAGCGGTCAATGCGCGGGAAGTTGGTGGTGGGCAGGAAGTTGCCATCCACGCGCAGATGCGTGTGGCCGCGCGGGCGGGCCCAGTCGGCCAGCTCGGTGTACACGCCCTTGCGGTTCATCACCAGCGGCGCGAGCAGTCCGATGTGCTGGCCACGGAACTGCGTGAGCAATTGCGCGGCGATGCTCTCGGGCGTTTGCGGCTGCACGGCTGCGCCGTCTTTGGTGCAGTGCTGGGTGCCCAGCTTGACGTACAGCAGGCGCAAAAAGTGCCACACCTCGGTGGTGGTGCCCACGGTGGACTTGCGCCCGCCGCGCGACAGGCGCTGCTCGATGGCGACGGTGGGCGGGATGCCGTACACGGCATCCACCTCGGGCCGACCGGCTGGCTGCACGATGGAACGCGCATAGGCATTGAGTGATTCGAGGTAGCGCCGCTGGCCTTCGTTGAACAAAATGTCAAACGCGAGCGTGGACTTGCCCGAGCCGCTCACGCCCGTCACCACGTTGAACTTGCCACGCGGAATGTCCACGCTCAGGTTCTTGAGGTTGTGCTCCTTGGCGTTGACGATTTGTATAGCGTTTTTGGCCGCTGGCGCTTGATCCATATGCGCGAGGCGCTCTGATTTTCGTAGCGCAGCAGCTTTTTCGTGCACCGAGTGGCCGCCCACGCCCAGCGCCAGTTCGTAGTCGCGCAGCGCCTGGCCTGTGTGCGAGGTGGCGTGGGCACGCACGTCCTCGGGCGTGCCCTCGGCCACGATGAGGCCGCCCGCGTAGCCGCCTTCGGGGCCCAGGTCGATGAGCCAGTCGCTGGCGCGGATCACGTCCAGGTTGTGCTCGATGACAATGAGCGAGTGCCCCGCATCGATGAGCTTGCGCAGCGCGCGCATCAACTTGGCAATGTCGTCAAAGTGCAGGCCAGTGGTGGGCTCGTCAAACAAGAACAGCGTGCCTTTGCGGGCGACGGACTGGCGCGATTTGGATGCGCTGCGCGCAGCCTCCGCCAGAAAGCCTGCAAGCTTGAGGCGCTGCGCCTCGCCGCCTGACAAGGTCGGCACGGGCTGGCCCAACGCCACGTATTCGAGCCCTACATCCACGATTGGCTGCAGCGCGCGGATCACATCACGGTCATTGGCAAACAGGTCGGCCGCCTCGGCCACCGTGAGAGCCAACACGTCGGCCACGTTCATCGTGCGCCCACCACGCTCGATGGTGATCTCCAGGATCTCGGGCCGGTAGCGCTTGCCATCGCAGTCCGGGCAGCGCAGATACACGTCGCTCAGGAACTGCATCTCCACATGCTCAAAGCCCGAGCCGCCACAGGTCGGGCAGCGCCCATCGCCGCTGTTGAAGCTGAACTTGCTGGCCGTGTAGCTGCGCTGCTTCGACAGCGGCGCCACGGCAAACAGTTCGCGGATGCTGTCCCACGCGCCCACGTAGCTCACGGGGTTGGATCGAGCGGTTTTTCCGATGGGGGATTGATCGACAAACACAACATCCGACAAATGGTCGGCGCCCAGCATGCGGTCGTGCGCGCCCGGCGTGTCGGTGGCCTTGCCAAAGTGGCGCAGCAGCGCGGGGGCCAGCACGTCCTGGATCAGGCTCGACTTGCCCGAGCCACTGACGCCGGTCACGGTGACCAGGCGCTGCAGTGGGAACTCCACCGTCACATCCTGCAGGTTGTGCTCGCGCGCGCCTTCGAGGATGAGGCGCGGCGTGGATTCGGTGACCATTCGCTTGAAGCCAAAACCCACGTGCTTGCGCCCCCCCAGGTAGGCGCCGGTCAGCGTGTCGGCGTTGCGCAAATCGGCCGTGGTGCCGTCAAACACGATCTGTCCGCCCAGGCGGCCGGGGCCAGGGCCCATGTCGATCATGCGGTCGGCCGCCAGCATCACGGCGGGGTCGTGCTCCACCACCACCAGCGTGTTGCCCGCATCGCGCAGGCGCAGCATGGCCTCGGTGATGCGGTGCATGTCGCGCGGGTGCAGGCCGATGCTGGGCTCGTCCAGCACGAACAGCGTGTTGACCAGGCTGGTACCCAGCGCCGTGGTGAGGTTGATGCGCTGCACCTCGCCGCCACTCAGTGTGCGGCTTTGCCGGTCGAGCGTGAGGTAGCCAATGCCCACGTCGCACAGGTATCTGAGGCGGGTGGTGATTTCTTCGTGCAGCAGCTTGAGCGCTTGCGCGTCGCCGCCCTTGGCGTCGTCGCCCACCGGTAGCTGCATGCGATCAAAGAACTGGCGCAGTCGGTCGATGGGCAGCAGCATCAGATCGTGCAGGCACAGGCCGGGCAAGGCCTCCAGTTGCTCGCGCGACCATTGCACGCCTTCGGGCATGAAGCGTTTGCCAGGCTCCAGCACCGCATCGGCATCCTCCTTGCGGCCGATGCGCCAGAGCAGGCTTTCGGTCTTGAGCCGCGCACCCGCGCAGGTGGGGCATGGCGTGTAACTGCGGTACTTGGACAAGAGCACGCGGATGTGCATCTTGTAGGCCTTGCTCTCCAGGTACTCAAAAAAGCGCTTGATGCCGTACCACTGCTTGCTCCATTGCCCGTCCTTGTAGCCGGGGGCGCCGCCGATCACCCACTTTTTCTGGTCGTCGGTCAGCTTGTACCAGGGCGTGTCGCGCGGGATGCCTGCGGCCTCGGCGTGGCGCATCAGGTCGTCCTGCGCTTCTTTCCACGCGGGGGTCTGGATGGTCTTGATGGCGCCCGCGCGCAGCGTGAGCTTGTCGTTGGGAATGACGAGGCCGTAGTCCACGCCGATCACGCGGCCAAAGCCCCGGCAGCTGTCGCACGCACCCACGGCGGAGTTGAACGAAAAGGCGGACGGAATGGGGTCGCTGTAGCGCAGGTCGCTGTCGGGGCAGTGCAGGCCCGTCGAAAACCTCCACAGCTCTGGTTCGCTCTCGTCCACGAGCCGATAGACATTCAAGCGCCCCGTGCCGCGCTTGAGCGCGACCTCGATGGCCTCGATCACCCGCGCCTTCTCGGCATTGCCCAGACGGAACCGGTCGGCCACCACATCCAGCACCTTGCGCGGGCCGGTGGGCGTGGCCACCTCGCGCTCGGCCTGCACCTTGGTGAAGCCACTGGCGGACAGCCATTGCTCGACCTGCTCGGCCGATGTATTGGCGGGGAGTTCGACCGGGAAAGTCAGCACGATGCGTGGATCACTGGCGGCAGCGCAGCGCGCGGCCAGCTCGGCGTAGATGGTCTCGGGCGAGTCATGGCGCACTGGCTGCGCCGTCTGCTTGTCGAACAACTGGCCTGCGCGCGCGAACAGCAGCTTCAGGTGGTCGTTCAGCTCCGTCATCGTGCCCACGGTGGAGCGGCTGGAGCGCACGGGGTTGGTCTGGTCGATGGCAATGGCCGGCGGCACGCCCTCGACCTTGTCCACAGCGGGCTTGTCCATGCGGTCGAGGAACTGGCGGGCGTAGGCGCTGAAGGTCTCCACGTAGCGGCGCTGGCCCTCGGCATAGAGCGTGTCAAACACCAGGCTGGATTTGCCCGAGCCGCTGGGCCCCGTGACCACCGTGAGTTCGCCGGTGCGGATGTCCAGATCCAGGTTCTTGAGGTTGTGCTGGCGTGCGCCGCGGATACGGATCAGTCCCTGGGTCATGGAGGCAGTCTTTTTCGAGGGTGAGGCGGAACATTCTAGGCACCGCAGTGGCGCCCGTCCGGCCTTGCCGCAATACCCTTTGATTGCGGGTCTGCTGACAGGTGCTGTCACAACATCGGGTTATGCCGGTTCGCAAACAGGGCACATTTGTCTAGAGTAGCCAGTCAATCCAAGGAGACGACCATGTACAAATGGACACAATGGGGAGCCGCAGTCGCCCTGGCCGCCGCGCTGTGCGGCGCTGGCCATGCCCAGATCCTGATCGGGCAAACCGCCGGCTTCTCCGGGCAGGTGGCGGCAGGCGTTAAGGAAACTACCGATGGTGCCCTGCTCTATATCGATGCGATCAACGCCAAGGGCGGCGTCAACGGCCAGAAGATCGAACTGACCTCGCTGGACGACAAGTTCGACCCCAAGCTGGCCGCAGAAAACGCGCGCAAGCTGATCGAGGAAAATAATGTGTCAGCGCTGTTCCTCACACGCGGCACGCCCCACACCGAGGCCATCGTCCCCCTGCTGGAAAAGCACGGCGTGGCACTGGTCGGCCCTTCCACGGGCGCCATGGTGCTGCACCAGCCCGTGCGCAAATACATCTTCAACGTGCGCGCCACCTACCAGCGCGAGGCAGAAAAGGCCATGACCCACCTGGCCTCCATGGGCATTACCCGCATTGCCGTGGTGTATGCCGACGACAGCTTTGGTGCCGATGGCGTGGCGGGGGCACAAAAGGGCCTGGCGGCGGCCAAACTCACACCCGTGGTGCTGGAGAAGTTTGACCGTGCCAAGCCTGATTTCGCCCCGGTTGCGGCCAAAGTGGCCAAGGCAGACACCCAGGCCGTGCTGATGATTGCCTCCGGCTCTGCCGTGGTCGATGGCAGCAATGCGCTGCGCGCCGCAGGCTCTGCCGCACAGATCGTGACGCTGTCCAACAATGCCTCGGGCGGCTTCATCAAGAGCCTGGGCAACAACGCGCGCGGCGTGATCGTGACCCAGGTGTACCCCAATGAGCGCGCGGTGACCTACGCCATGGTCAAGGAAGCCCAGGAGCTGGCCCGGGCCAAGGGCTTGCAGGAGATCAGCCCCGCCATGCTCGAAGGTTTTGCAGCCGCCAAGGTGCTGGTGGAAGGGCTCAAGCGCGCCGGCCCCAAACCCAGCCGCGACAAGATCCACGCGGCCCTGGAAGGCATCAAGAAATTCGACCTGGGCGGGCTGGAGGTGAGCTACGGCCCAGACGACCACACGGGCCTGGACTTTGCCGACCTCTCCATCATCGGTACGGACGGCAGGTTCCGTCGCTAAGAGCCTGTTTACGATCTCGCAGGGGATCGCAAACAGGCTCTAGGGATCCTCTGCACGAATCGAGCGGCAAGTGTGCGCTGCGGATCGGGATGGACTGCAAGGCGCAAAACGCAGCAATAGCCGTAGCTATTGCGAGGTTTTGCAACGCCGCAGACCGCCCGAGACCGCAGATGCACACGGCGCGGTGATTTGTGCAGAGGGTCCCTAGGAGCCATCTCCCGGATGGCCATAGGTTGCGCAGGCCCGGCTCCGTCCGGGCCTACGTATTTCTACAGTTTATTTGTCACCGTTTGTATCTATATTGACGCCTCCAACAAACAGGCATCTTGGGACAAACATGAGATTGACACACTGGCTTCGCGGGGGCGCTACCCTGGCCGCCATCTTCGCAATGGTGGGCGCAGCCCACGGACAGATTCTCATTGGACAGACGGTGGGCATCACGGGCTCGGCAGCGGCCACGGTGGCCGAATCCATGCAGGGCGCGGCGCTCTACATTGATCACATCAACGCCCGGGGCGGTATCGCAGGGCAGAAGGTGGAGGTCATATCCCTGGACGACAAATTCGACCCCAAGCTGACCCTGGAAAACACCCGCATCCTGATTGAGGAAAAAGGCGTGATCGGGCTGTTCATGACACGGGGCACGCCCCACACCCAGGGCATCATGCCGCTGCTGGAGCAGCACGGCGTGCCGTTGGTCGGCCCCTCCACCGGCGCCATGGTGCTCCACCAGCCGGTACACAGGTTCATCTTCAACGTGCGCGCGCCCTACCAGCGCGAGGTGGAAAAGGCCATCACCCACCTCAACACCCTGGGCATCAAGCGCATTGGCGTGGTGCATGTGGACGACACCTTTGGCGCAGATGGCCTGGCAGGTGCACAGCTGGGCTTCAAGGCCAACCAGCTGGAAGCCCTCTTTGTCGAGAAATTTGACCGTGCCAAGCCCGACTACAGCGCGATTGCACCGCGTGTGGCGCAAAAGCAGCCCCAGGCCGTGGTCTTCATCGGCACGGGCGCGGCGGTGGTGGACGGCATCAAGGCGCTGCGCGCTGCAGGGGTCACGGGGCAGATCGTGACACTGTCCAACAATGCCTCGGGCGGCTTTGTCAAACTGCTGGGCGACCAGGCCCGGGGGGTTGTGGTCACGCAGGTCTTTCCCTCCGAGCGGTCGGTGAACTACCCGGTGGTCAAGGAAGCCATGGAGCTGGCCCGCGCCAAGAACATTTCCGATCTCACGCCCGCGATGGTGGAGGGCTTCGTCAGCGCCAAGGTGCTGCTGGAAGGTATCAAACGCGCGGGCCCCAAGCCGGACCGCGCCAAACTGCACGCAGGCCTGGAGAGCATCAAGAAGTGGGACCTGGGTGGCGTGGAGCTGAGCTACAGCCCCACGGACCACAGCGGTCTGGTGTTCGCCGACCTTTCCATCATCGGGAGTGACGGGCGCTTCAAGCGATGAAACCCTAAGAAACTGAGGCGCTGTGCGGGCTCTTGCCCTGCGCCGCGCCAGGAGCGGTAGGGGCGTGGAGTGTGCGGCCCACCGTGACGGCCCCGAACAAAACAAAAGCCTGCGGCCTTTCGGCTGCAGGTTTTTTTTGATGACTTGGGATGGGACCCGGCGGCTTACTGCGCGCTGGCCGCAGATGCAGGCGCCGACGCAGGCGCCGCTGCGGGTGCACTGGCAGCGGGTTCGGGCGCATGCACGGCATCTGCGCCGTGTTTTTCACCACCCATGTCGGCCTTGTCGCCCGCCGTGATGATCACGTACATCGACAACGCAGCAAACAAGACGAAGCCAACAACAATCTTCCACATATCAATATCTCCTGGGATGGGTTTGTTCAATCAAAGGGCCTGGCTAGGGGTGCTGTGCACGATTCGTCGCGCCGTATGCATCTGCGGGCTCGGGCGGTCTGCGGTGTTGCAAAACCTCGCAATAGCTACAGCTATTGCTGCGTTTTGCGCCTTGCAGCCCATACCGATCCGCAGCGCACACTTACCGCTCGAATCATGCACAGCATCCCCAGGGTTATGGGTTGTACTGGTGCGCGGACAAGCCCCTTGATGGAACACAGGGCCCGACCCTTGCGGGGCGGGCCCTGTTCACCGGTCAGAACCGATCAGTCGTTGGCGTAGATGTCCACGTCCTTGGTTTCCTTGATGAACAAGCCACCGATCACCACCGTGGCACCGGCAATGATGATGGGGTACCACAGGCCGTTGTACATGTTGCCGGTCTGGGCCACGATGGCGAACGCCGTGGTGGGCAGCAGACCGCCGAACCAGCCGTTACCGATGTGGTACGGCAGGGACATCGACGTGTAGCGGATGCGGGTTGGGAACATTTCGACCAGCATGGCGGCAATAGGGCCGTACACCATGGTCACCAGCAGCACCAGGTAGGTCAGGATCACGGTGACCATGACCTTGTCGATGCGGGCAGGATCTGCCTTGGTGGGGTAGCCCGCAGCCTTCAGTGCATCGGCCACAGCCTTCTTGAACTCGCCATCTTTCTTCTTGGCTTCGTCAGCGGGCAGGCCCTTGCTGGTGTACGAGGCGATGACCGTGTCACCGATCTTGATCGTGGCGGGCGTACCAGCGGCAGCGACGGCGTTGTCATAGCTCACCGAAGCGCCAGCCAGCACCTGCTTGGCGATGTCGCACGAGCTGGTGAACTTGGAAGTGCCGGTGGGGTTGAACTGGAACGAGCATTCCTTGGGGTCTGCCGTCACGATCACTTGGTTCTTGGCCTGGGCTTCAGCCAGGGCAGGGTTGGCCGCCTTGGTCAGTGCGCCGAACACAGGGAAGTACGTCAGCGCGGCCAGCAGACAGCCTGCCAGGATGATGGGCTTGCGGCCAATCTTGTCCGACAGCGAACCGAACACGATGAAGAACGGCGTGCCGATCAGCAGCGAGACGGCCACAAAGATGTTGGCGGTGGCGCCATCGACCTTCAGGGCTTGTGTCAGGAAGAACAGCGCATAGAACTGGCCCGAGTACCACACCACGGCCTGACCGGCGGTCAAGCCTACCAGTGCCAGGATCACGATCTTCAGGTTCTTCCACTGGCCGAAAGACTCGGTCAATGGAGCCTTGGAGGTCTTGCCCTCGGCCTTCATCTTCTGGAAGGCAGGCGATTCATTCATCGACAGACGGATCCAGACCGAGATGGCCAGCAGCAGGATCGACACGATGAACGGAACACGCCAGCCCCAGTCCGCAAAGGCTTCTTCGCCCAGCATGGTACGGGTGCCCAGAATCACCATCAGCGACAGAAACAGACCCAGCGTGGCCGTGGTCTGGATCCAGGCGGTGTAGGCGCCGCGTTTGCCGTGCGGAGCATGCTCGGCCACATAGGTGGCTGCGCCGCCGTACTCACCACCCAGCGCCAGGCCTTGCAGCAGGCGCAGGATGATCAGGATGACGGGGGCCGCCACACCGATGGAGGCATAGGTCGGCAAGATACCCACGATGAAGGTGGACAGACCCATGATCAGGATGGTGACCAGGAACGTGTACTTGCGACCGATCATGTCGCCCAGGCGGCCGAAGAAAATCGCGCCGAACGGACGGACGATGAAGCCCGCTGCGAAGGCCAGCAGCGCGAAGATGAACGCCGATCCGGCATCCAGCCCGCTGAAGAACTGCTTGGCGATGATGGCTGCGAGCGAGCCGTACAGGTAAAAGTCGTACCACTCGAAAACGGTGCCGAGCGACGATGCGAAGATGACCTTGCGCTCTTCGGGCGACATCGGCCGCGGTGCGGGATGGATGGTTGCCATGGTGTCTATGTCTCCTGGTGATTTTTAAGACCGCACAGTGGCGGGCAAGGTCATTCTTCGGGAAGGCACTGACTCTGCTCTGACGCCAAACCAACAGAGGCTTGCGTTAAACTGAACCGATACTTACAAAGTGCCTGCCGTCCTTATGAGCGGGCGTTCAAGCGCACTGGAGCGACTGGACCTTGGGCAGGGAAAACCCCGATCAGGGCCTGAGCGCCCATGCAGTCCACCGGGCTCCGTGCACACCAAGCGCCTGAGCGTGCGCTGCCAGCCCGCTTGTGGAGACAACCGTCAACTTTTGCAGGGGCCCCATGCACGCGCACACCGTCCTAAAAAAGACAGATCAAGGGATCGAGGCGATCAAGCACCGCGACCGGGCACTCCCTCCCCGTGAACGTACCACCCTGATCCTGGTGGACGGCAGCAAACGGCTGCAGGACCTGGCCCAGGCCTGTGGCAGCCTCGATGAGGCCTTGCGCATTGGCCAGGCGCTGGTCGACCTGGGGCTGGCATCGGTGGTTTCCGGGGCTGTGGCGCCGCCCTCGCCCACGCACGCCACAACGGGCAACACCCCGGCCACCGCGGCCGCACCGGTTCAGGATCTGCGCACCAGCGCCCGGCGCGCCACCAAGGTCCTTGAAGACCTGCTGGGCCCGGCATGCGAGCCTCTGGCGCTGCAGCTCGAAAAATGCAAATCGGTGGCCGAATTGGAGGCCAAGATCCAGGAGTTGCGCCCCGTGGTGGCCTCCATGCGCTCAGAGAAAAAGGCCGAGGAATTCGTGGCCGCAGCGCTGGGCCGCTGAACCCCAACAACACGCAAAGACCGGCCGATAAAAAAACCCCGCCACGGCCTGGCGGGGTTTTTTATGAACGCTCAGGGCGCCCTCAGGCGCCCGTCCCGTCAGTGTGCAGCACTCGCTGCCGAGGTCTTGCCATCCAGGCTGGGGTAGCGCACATGCTCCACCAGTTCCTGGATTTCCTTGCCCGGGGCCTTGGTGAGCAGCGAGACGATGATGATCACCGCAAAGCCCAGCGGCACACCGAACAGACCTGCCGAGATGGGCGCGATATCCCACCAAGTGTTGGCTTTGACGATTTCCGGCGTGATCGCCGTTCCGTGCGTGAGCTTGTACAGCCAGGGCTGGGTGGTCACCATGTAATAGAAGGTGATGCCCAGACCGGCCAACATCCCCAGCGACGCCCCCCACTTGTTGGCACGTTTCCAGAAGATGCCCAGCGTCAGCGCCGGGAAGAACGCCGCCGCCGCAAACGAGAAGGCCGCCGACACCAGGAACAGGATGTCCGCTGGTTTCTGCGCCGCCACGTAGGCTGCTGCCAGAGCCACCAGCAGGAGCAGCAGCTTCGACACCATCACGCGGCGTGCCGTGGAGGCATTGGGGTCCAGCACCTTGTAGTACAGGTCATGCGACAGCGCGTTGGCGATGGTCAGCAGCAGGCCGTCTGCGGTAGACAGCGCCGCTGCCAGCCCCCCCGCCGCCACCATGCCCGACACCACGTACGGCAGGCCAGCAATTTCAGGCGTGGCCAGCACGATGATGTCGCCACCGATGGAGATCTCCGCCAGCTGCAGGATGCCGTCGTTGTTGATGTCCACCACCGACAGCAGCGATTTGTCGACCGCCGACCAGCGCGCGATCCACTCCGGAAGGCTGGCGAACGGTGTGTTCACCAGCACGGTGTAGACCTCGTACTTGGCCAGCACTGCCAGCGCAGGCGCCGTGAAGTACAGCAGGAAGATAAAGAACAGCGACCAGCTCACCGATTCCCGCGCCTCGCGCACCGAGGGCACGGTGTAGTAGCGCATGAGGATGTGCGGCAGCGCGGCCGTGCCGATCATCAGGCAGAACACCAGCGCGAGGAAGTTCTTGCGTGCAACGTTCTGCGCGGCCTCATCCTTGCCGGGGAACGGCTCGGCATGGCGGATGGGCGGCGCCGACTTGGCTGCATTCGAGGTGCGCGCCGCCGTGTACGCAGTGCGGGCATCCGCTTCATTCTTGGGCACTGCGGCCAGCGCGGCGGCAGCGGCGGCGATGTCGGGAGCGGGCGCATTGGCAGCCTTCAGGTCATCCAGCTTCTTCTGCGCTGCCGCCCGGTCGGCCGCCAGCGAAGCATTCACGTCCTTGAGCTTTTCCACGGCCGCATCCGAGCGTGCCTTGTAGATGCCACGCACCTCCATTTCTTTGGGGTCCTTGATCAGCTCGGCCTCTTTGGCGGTCACCTTTTCCAGGGTGTAGCCATACACCGCCTGCGGCACAGGCACGCCCGTGTGTTTGACCGACAGCCACACCACGGGCAGCATGTACGCAATGATCAGGATGATGTACTGCGCCACCTGCGTCCAGGTCACGGCACGCATGCCACCGAGGAACGAGCAGACCAGGATGCCGGCAAGCCCGGCAAAAATACCGATCTCGAAAGCCAGGCCCGTAAGGCGCGAAGTGATCAGGCCCACACCATAGATCTGTGCCACCACATAGGTGAACGAGCACAGGATGGCGGCCCCCACCCCGATCAGCCGGGGAAGGTTGCCCTCAAACCGCGCCCCCAGAAAGTCGGGAATGGTGAACTGGCCGAACTTGCGCAGGTAAGGGGCGAGGAACAGCGCCACAAGGCAGTAACCGCCCGTCCACCCCAGAATGAACGCCAACCCCCCATAACCTGACAGGTACAAGGTGCCCGCCATGCCAATGAAGGAGGCCGCCGACATCCAGTCCGCCCCTGTGGCCATGCCGTTGTAGATGGCCGGCACGCGGCGCCCGGCCACGTAATACTCCGCCGCGTCGTTGGTGCGGCTCATGATGCCGATACCGGCATACAGCAACACGGTGGCCGCCAGGAAAAGGTAGCCGATCCAGTTCTTGGGCAGGCCCATCTGTTCGAGCACCGCCAGCACCAACACAAAGCCGATGAAGCCACCGGTGTACCAGGTGTAGACCTTGTTCAGGCCCTTCTTGAAGTCGCCTTGCGACTGTCCGTCTCCGCCGAAGAGTCCCATCATTCTTCTCCTTCGGCAACGCCGTATTCGATGTCGAGCTTGTTCATGTGGCGGGCGTAGTACCAGATGATCAGGCAGTACACCACCAGGGCGCCCTGGGCAGCCACCCAGAACGAGAACGGCCAGCCGAAGAAGCTGAACGTGAGGTCGCGGGCGAAAAACACCACGACAAAAGTGACAAAGAACCATATGCCCAATAAAAGGGCCGTTATCTGCAGATTTTTGCGCCAGTATTCTTGGTGCTTGGCCGTCAGTTTCATTGCTTGCTCCTCCATGTCGTTAAAAGAACACTCACTCGGACTTCAGCGCTAAAAATCTGCACGCAAACCGGTCTCCCGCTCCAGTTGCGCGGCCACCTTGGGCTCGAATCCTTTCAAATGCCGTATTACGGCGCGTGCCTCCTCGGGCTGGTGCAGATCGACGTGCACACGCGCCATCTGGTACCAGCCAAAGGGGCTCATGGGCTGCAGGCGGGTGTTGCGATCCAGGGCCTGCAAGGCCTCCTGAAGCCGCCCCTGCCGCACCAGCACCAAGCCCAGGCCGTACCAGGCCCGGTCCATTTTTTCGTCGATCTGCAGGGCCGCCCGGAACCCCTCTTCGGCCAGTGCCAGCTGGTCCAGCTGCTCGGCCACATAGGCATGGTTGAAGTGGGCATTGCACACCTGGGGCTGCAAGGCCAATGCCTGGGCGTAGTACTGCAGAGCCTGTGTCTTGTGGTCGCTGAGCAGCGCGTCGTAGGCGAGGCTGTTGATCGCCAGAACGTCCTGGGGCCAGCGCTCCAGAATCCGCTCAAACACGGCCTTGGCCGCAGCCTTGCGGCCCACAAACAGCAAGGCTTTGGCACGCCAGACCAGCGCCTGACGCTCCAGCCGCTGCGACCAGCGGACGGGGGGAAGGGGAAGGCTCTGGGTCACTGGCATGCCTGTGCTCCCAGCTCCAGACAGAGGTCGATCTTGAGCTTGACGACCAGCACCCAGGCCATGAGCAACCAGCTGGCAGTGGCCAGCGGGATGTGCTGGTCCAGCACCTGGCGCGGGCTGACCTTGCGCGTCAGCCACAGGCAGGGCTTGGCGGCCACGTCCAGCATCTGCCAGAACACATTGGTGTGCCGCTTCGCCCCCGCCAACAGTCCCAGCAGAAACCGTCCCACGATGAACATCAGGGACAACTCGATCAGGCTTTTCAGAATGACAACGGTCAGGAGCATGGTGAACTCGATGCCTCGCTGTAAGGAAAAGGAAAGGTGGCCGCACTCTGCGCAGGGTGTCTGACCGCTGGCTGACACAGGGCTTATCGCTAACTTACAAATCCCGCAAAAACCCTGCATCTTTTTTTTGTGATGCGATAAATCGGTGGAATCTGAGACGCTCTTGCGGGAAAACACCAAGGGCTCCAAAACCCTTGATCGAGGTCAAGGCGAGGCACATGGAAGGACTTCCCGCGTCGCCGGGCCGGGCATAGACTGCCGCCATGGAAAAGCCGCCCAGTCCGCCACCAGCTGCCAGCGCACAGGCGCCGCTACAGCCATCGCACCACCTGCTGGCCAACTTCCGCCAGGACCTCCGGCAGCACGCCCCTTTTGCCCAGATGCAGGATGCCGAGGTGGATGATTTCCTGTCGCATTGCGAGCAGCAGTATTTCGCCCCCGGCGAGCTGGTGATTGGCCCGGAGAGCGGAACGGTGCAGTCGCTGTATTACGTGCGCCAGGGCGCCGTCACGGGCACCCGGGGGCTGGCCGAGGCGGTGGGCGCTTTCGAGTACGAGGCGGGCGACCTGTTCCCCGTCAGCGCCGCCTGCGCAGGCCGTGCTGTTACGGCCACGTACCGCGCCAACACCGACACCTTTGTGCTGGTGCTGGCCGTAGCCCACATGCACCGGCTGGCCAGCCGCAGCACGGCGTTTGCGCAGTACCTGGGCCAGCGCACGGTGCAGTTCCTCGCGCTTTCGCGCCAGGCACTGCAAGCCGCCTATGCCACCCACGCCGCGGCCGAGCAGTCGCTCGAAACCCCCTTGGGCACACTCATCGGCAAGAAGCTGGTGACCTGCGATGCCAGCACACCGCTGCACACCGCGCTGCAGACCATGCACCAGCAGCGCCTGGGCTCGATGCTGGTGGTGGATGGGGCCCGGCACCCTGTGGGCATCCTCACGCGGTATGACGTGCTGGGCCGCGTGGCGCTGGCCCAGCTGCCGCTGCACACGCCCATTGCGGAGGTCATGGTGCGGCCGGTGCGCACGCTCACCAGTGAACACTCGGCGCAAGACGCAGCGCTGCTGATGTCGCGCCACGGCATCCGCCACGTGCCGATCACCCGCGATGGAGTGGCGATTGGCATGGTGTCAGAGCGCGACCTGTTCGCCATGCAGCGGCAAAGCCTCAAAAGCGTGAGCACCGCGCTGCGCTCGGCCACCGACGTGGAGGCATTGCAGGCCTCAGCCCAGGACATCCGCCGCCTGGCACGCAGCCTGCTCGCGCAGGGCGTGCATGCGCGGCAGCTCACATCGATGATCAGCCACCTCAACGATGTGCTGACCGAACGACTGGTGCAGCTCAAGGCCGAAGAATTTGGCATCGATCTGAAATGGCTGTGCTGGCTGTGCCTGGGTTCCGAGGGGCGGGCGGAACAGACCATTGCCACCGACCAGGACAACGCGATCATTCTGAACAACGAGGTGTCCGACGAGTCGCGCGAAGCGATTCGGCACTTTGCGCATGCCGTCAACCTGGCGCTGGACGCCTGCGGCTACCCGCTGTGCCGAGGCGGCATCATGGCGGGCGAAAGCGCGTGCTGCCTCAAGCTCGACGAGTGGCGCGAGCGCTTCGGGCACTGGGTGGCGCAGGGCTCGCCCCAGGACCTGCTCAACGCCTCCATCTACTTTGACTTCCGGCCCCTGTGTGGCGATGTGGCGCTGGCCCAGGCGCTGCGCGCCGACGTGACGCTGGCCGCGCGCAACAGCCCGCGCTTTCTCAAGATGCTGGCCCACAACGCCCTGGGCCGCAGCGTGCCGCTGAACTGGCGCGGCGCCATAGACACCGACGAGCATGGCGCGCTGGACCTGAAGCTGCAGGGCACGGCGCTGTTTGTGGACGCTGCGCGCATCTACAGCCTGGCACTGGGAGTGCACGAGACCAACACGCGGCTGCGCCTGGAGGCCGCTGGCGCGCAGTGGCGCCTGCCCGAGACGGAAACCGGCGCCTGGATGGGCGGCTTTGAGTTCTTGCAGATCCTGCGCCTGCGGGTGCAGCTGGAGGCCGGAGAGGCTGAAGCCACTCCACCCAACCGCATTGTGGTGGCCGGGCTCAACGACATCGACCGGCGCATCCTGCGCGAATCCTTTCGCGTGGCGCGGCAGCTCCAACAAAGGCTGCAGTTGGACTACGACCGGTAGCCGCCATGCGCTGGCTGGAGCCTATCAGGCGCGCCCTTGGGCATGCCCCCGCCTACACCGGCAGCCGCTGGGTGATGCTGGACGTGGAGACCAGCGGCCTGGACATGCGCCATGACCGCCTGCTGGCCATTGCCGCCATTGCGCTGCGGGTGGACTGGCAGCGCCGCACGCTGAGCGTGGCGCTGGGCGACAGCTTTGAAGTGGTGGTGCAGCAGGACGAGGCATCGAGCAAGGACAACATCCTGCTGCACGGCATTGGCGCGCAGATGCAGCGCAACGGCATGCCCGCCGCCCAGGCGCTGCAGGCCTTTGAAAACTATGTGCAAGACAGCCCGCTGCTGGCCTTCCACGCGGCCTTTGACCGCAGCATGATCAACCGCCATGCACGCCAGCACCTGGGGCATGGCCTGCCCAACCCCTGGGTGGATGTGGACCACCTGTGCGCCGTCACCCACGAGCAGGTGCGCGCCCGCGCGCTGGACGACTGGATGGCGCACTTCGGCATCCGCTGCGCCGTGCGGCACCAGGCCGCCGCCGACACCCTGGTGGAATGCGACCTGCTGCAGCGCATCTGGCCCCGCGTGGCTGCGCAGTGCAGCAGCTGGGCTGACGTGCAGCGCCTGGCCGCCCAGCACCGGTGGCTGGCCCGCCACCGGGATGGCAGCGGGTGAGGATGGCACGGCGTCGGGCCTCAGAGGCTGAGAGTTCTTTAGCCAAGCCCGAAAGGCGCGCGAAAACGCCGCGGATCTAGGCGCAAAGCACAGCCATAGCTCGGGCTATGGCGAGCATTTGCAACGACGAGCCGGGGCGTTTTCGCGTGCAAGGCGGGCATGGATAAAGAACTCTCAGCCTCTTAGCCCTGCTTGAGGCCTGAAGGAAGCAGCTCGGGCGCAGCCCAGCGTGCCTCGCCTTCAGCCCCGGCAAACCAGTCGTCACCTTCCAGGTAGGCGCGCAGCATGGGCAGGCCATCCAGCCCCCAGAAAACCTTGCCGTCCACCACAAACGAAGGCACACCAAACACCCCCGCCGCCTGCGCGGCCTCGGTGTTGGCGCGCAGCAGCGCCTTGGGGCCCTCGCTGTGCATGTCCTGCCCCGGGCGGATTTGTTCGGCCAGATCGGCCGCCAGCGCGGCCAGGCGCTCGGCGTCCAGCGCGTCGTGCCCGCCCTGCCACACATGGCGCAGCACGGTGCCCGCCACATAGCGGTTGATGGCGCCATCGTCGCTGCAGGCCAGCGCCTGGCGCAGCAGCGGCAGCGGGTTGAACGGGTGGCGCGCGGGCATCTGCAGTGGCGTGCCCTGCGCATGGCCCAGCCAGGTCACGTGGCGGTAGGTCCAGGCGCGCTTGGGCGCAATGCCCGCGGGCCCCGGGTTGGCGTGCTGCTGCAGCAACGCGCCTAGCAGCACCGGGCGGTATTCGACGCTGTAGCTCAGGTCCACCAGCGCCTCGGGCAGGCGCTCAAAGGCCAGCCAGGCGTAGGGAGAAATGAAGTCGAGGTAGAACGTGATGTGCTTCATGGCTCAGCCTTCTGCGCTTTCTGGCTGCACCGGCACGGCAATGCCCGCCCGGTCCAGCAACTGGCGCCAGATGCCCCGCCGCAGGTGCGAGTCGGCACGCGACCAGATGCGGATCTCGTCGAGGGAGCGAAAGCAGCCCTCGCAGTGGCTGCGGTCGGGCGACATACGGCAGACCGAGATGCAGGGCGAGGGCACGGCCTCGGTGTTTTCAGCATCAAAATGGCCACCAGCGCTTGTCTGCAAAGCGCGAACAGCTAGCAATTCAATAGCATTCATGCCGCAGACTCAGGTGCAACCACCTGCACCACATCCACCACGGGTGCACCCGTCAGCCGCTGAAGATCGCTGGGGTGCAGCGCAAACACACCATGCGGATGCCCCGCCGCCGCCCACACCACCTCAAAGCGCAGCAGGTCCTGATCGATCAGCGTGACGGGCGGCGTGGCGTGCGCCACGGGCGACACACCACCGATGGAAAAGCCCGTGCGGCTTTTCACGAAGTCGGCATCGGCGCGGCCGATCTTGCCGCCCACGTGGGCCTCCACCTTTTTCTCGTCCACCCGCCGGTCGCCAGAGGTGACCACCAGCACGGCCACATCATCGCTCTTGCGGCGAAAGATGATGCTCTTGGCAATCTGCCCCACGGCAATGCCCAGCGCATCGGCCGCCTGCTGCGCGGTGCGCGCTGCGTCGTCCAGCATCTGCGGCCGGTGGGGGTGGCCCAGGGATTCCAGCGCTGCAGCCACGCGCTGCACACCTTCAGGCAGATTTTTCAGTTCAGCTCCACACATCGTTTCTTACTCCGAAATCACAATCGTCCCAGGTATTTTGACCGCATGGCGCCAGCCCCGGCCGACGCGCCGGCAGCACAGGCCCTGCCAGACCAGCGGGTGCATCCCTTTCGCACTGGGAGCGAGGCGGCTGAGATGCGTCAGCGTCTCAGCGGCAGTGGCCTATCACCCCGCACGTTTGGTCAATAGCGCGTTGGCAGCGCGGGAGTTGGGCTTGCGGCCCAGAAAGTCGCTAATGTAGGCACCCGCGTCGATGAGCTTGTCGAGGTCGATGCCCGTCTCGATGCCCATGCCCTGCAGCATGTACACCACGTCTTCGGTGGCCACGTTGCCGGTGGCGCCCTTGGCATAGGGACAGCCGCCCAGCCCGGCCACGGACGACTGGAAGTTCCACACGCCCAGTTCCAGCGCGGCGAGCGTATTGGACAGCGCCTGCCCGTAGGTGTCATGAAAGTGGCCCGACACCGCGTCGATGCCAAAGTGCTGCAACGTGGCCTCCAGCGCCTTCTGCACCTTGCGCGGCGTGCCCACGCCGATGGTGTCGGCCACGTCCACACGCTGCACGCCAATGCCCTTGAGCAGGCCCGCCAGGTACGCCACACGCTCAGGGGCAATGTCGCCTTCGTACGGGCAGCCCACGGTGCAGCTCATGGCGCCGCGCACACGGATGCCAGCGGCCCGTGCGGCCTCCACCACGGGGGCAAAACGCTCGATGCTCTCGGCAATGCTGCAGTTGATGTTGCGCTGGCTGAAGGCCTCGCTGGCGGAGCCGAAGACGACGATCTCGTCGGGCTTGTCCAGCACGGCCGCCTCAAAGCCCTTGAGGTTGGGCGTGAGCACCGAATACGCCACGCCTGGCTGGCGGGTGATGCCCGCCATCACCTCGTGGTTGTCGGCCATCTGCGGCACCCACTTGGGGCTGACGTAGCTGGTGACTTCAATCTCTTTCAGGCCGGCCTGCTGCAGGCGGTGCACCAGCTCGATCTTGACGGCGGCGGGCACCGGAGTTTTTTCGTTCTGCAGGCCGTCACGGGGGCCAACGTCGATGAGGTGGACGCGGGAGGGAATGCTCATGGGGCTACCAAGGGTGGATCAAGGAATGCCGCCATTGTCTCGCCACCGCCTCCACAGGGCCACCCCATATCGTGCCAGACCATTCGCCGGACGCGCCATCAGCCCGTACGGGTGCCATCACCCGCCACCTCTTGCCGCAGCAGGGCCACCATGGCCTGCGCCGCCAGCGACAGCGGCCGCCCCCGGAGCGTGATCAGCCCGATGGGCCGGTGCAGCACGGGCGCCTTGAGCGGGCGTGTGACCACCTCGGGCCGGCGCACCACCTGGGCGGCCAGCTCGGGCAGCGCGCTCACACCCAGCCCCGCCGCCACCATGGCCGCAATGGTGGCCAGGTGCTCCACCTCGTAGCGGGGTTCAAAGCGGATGCGATGCGTCAGCAAGGCCTCTTGCGCGTACTGCCGCACGCTGGTGCCCGCAGGCATGGAGATGTGGTGCAGCTCGGCCACCTCGGCCCAGGCGATGGCACCCCGCCCACGGGCCAGGGTGTGCGTGCGCTGCATCAGCAGCACAAACCGATCGGACACCAGCGGGGTGTAGTCCAGATCCGCATAGGCGGGGTTGGCGGCGGTGAGGGCAAAGTCCACGCGCCCGGCACGCACCATGTCAAACGCCGGGCCCGCCAGGCTGTCGATCAGCTCCATCTGCACGCCCGGGTGCTGTGTGGCGAACCGGGCAAACGCGCGGGGTACGGCCCCGGCTGCCAGCGACGGCAGCGCCGCCAGCGCAATGCGACCCACCTGCAGCTGCGCCACCTCCTGCACGCGGCGCACGGTCTCCTCCATCTGGTGGCGCAGAAACCGCGCCTGCTCGGCAAACACCTCGCCCGCCAGCGTGAGCTGCACGGTGCGCGTGGTGCGCTCGAACAGGCGCACGTCCAGCATCTCCTCCAGCCGAGCCACCGTGCCCGACACCGCCGACTGCGACAAATGCATCTGCAAGGCCGTGCGCCGAAAGCTCAGCGTCTCGGCCAGGGAGAGGAACACATCCACCTCGCGGGCGGACCAATTGATCTTCATAGCCGATCAGTTTATCGAAAAAGACGTCTGGACCGCGCAATGCGAGCCCCCTAGACTGCATTGCACGCAAGCACGCTCAGCAAAAAACCAGGAGACAAGATGGACAACAGTTCGCCGAGCAACGCGCGCACCGTGGTGGTAGGCGGAGGCACCATGGGGGCCGATGTGGCCGTGGTCCTGGCCCGTGGCGGCGCGCAGGTCACGGTGGTGGACCCCCACGCCGCCCGCCGCGACCACTTGCTGCCCCACATTGCGCAGGAGCTGGCCGCTGCCGGCCAGGCCACCCACGCCGGGCCGGTGCAGGTGTGCGCCAGCCTGCAGGACGTGGACTGGAGCGGCGTGGTGCTGGTGGTGGAATGCATCACCGAGCAACTGGCTGCCAAACAAAAGCTGTTTGCCGAGCTGGAAACCGTGGCGCCCCCCAACGCCGTGCTGGCCAGCAACAGCTCGGGCTTTCCCATCAGCGCCATTGCCCAGGGGCTGGCCACGGCGCAGCGCATGCTGGGCCTGCATTTCTTCATGCCCGCCCACCTGGTGCCGCTGGTGGAGGTGGTGCTGGGCGAGCGCAGCAACCCGGCCCTGGGCACCTGGCTGCACGCCTTCATGCGCGGCTGCGGCAGCGTGCCGGTGCTGGTCAAAAAGGACAAGCCAGGCTTTCTGGCCAACCGCATGCAGCATGCGCTCTCGCGCGAGGCCTTTGCACTCATCGACGAAGGCATTGCCTCGCCCGAAGACGTGGACGCCGCCGTGCGCTTTGGGTTTGGCTTCCGCTTCCTGGCGGCAGGCCCTGTGCTGCAGCGCGACCACGCAGGCATTGAGGTGCACACCGCTGCCGCAGCCACCATGTACCCCACGCTGTCGAACACCGACGTACCCGCCCAGGCCCTGCGCGACAAGGTGGCGCAGGGTCAGCTCGGCATGAAGACGGGCAAGGGCTTTTTTGACTGGCCCGAAGACCGCAAGCGGGCCGAACGCACGCGCTACGACACGCTGCTGCGCCAGGGCCTGGCTTTGCTTGCCAGCGAGTTGCCCACCATCGAGCCTCCCACCGATATGTCACAGACGGACACCCCAACGACCACCGGAGCCCGCGCATGAGTGCATCGCCCGCATCACCCACCATTGCCAGCCAGTGGGTTGACCCACTGATCGTGACCGTGGCGCCCAACGGCGCCTACAAACAGCCCGCCGACCATCTGGCCGTGCCCATCACACCGGCCACGCTGGCCACCACGGCCAAGGCCTGCCTGGACGCGGGAGCGGCCATGCTGCACATGCACATCCGCGACGCGCAAGGCCGCCACAGCCTCGATGTCGAAGGCTACCGCGAGGCGCAGCGCGTGGTGCGCCAGGCCGTGGGCGACGCGATGGTCATACAGATCACCAGCGAAGCCGCAGGCGTGTACCAGGCCCCCGCGCAGATCGCCATGGTGGAGGCCCTGCAACCCGAGGCCGTGTCCATCGGCCTGCGCGAAGTAGACAAGCCCGAGATCGGCGAAGCCGGACTGCAGCGCTTCTTCACCGGCCTGGCCCAGCGGTACACCATGGTGCAGGTCATCCTGTACGACGTGGCCGACCTGCGCCGCTGGCAGGCGCTGCGCGCCAGTGGCGTGGTGCCGGATGCACCTTGGCTCCTGCTGTTTGTGCTGGGCCGCTACAGCGCGGGCCAGACCTCCAGCCCGCGCGACCTGTTGCCTTTTCTGAACGCCCATGACGGCAACGAGCCCTGGGCCGTGTGCGCCTTCGGGGCGGCAGAGAACGCCTGCGTGGCCGCAGCCGCCGTGTTTGGCGGCCACGCCCGCGTGGGGTTTGAAAACAACCTGCTGTGCAAGGACGGCAGCGTGGCCCCCGACAACACCGCGCTGGTGCGCCAGGCCGTCGAAGCGGCCGCCGCACTGGGCCGCCCGCTGGCCACCGCCGCCGACATCCGGCAGCGCTTTGGCGCAGGCTGAGCGGCACTACTCCATCGCGCCCCCCCATCCATTGACATCAACCCGCGGCAGACGGGCTTTATCCATCCCCACAGGAGACAGACATGCAACACCAACACCGCCACGGCCAACCTCCCTCATCCACGCCTCGCACCGCCCGGCGCGCCGTGCTGCACGCAGCCCTTGCCGTGCCCCTGGCCCTGGGCATCGCAGGTCACGCTGCGGCGCAGACGGCCGCCACCGCCTTCCCCAGCAAGACCATCCGCTTTGTGGTGCCCTATCCGCCCGGTGGACCCACCGACCTGATGGCCCGGATGCTGCAGCCCGAGCTGCAAAGCCGCCTGGGTGTACCTGTGGTGGTGGATAACAAGGGCGGCGCCGGTGGCAACACCGGCAGCGCCGAGGTGGCCAAGCAGGCGCCAGCGGACGGCCACACGCTGCTGCTGGCCGCCAGCGGCCCGATGGCGGTCAACCCCTCGCTGTACGCCAGCATGCCGTTCAACCCGCTGTCCGATCTGGTGCCGGTGATCCAGCTGTCGGCATTCCCGCTGGTGCTGGAGGTGCATCCCTCCCTGGGCGTCAAGACACTGGCCGAGTTCCTGGCCATGGCCAAGGCCGGCAAGCCGGTGCTGAGCTACGCGTCGGCCGGCAACGGCACACCGCAGCACCTGGCGGGCGAGCTGTTCAACACCACAGCGGGCGTGAAGATGGGGCACATCCCCTACCGTGGCGCTGGCCCCGCGCTCAACGACCTGATCGGCGGACAGGTGAACGTGATGTTCGACATCGTCGGTAGCTCCCTGCCCCACATCCAGGCGGGCAAACTCATTCCGCTGGCCGTCACCTCCAGCGAACGCGCCAAGGTGTTGCCCAATGTGCCCACCATGGCGGAGGCCGGCATTGCGGGCTACCAGATCACCGGCTGGCACGGCATTGCGGTGCGCGCAGGCACCCCGCAAGCCACCGTCGACAAGCTCAACGCCACGGTGAATGCGATCTTCAAAGAACCCGCCTTCCGCACCAAATGGGAAGCCATTGGCACGCCTGCGGTGGGGGGCACGGCGGCAGATTTCGGGGCGCTCATCAAGGCCGACGCGCAGCGTCTGGGCAAGCTGGTGCGCGATGCCGGCGTGACGGTGGATTGAAAAGGCACACCCTCTGTGCCCGCGCACAGAGGGCTATGCGACAGACCTGGGTCGCAAGCGCAGCAACAGCCAGCCCAGCGCCATGCCAATGGCACTGGACAGCAGCATCACCGTACCGGCCACGATCTTCACGGCGGTGGAGCTGCTGATCTCGGCTTGCGACGGGTCTTGGGCGGAGTAGCGCACCGAGACGGTCTCACCCACCTCGTGGATGGCCTGCTGCTGGCGTGCGACCGAGTCTGTGAACCGGAATCTCCGCCCATCGCCCGCCGCAAACTCCACAATGCTTTTCTTGGCAAGCCCCCGGCGGTGGGATGGGCCTGTCATGATTTCTTCATGCGCCACCACCCGGCCCTTGGCGGTGTGCGTGTCGCCCAGCATGTTCATGCCAGAGGCCAATAACCACGCCGCACCCAGCGCGGTCAAGGCGCTGGGCACCAGCAGGATCCAGCCCAAAAGGCCAAAGAAGCGGCGGAAGGTGGAGGTGCTCATGCCTGCCATTCTCCACGCTGGCGAGCGCGTGGACCGGCGGCCTCAGTAGCCTCGCGCGGGGTTCACGATGCCCGCCACCGTCTCGCCGTGCTCCAGCGCCACCATCTTGCGTGCGATCTGGGCAATGCTCTCGTCGCGCAGCGTGCGCGCCGAGGTGTGGGGCGTGACGGTGATGCGCGGGTGCGTCCAGAACGCATGGCCTGCGGGCAACGGCTCGGTGCGGAACACATCGAGCGTGGCGCCTGCCACATGGCCGCTGTCAATGGCGGCCAGCAGGTCTTCGTCCACCAGGTGAGCGCCGCGCGCCACATTGATCACGTAGGCACCCGGCTGCAGGCGAGCGAGCGTGTCCTTGTTGATCACGTTGGCCGTATCGGGCGTGAGCGGCAGCAGGTTGACCAGCACGCGGCTCGCGGCCAGAAAATCTTGGAACTGGTCCGCACCCGCAAACGCGCGCACGCCGTCGATGGCCTTGGGGCTGCGGCTCCAGCCGTTGATGGGAAATTCAAACTGCGCCAGCGCCTTGGCAACCCGCTCGCCCAGCACGCCCAGGCCCATCACGCCGATGGGGTAATCGCTGCGCAGGCGCGGCTTGCGGTAGCCCCAGCGGCCCGCCTGGGTGTCGGCCTCATAGCCGTCAAACTCGCGGAAGTGGCGGATGACCGCGTGGCACACGTACTCGGCCATCTGCACGGCCATGCCTGCGTCGTCCAGGCGCACCACCAGGGCCTTGGGAGGGAGACGCAGCTTGAGCAGGGCATCCACCCCCGCGCCAATGTTGAACAGGGCTTTGAGCGCTGGCTGTTCGTCCATGAACCGCTGGGGTGGTGCCCAGACCACGGCGTAGTCGGCCTTCGGGGCGCCGGGTTGCCAAACAGAAATCTCAGCGCCGGGCAGCGCGGCGGCCAGGCCCTGCAGCCAGGGTTCGGCCTTGGTGTCGGTACAGCAAAAGGTGATTTTCATGGGGCCCAAGCGTAGCCGCATTGAGCCCCCTGCGCTGTCACCTGCAGACGACTCGGGACACTACTTGGCTCAGGCCTTGTCGGCGGCTGCCAGTTTGAGCAGCTCTGCCCCCTCGGTCACCTGGTCGCCCGGCGCATACAGCAGCTCCTGCACCACACCATCCGCAGGGGCAGCAATGGTGTGTTCCATCTTCATGGCTTCCATCACTGCCAGCGGTTGGCCCTTGGTTACCGCATCGCCCGCCTTCACGGCAAACGACACCACCTTGCCAGGCATCGGGGCTGTGAGGCGCCCGCCTTCGGCCGCAGCCTCGCCCGCGTGGGCCAGCAGGTCGATGGCAGTGATCTGCGTGGCGCCCAGCGGGGTGAATACGTGGTCCACCTCGCCCTGGGCATACACAGCCGCACGCGTGCGCTGACCTGCAAACTGCAATTCGATGCCCTGCCCCACAGCGCTGAACACCAACGGCCCGGCCACTGCGGCATCGCCTTCGCCGACGGCCAGATGCAGGCTGCCACCACGCTCGTAGGTCAGCAGCGCCTTGGCGTGCTCACCACCAAACTCGAACTCAAACCGGCGCTGCACCACGCCATGGGTGTGAAAACCATCGCGGCGGCTGAAGGGGTCCACGCCCTCGCTGGCGCGCTCGCGCAGCAGGGTCTGAGCCACGGCGGCAGCAGCCGCCAGGGGCAAGCCCACGGGCTCCTGGTGGAACAGCACCGCCTGCTCGCGCGGGATCAGCGCGGTGTCCAGCTTGGCGCTGGCAAATGCCTCGGTGCGGGCCACGCGGCGCAAAAACTGCACGTTGGTTGCCAGGCCCACGATGTGGGTCTGGGCCAGCGCCTCATCCAGCCGGGCCAGGGCTTGCGCACGCGTGTCGCCGTGCACGATGAGCTTGGCCACCATGGAGTCGTAGAACGGGCTGATCGCATCGCCCTGGCGCACGCCGGAATCCACGCGCACCGCGCCCCGTTCGAAGGTCACGCACTCGGGCAGCGCATACACATTGAGCGCGCCGGTGGCGGGCAGGAAGTTGTTGTCGGGGTTCTCAGCGCAAATGCGCGCCTCGATGGCGTGACCTTGGATACGCAGGTCTTCCTGTTTGAGCGGCAAGGGCTCGCCTGAGGCCACGCGCAGTTGCCACTCCACGAGGTCGAGGCCCGTGATGGCCTCGGTCACGGGGTGCTCCACCTGCAGGCGGGTATTCATCTCCATGAAGTAGAACTTCATCTGCTCGGGCGCGTCGTAGCCGCCGGGCTGCTCGACGATGAATTCCACCGTGCCCGCGCCCACGTAGTTCACCGCCCGTGCTGCGGCCACGGCAGCCTCGCCCATGCGGGCGCGCAGCTCCGGCGTCATGCCGGGGGCGGGCGCTTCTTCCAGCACCTTCTGGTGGCGGCGCTGCACCGAGCAGTCGCGCTCAAACAGGTACACGCAGTTGCCGTGCGTGTCGCCGAACACCTGGATTTCGATGTGGCGGGGGCGCTGCACGTACTTCTCTACCAGCACCGCGTCGTCGCCAAAGCTGTTGATGGCCTCGCGCTTGCAGGAGTCGAGCGCGGCGCCAAAATCCTCGGCCTTGTCCACGGCGCGCATGCCCTTGCCACCACCACCCGCGCTGGCCTTGATGAGCACCGGGTAGCCAATGCGGTCCGCCTCGCGTTGCAGCAGTGCCGGGTCCTGGTCCGCACCGTGGTAGCCGGGCACCAGGGGCACCTGGGCCTGCTCCATCAGGCGCTTGGACTCGGCCTTCAGCCCCATGGCATTGATGGCGCTGGCAGGGGGACCGATGAAGACCAGGCCCGCGTCGGCACAGGCCTTGGCAAAGTCTTCGTTCTCGCTCAGGAAACCGTAACCAGGGTGAATGGCCTGCGCACCCGTGGCCTTGGCGGCCTCGATGATGCGCTCCCAGCGCAGGTAGCTGTCCTTGGGCGCGCTGCCGCCAATGTGCACGGCCTCGTCGCACACGGCCACATGTTTGGCGTTGGCGTCGGCATCGGAATACACGGCGACGGTCTTCACGCCCAGGCGCTTGGCGGTCGCGGCCACACGGCAAGCGATCTCGCCTCGATTTGCGATGAGTATCTTGTTGAACATTTTTAAGCCACCTTGGCAGAACCAGAAAAGAATGAAGACAAGCGCCGCACCACGGCGCGCAGAAACTTGAACAGCACCACCAGCAGCAGTACCGACACGACCACCATCACGACCAACGCAACACCGAACGCCACCGGGTGCTGCGTGGCCAGCCAGACCACGGCCACGACCAGGCCGTCTTCCAAGAACGACAGGCCCCAGTTGGAAAACGGCTCGGGCGAGGTGTTCACCGCCGCCCGCGTGGTCATCTTGGTGGCCAGCGCCGTGGCAGAGAGCGAGCCCCCCAGCAGCCCAGCCACCACGGCCATGGTGGCGTTGTCGGCGCCAAAAACGCCATAGGCCAAGGCGGCGCCCGCAGGCACGCGAATGAAGGCGTGCACGGCATCCCAGGCGCTGTCCACCCAGGGCACCTTGTCGGCAAAGAACTCCACCGTCAGCATGAAGCCGCTGACCATCAGCACCAGCGGGTGCTGCAGCATCGCCAGGCCGGGCGGCAGGGGCATCCAGCCCAGCACGCCCATCATGCCGACCAGGAACACTACGGCATACAACCGAAAGCCGCTGGCCCAGCCCAGTGCGGCGGCCAGCGCCAGCAGGCTGGGCATGTCGAGCTTCGCAGTTGCTGTGGCTGCCGCGTAGCCCACGGCGCGCGCGGTGCCGCCATCCACATGCAGCCCCAGCGTGTGGAGCCACTGCACGATGTTGAACCAGAGGGTGTCCATGGCCTGCTTGTACCGATCAGCCCAACCAGGCGGGTTTGCGTTTGTTCAAGAACGACTGCACGCCTTCCTTGCCCTCGTCGCTGGCACGGATGTCGGCAATGCCCTGCACCGTGGCGGCGACGAGGCCCGCGTTGATCTCCCGCTCTGCCACATCCATCACCAGCTTCTTGCACACGCGCACAGCGTTGGGGCTGGCGCTGGTCAGGGCCTTGAGCAGTTCGTCCACTTTGGTGTCGAGCTGGTCAGCGACCACGACCTCGTGCACAAAGCCAATGCGCAAGGCTTCGGCCGCGCCAAAACGCTCGGCCGTGAGGAAGTACCGGTGCGCAGCGCGTGCGCCCATGGCACGGATCACATACGGGCTGATGGTGGCGGGGATGAGCCCCAGCTTCACTTCGCTGAGGCAAAAGCCCGCCGTGTCCACGGCCACGGCCATGTCGCACGCGGCCACCAGGCCCATGCCGCCTGCATATACATCGCCCTGCACGCGTGCCACCGTGGGCTTGGGGCACTCATAGATCACCCGCAGCATCTCGGCCAACTTTCCCGCGTCGGCGATGTTCTCGTCGCGCGTGTAGTCGGCCATGCGGCGCATCCAGTTGAGGTTGGCACCGGCGCAGAAGGCCGGGCCTTCCGCAGCCAGCACCACGGCGCGCACATCGGCACGCCCACCCACATCGGTGAAGGCGGCGGTGATCTCGGCAATGACCTCATCGCTGAAGGCGTTGCGGATTTCGGGCTGCGTGAGCGTGATGCGCGCCACGGCGCCGGTTTGGGTGATGGACAGGTTCTGGCTCATGGCGTGGACGGGTTTTGCAGGAAGTAGACAAGGTCCAGCTCGGGGCAAGGCTGGCCCAGCGCAGTCAATGCGGCAGTGATCTGACCCCGGTGGTGCGTGCCGTGGTTGAACACATGCGCCAGCGTGGCCGCAAACGGTAGCGATGCCGCTGTGCCGCGCATGGTGGTGTAGTCGAGCGTGCCGCTCCAGCGGTCCGGCTTGAACGAGGCTATCAGCGGTGCCCAGCGGGCCGCGCCCTCGCGCAGCCGGGCATCCAGCCGCGCACGGTCGCTCTCCAGCTCGGCGTCCAGCGCCACCTTGGGCGAAATGCCGTCGGCAAAGCGCACGAACCACAGATGGTGTTCGCCCACCAGCAGGTGGTTGAGCGTGCCGTGGATGCTTTTGAAGAACAGGCCGACATCGCGCCGGTAGTCCTCTTCCGCCAGCGCCCGCACTGCATCAAGCAGGCGCGCCGTGGCCCACACGTTGTAGCGCGCAAGCTGGGTGAAGTGGGCAACAGCGTCCATGGTGGCTCCTGCTCCTGCTACATGCGGAACAGGCCGAACTTGGTGTCTTCGATGGGCGCATTGCGCGTGGCCGCCAGGCCCAGCGCCAGCACGCGGCGCGTATCGGCGGGGTCGATCACGCCGTCGTCCCACAGGCGGGCGGTGGCGTAGTAGGGGTGGCCCTGGTCTTCGTACTGGCGGCGGATGGGGGCCTTGAAGGCTTCTTCTTCCTCCATGCTCCACTGCCCACCCTTGGCCTCGATGCCGTCGCGCTTGACCGTGGCCAGCACGCCCGCAGCCTGGTCGCCGCCCATGACGCTGATGCGCGCATTGGGCCACATCCACAGGAAGCGCGGCGAGTAGGCACGACCGCACATGCCGTAATTGCCCGCGCCAAAACTGCCGCCGATGATGATGGTGAACTTGGGCACGCTGGCCGTGGCCACGGCCGTGACCATCTTGGCGCCGTTGCGGGCGATGCCTTCGTTCTCGTACTTGCGGCCCACCATGAAGCCGGTGATGTTCTGCAGGAACACCAGCGGGATCTTGCGCTGGCAGCACAGCTCGATGAAGTGCGCGCCCTTGAGCGCCGACTCGCTGAACAGGATGCCGTTGTTGGCGATGATGCCGACCATCATCCCTTCAATGCGCGCAAAGCCCGTGACCAGCGTGGTGCCGTAACGCGCCTTGAACTCATCGAACTCGCTGCCGTCCACGATGCGGGCAATGATCTCGCGCACATCGAAGGGCTTGCGCGTGTCCACGGGGATCACGCCATACAGCTCTTCCGCTGCAAATTTAGGAGCTACTGGCGCTTGATCAGCAGCTGCTTCCGCCTTGTTTTTATTCAAATTGTGGATGGCATTGCGTGCCAGCTGCAACGCATGCATGTCGTTCTGCGCCAGGTGGTCGGCCACGCCCGACAGGCGCGTGTGCACGTCGCCGCCGCCCAGGTCTTCGGCCGTGACGACCTCGCCCGTCGCAGCCTTCACCAATGGCGGGCCACCCAAAAAGATGGTTCCCTGGTTCTTGACGATGATGGACTCGTCACTCATGGCCGGCACGTAGGCGCCGCCCGCCGTGCACGATCCCATGACCACGGCGATCTGCGAAATGCCCATGGCGCTCATGTTGGCCTGGTTGAAGAAGATGCGGCCGAAGTGGTCGCGATCAGGAAAAACCTCGTCCTGGTTGGGCAGGTTGGCGCCGCCCGAGTCCACCAGGTAAATGCACGGCAGGTGGTTCTGCTGCGCCACCTCTTGTGCACGCAGGTGCTTCTTGACGGTGAGCGGGTAGTAGGTGCCGCCCTTCACCGTGGCGTCGTTGCACACGATCATGCAGTCCACACCGCTCACGCGGCCAATGCCCGCGATGAGCCCCGCGCAGGGCGCATCGTTGTTGTACATGTTCAGCGCGGCCAGCGGCGCGAGTTCGAGGAACGGCGTGCCCGGGTCGAGCAGCATCTGCACGCGTTCGCGCGGCAGCAGCTTGCCACGGGCGGTGTGCTTGGCGCGGGCCGCTTCGCCGCCGCCCTGGGCGACCTTGTCGAGCTGGGCGCGCAGGTCATCCACCAGTGTTCGCATGGCGGCGGCGTTGGCCAGAAAGTCCGCCGAGCGGGCGTTGAGTTGGGTGTCGAGAATGGTCATACGGTGTGGCTCTTCAAGCAGTCTTTTGTTCTTCCAGGCCCAGCAGATCCTTCATCTCGTCGCGGATCTTGAACTTCTGGATCTTGCCCGTCACCGTCATCGGAAAGCTGGTGACAAAGCGGATGTAGCGCGGCACCTTGTAGTGCGCGATCTGGCCTTTGCAGAAGGCGCGAATATCGTCCTCGGTGGGCTGCGTGCCGGGCTTGGCGATGATCCAGGCGCAGAGTTCCTCGCCGTATTTCTGGTCGGGCACGCCCACCACCTGCACGTCCTGCACCTGCGGGTGGCGGTACAAAAATTCTTCGATCTCGCGCGGGTAGATGTTTTCGCCGCCACGGATCACCATGTCCTTGATGCGGCCGACGATGTTCACGTAGCCCTCGGCGTCCATGGTGGCCAGGTCGCCGGTGTGCATCCAGCCGCCTTCGTCAATCGCCTCGCGGGTCTTGGCCGGGTCGCCCCAGTAGCCGTGCATGACGGAATAGCCTTTGGTGCAGAACTCGCCCCGCTGGCCGATGGGCACCACCGCCCCACTGTCGGGGTCCACGATCTTGATCTCCAGGTGCGGCTGCACCTGGCCCACGGTGGAGACGCGCTTGTCCAGCGGCGTGTCGGTGCTGCTCTGGCAGCTCACGGGGCTGGTCTCGGTCATGCCGTAGGCAATGGTGATCTCGCGCAGGTTCATCTGCTCCACCACGCGCTTCATCACCTCGGTGGGGCAGGGCGAGCCGGCCATGATGCCGGTGCGCAGGGTGCTGAGGTTGAACTCGGCAAAACGCGGGTGGTCCAGCTCGGCGATGAACATGGTGGGCACGCCGTGCAGGCCGGTGCAGCGCTCGTCCTGTACCGTCTGCAGCACGGTCAGCGGGTCAAACCCGTCGTTGGGGTACACGATGGTGGCACCGTGCGTCAGGCAGGCCAGGTTGCCCAGCACCATGCCGAAGCAGTGGTACAGCGGCACGGGGATGCACAGGCGGTCTTCGGGCGTGAGCTTCATGCACTCGCCAATGAAGAAACCGTTGTTCAGGATGTTGCGGTGCGTGAGCGTGGCGCCCTTGGGGAAGCCCGTGGTGCCGCTGGTGAACTGGATGTTGATGGGGTCGGTGGCCCTCAACGTGGCTGCGGTGTGCGCCAGGCGCGGGTCGGCCGCGTTGCCGCGCGCCAGCAGGTCGGTAAAACGCATCAGGCCCGGTTCGTCGGCGCCCTTCCCCGCCTCATCGATCCACACTACGGTGTTCAGGTGGGGCAGCTTCACGGAGCCCAGCTGGCCCGGCAGCTGGTGGTGCCACTCGGGGGCCAGCTCGCGCAGCATGCCCAGGTAGTCGCTGGTCTTGAAGCGCGCCATGGTCACCAGCAGCTTGCAGCCCACCTTGTTGAGCGCGTATTCGACTTCGGACGTGCGGTAGGCCGGATTGATGTTGACCAGCACCAGGCCCACCTGCGCGGTGGCCAGCTGCATCAGCACCCATTCGGCGTTGTTGTGCGACCAGATGCCCACGCGGTCGCCGGGGGTGAGCCCCATGCCCAGCAGCGCGCTGGCCAGGCGGTGGGCTTCGGTCTGCAGCTGGGCGTAGGTGGTGCGGCGGCCCTGGTGCACGCTAACCAGCGCCTCGCGGTCGGGCTGGCGGGCCACCATATCGGCAAAAAAGGCGCCGATGGTCTGCTCGATCAGGGGAACATCGGTGGCGCCACGGGCGTGGCTGTCCACCAGCGGTGCGAAGTTCGTTGCGGCTGCACTCGTCACGGGTTTGTCTCCTCGGCTCTGTCATGCGGCCTGCGCCGCAAGAACATGCGGGCGGGCGATCCGTAAGCATAGAAGCCTGAACCCCTGGCGGGTGGACACAATGGTTGCAAATCGTGCCACGGCTGGCACACTCTGTGGCGTGAAGACCACCGCCCCCACCGACCATCGTCTCCCAACCACTCCATCTGCCCCTGCCGCAACGCCCATCGCCTTTGTGCGTGCCATTGTTCTGGCGTACGAGCGGCGCGGCCTGAGCCCCGAACGTGCCCTGGCCCAGGCACAGATTGCGCCGCAGCTGCTGCCCGACGACAGCGCCCGCATCACCGCCTGGCAGATGGAGCAGATCTCCGACGCCGCCATGCAAGAGTTGGACGACGAAGCCCTGGGCTGGTTCAGCCGCCGCCTGCCCTGGGGCAGCTACGGCATGCTGGCACGCGCCAGCATCAGCTCGCCCACGCTGCAGGTGGCTCTGGCCCGCTGGTGCCGCCACCATGGACTGCTGGCGGACGACATTGCCCTGCACCTCACCACCCAAGGCGACACCGCCACCCTGGCCATCACCGAGGTCCGCGACCTGGGCGCGCTGCGCGAGTTTTGCCTGGTATCCGTGCTGCGCAATGCCCATGGCCTGGCCTGCTGGATGGTGGACTCGCGCATTCCGCTCATTGCCGCAGAATTTGCCTTTGATGCGCCCCCGCACGCCGATGCCTATGCCGTGTTGTTCCGAGGCCCGGTCACCTTCCACGCGCCGCGCACCGCCATTCACTTCGACGCCCGCTACCTGCACCTGCCCCTGCGCCGCGACGAGCAGGCCCTGCGCCAGATGCTGCAGCACGCCCTGCCCCTGACGGTGCTGCACTACCGCCGCGACCGCCTGCTGGTGCAGCGCGTGCGCCAGCTGCTGGCCGCGCCCCTGCCCGGCCAGCCGGCCCACGCCCTGCCCCAGCACAGCGCCGAATCACTCGCCGCGCTGCTGCATGTCTCGCCACGCACGCTGCACCGGCAGTTGAAGGAAGAAGGCGCCACGCTGCAGGGCTTGAAAGACGAGGTTCGCCGCACCCGCGCGGTGGAGTTGCTGCACCGCACGCAGCGGCCCATCAAGCAGGTGGCGGAGGCGGCGGGGTTCGTGAACGAGAAGAGTTTTATCCGGGCGTTCCGGGGGTGGACGGGGCAGTCGCCGGCGGAGTTTCGGAGGGTGGTGAGTGTGTAGAGAGTGCAGGACTTTGTATTGAATGCCAGTCAGCAGGTTCAATTTCTTCTAGTCGCGTTTATTCTGCTGTAACCAATTGCTCCGCGATCGGTCAGCGCAACACTAAACACGGGGAGACATGCCATGGTTATGACGACCACTACCCAAGAGCTCAGATCCAAGACAGACGAAGAGCTAGCCGAGTACATGGCGAGCTGGAAAGAGCACAGCGGGAACTACATTTTGTGTGAGATGGAGTTCAAGCGGCGCCAGAGTAGGGGCAATGAGATCAGGGGCTGGGTATCCCTTGGTCTATCCGTCCTTGCAATCGTTGTTTCAGTAATTGCACTTGCTGCGAAGTAGGCGACAAACCATTCGACGAAGCGGACGGCCCTCAAGGGCCGCCGACTAATTCAAACATCAGCATCCGCTTTCATAACACCTACCTGCTGCACCTAGCCGGAACTAGACGGTCAGCGAGTCGTGTAAATCAAATCTCAGCCAGCGACGTTTAGCCCCCCATGCTCCACCTCCACCACTGCGTCAGCGCCCGCTCATTCCGCCCCCTGTGGATGCTCGAAGAGCTGCAACTGCCCTACCAGCTCCACATGCTCCCCTTCCCGCCCCGCGCCAAGGCCCGGTGGTTTCTGGAAGAGAACCCGCTGGGCACGGTGCCGCTGCTGGTACAGGGCGATGTGCGCATGACCGAATCGGCGGCCATGTGCCAGTACCTGGCCGCCACGCACCCCGACGCGGGGCTGGATGTGGCGCCCACGCACCCGGCGTATGGCGCGTACCTGAACTGGCTGCACATGAGCGATGCGACGCTGACCTTTCCGCAGACGCTGGTGCTGCGCTATGGCCGGTTTGAGACCGCAGAGCGCAAGCAGCCGCAGGTGGTGGAGGACTACAGCCGCTGGTTCCTGGCCCGGCTGCGCGCGGTAGAAACCGCGATGACCCACGGCCGCAGCGACTATCTGTGCGCGGGCCGCTTTACGGCGGCGGATGTGGCGGTGGGGTATGCGCTGCTGCTGGCGCAGCACCTGGGGCTGAACGAACAATTTGGCCCGGCCACGCAGGCCTACTGGCAGCGGTTGCAACAGCGACCCGGCTACCAGCGGGCGATGGCCGCACAGACGGAGGCGGCCCAAGACCAGGACGTGCCCACCACCCCGGCCCCCGACACCAAGCCGTGATGCGGAGGTGGGGGCTAGCCGGGCTCACGCGGCTACTCGGACTTCGCTGGTGTAGATGCAGGTCCGGGCGTGGGTGAAGGTGTCGTCGGAGCCTGCCGCGCCAGCGACTGCACCAGTGCGCGGAACTCCGGCGAGTGGCGCAGCACGCTGCCACCTGCCTCGATGAGGTCTGTGACTTCTTCCGACGTGATGGAGAACGCCGTGGGCACCTGCAGCAGGCGGCGGCGCGCCACGTCGTCGTGGGCATCGCGCAGGTTGACGGAAATGACATGGACCTCGGCACCGGGCGCAAAGGCATCGCTGCTGCCGGTGGGGCCCGCCGCCAGCGACTGGCGCCACTGCTGGGTGATGTCGCGCAAGAACTCCTGCGTCTCGCGTGTGGCGCGGGCGCCGGTGCCAAACAGCAGCGAGTCCACCACCTGGGCCATGTTGGGCACCTTGTCGCTCATGTCGATGTTCTCGGATGGGTCGCGCTCGGCGTTGACGGTGACGAGCACCAGCTTGCGGATGGTGCCGGGGGGGATGCCCACTTCGCTGAAGGTTTCGCGCAGTCCGCCACCGGCCAGGGCCCGGTCGAGCAGACGCTGCACGCCCAGGTTGTCAGCCAGGCCGCCATCCACCAAGTGTATGTAGGGGCGGCGCTGCGCGTCCAGATAGCTCAACTCATGCGCGCGGTACAGGCGCGCGCGGTAGTCGCCGCCCGCGGCCAGGGTGGCAGCGCGGGACACGGTCTGGTACTGGGGGCACTGGTCGGCGTAGTTCTTGAGGGTGACGGGGCTCAGCAGCAGCGGTACGGCGGACGATGCCGCCACCGCGAACGACAGCGGCACCTTGCGCAGGTCGGAGCAGATCAGCGCGAACTGGTCCCACGTGAATTCAAAGCCGGTGCCCAACGACATGTCGGTGGCGGTGATGAACAGCTGGGGGTGGCGCGGGCGCCGCGCCACATCGCCAAAGGTGCGCCCGCCATACAGCTCATCCAGCCGCCGCGCGAGCAGGTGCGTGCGGCCGAACCAGGGCGAGGTCAGGTCCACCAGGTTGCCGGGGCGCAGGGCTTGGGTGATGAGGCTGTTCTGGAAGTTCTGGCGCAGAAAGTCCTGCTCGAAGCGGGGCAGCCCCTCGATGCCGTGTGCCGCCAGGTAAGCGGCCACGATGCTGCCGCCCGAGACGCCGCTGATCACATCGGTGGCGTCGAGCAGCGTGGTGGGGCGCCCGTTCCAGTCAAACCGCGTGGCCTGCATTTCGGTCAGCACGCCAAAGCCGAAGGCGGCCGCCCTTGCGCCGCCGCCCGAGAGCGTGACGGCCACCAGGATGGTAGGGTCGCGCTCGGACTTGCGCTCGGGGATGGACTGGTCTTCGGGCTTCAGGGGTTCGTTGATCCAGGGCCGCACCGACGAGCAGCCCGCCAGCAGGGCCAGGGCCGCCACCACGGCGCATCGCCGCATCCACGGCTTCATGCGTTGTACCGGCATTGCGCTTCTCCCATGGTTACAGGGCTGTTGGGAATCTTCTTGCCTGTGTCAGCAGCCCAGCAGCGCAGGCAACTCGGCCATGCTGCGAAACACCTGCGCTGCGCCTGCGGCACGCAGGGGCTCGCCATCGTCCAGCGGCGCATAGGCAAATACCGTGGCGCCTGCGGCCACGCCAGCGGTCACGCCCGTAACGGTGTCTTCCACCACGGCGCAGCGCCCGGGCGCCACCTGCAGGGCCGCAGCCGCCGCCAGATAGACGTCGGGCGCGGGCTTGGTGGCGGGCATCTCGTGGCCGCTGAACACCCGCCCGGCAAAGTACGGCGTGAGCCCCACCTTGGCCAACTGCATCTCGACCTTGTGCCGGTCGGCACCCGAGGCGCAGGCAATGCGCCCGCCATGGCGGGCGTGCACCCTTTCGATGGTGCCGTGGATGTGTTCGATGGCCGTGAGGCGCTGGTCCAGCTCGGCATTGCGCCGTGCATAGAAGTCGGCCATCCACGCATCGGTCAGCGGGCGGCCGGTGTGGGCCTCGATGCGGGCGGCCTCGCTGCGCACCGTCTTGCCGATAAAGATGCGCATGCATTCGTCGGCACTCAGGGCCCAGCCCGCTTCGTTGAGCATGCCGCGCAGCACGCCGTTGGTGATGGGTTCGCTGTCGACCAGCACACCATCGCAGTCAAACAAGATTGCTTTAAATTTCATAGCTGCTCGCGCTTATTGGTAAAGCGCTGAAGGTCATTTTTATTCAATTTTTAGGAGTGGATATCGCCATCCACATAGAACCAGCGCCCGTCTTCGCGCACGAAGCGGCTGGTCTCGTGCAGGCGCACGGCGCGGCCGCCCACGCGGTAGCGCGCGACAAACTCGACCTCGGCGCGGTCTTCGCCCGTGCTGCGGTGGCTGCGCACTTCCAGACCCAGCCACTTCGTGCCGGGGTCGAAATCGAGGTCCGCTGGCCGGGTGCCGGGGTGCCAGGTGGCCTGCAGGTAGTCGCCACGTTCGAGGACAAAGGCGGTGTAGCGTGACCGCATGAGGCTCTCGGCGTCGGGCGCGGTAGCGCCGTCCCAGTGGTCGAGGTAGCTGCCGCAGCATTCCCCATAGGACAAGGCCGCAGCCTTGGCGCTTTTGCCGGGTGCGGCTTGGGTACGGCCGCAGGGGCAGGGGTCGTTATGGTTCATGGACGGATGCAGGAAGGCACGCAGGCGATGCGCGCCCCACCGATGGAAACGGGCGCTGCGCGAGGCGAGTGCACCTGTGGAACTGGCTTTGCCAGGCCACTGGGTGCGTCCCCCTCCCGCGCAGCGAGAGAGGGGGATGGCGCGAAGCGACTCAGGGGGAGCTTCATCTCAGCGCACCAAAGACCTTGCGGGCGATGGCGCTGCCTGCACCGGCCGGATTCTGACGGATGCGGCGCTCTTCCTCGCCGATCATGAAGTACAGGCCGTCGAGCGTCTTGCCGGTGACGTACTGCGCAAGGTTGGCCTCCTCGGGTTTGAGCAGGCCAAAGCTCGCTGCCTTGCCCGCAAAGGCGTTGTACTTCTGGGTCAGGCCGACTTTTTCGGTGGCCTGGTTCACCACGGGCAGGAAGCGTTCGGAGAGCGGCGTGCGCGTCTTGTCGGCAAAAAAGGCGGTGACCGAGGTGCTGCCGCCGGTCAGGATGTTCTTGGCATCGGTCACCGTCATCTTCTGCACGGCGCCCACCAGCAGGTCTTTGCCCATGGGCACGGCGGCTTCGGCGGCGCGGTTGATGGAGGTGACCAGCTCGTCGATGCGCCGCCCCTGGCCCAGCGACTTCATGACCTTGGCGGCGTCTTCCAGGGAGCCCGGCAGACCGATGCGCACCTGGGGGTTGCCCAGAAACCCGTCAGGCCGCCCCAGCAGGGCGACCGCCGCCTGGGCGCCCTGGCCCAGCGCGGCTTTGAGGCCGCTGGCGGCATCGGCATTGGTAAGGTCACCCAGCGACAGGGCCCAGGCCCGCTGGCCGGTGGCGCACAGCAGGGCAGCCACGAGGCTGGTTTGGTGAAATTGGCGGCGTTGCATGGTGCGGTACTTTCGGTGGGGGACGGCAGATGATGCCCACTCGGCCACCACTGCAGTGAGTGGCGCACTGTGCCGGAGCCGTGCGGGGAATTGCCGGGATTTTCGCTCAGCGAATGAGGGGCAAGCCGCAGGCCGTAGACTGCCCCCACCCAAGCATCCAACAAGGAACCTTGCAATGTGGCAAATGAGCGTGCCGTGGTGGGAGTTTGTGCTGCGCGGCGTGGTGGTGTACCTGTTCTTGCTGGTGTTCATGCGCCTGTCGGGCAAGCGGCAGACGGGGCAGTACGAGCCGTTTGACCTGATCCTGTTGCTGATCCTGTCGAACGCGGTGCAGAACTCGATGAACGCTGGCGACAACTCGCTGGTGGGCGGGCTGATCTCGGCCAGCACGCTCATGCTGCTGCATGTGGCGCTGGCGCGGTTGGCGTTCCACTTCCCGCGCATCGGGCGCTGGGTGGACGGCAAGGCCCAGGTGCTGATCCAGCAGGGCGAACTGAACCAGGCGCTGATGCGCAAGGAGCTGCTGACCCGCGACGACGTGGAGGCCGCACTGCGCGCAGGCGGCTGCCTGCACGCGCACGAAGTGGAACGCGCCACCATCGAGACCAACGGGCAGATCACCGTAGTGCTGCGCCGTCGTGGCGAGGTTGGCTGACCCGCCCCGCGCCCACGCCAACGGTCTGCCCACTCACCGCCCCTCACAACCCACGCGACTTACGCGACCCGATATGACTGCACTGAACGTTCTGGGCACCTTGCTGATGCCCTGCTCCTACGACCCACTGACCGGCTACTACCGCGACGGCTGCTGCAACACCGACGAGCAAGACCACGGCACCCACGTGATCTGCGCACGCATGACACAGGCGTTTCTGGACTTTTCGCTGTCGCGGGGCAACGACCTCATCACCCCCCGGCCCGAGTCCCGCTTTGCAGGGCTGCAGCCCAACAACCGTTGGTGTCTGTGCGTCTTGCGCTGGAAGGAGGCCTACGAGGCGGGTGTGGCGCCTCCCGTGATCCTGGAATGCACACATGCGCGCGCGCTGGAGTTCGTGACGCTGGCGCAATTGCAAAGCACGGCGTTGTCCTAGGCTCAGTTTTGCGTGTAGCAGGTCTTGTTGGGCAGAACGGTGTCCACGTAGCTCTCCACACTGACCGCCGTTGGGAAGGCCGTGGGTATCTGGTCGCCAAAAATGCACAGGCGGCTCCCCTTGCGGGCCCAGACGGCACGCGATGTCAGGCCTGACGGCTGGGTCCACAAGCCCCAGAACGCGGTCAGAGTAGCCGTGCTGCCGTTACGGTCGAACGCCACATTGCCCACACCGGTCAGAGGGCCTGCCACCGTGCCAGCGCCCGTGCAGTTGGCGTCAGCATAGGTGGCCACACCGATCTGTCCCGCCACGCGATTGTCCCCCTGGCGGGTGATGCGCCACAGCGAGCGGCCCCAGGTGCCGGGCCGCACCACTACGCACAGCTCCTGCTTCCAGTCGCCTTCGGGCAAGGCCACCACCGTGCCGCAGCTCACCTCCACCGAGCCCACGTTGGCAGAGACCACGCTGCCGGTGCCATTGCGCACCGTGCAGCTCTGGCCGGAAGGCTGCGTGCGCACGGTGACCGCATAGCCCGTGCCGCCGGCCAGCGCAGTGCCGAACGTGAAGCCGCCGTTGCTGGAGACCGAGAGGTCATCGCCCCCGTTGTTCTGCAGCACCAGCGTGCCACCCGCCAGACCAGTCACTGAGCCGCCAACCGTATAGGTGGCGGCCGCCAGGTTTTCGCAGCGCACCTGCACGTTGCTGACGTTGGCGGTGGCGGTGCCCGTGCCCTGGGTCACCGTGCATCGCTGGCCGCTGGGCTGGGTTTTGACGGTGACGGCATAGGCAATGCCACTGTCCAGGCGCGTCACGAAGACGAAGTTGCCGTTGGCATTGATCGTCAGGTCGTCCTTGCCGGTGTTTTGCAGCGTCACCGTCTTGCCAGCGCCCAGGCCCGTGACCGCACCGCCAATGCTGAACGCGCCTGCGGTAGGCGGCGGCGTGCCATTGTTGTCATCGTCACTACCGCCACAACCCACCAGCAAGGCGGCCGCCAAGCCCAGGGGTGCCCAGCGGAAGAGGGGCCGTACGGAGTGCCCAGTGCGCCCAGCACCCGTTGCGCTTGCTTGTCGTGTCATGAACAGAAACCTCTTGATCGTGAATGAAGGGCGGATTCTGTGCAGCACCTCCTGCGGTACGGAACCCTACCCTGGTAGGGTTTGCGCGCCGTCCATCCTGCTCAACACTTGGCAGAATTTGCCCTGCCTCCGCGCTGTCAGCGCGCCTGCGCCGCAAGGCGCAGCCACCCTCTCCCACTACATGGCCCCCACTTCCCCTTACGCGCTCATCCTGGACGACCATCCGCTCGTGGCGCACGGCATGGCCGAGTTCCTGCGCGCACGCCTGCCGCAGATGGAGGTGGTTGAGGCCGCAGGGGCGGACGATCTTCTGCGCTGGGTGGACATACGGGGCACACCAGCCATCGCGCTCATCGACTTCTGGCTGGCGGAAGGCGCTGCGGTGGGCCTGATCGCCCAGGTGCGCAGCCACTGCCCCGGGATGCCCATCGCCGTGATCAGCGGCGACGATGACCCCGCCGTGATGGAGCAGGCCCGGCAGGCAGGCGCACAGGGCTTCATCCACAAACAAGCAGCGCCTGAGACCTTTGGTCTGGCGGTGGAAGCCTTGCTGAGCGGGCGGGTCTGGTTTGAGCCGGGCCCGCAGGGCAGCCAGCCGCCGCGCAGCCGCGATCTGCCGGTGACCCCGGCCGAGCTGGGGTTGTCCACCCGCCAGGGCCAGATCCTCGCGCTGGTGCTGCAGGGGCTGCCCAACAAGCGCATCGCCTTGCAGCTGGACATTGCCGAGAGCACCGTGAAGGAGCACGTGACGGGCATCCTGGAGCGGCTGCGGGTGCGCACGCGGGTCGAGGCCATCACCCTGTTGCGCGGCCGACGGCTGGAGCTGTCCTGATGCGCCTTGTCCGGGCCGTGGTGCTGGTCGCGGCCTTGTGCCTGCAGACGGCACTGCCCGCAGGGGCACAGGTACCGAACCCGGACCTGGCAGAGCTGGACCGGCTGCAGACCCTGTCGCAACGCAACAGCGCCGAAGCCGTGCAGGCGCTGCAGGCCGCCGCCACCCGCTTTGCCAACGCGGCCGATGTCGCGACCCGGCGCACCTACCTGGCGGCGCTGACGGACGCAGCCTTCGAGACCGGGCAGGCTGCGGTGGTGACCGAGGGCATAGCGCAACTGAAAGCGCTTGCGGCTGCGCACAGCGATGCCTCGACGCAGGTGCTGGCCACCTGCTTCGAGGCCCGGCAATGGGCCGTGGCGGGCAAGACAGGCGCCGGGCTGGACGCCCTGGCGCGCGAAGCGGGCGCGGCGGAGCAGGTGCCCGACCCTTGGGTGCGCTGGCTCTACCACCTGACGCTGGGTGCCCTGCACAGCAGCAACGGCCAGTTCGAAGCGGCGATGACCCACCTGCTGCGCAGCCTGGAACTCTCGCGCACGCTGCCGCGCCAGGCAGCCACATCCGAGCTGCGGTCGCGTACCCACCTGGAGCTGCTGCACTTCGACATGAAGAACCCCGACCGCGCGCTGCAGACCATTCGCGAGACGCTGCCGCTGGCCGAAAAGCTGGACGCCCAGCAGGCGCTGGGCTGGCTGCACCTGCACCGTGGCAATGTGGAAAACGTGCAGGGCAACCTCGACACCGCCGTGGCCGCCTACCGGCAGTCCCTGCAGATCGCCCGCGCCGGCGGGCTCACCGGGCTCCAGGCCACGGCGCTGAACAATCTGGGCGACGTCCTGCTGCAGCGCAAGGCCTATGCCGCGGCCGAGCCCATGATGCGCGAGGCCCTGGCAGCGTACCGCGACGCGCACGAGCTGAACGGGGCCGCAATGGCGCAGGCCAACCTGGGCTTTGCGCTGATGGGCCAGGGCCGCATTGCGGCTGGCGTGCATGAGGTGGAGGCGGGCATTCGGTTTGTGCATGAAGCGGGGTCCCTGCCCATGGAAGAGCAGCTGCTGGGCGAGCTCTCGCGCATGTACGAGCAAACCGGCCTGTACCGCGAAGCCGTGGCCACCACGCGCAAGCAGCAGGCGCTGGCCAAGGAGCTGTTCCACACCGAGCGCGACCAGGCCGTGGCCGCGCTGCAGGAGCGCTTTGACAGCGCTGAACGGCAGCGCCAGATCGAGCAGCTGGCGCAGGCCAATCGGGTGCAGGATGCCGAGCTGCGTGTGCGGCGCATGCAGCAGATCGGCCTGGCCGCCACGGTGGCGCTGGCCCTGCTGGCGGCGGGCGCCAGCTTTTGGCAGTACCGTCGCACCCGCACGGCCAACGCGGCCTTGGCGGCAGCCCGGCGGCAGGCCGAAGGCGCACTGGCCGAGAAGAACCTGTTCCTCGCCACCGCCAGCCACGACCTGCGCCAGCCCGTGCATGCCATGTCGCTGATGGTCGAGGCGATCAGCCTGCGCAACAGCGACCCGGTTCTTCGCCCCCTGGTTACCGACCTGCGCACCAGCATGCAGGCCATGAACCAGCTGTTCAACGCGCTGCTGGACCTGGCCCGCCTGGAATCCGGCCAGCCGCTGGGCGCCAAGGGCGTGGTGGACCTGAACGCACTGCTCGCGGACGTGGTGCGCCTGTTCCGTGAGCAGGCCAGCCTCGGCGGGCTGGCCCTGCGGCTATGAGTGCCGCGTGGCGGAGCTACCGTGTGGGCAGAACCGGTGCTGCTGCGCCAGGCGCTGGCCAACCTGGTGCAGAACGCGATCCGCTACACGCCCCAAGGCAAGGTGCTGGTGAGCGTGCGGGCGCGCGGCAGCGACTGGCTGGTGGAAGTGCGGGACACCGGCGTCGGCATCACCGTGGCGGACCAGTACCGGGTGTTCAGCCCCTATTACCGAGGGGAGCGGGCGGACCAGATGAACGACGCCGGACACGGCCTGGGGCTGGCCGTGGTGGCGCGCTGCGCCGAACAGATGGGCGCCACCCACGGCCTGGTGTCGCAAGCGGGGCGGGGCTCATGCTTCTGGCTGCGGCTGCAGGCCCACACCGCTGCGGCTACGGCGACGGTCGTGCCACCCGACCCGGTGGCCTTTCACCGCGACGAGACGGCAATGCGCTCGCTGCAAGGCCGCTGCCTGGTACTGGACGACGACCGCCAGGTGATCAAGGCCTGGCGCGCCATGCTGGAGGCCTGGGGCGTGACGGCGGCATACGCCACCACCACGGCCGAGGCGCATGCCCAGCTCGACGAAGGGTTCGAGCCGGATGCCATCTTCTGCGACCAGCGGCTGCACACGGGCGAGAGCGGCTTTGACGTGCTGCGCGCCCTGCTGGCCCGCTGCCCCGCTGCACGCGGCGCCATGGTCAGCGGCGAGCACAACGCGCCCGCCTTGCAGGATGCCGAGGACGAGGGCTACCTGGTGCTGCGCAAGCCGGTGAGCCCCGTGGAGTTGCAGGCGGTGCTGGCCCAGTGGCTGGGCCAGCAGAAAAATCAATCAAAACAACCTTCAGCGCTTTACCAATAAGCGCTAGCAGCTATTTTTTTTATAGTCTTCAGACGAATCAGGTAGCCATTGCCGCAACAAGGCGTGCAGCTGTTCCGGCGCCACCGGCTTGCGCAGCACCAGGTAGCCCTCTTCTTCCGCCTGGCGCAGCGCGGGCGAATCCCATTCACCGCTGACCATGGCCAGCGCGGCGTCAGGGCACAGCGCCTGCAGGCGCTGGAGCAAGGCGAACCCACTCTCGCCGGAGCGCAAACGCTGGTCGCAGAAGATGGCCTGCGGCGTGAAGCCCTGTTCCAGCCAACCCAGTGCCTCGGCACCATCGGCCGCGCAGCGCACCTGCACGCCCCAGTCCTGCAGCAGTTGCTGCCAGCCTGCGGCCACCTGCGGGTCGTCCTCCACCACCAGGCAGCGGCCCTGCAGGCCGCCCTGGCGCGCCACGGTGGCGGGCGTTGGCGCAACGACCACTGCGCTGGACGTGGCAGGCGGCAGCCGCAGCCAGAACCGCGAGCCGCGCCCCAGGCGCGACACCAGGCCCAGGGGCGCATCCATCAGCTCGGCGCAGCGCGCCACCACAGCCAGGCCCAGGCCGTAGCCTGCATCGTCTGCCACGCGCGCCGAGGCACTGCGGGTGAAGGGCGAGAAGATCCGCTCGCGCTCCTCGGCGGCAACGCCGGGGCCGGTGTCCCACACCTCCACCTGCCAGTGCCCGGCGCGGCGGCGCACAGCCAGCAGCACGCCGCCACGCTGCGTGTACCGCAGCGCGTTGTGCACCAGGTTCACCACGCACTGGCGCAGCAGCATCGGGTCGGCCTGCACCCGGGCGCTGGCCGGTGGCGGGCGCAGGCGCAGCACCAGGCCCCGGGTGCGCGCAGATTCCCCCAGCAGCGTGGCGACTTCGCGCAGCAGCGGCGCCAGGGCCACCGCCTGGGGCCTTGCCTGCACGGCCCCCGCTTCGATGCGCGACAGGTCCAGCAGCGCATTGCACATCCATTGCAGCGACTGCACGCCCTGGCGCAGGTTCTGCAGCGTGGCATCCAGCGCCGGGTCCCGGTTGCGCAGCGCGATGGATTCGGCCAGCAGCCCCACGGCATGCACGGGCTGGCGCAGGTCGTGGCTGGCGGTGGCGAGGAACTGGTTCTTCACAGCCAGCGCCTGCTCGGCCTCGCCCTTGGCGGCACGGAACCGCTCCGTCAGGTCCACATTGCTCAGAAAGAACTGATGGCTGATGCTCGCATTGCGAAAGAACACGCCAAACGCCAGATGCATGGGCAACAGGTACGGCCAGTGATCGGGAAACACATAGGGCACCGACAACAGGCTGACCGCGTAGCTGGTGAAAAAGAACCGCTTGAAAACCACCAGCGCCGCCGACTGGTGCGCGGCATGCGCCGACACCACCAGCGTGGAGCCACAGATGAACACCACGCGCAGTTCAAAGGGCGTGTCGGGCCCAGCGGAGGCCGCAGAACTCATCACCAACGCGCCGTACAACGCCGCCAGCGCTTGCACACGAGGCAACCAAACGGCCAGCAGCGTTGCCGCACCGTGGCTGTCGCGCTGCTTAAGGGCCCGCTGCCACAGGCCCCAGACGCCCCACACAGCCCCCACCAGCAACAACGACGCCCCCCACCACAGCGTGATGCCAGGGGGCCACAAGCCCAGCGAATACAGCCAGGCCAAGCCCGGCAGCCCCAGCAGCGGCATCACAGTGCAGCCGTCGCGCACCCGCATGAAGCTGTTGCCCAACAACTGCAGCTGGGCGGCGGGTGCCAGGGTGTCCCAGGAGAGCACGCGTTCGGAGTTCATCGGGCGGATGTTGGCATCTTCCCGTACCAAACACCCCCTACTTTGGGAGGGTTGCGTGTTGACGCCGGCGCGTGGCAGCGCTTGGGAGTACGTCGGGCAGCGACCAGGGCATGGCTGTGAGCGCATCTGCTGCGGCCCCACTCACAGCGCAACCGTCACCACCGCACGGAGGCAGCAGTCGCGGCGCCGACAATGGCGCCCAGCAGGCTCAGACCAGCGCGCGCTGGATGATGATCTTCTGCACGTCGCTCGTGCCTTCGTAGATCTGGCACACACGCACGTCGCGGTAGATGCGCTCCACCGGGAAGTCGTTCACCACGCCGTAGCCGCCCAGCGTCTGGATGGCGGCGCTGCACACGCGCTCGGCCATTTCGCTGGCAAACAGCTTGGCCATGGCGGCTTCCTTCAGGCACGGGCGGCCCACGTCGCGCAGCGCGGCGGCGTGCCAGATGAGCTGGCGCGCGGCTTCGATCTGCGTGGCGCAGTCGGCCAGGCGAAAGCCAACGGCCTGGTGGTTGAAGATGGCGGTGCCAAAGCTCTCGCGCTCCTTCGAATACGCCAGCGCCGCATCAAACGCGCTGCGCGCCATGCCAACGCTCTGCGCGGCAATGCCGATGCGCCCGCCTTCGAGCGCGCCCAGGGCGATCTTGTAGCCCTCGCCCTCGGTGCCGATGAGGTTCTCGGCCGGGATGCGGCAGTTGTCGAAGTTGATCTGCGCCGTGTCGCTGCTGTGCTGGCCCAGCTTGTCTTCCAGCCGCGCGACCACATAGCCGAGGTTGTTGGTGGGCACGAGGAAGGCGCTCATGCCCTTCTTGCCCGCGCCCTTGTCGGTGACGGCGATGACGATGGCCACATGGCCGTTCTTGCCACTGGTGATGAACTGCTTGACGCCGTTGATCACATATTCGTCGCCCTGCTTGACGGCGGTGGTGCGCAGTGCGGAGGCGTCGGAACCCACATGCGGCTCGGTCAGGCAGAAGGCGCCCAGCATTTCGCCGCGCGCCAGCGGCGTGAGCCAGTCGCGCTTTTGCTGTGCATTGCCATAGCGCATGAGGATGGCGTTGACGGGGCAGTTGGTCACGCTGATGGCCGTGCTGGTGCCTCCATCACCGGCGGCGATTTCTTCCAGCACCAGCGCCAGCGTCACGTAGTCCAGGTTGGCACCGCCGAACTCTTCGGGCACGCAGATGCCGTAGGCACCCAGTGCAGCCAGGCCCTGGTGCGCCTCTTTGGGGAAGTGGTGTTCCTTGTCCCAGCGCGCGGCGTGGGGCCACAGCTGTTCTTGCGCAAAGTCGCGCACCGCGTCGCGGATCATTTCCTGGTCTTGGGTCAGCAGCATGTTGTCTCCTTGGGATCGTTCGGCGCCAGCAGGCTCTGGATGTCCAGGCACCTACCGGCGAGTCAACATGCAATTTTGCCCGCGTCTGCGGGCGCGCCCGCTAAGGGCGGGCGGACTACGTGCTCCTGCGTACCCCGGCCGCAGCAACCGTCCGCCACGCCCTCGTCCATAGGCTCCTAGACCAGCGAGACCTTGCCGCTGGACAGCTCGTACACGCCCCCCACGGCGCGGATGGCGCCGCTGGCCATGCGCCCGGCCAGGAGGGGTTCAGAGGTGGTCAACCGGGCCACATTGAGCCGCACGTTCTGCTCGGTGGCGGCCACCAGCAAGTTGGCGGGCTGGCGGCGCTGCGCCGCCTCGACGGCCGGGCGGATGGCGTTGACCAGCCCCGGCAGATGGCCGGGCAGTTGGGTGCCTTCCTGCACCACCTTGATGGTGGCGGAAACAGCGCCGCAGTTGCTGTGCCCGAGCACGAGGATGAGCGGCACCTGCAGAACCTCGATCGCATATTCCATGCTGGCCAGCGCATCGTCGTTCAGGAAGTTGCCCGCCAGCCGCACCACGAACAGATCGCCGGGCCCCTGGTCAAACGCCAGCTCGGGCGCAATGCGCGAATCCGCGCAGCTCAGGATGGCCGCAAAGGGCCGCTGCCCGGTGGTGCGCGCCACCCGGCCCACCGAAAAGTCGCGCTGCGTGGAACGGCCCGCCACGTAGCGGGCATTGCCCTGCACCAGCCGCGCAAGCGCTGCGTCGGGGCCGATGCGGTTGTCGGGCAAAGGGGTGTCTGCAGCCAGCACACGGGCGCTGGAGGCCAGGGCAGCCAAGGCTGCGGCACCGCCCAGAAGGCGGCGGCGGGACGGCGCAAGCGCCGCCGGGGTAGCAAGACAATCACACATTTTTGGACTCCCGGTTGGGTTGCATGGAGCTGGCCCTCTCTTTAGCCAGCCCGCGCAGGAAGCCGTTTTCAGGCAGCCAGCGCCACGCAATTTTGCGGATCCACTCCACCGGGCGCCAGTCCAAATCTTGCATCGATCCGGCAGCCTGATAGCCGCCAGGCTACCAGTGCGTGGCGCGGCGCCCGTCGTGGTGCAGCAGGCGGCCTTTGTCGGCGGCCGTGACGCCCGCCACGGTGGCGCGCAGGCCGCGCACGCTGTCCTGCACGGTCAGCGCAGCGCCTTCGCCGCCCATGTCGGTCTGCACCCAGCCGGGGTCGATGGTGATGAGGGTGGCGTCCGGGTAGTCGTGTTGGGCGGATGCGATGGCCATGTTCAGCGCTGCCTTGCTGGTCCGGTACAGCCAGGAGCCGCTGTTGGGAACGCTGCCAATCTGCGACATGGACGAGGACAAGAAAGCGAACACGCCCTGCGCGTCGGCCACCAGGGGCGCGACCTGCGGCAGTGTCTGCATGGCGCCCAGCACGTTGGTGTGCATCACGGCATCAAAGTCCTGCTGGGTGGGCGGCGTGAGCGCATTGGGGCGGCGAATGACACCGGCCACATACCAGGCGGTCTCGATCTTTTCGCCGTCCAGTTGCCAGGCCAGCCCGCTGACGCTGGCAGGGTTGGCCACGTCCACGGTCAACACCTCGGCTCCCAGGGCCTGTACCCGCTCGCTGCCCGCATCGTCGCGCACGGTAGCGATGACGCGGCGGCCCGCCTCGGTGTACTGGCGCACCAGCTCCAGCCCAATGCCGCGCGATGCGCCAATGACGAGTATGGATTTCATGGGTAAAAATTTGAATGAAATAGGGCTCTAGCGCTTATCTATAAAGCGCTAATAGCTATCAATTTAGGAATAACCACGCATTTCCCTCTGGGTCATAAAAGCGCAACGCACCATGCGCAGCCGACAAAACTGGCGTGGCCGGGGCCAGCGTCCCCGCGCAAGGGCCGCCCCGCCGCGCTGGGGGCGTCCCCCTCCCGCATTGCGCAGCAATGCGAGAGAGGGGTGAAGTCGCGAAGCGACTCAGGGGGTGATCCAACTCATGCATCGCCCAGCTGCTGCTCTTGCGCCAGTTGGGCGCGGTAGCGCTGCAGCATCGCCACTTGCGACTCGGGCTCGGTCGCAAGGCCCATCTGGTCGTGAATCATCTGGCCCATGGTGGGCAGTTGCGCGCGATCCACCTGCGCATCGGCGGACCACAGCCGCGAGCGCATGAAGGCCTTGGAGCAGTGCAGGTAGGCCTCGGCGACGCGCACTTCGATCACTATCTTTGGGCGCTGGCGCTCGGCCGTGAAGAAGTCGGTGTACAGCGCTTCGTCGCGCAGGCGTGCGGTGCCATTCACCCGCAGGGTTTCATCCACACCCGGGATCATGAACAGCAGGCCGATGCGCGGGTCACTCAGCAGGTTGGTCAGGGTGTCGAGCCGGTTGTTGCCGCCCGCATCGGGCAGCAGCAGGGTGTGGGGATCGGGTGACTTCACAAAGCCCGGCGCACCGCCGCGCGGCGAGGCATCCAGCAGCGCACCATGGGCGCCACCACTGGCCACCACGCAGAACGGCGACAGGGCAATGAAGCGCTGGCAGTGCCCATCCAGCTGCGGTTGTTGCTTGCGCAGGGCCCGCTCGCCGGGGGCTGCGTACAGGGTGCGCAATTGTTCGAGCGTTTCGATCATGGTGTGGCCTGCAAGGGGTTGAAAGAGTTCACGGGCAATGCACGGCAAACTCGAAATAGCCTGACCATGCGGGATCAAACGCGAAGGTCAGCTCCAGCGATTCAGCCTCATCGCGCAGCAGCAAAGGTGCGAGCGTCTGCATGGCCAGCTGCTTGTCGCCCACGTAATACACGGCCTTGCGGCGCCCCGCGCGGGTCAGTGTGTAGGCCATGATGCCCAGCTGCGGCAGCGCGAGCAGCGTGGCTGCCTGGTCCTGCAGGTCTTGCACGGCGGCCAGCTGATCGCGGTTGCCCACGGCCAGGTCCAGGGTCAGCGCGTAGGCCAGATCGGCGCGCATGGCCACGGGGTTGGCACTGCGGTTGACCATGACAATGGCCTTGTCTTCAGCCTCGTCACCGCTGCCATCCTCATCGTCCTGCCCGCCAAACGACAAGGTCATGCCCGACCAGTCGTGCTCGCCCGCAGGGAAGTCGCTGGTGCGGCCCAGGGTGTCCACCCAATAGCGGTCGAACACCGGCACAAACTGGCTCAGGGGCACCCAGGGTGCCAGCGGGTCAGAGGCTTCCTCCACAAAATCCACCGCGCCCACCTTGACGGCGAAGTCGTATTCGCCCAGAACATGGTCGAGCATGATGAACGCCATGTTGCGCGCGTGGTCCTGGTAGTCGCTGGGGATCTCGCGGCCAAAGCGGATCTCCAGCGCGGCCTGGCCATCGTCCTGTCCGCAGGCGACCAGCACCTCCGATGTGGACAGCTCAAAGCCCTCCATGCCGATGGGAAAGTCGGGCTGCGTGGTGCGCTCGCGAAACGCGCGCAACCGGTAGTTCTGCAGCGCGGGTGCGGCAGCCACCACCTCCATCAGCAACGGAAAGTTGTCGATGCTGCCGTGGGCGGTGACGATGAGATCCACCACCGCATCGCTGTCACCGCCAGACATCTCCAGCGCCAGGCCGCTCAGGTGACGCTCGATGAGCACGTTGGCCGACTCGACCCGCTCGCGCAGAGGCTGGGCCTGGAGCGATGCCTGGGCATCGACAAATTCACGCCAGAAGGTGGTGATCTCGGGAGATGGTGCGGTCATCGCGGTCCTTGTGAAGAGATGGGAATCATCCCATCCCTCTCCATCGTCAGACCAGTTCGAGCGCCACGGCCGTGGCCTCGCCGCCGCCGATGCACAGCGTGGCCAAGCCCTTGGTCAGGCCGCGCGCCTTGAGCGCGTACATCAGCGTCACCATGATGCGTGCACCGCTGGCGCCGATGGGGTGGCCCAAAGCGCACGCGCCGCCGTTCACATTGACCTTGTCGTGGGGCAGATCCAGCTCCTTCATCAGCGCCATGGGCACCACCGCGAAGGCTTCGTTGATCTCCCACAGCTGCACATCGCCAACCTGCCAGCCGGCCTTGGCCAGCGCCTTCTGCGTGGCCCCCAACGGGGCAGTGGCGAACCACTCGGGCTCTTGCGCATGCGTGGCGTGGCTCACGATGCGAGCCAGGGGCTTGCAACCCAACTTCTTCGCGGTGGATTCGCGCATCATCACCAGCGCGGCGGCGCCGTCGTTGATGCTGGAGCTGGACGCGGCGGTGATGGTGCCGTCCTTCTTGAAGGCGGGCTTGAGTGTGGCGATTTTTTCGAGCTTGACCTTGCCGGGGCCTTCGTCCACCGACACCACGGTCTCGCCCGCGCGGGTCTTGACGGTGACGGGCACGATCTCGGCCGCGAACGCGCCGGACTCGGTGGCCGCCTTGGCGCGCTGCACGCTGGCGGTGGCAAACGCGTCCTGCTGCTCGCGGGTGAACTGGTACTTGGCGGCGCAGTCTTCGCCAAAGGTGCCCATGCTGCGGCCCGCTTCGTAAGCGTCTTCCAGGCCGTCGAGCATCATGTGATCAAAGATGCGGTCATGGCCCAGTCGGTAGCCGCCCCGGCCTTTTTGCAGCAGGTAGGGAGCGTTGGTCATGCTCTCCATGCCGCCTGCCACCATGACGTCGTGCGTGTCGGCCAGCAGCATGTCATGCGCCATCATCGCGGCCTTCATGCCCGATCCGCACATCTTGCTGAGCGTGACGGCGCCAGCGCCCTTGGGCAGGCCGCCCTTGAACGCCGCCTGGCGCGCGGGTGCCTGGCCCTGCCCAGCCATCAGGCAGTTGCCGAACAGCACTTCGCCCACGGCGTCAGGCGACACACCGGCACGCTCGATGGCGGCCTTGATGGCGGCGCCGCCCAGGTCGTGCGCGGCCAGGCTGGAAAAGTCGCCCTGCAGCGAGCCCATGGGGGTGCGTGCGGCGCCGACGATGACGATGGGGTCTTGGGTGGATGCAGACATGGTGATGGTCTCCTGTGAAATGGTTCGGATGAATAGCTTGGGAGGGGGTGAATGAAGGGGGCTACCGGCCTGCTGCGCCATGGGCAAAGCGCCGGTCTGTGTCGTAGGGAAAGACGTCAAACATGTGGCCCGCCCGGATGCGCTCCTGGTGCGACTGCCAGAAGGCAGCGTCGAGCAGATCGGCGTGGTGCTGCATGAACACCTCGCGCACGGCATCGTTGCCGAGCAGGAAGGGGCCGAAGGTTTCAGGGAACACATCGCGCGGGCCGACGCTGTACCAGACCTCGCCGCTCATTTCCTCTTCTTCATTGCGCGGCGTGGGCACGCGGCGGAAGTTGCAGTCGGTGAGGTATTCGATTTCGTCGTAGTCGTAGAACACAACCTTGCCGTTGCGCGTGACGCCAAAGTTCTTCCAGAGCATGTCCCCCGGGAAGATGTTGGCGGCCACGAGGTCCTTGATGGCGTTGCCGTATTCGATGACGCTGTGCTCCATCTGCTGGCGCGCGCGCGGGTCTGACAGGCCGGTGTCGAAGGCTTCCTGCAGGTAGATGTTGAGCGGGATCATGCGCCGCTCGATATACAGGTGCTTGATGATCACCTCCGTCTGGCCGTCGCCGTCGCGGTCGCTGATTTCGAGCTGGCTGGGGGCGAACTTCTCGATCTCGGCAATGAGGGCATCGTCGAACCGGCTGCGCGGAAAGGCCACCTCGCTGTATTCGAGCGTGTCGGCCATGCGGCCCACGCGGTCGTGCTGCTTGACCAGCAGGTACTTGGCCTTGACCTGCTCGCGCGTGGTTTCCTTCTGGTGCGGGAAGTAGTCCTTGATGAGCTTGAACACGAAGGGAAAGCTCGGCAGGTCGAACACCAGCATCACCATGCCCTTGATGCCGGGCGCGATGCGGAACTGGTCGCTGGAGTGCTTCAGGTGGTACAAAAAGTCGCGGTAGAACAGCGTCTTGCCCTGCTTGGCCAGGCCCAGGGCGTTGTAGATCTCGGCGCGGGGCTTGCGTGGCATGAGGCTGCGCAGAAACTGCACATAGGCGCTGGGGATTTCCATGTCCACCATGAAGTAGGCGCGTGCGAAGCTGAACAGCATCTGCATGTCGTCTTCGCCAAACAGGGCCGCGTCGATAAACAGCCTGCCGTTGTCGTCGTGCAGGATGGGCAGCGCAAACGGCACTTCGTTGAAGCCGTTGATGATCTTGCCCACGACATAGGCGCCTTTGTTGCGAAAGAACAGGCTGGTGAGCACCTGGATCTGGAAGTTGGCGCGCAGCCTCACTTTGTCGAGCCGGCCGCGCATGGCGCCCACCACGCAGCCGGTGTCTCGGCCCAAGTCCGCAAACTCGCGCTGCAGCTGGAAGTTCTCGATGATGACCTGGAAGGTCTCGCCCAGCGTGTCTCGCGACGGGTAATAGGCGCGGTAGGTGGGGCGCGCTGCGGGCTCTTCGTTTTCGATGTATTCGGTACTGACCGCAGGCCGCACAAAGATGAAGTCGTTGTGGAAATGCGTGCGGTGCAGGATCTTGGTGGTGACCGAGTTGAAGAAGGTCTCGGCCAGTTCGGGCTGGTGGTGGTTGACCAAGAGGCCGATGTAGTGCAGCTTGACCTGGTGCCACACGTCCATGGGCTGTGCACCCGCCTCGAACTCTTTCTCTAACCTGCGCACACACTCTTTCACGCGCAGGTCGTAGAACTCGATACGCTCGCGCTGGGCCCGCTGCTGGCCGTGCCAGTCGCCGGTTTCAAAGCGGTGCTTGGCCCGCGCGGACTCGGTGCGGAACAACCGGTAGTGCCGGTTGAAGCCATCCATCATGGCCTTGGCAATGCCGTAGGCCTGGGGAGCGTCAAGCCGTTGCGGAAACATGGCGGGTGCTCAGCCGTTGCGGGGATGCGGTGGTTGGCTATTGCCTTTTGACGGCAGCCACACCAGCGATCGCGGCCTTGTACAGCGAGTCCAGGCCTTCCGTACTACCCACGGACATGTGCAGGTTGTTGATGAGACCATCCTTGAGCCCATAGCACCAGCCGTGCAGCGTAACCTTCTGGCCCCGGCCCCAGGCGTCGAGCATCACCGTGGTCTGGGCAATGTTGACGACCTGCTCGATGGCATTGAGTTCACACAACACGTCATGGCGCCACTCTGGGGCGGTGGCGGCAATCAGGTCACGGTGGCGGTCGCGCACATCCTGCACATGGCGGATCCAGTTGTCGGCCAGACCGACGCGCGTGCCCTCCAACGCCGCCAGCACGCCACCACAGCCGTAGTGCCCCACCACCATCAGGTGCTCGATGTGCAACTGATCCACCGCGTACTGGATGGTGGACAGGCAGTTCAGGTCGGTAGGCACAACAACGTTGGCCACATTGCGGTGCACAAACACTTCACCGGGCTCCAGGCCGGTGATCTGATTGGCAGGCACCCGGCTGTCGGAGCAACCGATCCACATGTACTTGGGCTTTTGCTGCGCCAGCAGGCTGGTGAAGAAGCCGGGCCGCTCGCGCTCCATCTGGGCCGCCCAGGCGCGGTTGTGAACAAACAGGTCTTCGATGGAGGAGGGCATGTTGTCCTTGGGTCTCAATGATTAGATAGAAGCTCAGCAGGTTTCAGCAAACAGCTCACGGCCGATCAGCATGCGACGAATTTCGCTCGTGCCCGCACCAATCTCATACAGCTTGGCATCGCGCCAGAGGCGGCCCAGCGGGTATTCGTTGATGTAGCCGTTGCCACCATAAATCTGCACGCCTTCGCCCGCCATCCAGGTGGCTTTCTCGGCACACCAGAGGATCACGCTGGCGCAATCCTTGCGCACTTGGCGCACATGGTCGGTGCCGAGCATATCGAGGTTCTTGGCCACCGTGTAGGCAAACGATCGCCCCGCCTGCAGCACGGTGTACATGTCGGCCACCTTGCCCTGGATGAGCTGGAACTCGCCAATGCTCTGGCCGAACTGCTTGCGGTCGTGAATGTAAGGGATGACGTTGTCCATCACGGACTGCATGATGCCCAGCGGGCCACCGGTCAGCACAGCACGTTCGTAGTCCAGGCCACTCATGAGCACCTTCGCGCCCTGGTTCAGGCCACCCAGCACGTTCTCTGCGGGCACCTCGACGTCCTGGAACACCAGCTCGCCCGTATGGCTGCCGCGCATGCCCAGCTTGTCGAGCTTCTGCGCGATCGAAAAGCCCTTCATGCCCTTTTCGATCAGGAAGGCGGTCACGCCGCGCGCTCCCAGTTCAGGCTCGGTCTTGGCATACACCACCAGGGTGTCTGCATCAGGGCCGTTAGTGATCCACATCTTGCTGCCATTGAGCAGGTAGTAGCCGCCCTTGTCCTCGGCCTTGAGCTTCATGCTGATCACGTCGGAGCCCGCGCCGGGTTCGCTCATGGCCAGCGCGCCCACGTGTTCGCCGCTGATGAGCTTGGGCAGGTACTTGGCTTTTTGTGCCTCGCTGCCGTTGCGGTTGATCTGGTTCACGCACAGGTTGCTGTGGGCGCCGTAAGACAAGCCCACCGAGGCACTGGCGCGCGAGATTTCTTCCATGGCCACCATGTGGGCCAGGTAGCCCATGGCTGCGCCGCCGTATTGCTCAGGCACCGTGATGCCGAGTACGCCCAAGTCGCCCATCTTGCGCCACAGGTCCATGGGGAACTGGTCATTGCGGTCAATCTCCGCCGCGCGGGGTGCGATCTCAGCCTGTGCGAAGTCGCGTACGGCGTCGCGCAGGGCGTCGATGTCCTCACCGAGTTGGAAGTTCAGGCCGGGAAGGTTGGCGGGAATGCTCATGGGGGATGTCTCCTCGTAAAAGGTAGGGAAATGGGCCGGATTCAGCCCTGGATGTTGTCGCGTCCTGTGACCGCCATCAGGGTGCAACCCATGGTGGCGATCAGTTTTTCTTGGCTGCCGTCGATGGCGAAAGCGCGGCCTTCGCACACGGTGATGGTGCGGCCGGGCTTCAGCACCCGCCCTTCCATGCGAAATCGCTCGCCCTTGGCGGGGGCCAGCAAATTGATCTTGAACTCGATAGTGAGCACGGCAGCGTCGGCCGCCATCAGGGTGAAACCGGCATATCCACACGCCGAATCCAGCGCTGTGGCCACCATGCCCGCATGGAGAAATCCGTGCTGCTGGGTCAGCCCGACCGCCCAAGGGAGTTCGATGTCCACGGCACCTGGCGCCACAAGGCCCAGCGAGGCGCCAAGGGTCTGCATGGCTCCCTGGCGCGCAAAACTGTCGCGCACGCGGTCGGCAAAGTCAGCGCAACGCGGCTCAAAAGGGGGCGTGCTCACAACAGTCTCCTGATTTACGTTTACGTAAACGTCAATTATGAATCAATTTTGCTTTTCTACCTTGGCCAGCAGCGAGCGCGCCTCTTCTTCGTGCTCGCGCACCTCTTCCAGGTTAGCCTGCAAATCGGCCATCTGCTCTTCGAGTTGCTTGCGATGGACCACCAACACGTCGAGAAATTTGCGCAGCTGAACGCCCGTATCACGGGGGCTGTCATAAAGGTCAATGATCTCCTTGGCCTCCGTCAGTGAAAGGCCCAGGCGCTTGGCCCGCAGCGTCAGGCGGAGCCGGGTGCGGTCGCGTGCGCTGTACACGCGGTTGCGTCCGGCAGATCCAGTGCGCTCAGGCTGCAGCAAGCCCATGTCTTCATAAAAACGGATCGCGCGGGTGGTGAGATCGAACTCTTTGGCAAGGTCGCTGATGGTGTAAGTATTGGCCATGGTGGGTGCTGCACACAGCAGTATCGGTTTCGCGCAGGAGACAGCCCGGTGGCGGCAGCTCCCTACAATGCATCGAATGCATGACGTTTACGTTAACGTCAATGCTAACCCATCACACCTTCGCCATGAACCCACTCGAACACCAGATCCACTACCCGCTGGGCGACGCGCTCCCTTCCGAGGGCGGCTCCATCGAGATCGCGCCGGGAGTCCACTGGATTCGCATGGGTCTTCCCTTTGCACTGGATCACATCAATCTGTGGCTGCTGCGCGACCGACAACTGGGCGCTGGCGGTGTCATGCTGGACGGGTGGACCGTGGTGGACTGCTGCATCGACAGTGCTGCGACCCGTGCGCAGTGGGAGCAGATTTTTGTGGACTGCCTGGGTGGCTTGCCTATCTTGCGCGTCATCGTGACCCACATGCATCCAGACCATATCGGCTTGGCCCATTGGCTGTGCGAGCGATGGGATGTACGCTTGTGGATCAGTGCCACCGACTACAACGTGGCTCGGGTCGCTGTCTATGACCCGCAGGGGTTTGGCGGAGAAGCAGGGGCGGATTTTTATGCGCTGCATGGCGCACAAGACCCATCCTTTTTAGCCCATGTACGTGGGCGCGCATCGTATTTCCCGACCCTCGTGCCCGCGCTGCCACCCCGCTTTCGCCGAATCATGGATGGAGACACGCTGGACATCGGGGGCCGGGCGTGGCGTTGCATCAGCGGCTACGGACACGCGCCCGAGCATATGGCGCTGTTTTGTGCTGAGTTGACCACCTTGATCAGCGGTGACATGGTGCTACCGCGCATCTCGACCAATGTCAGCGTCCATGCCAGCGAGCCCGAAGCCAATCCACTGCAGTTGTTCTTGACTTCGCTGTTGCGGTATCTGGATCTGCCGGAAAGCACATTAGTGCTCCCATCGCATGGCAAGCCGTTTATAGGCTTGGCCACACGCATTGCCCAATTGCAAGACCACCACCGGGAACGGCTCTCGGAGATCTTGCAAGCAGCCCATGATCGTGCCTTGAGCGCTGCAGATACTTTGCCGATTCTCTTTCAACGCAAGCTGGACACCCATCAGATGACTTTTGCCATGGGTGAGGCACTGGCGCATCTGCACCATCTGTGGATGGATGGGAAGTTGGAGCGCTTTTTCGACCAAGCCGGGGTGCAGAGATTTCGCACACCGAACGGGGGATAGACGTATCCAATACCTCAACGACATGCGCTCATTGCGTGGCCAACGTATGCCAAGCCCAACCCCGCACGCGTATCAATGCTGATCAAGACCTGGAAGGCTTGTGAGATGTAGCGCACGCCTGGTCGGCGCAAATACTCTGAGATGGGCTAGGTGGACTGTTTAACCGCAAGGCATAAAGCAGTCCGCGGTACTTGATGCGGTTTGGGATGCCCAAAGCAAAAAACCCCAGTCATGGTTGACTGGGGTTTTCTGGGCTGTAAGAGCCTGACGATGACCTACTTTCACACGGGAACCCG